>Ga0308157_10008770_pt1 | contig 11390 bp, 8 predicted proteins | sample PhyBR1_FD_201035 | JGI IMG/M metagenome (GOLD analysis project Ga0308157, IMG submission 201035) | Phyllosphere microbial communities from UC Gill Tract Community Farm, Albany, California, United States - DLSLB.R1 | ecosystem: Host-associated > Plants > Phyllosphere > Unclassified | place: USA...
GCTACGGCGGCGCCGAGATCGGATTCGGATCCGACGCCGACGTGCTGTTCGTCTACCGTGCGGGCTCGGTAGATCCGCAGACCGCGGAGCAGCTCGCGCGGAAGATCATCGCCGCGCTTCGGGAGCATTCGGACGACGCACGCGTTCCGCTCGAACTCGACGCCGAACTGCGCCCGGAGGGGCGCAAGGGGCCGATCGCACGCACGCTCGACGCGTACCGCACCTATTACGCCAGGTGGTCGGTGTCGTGGGAGGCTCAGGCCCTCCTGCGCGCGCGTCCCGTCGCGGGTGATCAGGAGCTGCTCGACGACACGATGGCCATGGTCGACGACGTTCGCTACCCGGAGGGCGCCAGCGCTTCGGACGTGCGCGAGATCAAGCGCATCAAGGCGCGCGTGGAGTCCGAGCGCATGCCGGGCGGTGTGGATCCCGCGCGTCATCTCAAGTTGGGGCCCGGCGCTCTCGCAGACGTCGAATGGCTCGTGCAGCTCATGCAGATGAAGTATGCACACGCGATCCCTGACCTGCGCACTCCGCGCACGCTGCACGCTCTGCAGGCCGCATTCGATCATGAGCTGCTCGCCGAACAGGACGCGCGTCAGCTCGGCGCCGCATGGCGCCTCGCGACGAGGCTGAGATCGGCGAACACGCTGCTGACGGGCGCGACGAGCGACATGCTGCCGACCGACTATCGCGCGCTCGACGGGATCTCGCGCATTCTGGAGCATTCTCCGGGATCAGCGCGCGACCTCGAGGAGGAGTGGCTGCGGGTCGCGCGCAGGGCCCGGCGCACGTACGAGGACGTGTTCTACGACCTGTGACGCAGGGTGCCCGGCGCCGATGCGCGAAGGGCGGTCCGGCCCTCCGCGAGGAGAAGCCGGACCGCCCTTCGCGGTCGCGGGTTAGACGCCGTAGTAGAGCTCGAACTCGTACGGGTGGGGGCGCTGGGCCATCGGGAGGATCTCGTTCTCGAACTTGTAGTCGATCCAGGTCTCGATGAGCTCTTCGGTGAAAACGCCGCCCTCGAGCAGGAAGGCGTGGTCGGCGCGCAGCGCATCGAGCACCTCGGGGAGGGTGGTCGGCACCTGGGGGATGCCCTTGGCCTCCTCGGGGGGCAGTTCGTAGAGATCCTTGTCGATCGGATCCATCGGTTCGATGCGGTTCTTGATGCCGTCGATGCCCGCCATGAGCTGGGCCGCGAACGCGAAGTAGGGGTTGCCAGACGCATCGGGCGCACGGAACTCGATGCGCTTCGCCTTCGGGTTCGCACCGGTCAGCGGGATTCGGATCGCCGCCGAGCGGTTGCCCGCCGAATAGACGAGGTTGATCGGCGCCTCGAAGCCCTTGACGAGCCGGTGGTAACTGTTGATCGTCGGGTTCGTGAACGCGAGCACCGCGGGCGCGTGCTTGAGCAGGCCGCCGATGTACCACCGGGCGATGTCGGAGAGCTGACCGTAGCCCTGCTCGTCATAGAACAGCGGCTTGCCGTCGAGCCACAGCGACTGGTGCGTATGCATGCCGGATCCGTTGTCGCCGAAGACCGGCTTCGGCATGAACGTTGCGGTCTTGCCCCACTCGTCGGCCACGTTCTTGACGATGTACTTGAACTTGAGCACATCGTCGGCGGCGTGCACCATGGTGTCGAAGCGATAGTTGATCTCGGCCTGGCCCGCGGCGCCGACCTCGTGGTGCGCGCGCTCGAGCTCGAGGCCGGCGTCGATCAGGCGCAGCGAGATGTCGTCGCGCAGGTCGGCCTGCTTGTCGACGGGCGCGACGGGGAAGTAGCCGCCCTTCACAGGCGTCTTGTTCGCGAGGTTGCCGCCCTCTTCCTTGCGGGCAGAGTTCCACGAAGCCTCTTCGGAATCGACCGAGACGAAGCTGCGCCCGCCCGAAACCTCGTAGCGCACGTCGTCGAAGATGTAGAACTCCGCCTCGGGCGCGAAGAACGCCGTGTCGGCGATGCCCGTCGACGCGAGGTACTTCTCCGCCTTCTTCGCGACCTGGCGGGGATCCTTCGAATAGGTCTCGCCATTGCGCGGGTTGAAGATGTCGAAGACCATGACGAGGGTCTTATGCTCGCGGAAGGGGTCGATGTACGCCGTCGTCACGTCGGGGATGAGCTGCATATCCGACTCATCGATCGAGGCGAACCCACGGATCGAGGAGCCGTCGAACATCTGACCCACGGTGAAGAACTCATCGTCGACCGTGGAAGCGGGGATGTTGAAGTGCTGCTGCACGCCGGGGAGATCCGTGAACCGGATGTCGAGGAACTTCACGTCCTCCTGTTCGATATACGCGATCACTTCGGACGGGTCTTTGAACATGAAAGCTCCAGGAGGTCTTATCGAGTCAGGTCCCGTGGCGGGCTGACCCGTCGAAACTATCGCGGGGCCGTTGCCCGTGAATGTCTCGATTGTTTCCTCGATGTTACGGGGGCCGCCGCGGCTGAGACAAACTCACTCCGACTGACGGTCCCTCCCAGATGCGCCACAACGCGGGCCAATAGGGTGAAGCAGTGACATCCGACGCGCACTCATCCGACTATCCCGGGAAGTCCATCGGCCTTCCGCAGACCGGCCCCGGGAAGCTCGCGACCCTGCCGCGCCGCATCGGTGCGTTCGCGACCGATTGGGCGGCGGTCGTGCTGCTCTCGGCGGCATTCTTCGACTACGCCTGGTGGTCGGAGCTGATGATCTTCGTCCTCATCCAGGCGCTGTTCATCCCGACGGCCGGCGGCAGCCCCGGGCACCGCATCTGGGGGCTGCGGGTCACGCGCCGCGACGGAAGCTGGAGCGGCCCGTGGCGCCCGCTCGTGCGTGCGCTGCTGACCGTGCTCGTGATCCCGGCCGCCATCTGGGACGAGAACAACCGCGGTCTGCACGATGTGCTCGTCGACACCGTGCTCGTCACGTCGCGATAAACGAAAGATGCCCCGCGAACGGGGCGTCTTTCACAAGAGGATCATCGCGGCTTCGGCGCGCGCACCCTGGACGGGTCGACGCCCTTTGGGATGGGCAGAGAGGACATCGCACCCTGCGAGATCGACTCGGTGCGGGCGACGAGCTGCGTCATGCCGCGGCGATCGACGGCCTTCGGCAGCTTCTTGATCGTCTTCGCGAGCTGATCGATGGGGGTGTCGTCTTCGCCCGTTCCGACGAAAAGCACCGTGACGGGCACCGCATCGTGCGTGATGCGCCGCGCGGTGGTCTTCTCCTTCTTGATGAGCTTCTCGAGGCGGCGGCGGGATCCTTCGCCCACGAGCACGACGCCCCCGCGCCCCACGGCGCGATACACGCCCTCCTGCGACTTCGCGTTGATGGCGACCGGCATGTCGTCGGCGCGCCAGCTGCGGCCGAGCATGTTCGAGACCACGTGCCCCGTCGCGCCGGGTGTGCCCTCGATCTGCTTATACATCGCGCCCGTCGCGAGACGGTTCAGCAGCAGCATGCCGCAGATCATGCCGAGCATGAGACCGAAGAGGCCCCACAGGATGATGCCCCACCAGCGCTGCTGCGCGAGGAACGCACCTCCGACGCCGACGCCGACGCCTGCCACGAGGATCAGGGGCAGCACCCACACGACCCACGGGTACGACTTGCGGGTGAAGCTCAGGAGCTGCTTGATCGTGGTGAAGAAGCCCGGGCGCTTCTCCGGTGCGGACGAACGTGATGCCATGCACACCAGTTTACCGGGCTCGGCAAGGGCTTACTCCCAGCCATCAACGCGTGCACAATCCGCGAGTACTCGCATTCCTCCACAACGGGGGGACCCGTGCGGCGGCGGGATCCGCTCGGGCACGCCACGCTGGGAGCATGAGCACCGCAGCCACGCGCACCGCGGCGGTCGATCCGCTCGAGATCGGCGTGCGCCGGATCCGCCGCGTCGACGCGCCCGACGTGCCGTACTCCGCGACGCGGGCAGTGATGGGAGAGAGCGACGCGGTACTGCTCGTCGACGCGCTCGCCCTCGCGGATTGGCCGGGATGGCGCGCGACCGGCGCGCAGCACCTGCTCGCTCCGATCGACGTTCTGCGTCGCGGCGATGGGCACGACGCCGTGATCAGCGATCTGCGCGAGCCGTGCTCGCGCACCGTCGGGGTGCGCGACGAAGGCGACGCGGGGTGGATGCGGGGTGAGGCCGTGACGTGCGTCGTGTCGATGCTGCGCGGTGTGAGCGAGGCGGCCGCGCGCGATCTCGAGGGCGACGAGACTGTCGGCGGATGGTGGATCACCGTCGACGGGCGTCCGGTCTTCGCTTTCGCGCAGGGCGCGACGGAGGGCAGCCCGATCGTCGAAGCGACGATCGATCTGCTGAAGCGGATCCAATCGGCCTGCGACGACCGCGTGATCGCACGCGTGATCGACGATGCCCTCGACGCGGTCGGACGTCCTTCGACGCTCATGCGCCGCGCCGAAGAGATCGAGGAGGCCCTGTTCGAAGCGGCCGCACCGCAACCCATCGCGGCTTCGGCAGTGAAACGTCCGGCCCGACGCGTTCCCCGAGCGATCGACGTAGCCGAGGAGACCGACGGAGGCATGATCGCCAAGATCCGCGACGCGGTCGAGCGCCACCTCGACGCCCGTGTCGGCGAGGCGGTCTCCGGCGTGCTCAGATCGATCGGCGGGTGGCGCAAGCGCGACGGAATGCAGGCGGGCCGACAGGCGGTTCCGGAGAAGAAGCACCACGGTCGCGCGCTGGTGATCGGACTCGCGGCCGCGTCGGTCGTCCTCGCGGCAGGCATGCTCTGGCCCGCGGAGGAGGGATCGACGGCTGAGACACCGCCGGTTCCGACTCGATCTGCGACCGTTTCCCCGTCGCCGAGTGCGACACTGACGCCGGCGGCTATGACGACGGATCCGGTGGAGGCGGCTTCGGCGGTGCTCGCGGAATGGGCATCGTGCGAGGCCGATTGCGATGTCGCACTCGGGATCGAACGCGCGGGCGCGGTCGCGGCAGCGGATCCGTCGATCGCGATCGTCGACGACTACGGCGAGGTCGTGCTGCTCACGGTGCGTGCAGAGGGCGAGAACGACCAACTGCTTGTGCTGGAGCGCGGCCGCGAGCGCTGGCGCGTCCGCGACGTGTTCGATGCGCCCTGAGAACGCCGAACGGGCCGCGCCCGAAGGCACGGCCCGTTCTGATCGCGGTGCGGTCAGAGACCGAGGTTGCTCGCGAAGTTGGCCTCCTCGAGGCGGTTCTTGACCGCCGAGAGGTAGCGGGCCGCGTCGGCGCCGTCGATCGTGCGGTGGTCGTACGAGAGCGCGAGGTACACGTACGAGCGAACGCCGATCGCGTCGGCGCCGTCGACCTTGGTGACGCCGGGACGCTTGTACACGATTCCGGTGCCCAGGATCGCCGACTGCGGCAGGAACACGAGCGGGGTGTCGAACAGCGCGCCACGGGAACCCGTGTTGGTGATCGTGAAGGTGCCGCCGGCCAGGTCGTCGGGCTTCAGCTTGCTGTCGCGCGTGCGCGCCGCGAGGTCGGCGATGCCGGCCGCGATCTCGGCGAGCGACTTCGAAGAGGCATCGCGCAGCACGGGCGTGTACAGGCCCTTGGGCGTGTCGACCGCGATCGAGAGGTTCTCGTGGTCGGGGTAGACGATGTTCTCGCCGTCGAGCGTCGAGTTGATGATCGGGTACGCCTTCAGCGCCTCGACCGCCGCGAGCGAGAAGAACGAGAGGAAGGACAGCTTCTGTCCGGTCTTCTCGAGGAACTCGCCCTTGTTCTGGTCGCGGAACTGCGCGAGCTTCGTGACGTCGACCTCGACGATCGTCGTCAGCTGTGCAGTGGTGTTGAGCGACTCGACTGCGCGCGACGAGACGACCTTGCGCAGTCGCGACATCGGCTGGGTCGTGCCGCGCAGTTCGGAGGTCTCGAGCAGCGTGGCAGGAGCGGCAGCGGCCGACGACGGAGCGGACGCGGTGTCGGCCGGGACCGACTTCGCGGCCGCGAGGACGTCGTCCTTGCGGATGCGTCCGCCGACGCCCGAGCCCGACACGGTCGACAGGTCGACGCCGTGCTGCGCCGCGAGCTTGCGGACCAGCGGCGTGACGTAGACGTTGTCACTGCCGGCGGCCGGAGCCTTGGCCGACTCGGCAGGTGCGGCCTTCGGAGCCTCTGCCTTGGGAGCTTCGGCCTTGGGAGCTTCGGTCTTGGGCGCTTCGGTCTTGGGTGCTTCGGCCTTGGGCGCTTCGGCCTTCGGTGCCTCAGCCTTGGGGGCTTCTGCCTTGGCGGGTGCGCCGGAGCCGACGCGTGCGAGCACGGCGCCGACCTCGACGGTGTCGTCTTCGTTCGCGAGCAGCTCGAGCACGGTGCCGGCGGCGGGGGAGGGAACCTCGGTGTCGACCTTGTCGGTGGAGATCTCGAGCAGCGGCTCATCGACCTCGACGCTGTCGCCGACCTGCTTCAGCCAGCGCGTGATCGTTCCCTCGGTGACGCTCTCGCCCAGTTCGGGCAGGGTCACGTCGGTCGCGTCGCCGGACGAAGCCGGCGCCTCTGCAGCGGGAGCTTCCTCAGCGGGAGCCTCGGACGCCTGCTCAGCCGGCGCCTCCTCAGCCTGAGGTGCCTCGGCGGCGGGAGCGGCCGGAGCTTCCGACGAACCGGACCCCTCGCCCACGGTCGCGAGCTCGGCCCCGACCTCTGCGGTCTCGTCTTCGGCAACGTGGATCGCCTCGAGCACGCCAGCGACCGGCGACGGGATCTCAGTGTCGACCTTGTCGGTCGAAACCTCGAGCAGAGGTTCATCGACCTCAACGGTGTCGCCGACCTGCTTCAGCCAGCGGGTGACCGTTCCCTCGGTGACGCTCTCGCCGAGAGCGGGGAGGACAACGGAAGTGCTCATATTCGAGTCTCCTTCAGAAAGCGAAAATGCTGTTATCAGCTTAGGGGATCGCCATGCGTCATAGGTGAGCGACGCATGAGCATGAATCAGAGGGTGTGCAGAGGTGAACCGGCGAGCGCGAGGAAGGCCTCGCCGAGCGCCTCGCTCTGCGTCGGATGTGCGTGGATCAGCGGAGCCAGATCATCGGCGCGCGCTTCCCACGCGACCGCGAGCTGCCCTTCCGTGATCAGCTCGCCGACGCGGTCGCCCACGAGATGCACACCGAGGACGGGGCCGTCCGCGAGCGCGACGACCTTCGCGAAACCAGCGCGGGACTCTGCGCCTGCTGACACGATCTCGGTCTTCGCGTTGCCCGCGAGCGAGACCTCTCGAGTGACGACGCGGTCGGCGCCGTGCGCATCGACGGCCTGCGGTTCGGTGAGGCCGACCGACGCCACCTCGGGCGTCGAGTACGTCACACGGGGGAAGAGCGCGTCGTCGAGCGGCGACGGGGCCCTACCGGCGATCGCCTCGGCGACGAAGAGTCCGTGGCGGAACCCGCGGTGCGCGAGCTGGGGTCCGGCCACGATGTCACCGACAGCCCAGACGTGCGGCGCGGTCGTACGCAGCGACGGATCGACGACGACGAATCCCCGATCCGTCTCGACGCCCGCCTCGGCGAGGCCGAGGCCCTCGGTGACCGGTCCGCGCCCGACTGCGACGAGGACGACGTCCGCATCGATGTCGCCGGCTTCGCCGCCGCGGTCGATGGTGACCCTCACCCCGTCGTCAGACTGCTCGACGCCCGTCACGCGGGTTCCGAGCTCCAGACCGATGCCGCGCTGACGGTAGGCCTTCTCGAGAGCCTTTCGAGACGACGGATCCTCGTTCGCGATCAGACTGTCGAGGGCCTCGATGATCGTCACCTCGGCGCCCAGCGAGCGCCATGCGCTCGCGAACTCGACGCCGATGACGCCGCCGCCGAGGATCACCGCCCGCTCCGGCACCTCATCGAGCGCGAGTGCCGTCTCGGAATCGAGGATCCGCCCGCCGAGCTCGACGTCGGGGATCGTGCGGCTGCCTGCACCGGTCGCGATCACGACGTCCGCACCGATGAGGCGGTCGCCCGCGACCTCGATCGCGGGGGCGCCGTCTGCGGATGTGAGCGTTCCGCGGCCTTCGATGACCGTGATCCCGCGGGCCTTCACGAGCGAAGAGAGTCCCCGATGCTTGCCCTGGACGAGCTTCTCGCGCCACGCGAGTGCGGCGGCCATGTCGATGCCGTCGAGCGTCGCGGCGACACCGACGGCGCCCGCGCGTCGCACGCTGTCGGCGACCTCGGCCGTATGCAGCAGCGCCTTGGTCGGCACGCAGCCGCGATGCAGACAGGTGCCGCCGAGCAGATCCTGCTCCACGATGGCGACCGTGCGGCCGAGCTCGGCGGCACGAAGGGCGGCCGCATAGCCGCCGCTCCCGCCGCCGAGCACGACGAGGTCGAAGCTCTGGTCCGTCACGTCATACCGTCCTGTGCAGAGGAGATCAGACGACCTCGCCGCCAGCGGCGACGAAATCGATGAGTGCGCGGGTGGAAGCGCCCGTCGGGCCCTTGTCCGTGAAGCCGTAGGGCGACTTCGTGCTCATGCCGCTGCCGGCGATATCAAGGTGCACCCACGGGATCCGCTCGGCCTGCGGGTCGTTGTCGATGCGTCCGATGAAGCGCTGCAGGAACATTCCGGCGAACACGGATCCCGCAGCGCGGTTTCCGACGTTCGCGTTCTGCATATCGGCCACTCGCGAGTCGAGCTCCTCGGCCATGTGCTCCATGAGCGGGAGCGGCCACGCGAGCTCGCCCGTGCGGTCGGAGGCGCGCAGGAACGCGTCGGGCGCGTCGCCGTGGCCCATGATGCCGGTGTGGCGCGTGCCGAGTGCGACGACCATGGCACCGGTCAGCGTCGCGACATCGACGATCACGTCGGGGTTCTCACGGCTCGCGGCGACCAGGCCGTCTGCGAGCACGAGCCGGCCCTCGGCGTCGGTGTTGGTCACCTCGACGGTCGTGCCGTCGACCATCGTCAGCACGTCGCCGGGGCGCGTCGCGCGGCCCGACGGCATGTTGTCGGCGATGCACATCCACGCGGTCACGCGCACCGGAAGCGCGAGCTGGGCGGCGGCGCGCACGACTGCCAGCACCTCGGCGGCGCCCGTCATGTCCTCCTGCATGCCCACCATGGACGCCGCGGGCTTGAGCGACAGGCCGCCCGTGTCGAACGTGATGCCCTTGCCGACGAGCGCGACGTGGCGCTCGGCGCCCTCGGGTGCATAGTCGAGCCGCACGAGTCGCGGCGGGCGGTCGGATCCGATGCCGACGCCGAGGATTCCGCCGAACCCGCCGTCGGCGAGGGCCTGCTCGTCCCACACGGTCGCCTGAATCGGCAGCTCCGTCGTGATCTCCGCAGCGAAGTCGGCCAGCTGCTCAGGGCTCTGGCGGTCGGCGGGGGTCGAGACGAGGTCCTTGACGAGGGCGACGGCCTCGCCGCTCGCGCGGGCCGCGCTGAGGTCGTCGTCGGTCACTCTCTTCGGCGCATGGATCAGCACCCGGCGTGCGCGGCGGGACGTCGCGAGTTCGTGTTCAGGCGTGCTCTTGAGCACATCGAACTGGTACCCGCCGAGGATCGACCCCTCGGCCGCGGCGCGCCAGGCGCCGTCGATGTCGGTGATCGTCTCGACTGCGACGGTGTCGAATCCGGTGAGCTGGCGCGTCGCCGCGCCCACCTGATCGCGGATCGTGTTGAGGTCGTGGTCCTGACCGAGTCCGACGACCGCGAGCGCCGACTCGGTGAAGCCGGGCGCGTAGACGCGAGCGAAGGATCCCTTCTTGCCGGTGAAGCCGATCGCGTCGAGGGCGGTGCGCAGCTCGTCGCTCACCGCCGGGTCGTCTGTCGCGCCGATGGCGAGGATCAGCGCATCGGCTTCTTCAGTCGGAAACGGAACATGAGTGATCGCAATATCGGGAAGCGGCATGCCAACCATCCTAGTTTCGAGCTCGGTGGTCGGACGCGCTCGTACGATGGGGTCATGGATCTGTTCGAGCGTGTCGCGAACGCACCGGTTGTTCCGCCCCGGTTGCCGCTGGTGGTTCTGCTGACTGGTTTCACCGACGCGGGCGGCACGGTGGCGAGCATCGTCGACTACATGCGTGAAGAGCTGGAGCCGCGCCCGATCGTGATGTTCCAGAACGATGAGCTGCTCGACTACCGGGCGCGTCGTCCGATCGTGACCTTCGACCGCGACCACCTGTCGGAGTTCCGTCCGGCGCGTCTCGAACTGTCGCTCGTGCACGATGCCCTCGGGCAGCCGTTCCTGCTGCTCGCCGGCTACGAACCCGACTTCCAATGGGAGCGGTTCGTCACGATGCTGCTCGCCCTGGCCGACGAGTTCGACGTCAGCACGATGACGTGGGTGCACGCGATCGCGATGCCCGTTCCGCACACGCGCCCGATCTCGACGACGGTGAGCGGATCCCGTGGCGACCTCGTGCAGGCGCACTCGGTGTGGAAGCCGTACACGCAGGTCCCCGCCACCGTCGGGCACCTCATCGAATACCGCATGTCGGAGGGCGGCTATCCCGTGGCAGGCTTCGTCATGCTCGTGCCGCACTATCTCGCCGAGACCGACTACCCGGGATCCACGCTTGCGGCGCTCGACAAGCTCATGACCGCGACGGGGCTCGTCTTCGGGCTCGACGACCTCCGCGACGACAATCGTGACTACCTTGTGCGCGTCGAGGAGCAGATCGCGCGCAACGACGATCTCGCGCGCATGGTCGCCACGCTCGAACAGCGCTTCGATGCCTACTCCGCGGGAGAGTTCGACGGCGACGCGCGTGCGAGCGGAGAAGCCGCGTTCGATGAGGGCGACCTGCCGAGCGCCGATGAACTGGCGGCGGAACTGGAGCGCTTCCTCGCCGACCGTCCGGGCGATGACGAGCACCGGCGCTGGGAATAGCGTCCGGCGCGTGCGCGTTGTCTCACACTGTGCACCTCGTGGTCAAGAGGGCGCATGAATGTATGAGAGAATGTTGACCCGAGCCGTTGTCGAGCTGGTGTCCTTCATAGGGGCCGAGCTTGACAAGGGCCTTAATCGTGTTCGAACACAACCTGGCGAAAGGTGAAACGTGACTCCTGCCACGAAGACCGACGAATCCGACGAGACGACGGCCGAAGCGACGGCCGCGAAGACCACAGCCAAGAAGAAGCCGGCCGCGAAGAAGGCGCCGGCGAAGACCGCCGATGCTCCCGCGAAGAAGGCGGACGCGCCCGCGAAGACGAAGCGCAAGAAGAGCGATGTCGTAGCGGAGCTCATCGGTGACGACGCTCCCGAGGTCGAAGAGACCGAGGAGAAGAAGCCGAAGACCGAGCAGGTCGAGCCGCTGCCGTCGGGCGCAATCGTGATCAGCCCCTCCGAAGAGGAGGACGTGCCGGTCTACTCCACGCAGATCACGGGTGCGACCGCCGACCCGGTCAAGGACTACCTCAAGCAGATCGGCAAGGTGCCGCTTCTGAAC
>Ga0308157_10008773_pt1 | contig 11388 bp, 7 predicted proteins | sample PhyBR1_FD_201035 | JGI IMG/M metagenome (GOLD analysis project Ga0308157, IMG submission 201035) | Phyllosphere microbial communities from UC Gill Tract Community Farm, Albany, California, United States - DLSLB.R1 | ecosystem: Host-associated > Plants > Phyllosphere > Unclassified | place: USA...
GGTCGCATTGCCGGTTGTTTCGTTCAGCTCTTTCGACAGATTATCGATCAATATCTGATCAAGACATTCGCCGCCCTCGCAATAACGCTTGTCCTGCGAACCTTGCAGATCAATCATCTTCATGCGTTCGGCAACACCCTTGCTGCCGGTATTATTCTCATACCAACTCGTCTGCACGCCGGCATGTTTGAGAACATCCAGCAGGTTTTCTGAACCGCGGAACTTGGTGCTTGAATAGTCTTCACGGGTGAAAGGCGAAAACATGCAAGGCACCGAAACGGAAGTCTCCGTGCCACAGCTGGTCGTATTGGTGAAGGCAATAACGTCGCGTTTTTTCAGTTCCGGGTTGGTTTCGCGCGCATATCCATTAAGGCTGAAGTTCTGCGCGCGCGCAGTTTCTCCCACAACCACAACTGTCACGAGTTTTTTGCCTCCGGGCAACTGCGTTAGTGACTGCTTGGCATCCAACCCCAGCGGCTGCATGGGAATATCCCGGTTCTTGAACTCATGCCCGACATACTGAATCGTACTCGTGATCGGCGTGCTTGGCATCAGCTTCTGCATAATATCAGCCCCATGCTCACGAAACATGGACGAATAAGCCGCGTAATTCGTGCCAAGTATCGCAACAGACGCAATCAGACAGGTGAGAATAATTCCGGTGTTTACCATCAACTTGCCGAGAATTGGTCGATGTTTGATACGTACCCAACCAATCAACAATGATGGAACAACACCAAAAATTAGCATGTGCCAAAGGAAGCTTGGCGTAAGCAGCGCACCGGATTCAGCCTGCGTTGTTGTAAGCGCGGCCTCAACGACATATTTGTCGATGATTGTGCCGAACGTATCTGTGAAATAAGAACCGCTGGCTGCGATTATCACAAACAGGATCAGCATCGGTTTGATGATATATTTTGCCGAAAACAGCACCAGCAGTGCGACGTACAGAAGCAACAGCGCTACAGCTAAGCCCGCAAGCCTTAAGGGAGCATCGGCATAATAAGCGCTAATCGCATGCCAAAAAGATGTATTTGTGAAAATCAGAACATAGAGCGCAGTTAAAAGGCATAATGGCCCACTGGCAATCGTGGGGCGAAATTTTGGCATGGCAAACGCTTTCGAAAAGCTACAAATTCGCGCCAACTGTAACGATCAATTATGTGATCGCGTTATAAGGCACGCTGCAATCAAACATGAAATCAACGTGGCTTTTCTACGGCGATGTAAATGAGCCATGGGCGATACATAACCGCTCAAACAAAAACGCCGCCCAAAATGGCGGCGCTTTCAATTTTCGTGCTTTAGAGACTTACCCATCCGCCATTCTTATTCGATGAGCGGACGCATGCGTCAATAAACGATACTCCCTTCACCCCATCATCGACCGTTGGATAGATAACTGCACTATCAACCTTCGCATTGTCACGTCGTGCTTGAATAGCGTTAGCTGCCTCTGAATAGATCGTCGCAAAAGCTTCGAGATAGCCTTCAGGATGACCGCCTGGAATACGCGTAACACGCGTTGCAGCAGCCCCTACACCCGCACCGCCGCGGGTAATCAATCGCTTCTGCTCACCAAAGGGCGTGAACCACAAGCGGTTCGGGTCTTCCTGCGCCCATTCAATGCCGCCCTTGGTGCCATAGACGCGCAAACGCAAAGCATTTTCGTTGCCCGGGGCCACCTGGCTGCACCAGAGCATCCCTTTGGCTCCACCTGCAAAACGTAGCATCACATGCCCATTATCATCCAGACGCCGCCCCGGAACAAAGCTGTCGAGATCAGCCGCCAAACTTTCCAGTGTCAGGGCGGTGACAAAGGAAGCAAGGTTGAAAGCATGGGTTCCAATGTCACCCGTTGCACCACCGAGACCTGATTGTGCCGGATCAGTGCGCCAAACAGCACCCTTGGCCCCCGTTTCCTCAACCGCTTCAGTGAGCCAGTCTTGCGCATATTCAACTTGTACCACACGCAAATCACCAAGCTCGCCATTGGCGATCATTTCGCGCGCCTGTCGCACCATAGGATAGCCAGTGTAATTGTGGGTTAGCACAAACAATGCGCCACTTTCATCAGCGACTTTCTTAAGTTTCTTTGCGTCAGCCAAGGTCGAAGTCAGGGGCTTGTCGCAAATTACATGAATGCCGCGACGCAGAAACTCCTTAGCCGCGTTATAATGCACATGGTTTGGCGTGACGATTGCAACCGCCTCAATACCATTTTTGAGACGCGCTTCACGGATCGCCATTTCTTTGTAGCTCGAATAAATGCGGTCTTCTGAAAGCCCAAGCTCAAGCCCCGAGGTCTGCGCCTTCTCGGGCGATGAAGACAATGCGCCTGCAACCAGTTCAAAGCGATTGTCGAGCCGCGAGGCCATGCGATGCACGCCGCCGATGAAAGCACCTGCACCACCGCCAACCATACCAAGCCGAATGCGTGGATTGGCTCTTTCTTTGGTTTTTGCTTCATTAGTCATTGAACTACCTTATAATCCCAGCATACGGCGATTGGCAGCATCATCGGTGCCGCCAGCTGCAAAATCATCAAACGCCTTCTCGGTAACGCGGATGATATGGTGCTTGACGAACTCAGCCCCCTCACGCGCACCGTCTTCCGGATGCTTCAATGCGCACTCCCACTCGACCACTGCCCAGCCATCAAAATCATTGGCTGCCATTTTTGAAAAAACAGCGCCAAAATCCACTTGTCCGTCGCCCAGCGAACGGAAACGACCAGCGCGATTGACCCAGCCCTGATAACCGCCATACACACCCTGACGACCAGTCGGATTAAACTCCGCATCCTTGACGTGGAACATCCTGATCCGGTCTTTATAAATGTCGATATTGTCAAGGTAATCCAGACATTGCAGCACATAATGCGATGGATCATAAAGCATGTTCGCACGCGGATGGTTCTTCACACGTTCAAGAAACATCTCGAACGTCACACCGTCATGCAGGTCTTCGCCCGGATGGATTTCGTAGCAGATATCCACGCCATATTCCTCCGCATGATCAAGGATTGGCAGCCAACGGCGCGCCAATTCATCAAACGCGGTCTCAACCAGACCAGCCGGACGCTGCGGCCAAGGATAGATGAACGGCCACGCCAAAGCGCCTGAGAAGGTGGCATGCGCACCAATGCCCAAATTGCGGGAGGCGCGGATGGCCATCTTCACCTGCTCAACGGCCCATTCCTGACGCGCTTTCGGGTTGCCGCGCACTTCGGGCACAGCAAAGCCGTCAAATGCTTCATCATAGGCAGGGTGCACGGCGATAAGCTGACCTTGGAGATGCGTTGAAAGTTCGGTGACTTCGACGCCATTCTCGCGCGCAACACCTGCAAATTCATCGCAATAATCTTTGGATTCAGACGCTTTCTTCAGATCGATCAATTGGCTTGCCCAGGTTGGAACCTGCACGCCGGCATAGCCCTTTTCAGCTGCCCATTTTGTAATGCCATCCCATGTGTTGAATGGCGCTTCATCGCCAGCAAATTGCCCGAGAAAAATCCCGGGGCCCTTGATCGTCTTCATCAAAAGTCCTCCAAATGAAACTCAAACTTATATCGAGGTGATATAAATACGCGCCCGGCAAAGCAGGCGCGTATTTCAATATTAGAAAGGAGAATCCGGGAAGTAGAACTGCTCGGCATTGTCCTTGGTGATCAGCGTTGCATCGAGAATATACTCGCCGCTGACTGGCACCTGATCGTAGAAATGGCCAGCAGCCAGTTCCATCGCGGTTGAAACCATTGCAGGCGGATAAAGCACATTCACCGGCATGAGCTTGTCGCCATCCATAACTTTCTTGATCATATCCTTGGAGCCAGCACCGCCGATAACATACTGAATATCATCACGATTTGCCTGCTTGATAGCTTCAAGCACACCAACGGCCATGTCATCATCCTGACACCAGACAACATCAATCTTCGGATATTTTGTCAGGAAGTCCTGCATCACGCGGAAAGCGTCGTCACGGTTCCAGTTGCCGTACTGACGATCAAGAACCTTCACGTTTGACCCTGCAATACCCTTGTCAAAACCGTCCTGACGCTGTTGATCAATCGGAATTGGAAGGCCGCGAATGACAACTACCTGCGCATCCGGCGTTGTTTTTGCGATATATTCGCCAGCCACCTGACCGAGAGCCGGATTGTTACCTGCAACATAAAGATCGCGGATCGAATTGTCGTTATTGCTTGGCGCGCGATCAACGAGCGCTACGAAAGTGCCCTTGTCCTTGATTTCCTTGATCGCATTGACCAGCGGATCTGGATCGGTTGGCAAGACGACAAGACCATCGAGCCCCTGAACGGCTAAATCCTGCAATGCATTCGCCTGACTAGCTGCATCTGGGGATGTTTTGACGATTACGTTGAGGCCCGGATGCTCCTGCATCAAAAGCTTGGCGACACGTTCGGCATGATAAACGACGCCCGCGGTCCAACCATGATCCGCAGCAGGGATCGACACACCAATCGTCACCTTCTTATCCTGTGCGCTTGCAACAGCAGTGAAGGCTAGCGCCCCAGCAGCCAAAGCAGCAAAAGCAACCCCTAAAAATCTTCCTCGCATTCTTTCCTCCCAATTGTTCGGGGGCTTTATCCTTAAGTGACTGGACCGCCCCTTCAATCCCGTCAAACTTGTTATCCAAAAGCCGTCAGACGCTCTCTCATCGTCGCGAGAGTGACCGCTGCACCAACATCGCGATAATAATGATAGCACCCTGAATGGCACCGATCAGATATTCACTGATGAAGTTGGAAAGCAGCATAATATTACCGACGATTTCGAGAATGAACGCGCCGCAGATCGTGCCCCAGACACGCCCAACGCCACCGCGCAACGCCGTACCACCAACGACAACCGCCGTAATTGCCTGCAGCTCCCACAACATGCCGGTTGTTGCAGAGGTTGAGCCTAGTCGCGGCACATAAAGCAGCACCGCAACGGCCACACAAAGCCCCTGCACAACATAGGCAATCGTGCGTACCCGCTTAACCGAAATACCAGAATAGCGCGCGACATCTTCGCTAGAGCCAACGGCAATCACATGGCGTCCATAACGCGTACGATAGAGCACGAAAGCTGCGATTGCTGCCGTGACAAAAATCGCAATCACTGGAATTGGCACACCGAATACATCACCGAAATAAACAGGGCGATAAAGTGCCTGAATTTCGGGATTACGCAGCGTAATTGCACCACCCTGTGACAGCCATGTTGTCAAGCCGCGATAGATACCCATGGTTCCGAGCGTGGCGATAAACGGCTCGATCCCACCTAGGGTCGTGATCAAACCGTTGGTCAGCCCGCACAGCGCACCCACGACCACAGCCAGAAGCACGGCCGCGATCAGCATCATGACTGGATCGGCGATAACGCCGCTGTTCATGAACATGATCATGATACTGCCGACAAACGCGGCCATTGCACCCACGGATAGGTCAAGCCCACCAGACGAGATCACGTAAGTAGCACCCAGCGCAATAATCGCAATAAAGGCACTGCGTGTTGCGACATTGAGCAGATTATCGATACTGATGAAATTCGGATTGGCAAGTGTACCCAGAACAAGCAGCAGAAGCAGCGCAATAAAAGGTGCAATCGCCCTCAAATCCCAGTCTTTAGACGTCTTCGGCGCTTTGCTCTTGTCATTCACTACGTCAGTCATTGGCACCCCTATTTATATTTATGCGGCTTCTGTGCTGACGCCCGTTGCAAGAACAACAATATCGTGCTCGGTCATGCGCTCAGCCGTCACCTCACCAGCAATACGACCCTCTCGCATAACAACGATGCGGTCGCATATCCCGATAAGTTCCGGCATCTCTGACGACACAACGATGATCGATTTTCCTTCATCAGCCAGATTGGCGATGAATTGATAGATCTGCTCTTTCGTGCCTACATCAATGCCACGTGTCGGCTCATCGATGATCACAATCGACGGGTTCAGCAGCATCATTTTTGCAAGCAATAGCTTTTGCTGATTTCCACCTGAGAGTTGTCCCGCAAGAATATCTTTGCGTCCGGTGCGAATATCAAATTCCTTGATCGCATCATCGAGCGCCACGCGCTCTTTACTCCGGTCAATCTGCAAGCCACGAATAAACTTACTGATCGATGCAAGAGTCAGATTGATGCCAAGGTCTTTACCAAGCAACAGACCTTTGCCTTTGCGATCTTCACTGAGATACGCAATCCCCGCCGACAGGCTTTCATGCGCATTATGGAAATTAACGGGTTTGCTATTGTGGCGAACTTGCCCTTTACCGGGACGAAGGCCAACAACGCCTTCCATAAGCTCTGTGCGCCCTGCCCCAACCAAACCTGCGAAACCAAGGATTTCTCCCCTGCGCAATACAAAACTCGCCGTTTTGACATAGCCGGGCACCATAAAATCCTGCACCTCAAGCACGCGTTCCTCGCCGCGCTCAGACGCACGGTCGGGGTAGAGTTTCGCCACATCACGCCCCACCATCAGGCGGGCCATGTCATTCGGTTGAAGCTCGGAAGCCATATGGGCTGCAACAAGCATTCCGTCGCGCAAAACCGTTACACGATCCGAAATTTCCTTCACTTCCGGCAAACGGTGCGAAATATAGAGAACTGCGATGCCCTTGGCGCGAATATCGTTGATCACTTTCAACAGCGCTTCGGTTTCAACCGGCGTTAGCGACGCTGTCGGCTCATCGAAAATCACCACGCGATGTGGCACAAGCAGCACGCGGGCAATCTGAACAAGCTGCCGCTGCGCGATTGAGAGAGTGCCCACAATAGCATCCGGGTTAATATCAGCACCAAGATCACGAATGGCCTTTCGCGCGCCTTCGCGCATCGATTTGTCGTCAACGACAAGGCCGTTTGATAGTTCTCGTCCAAGGTAGATATTTTGCGCAACAGTCAGATCAGGCGCCAGCAGAATTTCTTGATGCACGAGCACGATACCCTGCGCCTCGGCTTCCACCGGATTAGAAAAAGCGATCAGCTTACCATCGATGCGAATTTCGCCACTCGTCGGACGTTCATTGCCCGCAAGAAGCTTCATCAACGTCGATTTACCGGCACCATTTTCACCAATAATCGCGTGAACTTCGCCACCATAAATGTCAAGATTGATACCCTTAAGCACCTGGACTGGTCCAAAAGACTTTGACAGCGATATTGCTTGAAGAAGCGGACCAGCGCTCTCTTTTCGCGCCACATTCATGCGCGGGCGCCGAAGCCAGTGCTGTCAGAGCCAATCGCTTTGCAGCCTCTGAGTGCCTGAATATTGTACTGCATGTGAACTCCTCCCAAAGCGTCACGTGCATAATCTTAGCGTCCAGTTTGAGGTACGTAAAGCAAATTGTTCCAACGTCAGAAGAAATGAACCGCAGCCAACATTTCTGACGCGATTTATATTTCAAAAACTGTGTAGATATTGATCTTAATCTGCCTCACGCAGGCGATAGCCGACGCCCGTTTCCGTCAGAATATAATTCGGTTGATCGGGAGACTTTTCGATTTTCTGGCGCAGCTGACGGACATAGATGCGCAGATATTGCACATCGGCCGCCGGACCCCAGACATGGCTTAGAATATATTGATGCGTCAGCACCTTGCCCGCGTGTTGCACGAGCAGGCGCAGGATTTCATATTCCTTGGGCGAGAGCTTTATCTCCGCCTCATCAAGCTTCACGATGCGCCTGACCAGATCGACCGATAAACCATCGCTCTGAAAAACTGGCTTCTCGCCCTGCTGGTGCAGTTTATGGCGCAGCGCCACCCGCGTTCGTGCCGCCAGTTCCTTCATGCCAAAAGGCTTGGCTACATAATCGTCCGCACCGGTTTCAAGTGCGCGCACAATGCCTGCCTCATCGGTACGGCTTGAAAGGATGAGGACTGGCAGCGTCAGCCCCCGTTCACGCCACAGACGCAGAAGCTCATGGCCGTCCGTATCCGGCAGACCAAGGTCGAGCAGTACGAGATCGGGCTTTTCGCTCTCAAGCAACAGGTCTGCTTCGCGCGCATTGGTCGCTTCGACCACGGCGTAACCTTCGCTCGTAAGCCCAACCCGCAGTAATTTGCGAATGGGTGGCTCATCATCGACCACCAGAATTTTGGGCTTGGGGTCGTTCATATGGTGCTGTCCATTTCTTGAGCTGGCAAGGGTATCGCGATTGCAAAGCGGGCACCCGAACCGTCAGCCCTGTTTCCAGCCCGAATGGTTCCGCCCATTGCTTCGGTGAAGCCACGCGCAATGGAAAGGCCTAAGCCTGTTCCTGCCTGTACGTGGTCACCCTTGCGAACGCGATAGAATGTATCGAAAACCCGTTCAAGATCGATATCGGGAATACCGGGACCACGATCGCTGATTTCAAGCATCACATGACCACATTCGACATGTGCTTCAAGAGCGATTGCTGAACCTTGCGGCGCATATTTTGCGGCATTGTCCAGGAGATTGAACAGCACCTGCTCGAACAAAACCGCATCTAGCCGCACCATGGGAAGGTCTGTCGGAACTGACATCTGAATTGTGTGATGCGACAGGATTTTCGCTGCGCGGTGAAGTGCAGCGCCGACAATATCGCCGAGATAATACAGCGACAGATTTGGCTCCATGGCGCCCGATTCAATCCGTGTCATGTCGAGCAGATTGGCAATGAAGCGATTGAGCCGCTCGGATTGTTCTACAATGGTCGAGAGTAATTCAGTGCGATCACTTTCCGGCAGTGAACCAGAATAGTCGCGTAATGTGGTGGCCGCACCCATGATGCCCGCAAGCGGGGTTTTAAGATCGTGCGATATGGAGGTGAGAAGCGCCGAACGGAGCTTGTCGGCTTCTGCTGCAAGCCTGGCGCGTTCAACATCGCCCACAAGTTGCACACGCTCGATGGCAATGGCCGCCTGATCGCTTAAGGCCTCAAAAAGCCGTTGCTTTTCTGGCGTGAGGATCGGCCCTTGCCGATCATTGTCGAGACCGATCACACCGACAGAGGTCCGCGCAGTTTTGAGCGGAAGATAAAGCCGCTTGGCGCCCGGCAGGGTATCAGCCCCGCGCCCGGCTGGCAGTTCATGCTCCCAGGCCCAATGCGCTGCTGCAATATCAGCATCGACAAGACTGTCATCGGGCGGGTAGCCCGCGCGAACGGCGATGCTTTCGCCTTCCTGCAGCAGGATGACGACGCGCACTTTGAGCATGGACGCTATCTGAAAGGCGGTAGCCCAAAGGACATCATCGAGCGCGCCGGTTCCCGCCAGCTTCTTGCTGAACAGATAAAGGTCTTCCGTCATATGTGCACGCTGACGTGCGGCTGCCGCCTGTCGCTGGACACCGCTTGCCAGATTGCTGGCAACGAAGCTTACAAGCAGAAAGAACGAAAGCGCCACCACGCTCTCAGGATCGGCTATGGACAATGTGTAGAGCGGCGAGAGGAAGAAGAAATTATAGGCAAACGCGCTTAAAACCGAGACAAACAACGCTGGCCATAGACCAAGCGTGACCGCAACGCCAAGAACGCCTACAACGAAAACCAGAGCGATGCTTCGCACATCCAAAAACTGGTCGAGCAGAAGCCCGACACCAAGCGCGGAGGCTGTAACAAGAAATGCTGCGAGATAGGGCTTAACGTCATATCCGGCTGAATGGGTAACGGTTTTAATGCTGCGGGTGGAACCGGCATTGTCGCGGTCAGCGGCAGCGGTGATATGAACGTCGATGTCCCCTGAACGCCGGATCAGCGCATGGCCGACCGAGCCTTCTATTGCCTCGCGCCAGCGCGACTTTGCCGATTTTCCGGCAACGATATGCGTAAAATTATGCGTTGAAGCATAGCGCACCAGCTCTTCGGCAATGCTTTGGCCGGGGATGATGATGGTCTCGCCGCCGAGCTGCTCGGCAAGTCGCATGGTCGCCGCAAGCCGATCCTTGGCTTCCTCCGAAAGACTGGCGGAACGCGGCGTCTCGATGTGAATGGCAGCCCAGGGCGCACGCAACCGGTCGGCAAGCCGCCGGGCATAGCGGACCAGTGAAGCGCTGTTTGCGCGCTGGTCGACCGCAACAAGCACCCTGTCACCGGCAGCCCATGGTCCCTGTATGGCATTAGCGCGCATGTGGGTCAGCAACTGTTCGTCAACCCGCTGCGCTGTGCGGCGAAGTGCCAGCTCACGCAAGGCAGTCAGATTGCCGGGAGAGAAATAGTTGCGGATGGCGCGTTTTGCGGTTTTGGGCAGATAGATTTTGCCCTGATCGAGCCGCTTGATGAGATCATCCGGTGTGAGATCGATCAGTTCAATATCATCGGCCCGGTCAATAATGCTGTCTGGCACGGTTTCGCGAACGCGGATGCGGGTGATCTGAGCCACCACATCATTGAGGCTTTCGACATGCTGGATATTGAGCGTGGTATAAACATCAATCCCGCGTGCGAGAATTTCCTCGACATCCTGATAACGCTTGGGGTGACGGCTGCCCGGCGCATTGGTATGGGCCAGCTCATCAACCAGAACCAGTTGGGGTTGTCTTTTAAGGATCGCGTCAATGTCCATCTCATCGAGCCGATGGCCATGATAGGAAATTTCGGTGCGGTCGATGATTTCAAGCCCATCGACGAGAGCTTCGGTTTCCTTGCGCCCATGCGTCTCGACAACGCCGATCACCACATCAATGCCGTCCGCTTTGCGCGCACGTCCCGACATCAGCATTTCATAGGTCTTGCCGACGCCGGGTGCTGCTCCCAGAAATATCTTGAGACGGCCGCGCGTTTCGCGCTCTGCCTGTTCAAGCAGCGCATCGGGGGAAGGCCTCATATCGCGAAGGCGAAGATCGTCCGATACCAAGCGTTGTTTCCTCGAAATAAGAAGGCGGCGGGAAAGCCCGCCGTTAGAGCGGCTCCGGTTTTAACAGACTGGTTTTAACAGAATTGTTGGAACCGCTCTATCTTCTGGTTTTTACGCATTATCCTACGCAAAACCGCTTCGCACTTTTGCTGGAAATGCTTCTATCTACTCTAGTTATTACTCGTTCTGTCCAGAACAAGATTAAGCTTGAGCACATTGACCACGGGCTCACCAAGAAAACCAAGCTCGCGCTGTTCGATCTGTCGTTCGACGATACCGCGAAGGCTTGCTTCATCAAGGCCGCGCGCGTTGGCAACGCGTGGCACCTGAAAAAGGGCTGCTTCCGGCGAGATATGCGGATCAAGCCCGCTTGCCGATGTTGTGACGAGATCAATCGGCACTTCGGCATTGGGTGTACCCTGCCGCAATGCATCCGCATCGGCTTTGATGCGTTCGATCAGTGCCGGATTGGTTGGCCCAAGGTTGGAGCCACCGGAACTGGCTGCTTCATAACCTTCCTTGCCTGCCGCAGAAGGACGGCCATGGAAATAGC
>Ga0308157_10008774_pt1 | contig 11388 bp, 13 predicted proteins | sample PhyBR1_FD_201035 | JGI IMG/M metagenome (GOLD analysis project Ga0308157, IMG submission 201035) | Phyllosphere microbial communities from UC Gill Tract Community Farm, Albany, California, United States - DLSLB.R1 | ecosystem: Host-associated > Plants > Phyllosphere > Unclassified | place: USA...
TTCTATTCCTATTTAAACACACCCAAACCTGGGGTAAGAGAAAGAAGTGAAATACATTATGGATCTACAATCTTGAACTTTGATGGTTTTAAAGTTGAAAAAATGGAAGGAGAATATTGGACTGACAGAGAAACTACGGGAGAAATAACATTTGAAAAGAAAAACATCGCATAGCAAGGGTTTTGCAAAATGGCGGGTTAAGGCTAAAATTAAAATTTTAGATTAAATATCGCAAAAGCTATTAATTGAATATTTTGTTTAAATTTATCCAATTAATGGCTTTTCGCTTAAGTTGTTTTTTTAAATTTAAAGCTTTCGCTTTCATATCCCCCCACTGCGCCAAGCTTCATCCCGTTGTGCGAAATTACATGAACTGTAGATGAAATATCCAATTTTTGAGTTAACACCAGAAAAATTTATTCAATTGTGCGCTGATTTATTTCAGGCTGAGCATATATATGATAAGTTATTCATTTTTACGAATAATGAAGGTAAAACGGTAGATATTCAAGGTCATAAAGGAATAGAAAAAACAGGCATCGAAGTCAAACATAAATTTACTTTTAGTGAAACTTCACTAGCTGATCAATTAGAAAAATCAAAAAATCATTTTGAATATTATCATAACTTTATTCTGATTGTTTCAGCAAAAATCCCAAAACAAGTTAAGCTAAGGTTTTCGAATGATAAAATAACAGTTTATGATCAAGAAGATTTATTTCGACTATTAGATAAACACGGTGATGTAGCTAAACGATACTTTCAAAACTTGAAAATTGAAAAAAAGAAAACATCTTTACTTTTCACTTCTTCATTACTTGGAGTAATTGCATCGGTTGTATTTTCTTCCGCTTCGATATTCTCATTTTTTGAAAAAAACGAAGAAGATAAACCTTTAGAAAGTAAAATTGAAAATGTTGAGCAAGTTTTAAATGGAATCAAAAATCTTGAGGAAGATTTAAATAATATAAAAGAAGATATGATTGAAACTGAAGTACAAAATAAAAGAATAACCCTCGAATATGAAAAACTAAAAGGTGTAGAAGATTTGATCGGCAAGCGTAAAGAAGAATTAAGTTCGATTGTAAATTACAAATCTTGGCAAACTCGAATTTGGGAATTTCTATTTGGTACTTTCTTTGGAATAGTGACCTCAATCTTCAGCAGTATCTTGTACGATAAATGGAAACAAAGAAAAGCGCTTAAGGAATAGTAACTTCGTACAACATCCTTTAAGCTATGCACGATTAACCAAAAACACAGTAATATACATATGACAAATAATTATTGCCACCATTGTGAGACTTATATAACCGACGAAGAATTAACTCAATACAAATGCCCTACTTGTAAAAATTACGTCTACATAAAATTTGAAACAGAAAATGGACCGAAAGCTACATATTTCATTTTAGCAACTGAGCTTGAAGTGGGAGATATTATTCCAATTCCTCATACGGATGATTTTAGAAAAGTTTTAGGCATAAAAAAAAATAATGGAGATTTACTCATTGGACTTAAAGAATACCGACAAGTAAAAATTTCGTCTGCAAAAAGAGTAAACAAATTAGAGGGAGCTTGGGTATTTATAGATTAAGCAGACCAATTAACAGAGCATAACAGCTACTACAAGCGATTTTGGCAATCGGCTTAATAGGAAGCAGGTTTTGTATTTGAGAGATTTGGTTAATCCGAGAATAGGACTTAATTTAGTCCCAAACTGCTGTAGAGCGAGAGCGTTACCTGCAATACTATCGAGATTATGCCTATAAATAAAGACGGAAAAAAATTATTAACATCACAAGAACTAAAACCACTGGTTGAAGTAGACGGAATTGTAGAATGTATAAATGGAGGCTTACTTTTAGGTAATTATCATTGTGATGGAGGCGTAACAGTTTTACGCGAATATAATAATGAAAATATTTACGAAGCTGTTGCGGAGTTAGAAGGTTGGGAATATGTTATGTGTGCAGACGCAACATTTCATCATAAGGAATATCTTCATAAAATAAATGATGAATTTGACGGGAATTCGCCCGAGTTTCAGGAATACGAAATTCCGGAAAATGTAATGATTATTGATACACGTCCTATAATTCCTTATTTAAAAAACACAAATAAATTGTTATTGTTTGGTCAAAATTCGCATTTCATAATAAATAAATTTTCGACAAAGAAATACCTACAAGAGCTAGACAAATTAAATAGGCAGTACTGCAGGTAACCGCGTGCAAAATCCATTGCCTTATAGCAATTAGCCGTTAGTCTGTTTTTCACGAAATATTTATCTTCTCCGAGACAATTCGGTTCGCTGGCATCGGCAACGGCTTCTGCACGCAAACCGTAATGTGATATTTAAAACAGAAAATTAATTAAAACAGAAATGTCAAAAAGTAAAATAAGTTTTGATAGATGGATAAGTAAAAACCCTTCTAGTTGGCCTTTTCAGGTTTATAATAAATATAGTACTGAATTAAGTTATATGTTTATTGCACACGTTGCATCTGAAAAATATGTTTATCATCACCTTGGAAAAGTTGCAAAATGGGATGACTCTATTGACCAACATTTTAACTTAACAGATAAAATTCACCAAACAACTTTTAAAGATGTTAAACAGTGGGCTAATTCATTTAACGATTTCGATAATTGGACTAATTTGAATTGTTTAATGGCAATTAGCTCAAACCTTGAGACATATCTTTCTAAAACTATACAATTAGCACTTGAATCTGACTTAGGTACGTTATATGGTGTAAGCAAAAGGATTGACGGAATTGAAATACTAAAACATAGTTCTTTCAATAGCTTTGATTTTGAAGACAAAATTATTTCATGTACAAAAGGTGAATGGGGAAGCCGAATAAACGCCTTCGTTAAAATATTCGGCACAGCACCAACAGTATTAACTGATAATATTTCTGCCTTAGAAAAAATGAGAAAACTGAGGAATAATATAGGGCATGCTTTTGGGCGTGAGATAGAAGAAACAAGGAGGCATGATGTAATTAGCGCTCCTAAAATTTCAAAACTATCAAGGGACAAAACTATCTATTACATGAAATTGATTTATGCTATTTCAAGAGAAATTGACAAGCAACTTTTAGCTAATCACATTGGTGAATACCAGATAGTATATTTTTATCATTCTATGAAGGATTCTCTAAGCAACGGAGACCCAATACCTGCAAGAGAACGTGGTAATCATATTGCAGTTCTTAAAAAACAAATTGGGAAATTTGGCCCTAGCTCTGTTGGTAAGAATTTCTGCAAAGAATTAATAGAATATTATGAGCAACTTTAAAAAAACATCAAATAACAGCTACTACAACCGATTTAGGCAATAGGCTTAGAGGAAAAATGGTTTTATATTTGGATGATTTGGAAAATTCGAAGAATGGGCTTAATTTAGTCCCAAACCCGCTGTAGTGCCAAGACGTTGGCGGTAATTATAAAGACAGAGACAATGACAACTATAGTAACATGGAATCTTAATAAAAAGCAGACAACACTTTTAAAAGACTCGATACTTGAAATTATTGCTGATAATAAGCCAGATATTATAGCTTTTCAAGAAGCTTACGGCACTTGGATAAATACTTTGTTAAATACTCAATATGATGAAATTAATTATCCAAAAAGTTCAGTAGGGAGTGGTGTTAGAGTTTTTCTTTTAAAAGGTAAATACAAACAATATTCAGTTCAAAGAACTGATAATAAAAAATTAGTTTTTATTCATTTAAAAGATAATATAACCAATGTAGAATTCAACATTGCCGCAGTGCACCTCTATAGTAAAGTCGGAAATACCGAAAGGCAGCAACTTTGGAAAAATCTTCCTCTTGTTCAAAAAATCAAAGAATTTGAGCAGACTTCGACAAGTAATAACAAAACAATTCTTATTGGAGATTTTAATCACAATCCTTTTGAAAATGATTTGAGTGACCCTAACATGATAAATGGAGTTGGTTGTAAGATTCTTATATCAACTTTGACTACAAATCCACTATCAAAGATAGACTTGAATTTTTGGTATAATCCAATGTGGAACTTAATGGGTGATTTCGACTTTAGAACAAATGGAAATAGAGTTACAGGATCTTATTTTAGATATACGGAAGATGAAACACCAATTTGGAATCTTTTAGATGGATTTTTATTGCGACCATCATTAATGGATAAAGTAAACTATAATTTAACGGAGATACTTTCTTCAACTACTAAAACTAAATTTCTTAAACCTTTTACAATAAGAAAGGATGAGTCATTAATAAAAGATGATTTATCAGACCATTTACCAATCAAATTAACTCTTAATCAGTAAGACATGACTAAAATTTGGAATATTTACGGAGAACAACCAAGACCAGAAGAAAATCCTGAGGTAATTTTAAACGAATACGCTAAACTCGTTGAATTAGATACTGATAAAAAATTTATTGGCATTGTAACAGAAACAATTAGAGAAGAAACAGGGAGTGTGACATATGCTCTTTATATAATTGTCCCTGAACTTAAAGACTACATGTACCGTCTTATTGAAGTGAATCTTCAAAATCTAATAAAACCATATCCTCTTGAAATATCGCTTTTTGCGAAAGACCCAATAAACCATAGGACTTTTACCTGCGATAATGTGGAAGAGTTTAGAAAAAAACTATTAGAACTTATACAATCACCAGTAACAAGTGGGATTCTAATGCATTTAAAAACCATGATTGATATTAAAAAATCATACGAAGACTAAATAACTACCAGCAACAAGGTATTGCCAAAAGCGGGGCTGAACGGTTTCGATTGCGGGTTTGTTCAAGGTTCAAGATTAGTAATTATATTGAATTTTTGTGCTAAAAATCCCCGCCTTCGGCAAGCCTCGAAACATTAACAGTAATGCGAACGAACCTATGGAAGTAACAGAGCAAGCGAAATTTATTGACCATTTTTTAAGAGAATTGTATAATGCATCTTTTGCGACTTCACTTGCTATGGGAATAGAAATGAACCAACTTCCAAGCGAAAAAAATAAAGATAAATTCAAAACACTAGAATACATTCTCGAAGAATTAGAATTAGTAGAATTGGTAAGAGGAAGAGACAACTCTACTTTGGGAGGACAATGCGAATATAATTTGAGTGGAAAAGGAAGAGAATTAGTAGAAAAAAATGAATCCAGCATTGGACTTCTTCTTCAGAGGGAAATAGAGAAAGAAATGAAAGGAAATCCTCTTTTCGATGAAAAAGAATGGGACAAATATTACGATAGACTTCTTGAAAAAAGAGCTGACCAAGCCGATTTTTTTCTAGATATAATAATTGAGAGAAAGCTCATAAACTTGGATAAGTCTACTTTAAGAAAATACTTTAAGGAATGGTTCAATGAAAATCACGAGTTTGATTTACAAATTAAAGATGGAGATTTAGCATTAGAGGACGGAGATTTACAAACTGTGCCTGATTTCAGCGAAGAAAATATTCCTGAATTTATAAAATGGTTTCAAGAGAAAGGCAATGAATTTATGGATTTTCTAAAAGAAAAAGGAGTCAAAATTCAAGAGGACTCAAAAGAGAGAATTATTAATCACGGAAACGTAATCATTAACAATAATTCCAAAATTAAAAATCAATCAATCGGAACTGAAAAAGAGCAAAAAGAATCTAATTGGTCAAAGGCGAATGTGATTATTGCTATAGTAGCTGGAATAGTTGGAATAATTAGCTTGATTTGGACAATTTGGGGATAAAAGCATTCCCACAACAATGACTATACGTAATGCGGGTTGAACAGCAAAATCGAAGTTTTCGTCTTTTATTCAGCTCGCAGTTTTGTGTATTTATTGGCAGAAAATAACAAATATAAAAACGGCTCGCTACCGTCCTTGCGAAATCGGAAACCACCGCTTCCAATTCCCACACTACGCATAGCTGAGACCGTTGGCGGTAATGCCGAAAACACATCACAACGATTGAAAAATTCAAAAACAAGAAACAATATTCACACTGAATAGACAAGATAAGCGTTGATCTAAGTTTTTTTAAACTTTGTTTTAAGAAATCCATTGCGAATCTCTACAGTAACAAAACCGAAGTAGGATAACAATTCTTTAAGCAGAACTATTTAAAATATAGGCTAATATGATCACGGAGTTTATTACATGATTTTTTATTTCTGAATACAATTTTAGAGTAAAACCTACACTTTATTTAAAATTTTTATGTCTACATTATTCTCTATACAGTAACTCTCGAACTTGTTCAATAGAGAATTGAGCTAAATTAAATGATTTAAATATCATAAATGCATTATCCGCTTCCAATTTAATCCCCTCATCCCTTAACAAGAACTTTTCTTCATCCCAATCATGCCCCCAGCCTTGCCAAAAATTTTTCCCAACTACAAAAATCAGTTTTGACTGTGATTTTTCAGGGCTTTTAAATTGTTGTACATCCAATTTTGTTATTTTATTATTTAAACTTTTTGATTCAAAAAAACCTGAATCAGTAACTAAAAATATGGAAAAATAAATATTGTCATTATCTCTTTCCTGATATCCGAAATGAAATTCATGAAAATAAAAGTTTAGCCAATCCCAAGCCCACAAATCCAAACTTCCTTTACCTTCACGTGGACCGTTATCACTGAATTTAGGGTACCCTCCAGAATATCTGTAACCAAATTTCCCTGAAATAAAACTCATCAAATCCAATATTCTGGACTGAAAATCAAATAATAATCTATAAGATTTGCGCACGTCAATTAAGGCATTTTCTAATTCTTCATTCATACGTAAATAAGTTTAATTTCGTAGTTCTTATATAAATTTTGGGCATATCATTAAGCCACTTCTTTCTGTAATATTGGTGCAATTCAAATCCATTTATTAAACTGTCAATGATTCTTATTTGTGCATAATTTAAAAAAGAGTCCACGAAACTAAGGTTTTGCTGAAGCAAAACTATTTGATCTAGAATCCGTGTCCAATTCGTTTTGCATATTTTGACCTCGATATTGCCATTCAACATATAAATTTCGTCGGTGGAATCGTTTATACCACCGACCTGAATAAAGTAAAGAGTTTTCTGTTCGTTACCAAATTCATTCCAATAACCAGTTATTTCATTCACCATCTGAGCTTTTTTCTGTTGAAACTCGTTATATCTTTTTGCTTCAATAATTACATCAAAGTCAGAGAACCTTAATAAAACATCTGGCTCAACATATATTTTATTGTCTGTTCCTTGCGGATTCCATCTATTCCAATACTCCATCGATATTAGCTTGCCGCAATATTGTGGTAAGCTGTCGATAAACATACTTTTCTTTAAAACGTTCCAGAAAACATCTTCAGGAAGATATGTTAAAAGATCGAAAGTCATTGAAGTTAAACTGTCTTCACAAGCACTTAATTTTCCTTTATTTTTATAAAAATAATTTATCACTTTAAATGTAAACTTTATCTTTAATTATCTATCATTCCCAAATTCCTTCATAAATATCAACATATTCTTCCATTTCAATTATTTTGAAACCAACGTATTCTAAATAAAATCTTTTTCCTTCATCGATTAAACCCTTATTTATATACCACCCTTCTTGCTCCCTATGGGGGAACAATTTAAAATACCCCTTTCTCTGTAGAAGCAGCCATCTTAAAAAAGTTTCATTTTCCTCTAGCCCTAACCCAAAAATAAAAAGAGGCTTATTAAATATAATATGGAGCCAAGAGTCTTTACCTGCCCAATTCTGCTGATTTTTACCAAAAAAAAGATTTTCCAAAGAATCATTGTGTAACAACGCTTGCACCCTTGACACACTCTGCATATAGTGTGATAAGCCTAAACGAATACTTCTGTGATAATCCAACATACCGTTAATATGCCAGATAGCGAAATTATCTAAGTTATTGTAAAACTGTGAATCACTAAAATATGTTGTCCAAGGATAAATATCAGTAAAACCATCAATTCCGATACGATATCGTTTTAACATTAAAGCTTTTGTAAAAATATCATCAAAGTTGGTAGTGAGTAGCGGTGCATTGAAACTGCGTATTTTAGATAATACATTCACATGATCATCTGTTGGTATCCAATCTCTAATGAGCTCAACGACTGTTTTCTGCAAATTTATAGGATTTTCTTTTATCAGTGTATTCTTTAATTCCAAGATATCATAAAACTCTGTAAATGATGTTCCTTTCGGTAAATAGCTAAGTTCGTCGTGAGATATCTTACCCCAGAGTTCTTTCAACATTTGCTCCCAAGATAAATTGAAATTACCTGACTTATTAGCAGAATAATTGTTTAAACCGTTACCAACAATAAATGCAATATTATTCTGATTGTTATTTAAAATATTTTTAACAACATCTACTTTTTTTAACATATTTCAGAAAGTGTTATAATTGTAAAATTAAACAACATTTTTAGTAATATATGTATTGTTAAAATATTATTTTAACAAGTACAAAAAGTAGTTATTTAGTGTTTATATAAAAACTAAATAATACACTTTGATTATGACAAAACAAATTACTTCTTTGTTCTGGTTTCAGGACTAAGATATCAAAAGAAATAACTCAGGTTTATTTTGCCGATAAATCTGGGTTTATTTTTTTAATCTCTTCTCTGTTATAACTAACTTTTCATATTTTATAATTGTTTACCTTTCTATTTTGGTTTAAATGGTATAATCAATTCATTAAATTCAAACTGTTCTAATAATTGTAATTTTCTTAACCTGCCTACAATAATTGAAGGATGGGAATTATTTTAAACTTTAGTTTTGTATTTCTGTTTATATTCTACAATACTATCCACTCCATTAATCAGCTTACTATCTTTTTCTTTTACCTCTTTAATAAATGCATTGCATTCTGTTTCGGATAATATGTTATTGTGATATGCTTCTAGAAGAATATCCATGGTTGTGAGATACACAATACCATGACGATCGCAGTAGCTTTTAATATCCTTTAAATTACTGCTGGCAATATAATCTTTTGTATGCTTTGCCATTGCCATACAAGCAGCTTCGCCATCACCCATAAGACTTCTTAAAAGAGCATATTCTTTAAGAATATTGATTTCATTTGGGAACGGTATCACTTCAATTCTTGACCATTCAATAAAATTATTTAACGCCACAATACTTTTTTTTCGCTTATCCAGTTCGGCTTTAACCTTATCTAAAATAACAAAGCGGTTTGGGAAAATTTTTGGTAACAATAGCTGCTTTCCCGCTTTAATAAAATGGATAATGACATCGCAATCTAACAATATTCTTGGTTCTGAATTAGTTTTCTTTGCCATCGTCGTTAAATTTTGGATCATCGATATCTAAGTCTATATCCAACATCAAGGAATGATAATGACTTTCAGAAATTTTATCTGCATCAAAAAGTGCTTTTGCTTTAATTCCATAATCGCCTACTACCTTTTCTTCATCAGTTCGTTGGTAATGTGCAGCAGAATATCCATGCTCTACAGCGCTTTTAATAACACCTTGTAAATACGGTACATAATCATTATAATGAATGTATTTTGATTTACTTAAACGAACCAATAGAGCCGCACGAGACACACCAAAATACTGTTCCATTTTTATAATTGTAGCCAATGAAATGGTTTCGCCCCACCCAAGTTCCTTTTCAGGGATTTGTTTCATTAAAGCGGCTTCGGGCATTAAAAAATAAGAACTAAAAATATCGGCATTGTATTCTTCACGGTCTTTTTTATCAAACCGACCAGCATTGCACATTTGAAAATTAAAATTCTGTTGTATAAACAGGTGGTATAATTCATGACCAATAGTAAAATTTTGCCTTCCCACAGGTAGCGCGGAATTAATTAACATAAATAAATTATCGTGGGTTTTTAAAGCCATACCCGAAAATTCACTTTTTAAAGGCTTATAAACTGTAAGAACACCCAGCGTTAATAATAATTTTTCTAAATCTATTGAAGTCTCGGTGCCCAACCCTAATTCTCTGCGGAATTTATTTGCTCTGGCTTCTAATATTTTTTCATTACTTGCCATGGTACAAGCGATTTATTTTAATATAATTTTTTACGATTTTTCCAAAATCAGAAAGCTTCTCCATATCGCTTTCATCGACAGAATCTTTTCTAAATGCAAAAACAACTTCTGCCATGGCTTCTTCAACTGTTTCGCTAAAAAAGACTGCTAATTCTACACCAAACAAATTGGATAATTTTTCTAAAACTTCTAAAGAAACCTCTCTTTCATTATTTTCATAAAAACTGATCATCTCCCTCTTTACACCTAAAAAACCAGCCAGTTTTTCCTGTGTATATCCATACCTCTCACGCAATCCCTTTATTACTAATCCTGTAGTTGCTTCCATTATTTCCCGATTTTTAATTTAAATTACTCCAGTAAAGAAGTAATTTTAGTGTTACAAATTTAATCATTTTTTTTAAATTAAATACAATTGTACAAAATTTAAATATAACGAAAGTGTATTATTTAAAAACCCAAACCAAAAGAAATGCTTTTTGGAGATAGAGCCGTTATGATATCATGATTTGTGAAAATATAAGGACTTTATTTAGTAAACCTGAATCTTTCAGCATGTTTCAGTTGTACACTGTTACCCAAAACATGCTGCGAAAAATTTAATTGCTATCTAGACACAAGAATTTTGGTTGACAAAGAATAGGGATATTTTAAAGACTTAATAAAGAAACTATGAAAAAATCAGTTTTATTATCAGTACTGTTTACAACAGCGATGATTTTATGCTCATGCAACATAGAAAAAGTAAAGACAAATACGGCGGAACGGCAACAAGGTTAACCGTTAAACACCATTGAAATTCTAGAAAAGAACATCAAATATCACCTTGTTTTACTTCGATAGGTTCAACGTCTCCTGCTTTTTTAAGCGAAGTTTATTTTAAATATAAGGTTGAGAGCTGGTAGAAACTTATGTATATGAATACAATTAACGGTATAGACAGAAAATTACATAAGCACAATTGACAAGACAATAGAAGCTTACAAAAAGCTTTTAGACGAAATCCCACTCAAAATAGAAGAAGCTTTTTACACAGACTAATTAAGCTTATTTTTTACAAGCCCGTTTGAATATTTTTACAGTCCATTCCCTTAAGGAAAAAAGGAGAAGCCGAGGAGGTTGCCAAAATGATCCGTTACTTTTGCGAAAATCAAGCCGGTTTCATCACAGGTGGAAGTGATTACGGACGGCGGAATGCGTTTGTAAACCTACCGTAAAATACACGAATGAGCCCGTTTAACCCAGAAAACACCTCATCATTCGTGTGTTTTTGTATTATTCCCCTTCTAAATTTACGGTTCAATGTTTTTTTGCCATATCAAAAAAGTTGTATTCCTCAATAAAAATTG
>Ga0308157_10008775_pt1 | contig 11387 bp, 12 predicted proteins | sample PhyBR1_FD_201035 | JGI IMG/M metagenome (GOLD analysis project Ga0308157, IMG submission 201035) | Phyllosphere microbial communities from UC Gill Tract Community Farm, Albany, California, United States - DLSLB.R1 | ecosystem: Host-associated > Plants > Phyllosphere > Unclassified | place: USA...
GCTGCGGAGCTGATTCGAGCGTGTATTGAGCAGAATGATGAACTGCTGGCAAAGGACCGCGGGAAAGTCGTTCGAGCGATACAGAGCTTGAAACACGAGGTGGACTACAACAGGATTGACGCGATGACAGCTGCGAAAAAGGAGCTTCTTCCTTTGGCGCGGCACTACCGATATTTGTTGGAGAAAGTACTCAGCTCGCATCTACAAGCCGGAGTCGAGCCCACGTCACCTGCCGTCCTTAAAGAGCTAGTCGGGCTCATAGACTGGTACATGGTTCTTGCTGGAGCGAGTGATGTCCTGCACAACGAAGTAGATGTCGGCGGCGTCGAGATCGACGACAGCTCTATTCCGGAGGTGTTCTATTCCCAGGACTGGTCGCGACAAGAATCAGAATATGTTCGCAAAATTGCGAACTCAACTCTTGGGGTCGATATTGCTCCAGATGACGCCGTAGAGGGGGCAAGCCGAGATTTGCTTGAGAGTTCAGCGATCCGTGAAGCCTTCATCAGGGATGTAGGCTTTGACCTCCGCAATTTGTTAGACGCCCTAATAGTGCTCTCGCAGTGGGTGACCCTCGGGTTCACAGAAGAGCTTAGCTTCTCATACTCCGCGAGTGAAAAAGAGATCGCTAAAGCGCTCGAACAGTGTATTCAAGACCTCTCGATTGACGAGGCCCACGCGATAGTGAAGTTCTTGACGCTGTCCCCGTCGCAAATACGGCAGCTTGACGGGAAGGAAATGCCAGAAGGTGACGTTCCGTTTTGGGAGCACAACAAGCGCGTCCATCGGTACGCCATACGTCCTCTCGTGCCTGCGGGGGAGCAGCTCTGTTGGGGCGCTGAGCAAGCAAGCCGCTCAATGCAAATTTGGCTTTCGACTGTTCTGCACGGATATCTGCCTGGAGATTTTAAATGGCCATCGGTCGTGGAGGAAGTTCGAAAAGTTAAAGAAAGCATCGAGTCGGAACTGGAGCGCAGGACCGTCGAGATCTGCGAGCGTCACACACCGTATGTGGGCGCCGGCGTAGATTTTTTTAGGAGATTCAAGGGAGAGGGTTTCGCTGATGTAGGTGATTTCGATGCGCTGGCCTATTGGCCCGACACGAATACCTTAGTCTTCATCGAATGCAAATATAACCAGCCTGCCTTTAGCGTGAAGGACACGCGTCGCCTGCGCGACCGTATATTTGGAAGTAGTCCCGAGGACAAAAAAGGCCAGCTGGTAAAAATTGTTGGGCGGCGTAACTTTGTCGATCGTCATCGCGTACGTATGCTCGAGATTATGGGCTGGCCCGCCCCGAGTTCCGATCACGCTCCAATTAACATTGAGCTATACGTGAGCCGCGAGATCCATTGGTGGATGGTACACCCTCCCTACGCAGTTCCGACCCAGTTCGTCCGGGTTGATGAACTGGACGCCTGGCTCACTGGTGCCTTCCCTAGTGCGATTTAAGGCTGCTGGAGCTAGCGCTGCGACTCTAACGCCCGAAAATGAAAGAGTTGCTCGACACTTGCCCGGGGCGATGAAGAAAGAGGAATCATGAAATCATCAAATTCGGCTGCCCCAAAACTGGCCGACCTGCTGTCTTTCGCCATCTATTCAACTAACCTGGCGTTCGGCCGTGCTTACCGCCCTATTCTTGAGAAACTAGGTTTGACGTATACGCAGTACATCGCGGTCATCGTTCTATGGGAAGAGGGCGCCCAAACAGTCAGCAGTCTGGGTGAGAAATTGTTCCTTGAGTCAAACACGCTAACGCCAATTCTCAAGAAGCTGGAGGCGCTAGGGTATCTTACGCGCGAGCGCTCAACCACCGACGAGCGTCAGGTAATCGTCAGCCTGACCTACGCCGGCCATCAACTGCGCGAAAGAGGCCTGGACATCCTTCTGATAGAAAATTCGAAGCTGTCGCCGATCGAGTCGAAGGCCGTCCAGAGCGCTGTGGTCGCGGTGCGCAACACCCTGATTGGGTTGACCCGGGCTAGGTAGTTACCACTATCAGCGCCAGTGCGCTGTTTGCCAGTGTCGGTCCTCCGCATCGACGCTCAGGCATCTCGACAGGCGACTTTCGGCCGGGAGCGGATGTACGCAAATACACGGACGATGGTCCTATTCATCTGTTCGCATCTTCACATGCGTTCTCAACCAGAAAATGCCGGTTGGCTTTTCACGCTCTGTCGCGTCTTCATCCGCTCGAACCAAGCGAGCAATGCTTCACATTCTGGAGGCACGCTAGCTTGACGATCGACGCAAACACCAGCCCACCGATGACGGTAATGTCCGCCATCGAGAACTTTTCGCCCGCAATGAAGGCCTGCTGGTGGAGTAACTTGTCAAAATAATGCGTGCTGCGGAGTGCCTTGTCGCGCTGACGAAATCCCCATTCCGAATTCTGGTAAAGCTCCACCGTAGGCCCCCGGCGATGAGTGATGAGTGTGCGGTCTGCCAACTCGAGAACGGGCAGCGTTCCCGAGTAATTCTTTTGCTCGATGAAATCTGTTGCTTGTGTTCGCCTTTAGGGAGATCGACCGTCTCGAATCGGACTTTGTCCTGTAGATTCTTTTCTGCGATGGCGATCCTAACGCGCGTTGGGTAAGGCTTTCCTGTGCGCCGAAACTGTCGACTGGTGTCACAAAGCTGGTCAGGTCGGCCGCGACGGGATTGCGGCGCCGTCACCTTTGAGGCCGCCATCGAATTCGAAAAAGGCACGTCACGCTGCAACTGCACGATTTGCACCAAGTCGCGCTTCTGGTTCGCGATCGTGCAGCCGGATGATTTTAAAATGCGACAAGGTGAGGACAATATGTCCGATTACACGTGGATACCTGCGGGTAAAACAGAGTCCCACCTTCGCTACCGCTTCTGCAAGACATGTGGCGTCCGTACCTTCGCGAAGGGGAGCGACGGCACGTTCTACGCAGTGTCGATCGTCACACTGGACGGTTTCGAGCAAGACGCCGACGTACTGGCCAGAACGGTTAAATACCAGGATGGCCGCCATGACGATCTCAAGCATGTGCCGACCGACACGCGTTTGCTGTAAGACGGGCCACTCAACCCGGTCTGGCTGCACGAGCAGCGGAAACAGGCAAATAGCCAATAATCGCGAGCCAGTCGAAGCGGCGACTCTTCTGTATCCCGGCGCACCGATTCGCGCTTGGCGAAGCTTACTCGTTCAAGTCGGAAGTAACCGGTCCCGGTCCCTGCTGGTGGTGTAACGACGGTTGTCAGGTCAGGGACGGAGTGGGTCGCAGCTATTTCGATATCCGTACGTCGCAGCTATTCAGTCAAAAATCGTCGCAGCTATTAGCAAAATCTGGTGGCCGCAGCCCGGCACCGCAGTACCTTTCGTCGGCTCTATTTCAGAAACATGAGCATATCGCCTACACGACCAGGTCTCGCTCGCACCCAACAGTTAGCGCACGCTCTTCGGCAGAACAACAGGCTTTGTAATTGCAACGATAGCGCCCTGACGGTGGCCTGCGACGAAGTTAATCAGTTCTGGAAAAAAGGCGTCAAAACCGCGCGACAATTCGACGTAGTGCTTTTCCAGATCTGCCACCCCATCGCGCAACAGTTCGGGCTTACGCGATAGCCTTGTCGAGATACGGTCAATAGCAACTTTGACGCCAACAAAGTCACGGTACGACCCAAGCCAGTCCTGCTCTACCATGTAGGGGACAGCCCGCGCCAAATTGGGCGGCAGGGCGTAGGCGCGCGCGTGACGACCAAGTAGCTCATAAAAATGCGCAATGAAGTCGTCCAACGGTTTGTCCGAGAAACGCTCCCATTTTATCGCCAGTAAGTGATCGTAGAACACATCAAGAAGGATTCCGGCGTAGCGCCTGCTTGGGGTGGTGAAAAGTTCCTTAGCCTCGCGGACGATCGGATGATTGTCTGTGAAGCAGTCGACTTTCCTGTGTGTGATGATCTCCGCTTCCGTTTCAGCCGGAAACCGTAGTCCCATATGCGGTTTGACGAAGTCCCCCATCAACGCCCCAAGCATGGCATTGTCGCTGTACCTGGCAAGATAGATGTGAGCGAGATAGTTCATGATGGGAGGCGGCTTCTGCGGTAAAACGTAGACTTACGGGCAAATCGCACCAGCCCGGCGCGTGGTCTGCTTAAAACTATGGCACTGGTGGCCATCCACGACACGCACCTCGGTTAAAAGGACGCGCCATCTCGATTGTGGCGAATTGGCCACTTGCGTTGCGAAACAAATGGACTACGGTATGACTTTTGTCTGGACACGCATAATATAATAAGGAGGAGTGCCTTCGTCAGCGCCTCCAGTGAAGGCAGGGGTCTTATGTAGTTGATTCACCGAGATGTATAGCAGATCCTTTGAGCCGAACTGAATGCCATCAGGCCAGTCGAGGCGCGCATCACGAATGAATGGAGTAAGCTTCCCATCCTTAGTCAGGATGTCGATACCGCTTTCAGTTACGTTTGTTATGTAGTGATTGCCATCAGCATCGGTAGTCGCTCCATCAGAAATCGGTTTGTCCCCCACTCGTACGATTGCGTTCGCAATCTCCTGGTCGGTTGCACCATTACGAAATAGTTTCGCTGGTACGGAGTACCAGCTGCGCCCATTTGTCGCTCCATAAAAAATGGTTTCCTTGTCGGCCGAAATTGTGATCGGATCGATGGCGACTTCCGCAGGCTTGCCATTAAAGTTGATTGGTTTTCCCGCGATAACCATCTTTACGTTGGCCTCAGCGTTCAGCGAAGGATGATTCCCAAAGCGTCTCGCTTTGCCGTTGCCGATGTTGACGGCGATTAGACCTGGATTGGCGAGGTCTGCGAGGAATATCCAGCCGTTTACATCATCGACAACCAAATCTTGCACGAAGCTTCCCTTTGGAGCCACGCTCGCAGCCAGGTCTATTCGTTTGAACAGCTTTCCCGTTTTGCTGTCGAAAGCCCAGATCCGCGTTTTTCCAATATTGAAGCCCATATCCGCTACCCAAATTCTTGCATTTTTGTCGCGGTAGATTCCGAGCGGTGAGTCAAGCCGGTCGTCCGGAAAGTGCTTTCCATTATTCTGATACTTGGCGTTCGGCCAAGGGCGATATGTGTGCTTCCCTGTAATTGTGATCAGTTGGGCGCCGCTTGGCTTATCTAATGGATGCACGGTCGCAAATACCTTTCCATCGTCGGTTGCAGCGACGTTGGCCGGCCGGAACTTGAGCTCGGCGACAATCTCAAGTTGTCCTGCAGTAGGCTGCGCTGCAACCGTGCTCATGCTGGTTATCGTAGTCGTAATTGCTAATACGGCTTGCAGTGTCGACCGAGCCTTCAAGCTGGGGATAAAAAAGTTAAAATCTAGCATGATTTTTCGAAGTGATTTTATGGTTGCATGGAGTCCTACCTGAGTTCGTTGCTCCGCCAATGTAGTCATGTTTAGCTCCGACCTTTCACTAGAGTGGCATTATATTCAGACCCCGCGAACCGATATTTAGCCGCATTCTGGTAAGCATCGCTCTTGTACCATTCTCGGGCGGAGGCCATGTCCGGGAACTGTAGAATCACAGTGCCTTCCGTCGCTGGTCCCTCAAGGGTCTCCTGCTCACCATAGGCGGCAAGAAATTGGACGTCCCGGTCCTGAAAGCTAGCGGAAACGTTAGCTGTGTACCGATCCAGGGAATCCTGATCAATCGTTTTTACTCGTTGAAATACAATGTAAGCGCTCATGGTTAGTCTCGGATAATGTGGAAAAGGTCATGGATCGGCTGACTCACTTGGAACGGTTTTGCGTGATGCGTCCGCTGCTGGGTTCGGCAGAAATGCTCAAAGAATATTCGTGTGTCTCTCCTTTCAACGTTGGGCCGAGAGCTACACTGAGTCAGCTTTGCCGCGTATGACTTCGTGAGATGTTGCTTGAGACATTGCTGTACGAACGCTTTCCGGCATTGGCCAATCATTGGTCTCGTAACGGTCAAGGAAGTCAAAGTCGTATCCTTTCAGTCCGCGAGTAAGCAAACATGTTTCGCCTCTGCAGGCTCCCAGCGCAACTGCCCGAATGTGCCTAGTAAGTGCGGGTTTTGCCGAACCCTTCGGCGAGAAACGATAGTTCCCGCTTACCTTGTACCCGTCGCCATACGTGATTTCGAAATCACAATCGAATATTCCTCCAAACTCCAGTGACCAGGCTACCAAGACCTTATCCGCAGCGGAAAATGATCTCAGCACGGCGCAGACGTTCCGTGGGCGCTCTATTAACCTAATCAGATTCACGCCAACCATCTCGGCTTCATCGCCAGAATTTGTAGCGTTTGTTGGGTCGGACGTAGCCTTGAGATCCGCATTGTTCATGACGTGGCTCGCGATTGAGTAAAGTAGACGTCAGAAGGCGCTGGCGACCGCTCCCAGTTCGCAGGGCCGCACCCCACTGAACGCGTTACCGGATCGGTGTCACTGCCCACACAGGTAGTACAAGCCAAGGCAAGAAGAGCAAGCCTTTGAAGATAGGAATTCGGTAAGATTGAGATTACTATATATTAATTGTATGCTTGAGTCATGCAGTCTTTTGACGTTTTCTCGTTGTCTCGCATGCTTTTCTCGGGAAACGACGGTACCGGCGCTCCAGCCGATACTGAACTTTGTTCTGATCATATTTTCTAGCCAGGGTTTCGGGTGATCGAGCAGTCCGGGAACTAATAGCGGCGCTAGTGCTCCGGATGCCGATTTGTCGACGCCCTTGGAAGTGAAGACCCATTCGACGGGTGTCGGCCAGAGAATCAGGATGCGTCGATCCGGCTCAAGTGCCTGACCACAACCTCCGCGGATGCGCCATACAAGGACCAATGCCATGTGACGGACTTGCCGGTTTCGAGCACATCGTTGCCGTTCGAAAACCAGAACCGACTGGTGATTGAGGGGTCGATGAAGGGCGCGATAGCGGTGTTTGTCAACGTAGTTGTCGCGTCATGTCACGCAACTTGCTGTAGTTCTTCTGGCCGAATCCGCTCCGGATTCAGCCAGACCTGATCATCCAGATTCCAGTTCCTGATATCCCGCGACCAGCGCTGTGGATTACGGCTTTTGGCTTCTCGGTACACCTGTTCGCGGTGCTCGAGAATCGCTTCAGCCTGGCCGCCGTGGCGTTGCGCCGGCGTCACGAATTTCAGGCCGCTGTGTTTGTGATCCTGGTTATACCAGCGCACAAATTTCTGCGTCCAGGCCCGTGCGTCCTCGAGCGTCGAAAACGGTTTGCTCGGGTAATCCGGCCGATATTTGCAGGTCCTGAACAACGACTCTGCAAATGCATTGTCATTGCTGACGCGCGGCCTGCTGAACGACGGGGCAACACCCAACTGCTCCAATGTGGCCAGCATGGTCGAGCCCTTCATTGCGCTGCCATTATCCGAGTGCAGTACCAATGGTCGGCCCGCCAATCCTTCGGCCAAGCTGGCCCGCCGCATCAGTCGTGCCGCCGATTCCGCCGACTCCGCTTCATGGACCTCGTGACCGACGATCTTCCGGCTGTAGATGTCGAGCACCATGTACCAGTAGTGATACTTGCCCTTGATTGCGGCCGGCAGCCACGTAATATCCCAACTCCAGACCTGGTTCGGCGCCGTGGCGCAATGACTCGTAGCCACGCGACCACTGGGCCTTTTTGCCTTGCCACGATGTTGCAGCTGCGAAGCCGCCTTCAAGACTCGATAGAAGCTCGATTCCGATGCCACATACATGCCTCGATCGGCCAGCGTCGGCACGATCTGGCTCGGCGGCAAGCTGGCGAACTCTTCGCTATTCGCAACAGCCAGAATCTCGGTACGCTCGTCTTCACTGAGCTTGTTGGCAGGTTCAGGCCTGACACTGGTCGGACGGCTGTCAGCAGCGACAGCATCGTCGCCGTCGCGCACCCATCGCTGGAACGTACGCAGGGTAATGCCAAGCTCGTCACACGCCGGTGACAGCCGACTGCCCGCTGCTTCTGCTTCGCGGATCAACGCAACACATGACAGGCGATCTGGGGCGCTGATCAGTCTTCCTCGTTGTCCCCCCAGATCGCCTGGGCTTTTTTTCGCAGGATCAGCAGCGCTGCTGCCTCGGCCAACGCTTTCTCCTTGCGCTGCAAGTCTTTCTCCAACTGCCTAATGCGTTTCTTGTCTTCCTTCGACTGCGCCTGCTGACCGCGCGCCTGCTGCGCCACACTCACGTTGGCGGCCATGCACGCAGCTCGCCACATCGCGATCTGCTCTGCAAAAAGCCCCTTGCGGCGGCAATACTCCGACAGCTCGCTTTCGTTCAGCGCGGCCGTTTCCAGCACCACCGCGAACTTGTCTTCCGAGGTCCATTCCTCAGCATTTTTCCCACTACCTGGCACCGGCGTTCCTTGGTTACGAAGTTGACGGCGCCAAGTATAAAGCGTCTGCTCCGTGATCCCGCTTTCCCGGGCCAACTCCGACACCAACCGGTTCTGCGGCGGCATCATTTGCCGCAATAACGCTTCTTTTCGCTCTGCTGAATACTGCTTCACACGATCTCTCTTGCCCGTCCCCGGTATGGCTTCACTTTATCCGGTGACGCGACAACTATTCTGACACCGGGGGATAGACGTCAGACAAATTACGACGGATCAGCATTTCAGCAATCGCTAAAGGTGGGGTGGTAATGACATTTGGGCTTGCCTCGTTGCTCACGTTTAGAAAACTATGCCATTGGCTAGTCGGCACCAATGGCGATAGCGTTCTCCTAGCATTCATGCTCTCAGAAGGTAAAGCAGGTGAGCGACCTCTCCCGTTTGGCGTCTGCGGACTCTTGCAAATCCCTTTCTCTTTCCCGCTATGATGGCGGTTGCAGTCGACACGATGAAATATTCCGCGACCGCGCCCACAGATCATTTGGACAAACGCATGACAGACAATCCAACTGTTTCGCACGCCGCCCGGCCAGGCTCGACTACACCGACATCAATCAGTCTTTTAAGCAGCGGAAGCGAGGCCGAACTCGACGCCTTCCTGGCCGAGCATGCATACAGCTCCATGTATCTGCGATCCGAACTGCGTCGCAGCGGTAACCGGCCGGACTTCGCCGTCGCGCGCCGCGATGGCCGCATTATCGCCGCCGCGGCGCAGGCCGCGACAGGCATGATCCTGCTGCAAGCGCCGGTGGCAGCGGGCAAGGTGGCCAGGGCTGTGTTGAAAACAAGCGGACGCCGTCTGGCCGGTTTCTTTGGCCCGCTGGCACAAGTTCAGGCGGCACGCCATGAGGTCGGCCTGGATGCAGTGCCACTGCTCAAGGACGGGCGCGAAGACCTGTTTGCGCTCAAGCTCGCGGACATGGTTATGCCGGCTGCCCTAGCTGAGAAAACGATCACTTGTCGCGTCGCCGTCGACGCCGATTTTGAGCAGTTGGTCGCGTGGCGCGCAGCATTCCGCCAGGCAGTACTGGGCGATCTGCCGGGCGAACACCTGCTGAAGACGAGCCGCGCCGAAATCGCCGCGCTGCTCCCCGCGGGAAGTTTGTTCATGCTGGAATCGCAAGAGCCGGTCTCCTGCTGCTCGTTCAACGCCCGCTTGCCAAATATGGTCCAGATCGGCAACGTGTGGACGCCGCCGGAATTGCGTGGCCTGGGCTATTCGCGCGCCATCGTGGCCGGAGCGCTAGCGATTGCCAGCGATTCTGGCGTGGTCGCGGCGACACTCTCGACCGACCGCGGCAACGCGGCCGCCCAGGCCTCCTATCGCGGCCTTGGTTTCAAGGAGGTCGGCGACTACGCGCTTGCAACCATTTCCCCTGACGTCCAATTACCTGATTTTTAGGCGTTTCGCGGCCCTGCCTGGTTTCCTGGCAGGGCTTCCAGGGGTCTCCGCTTGCTTCCGGCACAACGCCGAGGTCAGTGTAGGACGTTCCATCACGCTTACCCGGCCTGGCCCATGCCGTTATACACAAGTCAGTAGCGCTCACCTCGACACTGGAGGAAACCGTTTACATTCAATGAGTTACGGGCGGCCCTTGTAAACTTCGACGAGATCGCGTTTACTCTTGCCTTTTGGGCGGCGCATTGAGCAAGACAGCACAGCAGTGGACGGACGAAGAATTCGCGGATCTGGCTCTTGGCGATGCGCGCCTCAACAAGAGGGCGAGAATTTTGATGGAAACTTTCGCGGCCAAGCCGGCCGCCAGCATTCCCGAGGCGTGTGACAGCTGGAGCGAAACCTGCGCGGCGTACCGCTTCCTGTCCAACCCCGAGGTGACATGGGAGGGCATTCTGGCCCCGCATTGGGCGCGCACGCAGGAGCGTATGCGCGCGCATACGGTAGTGCTGTGTATCCAGGACACGACTGAGCTGGATTTCAACGGTCAGGAGATCGCGGGGCTGGGACCGCTGAACTATGAAGCGCGGCGTGGCATGTACCTGCACCCAACCTATGCGGTCACGCCCGAACGAGAGCCGCTGGGCATGCTCGACGCGTGGATGTGGACGCGAGAAAAGCGCGGTAACGACGGCGTGCGGCCCGGACAGAAGGAAAGCCGGCGCTGGGTCGAGGGCTACGAGCGCGTGGCCGAACAGGCTGCCGAGATGCCAGGCACGCGGCTGGTCTACGTGGCCGATCGCGAAGCAGACATGGTGGAGATGATGCGGCGCGCGCGCGAACTGGGCACGCCTGCGGACTGGCTGGTGCGCGCCAAACATGATCGCTGCTTGGCCGACGGCGAAGGCATCAAGCTGTGGGATGCCACCACAAGCGGTGCTCCGCTCGGCGAGATCAGCTTCACCATCGGCGGACGCGAGAAGCAAAAGGTGCGCGAAGTGCGCCAGCAGTTGTGGGCGCGGCCTGTGCTCATTGGCGACGGGAAGAAGGGAAAAATCGAAGCGACCTGTATCGTGGCGCGCGAGGTGGGCACACCCGCCGGCGTGAAACCTGTCGAGTGGCGGCTGCTGACGAGCCGGACTGCGGAGACACTGGAACAGGCGAGCGAGCTGATTGATTGGTATCGGGCACGCTGGGAAATCGAGATCTACTTCAACGTGCTGAAAAATGGTTGCGAGGTCGAAGAGCTGCAGCTGTCGGCCATCGACCGCCTGGAACGCGCGCTGGCCTTGTTCATGGTGGTCGCATGGCGCGTGGCCTATTTGATGCGCAAGGGACGCACTTGCCCAGAACTCGATGCAGCGTTGTTCTTCGACCCGGATGAGATCCGCGGTGCGCACCTGCTGGCCAAGCTGAAGATGCCGGCGAAGCCGCCTACCTTGAACGAGGTGGTGCGACTGATCGCGCAGATCGGCGGCTTCCTCGGCCGCAAGGGCGACGGTGAGCCTGGTGTCAAGACGATCTGGAAGGGACTCGATCAGGTGCATGCATCGGCCGAAACGCTACGTGCGTTACGCGAGGGGCTTGGCTGATCGACTTGTGTATAAAGGGATG
>Ga0308157_10008776_pt1 | contig 11387 bp, 5 predicted proteins | sample PhyBR1_FD_201035 | JGI IMG/M metagenome (GOLD analysis project Ga0308157, IMG submission 201035) | Phyllosphere microbial communities from UC Gill Tract Community Farm, Albany, California, United States - DLSLB.R1 | ecosystem: Host-associated > Plants > Phyllosphere > Unclassified | place: USA...
TTTATTATCTTTGGAAAAAGCTATTTTTTTAGAGAAATATAACGGAAAATTCAAGCAAATGATTTTAAAGACCAAAATTAAAGATTTACTTCTGACTATGCTAATTTATTTTGGTTTTTGCCAGATAGGTTTCGCGCAGAACATCGATAAAAACTGCTTTAAAACCGGCGCCGACCGGCCGGAATTATATTTGCCTTTGCTGAAAGATAAAACCGTGGGAGTTGTCACTAATCAGACAGGGTTGCTGAAAGACGGCACTTTTCTCGTGGATTTTTTAGTGAAAAATTCGGTCAAAATACAGTCAATTTTTGCGCCCGAACACGGTTTCCGAGGCGATGCTGATGCTGGAGAACATGTAAAAAATGGCGTTGACGTTAAAACAGGAATCCCGATAATTTCACTGTACGGTAGCAATAAAAAACCAACTGCGGCGCAGGTGAAAGGTCTTGACATCATTGTTTTTGACATTCAGGACGTAGGCGTTCGCTTTTACACCTACATTTCAACTTTAACTTTGGTGATGGAAGCCGCCGCGGAAAATAATGTTGAAGTTTTGGTTCTGGATCGGCCAAATCCACACGATGGTTATATTGACGGCCCGGTTTTAAAACCACAATGGCAAAGTTTTGTCGGCATGCATCCGATTCCCGTGGTCTACGGTTTAACAATTGGTGAATATGGTAAAATGGTAAACGGTGAAAAGTGGCTTTCAAAAGGCATTCAGGCGAAATACACACTGATCCCAATGCAGCGCTATCATAAAAAACAGCGCTACGAAATTTCCGCGCAACCTTCACCGAATTTGCCGAATGCGCAGGCGATTAATTTGTATCCAAGTTTATGCTTTTTCGAAGGAACGCAGGTTTCCGTAGGTCGCGGCACCAATTTGCCTTTTCAGATTTTCGGCTCTCCATGGACCAAAAATTTCCCTTTTACATTTACTCCCAAACCTTCCGCTGGCGCAAAAGATCCTTTTCTGAACGGTAAATTATGCTACGGCAGAAATCTTTCGGAAACTAATACAGATTTGCGGATGATCAATTTGGATTGGCTTCTCGAATCTTATATAAACTACAAAAATCCGCAGCAGGACTTTTTTCTGAAAAATCTTTTTTTTGATAAACTTGCCGGAACAGATCAGCTTAGAAAGCAAATTATCGCCGGAAAAACTGCGGCGGAAATTAAAGAAAGCTGGAAAATCGACCTTGATGCGTTTCAGAAAATCAGAGCTAAATATGTAATTTATGCCGATTAAGCGGCAAATTTTTGAATTTAAAAGCTAGCTTTCACCTGCATGGAACCGATGTGAATGGTTCTTTCACCGGAGTTTCGTCCTTCATAATTTACGTTCAACTGGATAAAAGAATTTACAGCCTGTTGTAAAAACAGCGACCAAACCTGGTTCTTTCCGGGTTTTAAACCGTCCAACATCTGATTGCCAACAATCGAAAAGTTGTTTCCCGTAAAATCATTATTAATAAAGGAGAAATTTCCGCGCACAGAAGTTTTCCGTCTTTCCCACTGTAAACCGCCGGTTATATCAAAAGTTTTCAAAAATTCCGGGCCGTCAATACGTTTTTTCTTACGGAAAGCGGAAGACATTTCAGCCTGAATTGCATCAGTAAATTTATAAATTGCTTTCGGTCTGCTTTCTAAATTTCGAAGCTGGTAATTTCTGGTCGAAAAAAGTTCGGACGAATTCTGGATTTGATGTAAAGAATTTTCCCATTCTAACCGGAAATTTTCCCCGAAGAAATGCCCAATATTTGCGAAATGCGAAGTCTGGCTGCGCTCTTCATTGCTGAAATTTGCGTTAATTAAATTGTTATTGTCGATGAAACGGTAATTTCCGTTCCAGCCTGATTTTTCGGTTTGATTAAACTGCACCGAAGCCAAAATATTTTGATTTTTCAAGATTTGATTTTCATTATTTTCAAACGGATTGAAAACCACAACTTTTTCTCTTTTCAGATAAGAGTTTTGCGAGTTTAATGAAATGTTGAAATTCCAGCGTTTCAGAAACTGATTTTCCGAATTAAAAACCACCGCCGGATTCACAAAAAGCGCAAGCTGTAATTTATTTTTATTCGACTGAACATAATTTACAGTGTTTGTGTAAACGCGGATATACTGCGCCAAATCAGCATATTCCGCGATTTCAAACTCATCAAGTTGCTGAATTCCATCGCCATTATAATCTGTCCATTTGTAAATTCCCTGCGCGTCGGTCACTTTAATGTACTGAAATTCTCGCTGCGCTTCCTGGCCATTTCCCATTTCGTAAAAAGCCTGAAAACGCATGCCATTATTGAACAGCTGTTGCTGATAAGTGAGGTTGCCAAGCACAAAATCTTGGTTATTTTCGGTATTGTAATTTTTTTGCTGATTAAAAAATTTCCGATAATGAACAAGCGCCGTCAGTGTGGAATTTTCATTTTTAATGAGCTGACTTTCTGCAAGAAAACCTAAAATTCGGTTGCTGTTTTCCAAACGGTTATCACGCACCGAATCATTATCGCGAAGGTAGATTTTGCTTAAAAGTTTCAGTCGCGCGGAATCGCCAATTTTCTTTTGTAGAAAAATTTCCTTCCAGCGAAAACTCGTAACATCCAGCAACTCAGTTTGGTTAAATTTTTTCAGATTGTGTTCCATTCCGGCGCCGAATGTCCAGCTTCCTTTCTGTCCCAAAAATTCGGTTTGCACACCGCCCCGAAGAAATTGGGTATCCTGAAAAACCGATTTCGTATCGAGGTAAGAAATCTTTCCGGTGGTGTTGAATTTATTTTTCAGCCAGCCAAAATCCAGATCATTTTTTAGCCCCTTGTAGGAGTTTTTTTCATCTAAGTAATTCAGCTGGTAATTGAGAAATGAAGTGTTTTTCCATTGATTTAAAAAACTGAAAATCAATCGGTTTTGCGTTATTTGGTTGAACTCCTGAGCTAAATTAAAATCGCGTGAAAATTCCACATCATTAATGCGGTCTAAAATATGAAACTGCGAGCTGATGTGCTGATACTCAAAACTCGGCGTGCCTTTCCAGGAATTTTTGGTGAACGTTTTAAAACCGAAAATTCTACCTGCAAAACCGAGGTTTTTTTCGGAATCTTTGGAAGAAAAAAGATTGATGTCGAAATTGCTCAGCGAGAAATCCGCACCAACTTTTCCATCATTTAGCTGCAGTTCGGCATTGGTAGAAAAAACCTGAGATTTTTGTGGCGGCGGCAATTTGCGCACTGCGCGGTAATTTCCGCTTTGTGGCCCCACATATTCGAAAACGCGACCGTTATTCGTGGTTTGTTTTATACGGTAATCGCCGTTAAAATCGCCGAAATTGGTGAAGGAAACCTGATATAAAATTTCATTTTCGTCCGTAGAAAATTCATAATAATTGCCGGCAGAATTTTGCTTTAAAGCGTACAGAATCTTATTTACATCATATTCTGAAATGGTTCCCGACGGTGCAAACATCAAATCGGGATTATTGCCCGCATCGGCCAGAATTTTTTCATCTTCTTTGGATAAATTTAAAGCTAAAGGCGCATTTTTATTGTCATTTTCCAGGAACCAGTTAAAGCCCAACTTCAGCTTTTCTCTTTGATGCTGAACGTCGCCGGTGACCAGAAAACGCGTGTAATTTCGGTTCGTGTAATTGTAGGAAATGCTGATGAAATTCTGCCGCAAAATCGGGCGGAAACTTGTAAACGTAATTTCACCCGTGTTGTAGTTGATGATGTAATCCAGACTTTCGCCCCTTTTCATCAAAATACCATCGATAAAAACCTGTTCGGAACCGGAAATAATGGTGATAAATTGCTCCCCATTTTTGCCGTTGAGGCGATATGGCCCTTGATTTCCTTCAATACCTTCAAAACGAACGCGGTGAAATTCGCTGCGCGCAACGCCGGCAGAAAAATGGGTAAAAGTTTGGTTTTCTTTGCCAAAAGCGGTTTCAAACTGCAAGCCCATGCTACGTCTTTGGTAGCGGCCGAAAAAAGTTTGATTATCCGTCAAATCCAAATGGCCGGCGCGTAATATTGAATTTTGTCTGATGTTCAGCTGCATGTAAACTTTATCGAATTCCTCCAAAGTTTGGGTGTAACCGTCTGCCTGAACGGGTAGATTGTGATCTGAAATCGAGGCTAAAATTGAAACGTCCGGAGAAAGTTTGCCGGAAATCTGAAGATCCATGGAGCTTTGGATGCTTTGTCCCTGGTTGTTTCCGAAAGTGATGCCGCGAATAATGGAACCTTTGGAATTGAGATCACCCAGCGTTTGTGATTTGGTGTTTCTCACGAGGACGCCATCATCAACAATGGTGCGCGCAGGAAGCCGGATGAAATCCAAAGTGTCTTTTGAAAAAAAGTCTTTATTTATTTTTTGGGCAATAATCGAGTCTTTTTTCAAAGAATCTTTTGGGAGGTTGGGATTCGTCCACGTAAAAATCTGCGCATTCAGGAGATAAAATGCAGAAAAAAACAGCAAAAAAGCAGGTAATTTTTTAATCAAAGTGCGCAAACAAAAGTGTAAAAATAACGAAAATCTGCGGCTAAAATTGTAAGCAGTTCCACACAAACCAAAAAATATTGCATTGTTGATTTTGCAAATATTGGTGCTTCTACAAACAGTAAAATTTCCTGCTTTTAGTGCCGAATTTTTATTTAAAACCAGCCGCGCCGCAGATAACTGGTGATGGCCGAAATATTTAAGCTTAAAGTAAAACGTATTCTTTTGCCGTAATCCTTAAAGGCCGGTTCAAAACCCAGCGAACTTTGGATTGGGAAGTACACTTCTAGAAAATCCGGAATTACCTTTAGTTTAATACCGGAATCCCATATAAATTTTGGATTTTCAAACTTGTTTTTATAAACTCCGGCGTCCGCATAGACATTAAACCAGCGCCACACGTGCGTGTCGGAATTTATCGTTGTAATCCACTGGTTTGCGGTAGTTCCGATATAAGATTTAAAACCCCCTTCCGCAATAATAAGTTGCTGGGCCAAAACACCGGTGGTCGCACTTTGTCCAAGCAAACCGTATGAAAACGCATAGTTGGAAACGCGAGAAATTCCGTAATCAAAAAGGCTGTTTTTTGTATTGTTCGACAGAAAAATGCCACCAAAAAAACGCAGACTTATTTTTTTATCTTTCGCGTATTCATAGCGGTAGGAAACCTCAGTGGTGATTTTCTGAAAATCTTCCATCCACTGCACGCCGGTGCTGAAATATTTTTCATTGATAAGACTGCGGTCCGAAAAAGCATAACCTACATTCCACAAATTGTATTTGGAGTACTCTTTATCATTAGGCTTGCTCGGATCTAAATCTTTTTCGAGATAGGTGTAAGAAAACGCTGCGTCTCTCCGTATTTCCTCGCGCGGATCGCTGGCGAAATTCAGGTTCGCGAAAGCCGCTACTTTCCGGTAAGTTAAATCGTAATCATAATGAAAATGCGAGGCATAAACACCTAAATCCAAACTTCGGTAAAATGCTTCTGCCGGCTGAAACGAGTAACCAATACTGCTGGAACCGGCAAGCTGTCCAGTACCGGAACTGAAATATGGAGTAAATGAATACGCAAATTTTCGGGGGAATAATGAGGTATTTTTTACATTTATACCAAACAAGACTTTGTCGTACGCGTTAAAGTTCAAGCGTGGAGTAATGTAAATTTCATTAAACTCCGGATTCGGGATATCCTTCAGCAGCTTTAGTTTGATCTTTTTGGTGTTCGCAAAAACGCCTTTGGTGTAAAGATAATTGTCGCGAAAGTTTTTTTCAGGGAAAATATAATCATCATTAATGATGATTTTTTCGGCATTGGACTGCGGAATATTGTACTGAACGGTTTTCCGTGTATCGTCTGTATCAAACCAAAAAGTCTTGCTGGTGCCCGATTTTTCTTCCGTTTCTATTTTAAACGGAATGGTCATGACCGTGTTTTTCGACACTTTTACCTGAAAATCTTCACCCACTTTCCGGTATCTTTTTAATCGAAAATTCACACGATTTTTATGTTGAATGAATTCATCCAGAAAGTCCGCAGAGTAACCTGAACCTAAAGTCAATTTATCCAGAAAAACCTGCTTGTCCACGTGCTTTCCTCTATTTTCAGCCAAATAATTCTGTAAAAATTGAGCAAAGCGTTCCTGGCCCATTTTTTCTGCCAGAAAAGAAAATAAGCTGCCTGTTTCGAAATGGCTGATGGCCGTCGCATTGAAATTGCTCAGGTTCGAAAACTTTTCCCCAATTTTCTGATCCAGGTTTTGCGTTACCATATATTGGTACGCCAGTCCGTATCTTTCCGTAAGTTTCAACTCTGAAGCATGGAAAAATTTTAGCGGCTTAATGCCCAAAATTTTTGCATTTTCCGGCAGGTCGCCCAGCAGCTTTCGGTCCTTATAATATTGTTGCAAATACTGGATTTCCAGATAAGATTTTAAACCATTGGTCAGCCAATGATCTTCATTTTTTTCAAATTTCGATGCGTTCAGCATCACCGCTTTGGAAATGATGCTGAAATACGTGAGGTCGGTTTTTTCGTAATCAGTAAACAGTTGAAAATGGAATTTCCAGAAATCTACGTCATCAATGCCCACGAAATTTTCGTCCCGGCGAAATTTTTCGCTGATGAGAAGCTTATCCGGCAGGAACCCCGTTTTGTTTTTGATGAAAGCAAGATGCAAGGGCAGGAAAAATTCCAGCGCCTTTTTTTCATCTTCCGGCAAAGTATAACCCAGCTGAACCGTAATATGCTGTCCGTCAATGTCGGTCACCAGCAAATCTGTGGCACTTTTAGACAGAAAAAATTCAGGGTCTACCGGCAGGTTTCCGCTAAAAGTGGTGGCGTTTTCCTGCTTTAGATTGCTTTTTACATTCACCTCCACGGGTAAACTAAACTGAACTTTCCAGTAATTTCCGGGACTTTGATTTTCCTCGATGCCGCGGTAATATTTGGGCGTTTGGTTTTCATCTTCAAAACCGTCGGGGACCACGAAAAAATATTTAAAAAGCGTGTCGCCGTACAGCGTGCCGTAGCCGGTAAACTGAGAATTGGGCAGGTTAATTTTATAATTTAAAGTTAGCTTTTTGCTTTCGCCCGGCTGTAAGGTTTTTTCTAATGGAATGAAGATGTTTTCCTCCCGCGCACTCGGTTCAAGCGAATTACCGTCGAGGTTAATTTTTAGATTTTCAACCGAAGCCAGTTCGTATTTTGAGGCAAAATAAAGATCATTTTTGCGGTCCTCCATGGTGCGTTTCAGCAGCGGCGTATCGCGGTTTTTATAAGCGGCGCTCCAGTTCAACAGTTTTATTTTGTCCTGCGGAAAATTCGTGGTATTATAATACACCAAACTTTGCTCCACGTACATTTCTTTTTGGTCCGCCGAAAGTGTAGCAGAAATAGATATACTGTCCTGCTGAGCGCAAACTTCAGCAAAAAAAATCAGGAAAAAAGAAGCAAAGAAATATCTTTTCATTTATAAAAGTGCGTCAAATATAACGATGTTTTTTTTAAAGGGTACCATGCTTCTCATTTCAAAAATTTGCCGCTTAAAGCGCATTTTTTTTTGTTTTAGGAAAGCCGGTATTTTAAAATAAAAAAGCGAAATGCTAAACGCAATTTCAGCGCCTAAATGTATTTTATTTCTAAAATTTCGAAAATATTTTCTCTGTCTGCTAATTTTAAGGTGGCCTTTTCACCGACTTTCTTAAGCATCAAAGCTTTAGCTAAAGGGGTGGTAAAAGAAATTTTGCCTTTAGAAACGTTGGCTTCATCCACGCCGACAATCTGAAAAGTTTGGGTTTTCTTTTCCGAGTTTTTGAAAGTGACCGTCGCGCCGAAATGCACTTCGTCCTGCGGCAATTTGCCAGAATCAATGATTTTCGCGGAAGCAATTCTTTCATTCAGCAGCTGAAGTTTTGCGTTAATGTGGTTAAAAGCAATGCGGTATTCTTTCTCCTGCGACGCGTCTAATTTTTCCTGCTCGGCGAGCAAATTTTCCTTTTCTGCTAAAAGTGCTTTCATCCCGTTTTCGGTGACGAAATTTTCCGTTCCGGCAGGTAAATCAGCTCTGGGTGGAACTAAAGGAACTTCTTCCTGATCATCTTCTTTTACAAAACCTCGGCTCATGGTACTATTTTTCGTGGAAGGAATGCAACTTCCTTTCCAAAAAATTTGCCCTTAAAACGGCAAAAAAATAAAAAACGCCTGAAAAGTTTCAGACGTTCTATTAAATTTAATTTTTGTGTGGATAATTTAGTCGCAATTTCCGTCGATATCACAGTTTTCACCTTCGTGAATGATTTTCAAACCTTTGTCGCCTTCCGCGAATTCCTGCCAGGATTTTTCTAAAACTTCCTCGAAAACGGGCGTCGGTTGCGCTCCGGAAACACCATATTTATCATTAATGACAAAAAACGGCACGCCGCTAATTCCAATTTGTCTTGCCTGCATGATATCCTGAGCAACCGCGTGACCAAATTCATCGGAAGTCAACGCAGCTTTAATTTCATTTTCATCTAAGGAAAGAGATTTCCCGATTTCTATTAATGTGGCTTCATCATCAATATTTTTTCCGTCCACGAGTTGTGCTTTGAAAAGTGCTTCTTCAGCTTCGTTTGCCAAACCTTTGCTTTCCGCAAGTTTCAGCAATAAATGGCCGCGGTAAGAATTTGCCACTTTCTGATGATCAAAATTGAAATCAATTCCGGCCTCTTTTCCGGCTTTATAAACGTGCGCATACATTTCTTTCGCGCGCTCTTCGGAAACACCTTTTGCTTGCGAAAAATATTCCAGCGAATTTTTCTCAGGCTGCGTTTTCAAGTTCGGATCGAGCTGAAAACTGTGCCAGGTCACCTGAATATCCTCTTTATTCGGGAAATTTGCTAAAGCATTTTCGAAATTCTTTTTCCCAACGTAACAAAACGGACATCTAATGTCACTCCAAATATCTACTTTCATAATTTTTGTCTTTAATTATACAAAGATAAGCATCGTAAAAGCAATGCGGATTGACCTAAGGTAAGATGATTACCTGAAACCCGAAAAATGCAGAACGAAATACCAGAATGCTAACGTCACAAACGACAGCGGAATCCCGATGCCGAGCATCAGGTTGCAAAGTTTAGGTTCCAGTTTATGCGCTGCCGCGATGATGGCTGCGGTGACCATCGGTCCCATCGCAGATTCCAGCAAAGAAATTTCAATCATCTCACCGCGCTGTTTTAAAACCAAAAAATAAAGGATGAATATAAACGCCGGGAAAAGTAGAAGTTTAAATAAAAGTCCGAAAAAGAGCGACTTTGCTTCCGCATCCAGTTTCTGCCCGCGCAGCTGACTTCCGACAGAAACCAACGCCAGCGGAACTGTCGTGGCGCCTAATTTGGCAAAGACTTCATCGATTTGAACCGGAATATCTACAGTAAAAATATTTAATATTACCGCGATTGAAAAGGCAATAAAAGGCGGAAATTTCAGGACTTTCTGAACGAGCTGTAAAACTGAACTTTTTCCGCCGGAATACACATTTGCTATAGTAATACCGAGCGTTGAAAGCGCAACAAAAGAACCGGGCTGATCAACCAACATCACTGTTTTAATTCCGCTTTCGCCGTATAAAGCCTGAATAACCGGAATCCCGACAAACGAAGTGTTACTGAAACCTGCGCATAAAATTAGAGCACCAATCAAGGATTTAGACCAACCGAGTTTTTTACCAAGAATGCTGAAAAACAAAAGCGCCAGCAAAATGTTTAACCACGGCACCAACACCGGGAAAATTACCTGGTAATTGAGCACAATTTTCGGAATATAATACAGCGAAAGCGCGGAAAGCGAAATATTTACTACAAAAGCGTTCAGTGCAACGTGCCCATTTTCCGGGAAAAGTTTCAGCTTTCTCAGAAAAATTCCGAGGAAAAGACAGACAAAAAGTAAAATTAAATTCGACAACTTTCAGGTTTTTAAAGTCATTTACAAAAATGAAGAAAGGCTGAATGTTTTTAAATTTTTCAGCCTTCTTTTATTATTTTTTTCGGTTTTATAAAGATTCTCTGTACGCTTTCCAGCCGGCAATTTTATAATGCAAAGCAGCCATTTCCGCATCATCAGCTTTATAAATTCCGCGTCCCACGATAATAAAATCGGTTTTCAGATTTCGGAAAGCGTGTTCCGGCGTATTGTATTGCTGACCTTTGCCATCACCGGCCGTGTTGATGTTGATTCCCGGCGTGAAAAGTAAAAGTTCGTTCGGGATTTTTCTTTGAGAAACACCACCAAAAACATTCGGGTGCGCCACCGCAATTTTTGTGGCTTCATCCTGATAATTTTGGTCGGTTAATGTTCCTTTGGATGACATTCCGAGAATGGCAACAACGCCCACATTTCGGAAACAGTCGAGCGAATCATAGCCCGCAATAACTTGCGCGGTCACTAGATCTGCCCAGTTCGAGATTTTAAAAGTTCCGTACGCAAACTGTAGTTCCTGCGTGTTGCCGATGTCCGCAAACTTTCGGTCTTCCATCAGAAGGAAATTGTGTTTGGTCGCGATGTCCTTTAATTTTAAAATGGTTTCATCAGCATCAAAATCCAAAATAATATCGATATGCGTTTTCAGTGCCACGATGTGCGGACCGACTTTTTCCGCTAACTCATGCAATTCCTGCGTAGTGGTAACATCTGCCGAAACAATAAGATTTGATTTTTTTTCAAGTGAAATCTGTAAAATTTTCTGCGCTACAGAATGTTCACAAATCTCTAATTTTTGCTCATAAGAAAGCCTTTTTTCTTCCTCGAATTTTACCTTATTTCCGTGCAGAAAATCATTAATTCTCAACACTTCATCGTCATCAATATGGCCTTCGGAGCGCAACATTTTGCAAACTTCAGAAATGGTGAAAAGCGTGTGCACGCGGTAACCTTTGCTTTCCAAAAGCTCTTTTCCGCCCTGTTGACGGTCGAGCACCACAATAATATCGGAAACGGTGATGCCTTCATTTTCGATTTCCGGAATGGTTTCCAGCAAAGATGCACCCGACGTGATGACGTCTTCCACCAAAAGACAATTTTGACCTTTGGTATAAATTCCTTCAATCAATTTTTTGGTACCGTGTTGTTTCGCTTCTTTTCTTTTGATAATTAGCGGAATATAGCTTTCCAAAGACATTGCTGTCGCCATGGGTAAAGCTGCGTATGGAACACCACAAATCACATCAAAATTATCCAGCGGAAGCATATCCAAAAGATAATTTGCAAGTGATTTCAGAATTTTCGGATCCGACGCCAGTGGTCGCAAATCCACATAAAAAGGGCTTTCAATACCAGATTTCAGGGTAAATTTCCCAAATTTAATGATGCCGAGCTTGTAACACTCCAGAAAAAATTCTTTCTT
>Ga0308157_10008782_pt1 | contig 11384 bp, 9 predicted proteins | sample PhyBR1_FD_201035 | JGI IMG/M metagenome (GOLD analysis project Ga0308157, IMG submission 201035) | Phyllosphere microbial communities from UC Gill Tract Community Farm, Albany, California, United States - DLSLB.R1 | ecosystem: Host-associated > Plants > Phyllosphere > Unclassified | place: USA...
GATCCGCGCAGGCGCCATGCGCGCGCTCAACGGCGTCTGCAACGCGCAGGAGACGGTCTTCATCGCGCGCGACCTGCGCGAAGCGCAGGATGCGACCGCCCATCGCGCTGAGGAGGGCATCACCGAGAGCCGATGGGTACCCCTTGCCGAAGCCCTCGCGATGTCGACGACGGGCGAGATCGCCGACTCGGAGACCCTCGCCGCCCTCGCCATGGCCTCCGCGAAGCTCGCGGCGTCGGCGCACTGAGGGACGTTCGCGGGCGGCGCTCGCGTCACCCCGCGCGCAGGTGCGCCAGCACGAGACCGACGGGAATGCTGATGATCAGGACGATCAGTGCTGCGACGAGCAGCCACCGTGCGGCGCCGCGGATCCTCGCGATCGCGTCCGCGGATCCGCCGCTCAGCGCGGCGCGAAGCACGATGACCAGCGGGACGACAAGCACGGCCCCGCCCACATCGACGAGGTACGGCGCGGTCGACAGTGTGCCCGCGACGACGGCCGCGTTCGCGACGTTCCAGCACACGAGCAGCACCCACCCGGCGCGCACGCCGCCGCGGGCCTCGATACGGCCCATCGCGTACTGCGGGACACCGCACACCAGCACGAGGTAGGCGGTCAGCCAACTGCCCTTTGCGAGGTCCAATGGTCCGGTGACCGCGGCGAGCAGCCCGCCAAGCACCACGAATCCTGCGCCGAGCGACATCCACCAGAGCGATCGCCGCCCTGCGCGATCGGCGACGGTCGCCGGGCCACGCATCACGAGTGCGGCTTCACGACGGTGAGCAGCACCGCCGAGTCTTCCAGAGCGAGCAGGGCGTGCCGCTGCTGCGGGATCGCGATGTGCGCGTTCACGCCGAGCTCCCACGCCGTTTCTCCAGCGGTGAGCCGCACCCTGCCGCGCAGCACCTGCAGAAGCGCCTCACCCGGGTTGTCGTGATCTGAAAGGGCTTCGCCGTCGCGCAACACCAGCAACAGCTGCGACAGCGATCCGCCCGCAACAGCCCGGAAGACGCGGGTCGCGCGCCCGCTCGCCGACGTGCTCGCGGCCGTCAGCAGCTCGTCGGTCAGCACACTCAGGTCGACATTGCTCGCTGACTCGGCCATCCGGCGACCTTTCACTCGAGATACGGGTTCGTCGAGCATATCGAAGCGGCTTCAGCTCGTGCGGCGCTAGCGGCTCCATCGGAACAGACGGACCGCGCACACGGTTCCGATGAAGACCGCCGCGGCGAGCGCGGCGATCGGCTGCCACGGGATCGGCTCTCCGACCCAGGCGTGCTGCAGCGCCTCGACACCTGCGCCGTAGGGCAACCAGCGGCCGAACTCCGCGATCGGCTGCGGCAGGTTCTGCGCGCCGCCGAACATTCCGCCCACCGCCGCGATGCCGAAGAACGAGACGAGCCCGATCGCAACGGCCGCATTCGGCGTCGGCGACACCGCCGCAACCACCATGCCGACGGCGTACATCGCGGCGCACACGAGGAGGAACGCGCCGACAGCCGCCGCGGCACTGACGGGGCCGACGATGCCGAACATTGCGGCGGAGATTCCTAGCGCGAGCCCCACGCCGACGAAGGTCTGCGCGAACGAGGTCACGACCTGCGCGAAGAGCACCATCGACGGGTGGGCCGGCGTCGCGGCGAGCCGCTTCAAGAGACCCTGCCGGCGGTACGCCGCGAGGAACGAGGGCATGTTCACGACTCCGACGAGCGTGACGACCATGACGAGCATGAGCGGCATCACGTAGATCTCGTACACGCTCCTGCCTCCCGCACCCGGCAGGATCTCCTGAGACGCCGCAGCGCCCTGCGTGACGAGCAGCAGGCTCGGCATGCCGATGGGGATGATGAGTCCCGCGGTGTCGCGGATGACGCTCTTCATCTCCGCAAGGATCAGCTGTCCCCAGGCGTGCAGGCCCGGGCGCGCGGCCCGCGGGATGTCATATCCGGTCGCGGTCACGATGCCCGTCTTTCCGAGGAGCGCTTCCTCACGCGGAGGAACGCGTCGTCGAGGTTGTCGGATCCGGTTCGGGTCATCAGGGCTGTCGGGGTCCCCTCGATCGCGACGCGGCCGCCGTCGAGCATCACCACACGGCCGCAGAGCCGCTCCACCTCATCCATCGAATGGCTCACGAGCAGCACGGTCACCCCGCGCTCCTGCAACTGTTCGATCAGTCTCCAGATGTCGCGGCGCCCCTCGGGATCGAGCCCCGTCGTGAGCTCATCGAGCACCACCACCCGTGGGCGGCCGACGAGCGCCACCGCGACTGAGAGCCGTTGCAGCTGCCCGCCCGACAGGTGCTGCGCGCGGACCTTCGCGGATTCCCGAAGCCCGAGCCTGTCGATCAGCTCTTCGGGCCGCTCACCGTCTCGATAGAACGAACGATGCAGCCGAACGTTCTCCGCGACCGTGAGGTCGCTGTGCAGCTCTGCCTCCTGAAGCTGCACCCCGAGCACGCCGCGCACACGCGCGCTGTCCCGCCATGGGTCCAGACCGAGCACCCGCACGGACCCCTGCGACGGACGCCGGAGCCCCGCGATCGTCTCGACGAGCGTCGATTTGCCCGCGCCGTTGCTGCCCAGGATGCCGACGGTCTCACCCGAGACGACGCGCAGGTCGACGCCGTCGAGCGCCGTCTTCTGCCGGTACCGACGACTGAGCCCGCTCACCTCCACTGCGATGTCCGTCATGCGGATGACGCTACGCAGCCGCATCGCACGCCGCGCGTGCCGTCGGTCACGTTCTGCGACCGTGACTTCCGGCACGGGCGCTGGCAGCCCGTCGTCGCTACGGTGGAGGGATGCGACCGGGCGCGCGCCGATTCGCCCCCGAGCTGCTGCTCGTGGGCCTCGCCGTGCTGCTGTGCATCGCGGTCGGAGCGCCGGTCATCGTGCTGCACGCCCGCGGGGCAGACGTCACCTACGGCTCCGTGTGGCTATGGGTCGCGGTCTACGCGGCTTTCATCGCGTCATACGTCGCCGCGAGCATCCTCGCGGAGCACCCGCGTCGCACGTGGGAAGTGGGGGCGTTCCTCCTGCAGGAGACGCTGGCCGTCGCCAGCGTGGTGCTGATCCACACCGGACTCGGATTCGTCAACGTCATCCTCGTGTTCAGCGCTGCCCTCAGCTGCTACGTGCTCCCCCGCTGGGGAACCGCGATCGTCATCCTCGTCAATACCGTCGCCGCAATGGTGGGCATGTCGACGCTCGCGGACCAGGTGGTCAATGGCCTCTTCTACCTGGCGGTGCAGACCATGAGCGCAGCCGCGGTGATGATCTGGATCGCACAGGACCGCGCGCGACGACAGCTGGCCGCGACGCATGCGGAGCTGTCCGCCACCGCCGCGCTGCTCGAACAGTCGGCCCGAGCGGAAGAGCGGCTGCGCATCTCGCGCGATCTGCATGATGTTGCAGGGCATCAGCTCACAGCCCTCGCCCTCGAGCTGGAGATCGCCGCGCACCACGCCGAGGGGCGCGCCGAGGAGCACGTGGGACGTGCCAAGACGATCGCGAAGGACCTGCTGGGCAACGTGCGCGAGACGGTGTCGCAGATGCGTGACGATCGCGGATCCCTGCAGGACGCCCTGCATCGCGCCGTCGCGGGCATCGAGCGCCCCGCCGTCGCGCTCGCCGTCGACCCCGACATCGCGGCCAGCGCCGAGCACAGAACCGCGCTCGTGCGCGCCGCGCAGGAGGTCGTCACGAACGCGATACGTCACGCAGACGGTGCGCAGCAGCTGTGGATCGAGGTCGTGCGGGATCCTGCGGACGGGTCGCTCGTGTTCGAAGCGCGCGACGATGGCGGGGCGCGGCGCGACTTCGAGCTCGGCAACGGCCTGCACGGGCTGCGCGAGCGCGCGGAGGAGCTCGGCGGCGACGCGGAGTTCTCCCGCGCCGCAGAGGGAGGTTTCCGGGTGCGCATGACGGTGCCGGCGTCATGACCGACGCCGTGCGCGTGCTCATCGTCGACGACCAGCACCTGGTTCGACAGGGCATCCGCGGTCTGCTGGAGCTCAGCAGCGACGTGACGGTGGCGGACGAGGCCGCCGACGGCGACGAAGCGCTTCGCGCGGTCGCCGACTGCGCGCCCGACGTGATGCTGCTCGACCTGCGCATGCCGGGGCGCGACGGCATCAGCACTCTGGAGGAGCTGGCGGCGCGTGGGATCGATCTTCCCGTGCTCGTGCTGACGACATTCGACGATGCCGACCTCGTGCTGCGTGCGATCCGCGCCGGCGCCCGCGGGTACCTGCTGAAGGATGTCACGCTGGAGCAGCTCGTCGACGGGATCCGCACGGTGGCATCGGGCGGCACGCTCGTGTACCCGGCCCTGCCCCCGCGCGCCGCCGTGCACAAGGCGATCGGCGCCCCGGGCCCGATCGACGGTGCGCTGACAGAGCGCGAGACGCAGGTGCTGCGACTCATCGCCGGCGGCTACAGCAACCGGGAGATCGCGGAGATGCTGCACCTCGCACCGGGCACAGTGAAAAACCACGTCTCGAACATGCTTATGAAGCTCGGTGCGCGCGACCGCACGCAGGCCGTGCTGCGCGCCCTGCGGCACGGCCTTCTCAGCGAGTGACCGCAGGGCAGGCGGATTCGCCCCTCGTCGGTCGAGCTCCTGATGATATGCCTATGCGTTCGCTCGTATTTCAGCCGCGCCCGAGCCCGGTCAATGCAACCGCATAGGAAGCGCGCGGAATGTGATCCTCCGAACACGACGCGATCCCATCGCCCGACCCGAGGAGCCGAAATGGCCGATCACTTTCCCGACCCTGTTCAGACCCCCGATGATCCGACCTACGAGGGTCGCAAGCTCGACCGACCCGACGAGGAGGTCGTCGATCAGGGCGTGCGCTTCGACCTCGGCACGCTGATCAATCGCCGCACCGTCGTCGGGGCGAGCCTCGTCGGGCTCGGGGCCGCCGTGCTCGCCGCGTGCACGCCGCGCGCCGGCGGATCCGCGACGGCAACGCAGACGCAGGAACCGACGCCCTCGGGCCTTCCCGGTGCGGAGATCCCTGATGAGACAGCGGGCCCGTACCCGGCAGACGGATCCAACGGGCCCGACGTGCTGGAGGAGTCGGGCATCGTGCGCGCCGACATCCGATCGAGCATCGGCTCCGACAGCCCGGTCGACGGCGTCCCCCTCGAGTTCTCGATCACAGTCACTGACATGGCGAACGACGATGCGCCGTTCGTCGGCGCGGCGGTGTACGCCTGGCACTGCGACGCGCAGGGACGCTACTCGATGTACTCGGAAGGCGTGGAGGACGAGACGTGGCTGCGCGGAGTGCAGGTCGCCGACGCCGACGGAACGGTCACGTTCACCTCCGTCATGCCGGGGTGCTACACGGGGCGCTGGACGCACATCCACTTCGAGGTGTACCCCGACGTCGACTCGATCACCGATCCGGGCAATGCGATCGCCACGTCGCAGATCGCGCTGCCGCAGAACATCCTCGACACCGTGTACGCACTGTCGGCCTACGACGGGTCGGCGCGGAACCTCTCGCAGATCACACTCGACACCGACAACGTGTTCAGCGACGACGGCGGAGAACTGCAGATGGCGACCGTGAGCGGAGACGAGACCAACGGGTACGTCGCGTCTCTCATCGCCCGCGTGGATACGACCACCGAGCCCACGGGCGGGATGGGCGGCGGTCCAGGCGGCGACATGCCCGAGGGCGGCGACATGCCGGAAGGCGGCATACCCGACGGTGAGGGGCCCGCGGGCGGCGTTCCCGACGGCGAGCCGCCGGCCGGCGCTCCCACCGACTGAGCCTCGGACGCACCTCCGGCGTCTCTCGTGAGAAGGCGCCGGAGGCTTCGTCATAGGCGAGCGGCTGCGGGCGCGTTCGTCGGGGCCAGGGCGAAGATCACGAGCACCAGGCCGATGACGATCAACCCGGCCCAGCCCACGGGTGCGAGATGCTCGCCGACGACCACCACCGCGAGTACGGCCGCTACCGCCGGTTCGGTGAGGGTGATGGTCGTGGCGGTGCTCGCGGTGACGCGGGTCAGTCCGAACCCGAACAGCGCGTAGCCGACGAACATCGGAACCAGGGCCATGTATGCGGCCACGACGAACGACTCGGTCGACGCGAGCAGCGGCGCCCCCGTGACCAGGAGCACAGGCATCAGCAGTGTGCCGCCGGCGCCGAAGACGGCGCCCATGGATGCGGCCCTGCCCGCACCGCGTGCGATGAGCCGATGCACCGCCCAGGAGTAGACGGCATAGGATCCTCCGGCGACGAGGCCGAGCCCGACGCCGAGGGTCATCGCGCCGATGGATCCGCCCGATCCGGTCGGCGCCGAACGATCCAGCTGCGACAGGCACAGCATGACGCTCCCGGTGAGCCCGAGCAGCGCCGACGCCATCCACCATCGGCTCAGCGGCCGCCGGTCTACGAACCGTTCGAGCATTCCGGAGGCCAGCGGCGCCGAGGCCAGCGAGACGACCGATCCGATGGCGACGCCCGACAGGTGCATCGACGAGTAGAACGCCAAGGGATAGATCGCGACGGCCAGGGCACCGGTCACGACGATTCCGATGTTCTGCCGCAACTGCATGCGCGCCGCCCGCAGCGCGGGGACCGCGATGGCGGCCTGCAGCAGACCGCCGATCCCCAGCGCGGCCGCGCCGATCGCGAGGGGGCCCGCGTTCGCGAACGTCGCGGCGGTGCCCGTCGTGCCCCACAGGACCGATGTGACGGTGATCGCCGTCACGCCGGCGAGACGGGCTCGGTCCGCCATTGCCGCACCTCCGTCTCGACGGATCAGTCTACCCAGGTGGGAATGCGGGCTTTCGTCGGCGAGCGCACCGGCGCCGCGCGGCTCACCGCCGGCTCGGGGCGCGCCGCGATGCGGTGCCCGCCCCCGGCCACCAGTTCCATCGGCCGAGCAGCGTCATCGCCGCGGGCAGCAGGAACAGGCGAACGACGGTCACATCGAGAACCACGGCGACCAGCAGCCCGATTCCCGCTTCCTTCATCGATTGGATGCTCCCGACCGCGAGGCCGAGGAACACCACCGCGATCGCGGCACCAGCCGCGCTGATCACGGGCGCCGACCGACGAAGGCCGGACCGCACTGCCATCGCATTGCGATGCGAGTCCTCCGTCCCACTGCCCGACCGCCAGTCCTCGTGGATGCGAGCGAGAAGGAACACCTCGTAGTCCATCGCGAGCCCGAACGACAGGATTCCGATCATCAGGGGCGTGGTCACGTCGAGGCCGCCCCACGAATCGAACCCCAGGATCTTCTCGCCCCACCCCCACGCGAACACCGCGGTGAGCACCCCGAGCGTCGCGGCCATCACCGCGACGTTCATCAGGATCGCCTTCAGCGGCACGATCAGCGACCGCGTCATCCAGAACAGCACGGCGAACGTCGCGACCGCGATCCCGCCGATCGCGAACGGCAGCCGTACCGCGAGATGATCCCTCGTATCGACGACGTGCGCCGCAGGCCCGGTGACCTGCAGCTCGATGTCGGTGCTGAGCTCTCGGATCTCGCGCACGAGACTTTGCGCGTCGGCGCCGGTCGCCTCGCCTCGCGCCTCGAACTCCAGCACCGTGACGCCGGCGGGCAGATCGCCGGCGTACGGCGAGACATCGGCCACCTTCGGCAGCGCTGCGATGGTGCGGAACAGGTCGCGCACGTGCTCGTCGGCCTCGTCTCCCGTGGCGATCACGGTGACCGTGTCGAACGACACGTCATCGAACTCGGTCGCGATCAGTTCCTGCGTCTGTCGCGGCTCGCTGTCCGCCGGCAGCGCGCGCACGTCGGATCCACCGAGCACGAGCCCGCCGACCGGCGCCGCGAGCACGCCGAGCAGCACGATCGACACCGCGGTCACGACGACGGGCTGCCGCTGAACCACTGAGACCACCCGATCCCACCGCGATCGATCCGTTACGACGCGCCGGCCCGCCCACGGACGGGCCCACGTGCGTTGGCCGCGGTCCGGCAGCGCATGCCCCATCACCGCGATGACCGCGGGCACCAGCGTGAGCCCGGCCAGCGCTGCGACGAGCACCGAGACGAGACCGCCCGCCGCCATCCCCTCGAGCAAGGGGTCGCCGAGCACCAGCATGCCGGCCAGGGCCACGCTCATCACGAGGATCGAGAAGATGACGGAGCGACCGGCATGCCGCACCGTTCGCGACATCAGAACGGCGAGGTCCGCAGCGGGATCCTGTTCCCGCTCGTCGCGGAAGCGGAAGAGCATCAGGAGGGCGGAATCGACGATGAGGCCGAGCCCGAGGATCGTCACGATGTTGATCGCGAAGTCGTTCACGGGCGCGAGCGCCGCGACGCCGCGCAGACCGAGCAGGGCGACGACGATCGCGATCACGCCGACCGCCGCGATCGCGAGGCCGAATCGTGCACGACCGAGCACGCAGGTGAGCAGGGCGACGAGGATGACGAGGGCGATCCCCTCACCCACAGCGGCATCCGTCGTCGCGGTGTCGGCGAACTCGCGCTCGCCGAGGAGCTCGCCTCCGACCAGCACATCGGGCGCCGGGATCGCGCGGAGGCGCTCTGCGACGACATCCGCGACGGCGAGCGCGTCGTTCTGGGTGAGCTCGGGATCGAGCTCGACGACGACGAGCGAGCTCTGACCGTCGTCGCTGATGATTCCGTTCGAGGTATATGCATCGACCACATCTGCGACACCGGGCACCTCGCGCAGCTCGTGCATCGCCGACGTTGCGGCGTCGCGCAGGCCGGGATCGAAGAAGTCGGTGCCCGAGATCACGGCCGTCACGATCTCCCCCTCCGGAGCGAGCTCGTCGAGGCGCTGATCCGCGAGCGCGGACTCGCTCCCCGCCGGCGAGTCGGGCAGATTCGCGGTGCGGTCGAACACGCCGCCGCCGACGAGGGCCCCGACCACAGCAGCGACCACCCACAGCACGATCACCGCGACACGGAACCTGACGATCGCGGCACCCATGCGTGCGAGCGGTCCGCTCACGGTGCGCCTCCTCTCGGGCACGGCACGGGGCGGGCCACCTCATGGCCCGCCCCGCACTGATGGTCAGCCGCAGGTCGCGGCGTCGTACGTCTCGACGATATCGGTCTGGGTCTCACCGTCGTCGACGGAGACGACGACCTCTCCTCCTTCCACGCTGGTCGAGCGCGTCGTGAAGGCGTGATAGCCGGTGTCGCCCGGCTCGATGCCCGCGAGTTCACGGTCGCCGAACTCGGTCGAGATCGTCAGGTCGACGGGGCCGTCGCCGTCGTTCGCCGCCTTCACCGCGAGCACGGCCTTGCCGACCATGCAGCGCAGTTCGGTGTCGACGGTGACCGCAGTCTCGGCAGCGAGCTCCTTGATCTGGATGTCGCGGAAGAACGCTGTCTCCCCGCCGCCGTGGTTCTGGATTCCGATGAACCCCTGCGAGATGTCGCGCGCGGGATCGCTGCTCGTGAAGTCGTTCACGAGCTCTCCGTTGAGGAGCACCTTGATGGTCTGACCCTCGACGACGATCTCGTAGTGGTTCCACTGCCCGACGGGGTTGAGCACGCGGTCGACGACCTCGCGATCGGCGCCCTGGAAGGTGTAGATCGCCCCGGTGGTGCGATCCGGCTCGTCCGACTCGTCGATCTGGATCTCATACCCCTCGTCGACGGCGACCCACGGGTCGTCCTCCGGGTCGCGGAACCCGACGAACACACCGGTGTTGTGGTCGTCGACGAGCTTCCAGTCGAGCTGCAGACTGTAGGACTCGAACTCCTGGGCCTCGTACCAGAGCAGGCCCATGCCGCCGATCGCGCGCAGCGAGCAGTCCTCCATGCGCCCGAACGAGCCGGGTCCGGCGAGCTGCCAGTTCTCGAAGCTCGCGAGGGTGCCGTCGAACAGGCTCGAGTATCCGTCCGCGGGATCCGACGGCTCGCACACATCCATCACATCGCCGACCGACAGGGCGTCGATGTTGACGTGTCCGTCGTCGCCCTCGTCGTACCGGATGGCGACGGTGTTCACGCCCTCCTTCAGCGCGGCCTGACGGGTCTCGGCTCCCCATGTCTTCCAATCGCCGAGCGAGGGAAGGATCCAGTCCTCCTGCTGCTCACCGTTGACGTAGAGCGACATCGCCTTGTCCTGATCCGGCTCCGGGTTCGGCCCGTTCGCGTAGCGGAGGTTGAGCGCGTAGTCGCCCGCCTCCTCCGCTTCCACGGTGAACGAGACGCCCGATCCGACTTCCTGGATGTTCTGGACGAACCCGAGACCCGAGTGGCCCCAGTGCTCGTCGCTCGTGTTGGCGATTCCGAGCAGCGAGGCCTGCTCGGCCTCATACCAGCCCGTGCTCGACGCCGGTTCGACGCCCGGCACGGAGTTCGCCGTGTACCAGGCCTCCGTGCTCAGCAGCTCCTTGCCGGATGCCGATTCGAACGGTCGCGGCGAGCGCAGGTAGACCACGTTGCCGGGCCGGATCCCGTCGATCGCCAAGGTCACCTTGGCGCCGTCTTCCGAAACGGTCGCGTCGGAGACCGTCAGGGTCTCTTCCCCGACCTTCGGTCCGCCGTACGCGGCGGTCGGCGTGTAGTGCCACTGCTTGACCGCGTATGCATCGGTGATGCCCTCGATGGTCTCGTCGGAGATGGGCTCGGTGTACTCGACCTCGACGCCGCCCTCGACGATGCGCACGGCGACCATGTCGAAGGTCTCATCGTTCACCGGTACGAGCTTCTGCAGCCCGAAGCGCAGCTTGCCGCTCTCGCCCCAGTTGCCGCCTTCGCCCGTGCCGCCCACGTAGAAGGATCCGTCCGGTCCCATCACGACGCGGTTCACGCCGGCTTCGAAGCCGGCGCTGTGGCGGAACACCGCGCCCTGGTACTCGCCGTCGACCTCTTCGAGGAAGATCCGCTGAAGGCCGCCGTAGGTGACGTCGCCGTGCAGGAACTGGCCCGCGAACTGACCCTCTTGCAGGTAGTACGGCGTGCTCGGCGAGTTGCCGATCTCGTTCTGCGGCAGCCACACAGCGGGTGGCGTCACAGGCTGGTCGTCGAAGGGACCGGCGGGGTTCGTGTAGTGGTTGAAGAACCGGCCCTCTTCGACGTGGACGAGCTTCGAGGCCGGAAGCCATCCGCCCTGGTTGTCCATCGCGAAGATCTCGTCGTCGGGGCCGAAGGCGATCCCGTTCGGCGTGCGGTGTCCGCCGGCGAGGTACGTGACCTCGCCCGTCTCGCGATCCACCGCGATCGTGGTGCCGCGGTTCTCGCCGGGCTGCGGGTTCGTCGAGGCCCCGCCGTTGTCGATCGCGACCGAGAGGTTCAGGTAGAAGTTCTCGTCGTCGTGGATCAGGCCGAACGCGAACTCGTGGAAGTTGCCCCCGTCCGGCCATTCGGCGACCTTCTCGCGCGTGTCGTAGAAGCCG
>Ga0308157_10008783_pt1 | contig 11384 bp, 10 predicted proteins | sample PhyBR1_FD_201035 | JGI IMG/M metagenome (GOLD analysis project Ga0308157, IMG submission 201035) | Phyllosphere microbial communities from UC Gill Tract Community Farm, Albany, California, United States - DLSLB.R1 | ecosystem: Host-associated > Plants > Phyllosphere > Unclassified | place: USA...
AACTTTGACGCAAGCAAGAAGTACCCAGCAATCATCAGCGCCCACCCTATTGGAAGCTGTAAAGAGCAGACGTCGGGCAACGTCTATGGCGACGCACTGGCCAAGGCAGGCTTCGTTGTTATCGCCTTCGACGCTAGCTTCCAGGGTGCCAGCGGCGGCGAGCCCCGTTTCACCGAAGACCCGACGCTGCGTGTAGAAGACTTTCGTGTGGTGTGCGACTATCTCGTCACACTGCCCTATGTGGATGAAGAGCGCATTGGCGTGCTGGGCATCTGCGGTGGTGGAGGCTATTCCATCAACGCGGCCATGACTGAACGCCGTATCAAGGTCGTGGCCAGCGTCACAGGTGCTAACTATGGCCGCCTAATGCGCGAGGGTTTCAGCGGCTTTGACCCGATCCGCGCGCTGGAAGCCATGGCCAAGCAACGTACGGCCGAAGCTCGTGGAATGGCACTACGTGTGGATGACCTACTGCCGGCCTCGCCTGAAGCAGCCAAGGAAGCGGGTATTAAGGAAATCGACGTGCTGGGTGCCACGGAGTACTACCGTAGTGACCGTGGCCGTTCGCCCAACGGCTTGAACCGAGCGCTGTTTTCGCACCAAGCTGCCGCCATCGGTTGGGATGCCTTCCACCTATGCGAAACCCTGCTTACGCAACCCCTGATGGTGGTGGTGGGCGATCAGGTCGGTGCCTTTGGCGCCTACCGTGATGGCTGCGAAATCATCGGCCGTGCAGCCTCAAAGAAGAAGGAACTTGTGGTTGTGGAAGGCTGGTCACACTACGACCTGTACGATAAGCCCGAGCCGGTCAGCCAGGCTTTGGCCAAGCTAATACCCTTCTATCAGGAAAACCTGTAAGGCTTGGTACACGGCCATTTGCGCCGTATCCCGACACATAAATCGACCATCGAGCCTTTCAGGAATGGCAGGGTCGATCCATTTTGGAAGTACGTCATGACCAAAGCAAAATCCAAAGTATTGATCCTGGGCGCCAGCGGCCAGATTGCGCGCCATGCCGTGCAGATGTTGGGCGAGCGCCAGGATGTCGAGCAGACTCTGCTCGTGCGCGATCCCAAGAGGCTCACCAGCACTGAGCCTGCTAACGCCAAAATCGCCATCGGTGACGTAATGGACAAGAGGCTGCTGCTCCAACTGATGGAACGGCAGGATGTGGTCTATGCCAATCTGGCAGGCGAGGTGGACAAGCAGACTGCGCACATCCTGGCGGTGATGAAGGCTAAGGGTGTTAAGCGTCTGATCTTCGTGAGTTCGTTGGGTATCTATAACGAAGTGCCGGGAAAATTCGGGGAGTGGAACCAGAATGAAATAGGGCAATACCTGCCTCCGTACCGTGCATCTGCTGATCTGATTGAAGCCTCTGATACCGACTACACCATATTGCGTGCCGCCTGGCTACAGGACGAGGACGAGGTGGACTATGAGATCACCAGCCGTGACGAGCCGTTCAAGGGGACCGAGGTCTCTCGCAAGAGCGTAGCGGCACTGGTTACCGAGCTTGTCCAGCATCCTGATCGTCTGGTTCGCGCCAATGTTGGTGTAAACAAGCCTAACACTGATTGCGACAAGCCAGCATTTTTGAAGTGAAAAGTACCTATACCTTGGTTCTTATTCAGCAATCCCTTCTTACTAGCTCCTGCTACTACGTCATTAGCATTCCTTGTTAATTTTTGAGGAAATAGGCTTATGGCCCTCGCCATGCGGATTTTATCGAACGCTTTAGTGGGGGAGGGAGCGCGCGAGAGTTGGGTTAAAAAGCTCGACAGAGACGCGGCAGAGGTGGCGCACTAGACAAACCATATCTGAGGCTTCCACGAGAAAAAGTCCCAGAGTTGAAATGTTTGGCGTGCCGAGTGAAATTCTCGCAGTTGTAGGTTCAATTCATATAAAGATTACTTCGATATTTTTCGTATCGGGAATTTCTATACTTAAAAATACAAACATTTCGTCGGAATTCATCGGGATTTTTATGCATCGCCTACTGACAATCAAAGCGTTATTTCCAATAACGCTTTCTTAACGGGAGTACGAATTTTTCCATATGTACAAGTCACAGTTTCGTATATGTATTTTTATTTAATCTACTTTTACTAATCAGGGAACATTCACATATATAGAGACAGCATTTCTATACTTCATTAATCAGTGCGTTTTTTTGACTATTCGATAGTTAACAGAATAAAAAAATAATTACATACGGACTGATGCTATATGACCATAAGCATAAACTCGAATGGCGTGCCGACATGGCAAGGGAAAGAGGTTTACCTTCCTCCAAAAGAACGAGCAGTTTTGTTGCTACTTCTTCAGTATGCACCGAATGCTGTTAGTAAAGATGAAATCATCAGGCAAGTGTGGATGGGAGATCGAGTCGTTTCTGATGACAGTCTGGTTCGCTGTGTCAGTCAACTGAGAAGGAATTTGCCAGGGGTAAACATAGAATCGGTATATGGGTATGGATATAGGATCGCCCGGTCCATAATTGGAAGACTCGATACCTCGCAAAAATCCGATTTAATTTCTTCTCCCTCGTTAGAGCAGTTCCATCACGCTACAGCCTTGGGCCAGCAACATTTCAAAAAGCCTTTGCGACAAGCGATTACTATTTTTCGCTCGATTGTTAAGGAGCATCCTAATTTTGTACAAGCAAGACTAGGCTTGGCGAGGGTGATTACGACATACATCGGGATTGGAGTAGAAGACGATGCCGATAACTTGATCCGAGAAGCCCTAGAAAATATATCGGAAGCCACGAATCAGTTCCCCGACATGTATGAGTTGCATTACACCAAGGCGTGGATTTATGACATTACTTGGCAATTTGGAGAAGCTGAAAAATTACATCGTGAGACTTTGAAGAAGATTCCAGACAATGCCGAGGCCTTGCTTTTCCACGCATTACATTTAATAGCAACTGGGAGAACAGCTGAAGCAATACCTGATCTAAAAAAAGTCCTTCTCCAACGACCATATTCCTTGCATGTAAGAACAGTTCTTTCTCGGGCGCTAGGTATGGAACAACGTTATGAAGAGGCCTTGGCAGAGATAGTAATCGCCGAAAGCTACGAAAACTTTCATCCACATCCAATTATTGAAGGGGTGAAAGTAATGATTAGTGCAGCTTACTGCCCCTCTCCAAAATTGATCCTTCTAGCAAAAGAGTTGGAGCTTCAACCAGGCGTTCCTCAGTATGCTCGTGTGAATCTTCCATATGTTCTAAATTGCTGCGGAAAAAAAAGAGAAGCAAAAAAAATTGTCAAGAACAGGCATTCTCAAATTCCTAGTGCGATAAACAACAATATTTTCCTGGCCAAGGATTTGGTAGCAATCGGAGAGTATGACTTGGCAGCGGAAAAACTTAAAGCAGAGTTTGATATTCAATATGGTTATCTTCCATTCGCGTTGCATTCTCCTGAGTTGCGAGAAATTTTTGATCATCCCGTGGTTAAAAGGATTTACGAAAAATTATTTTCTTCTCTGAGAAGATGTACTGAAGGTTGATAGCACATAGTAGAAAAATAGATAAAAGAAAAGACTCTTAGTTCGGTGGTTGGTGATTTCTTTGCCTGGCAGAAAATGTAAAGAATTGGCGAGTATAGATTTTCTATTATATGAATAATAAATACAAAAAAAATATTGATTCAATATTAAAACAGATTCCCTTTGTCGCATGCAGGCTTGATACTGATTTTCAGCTACGGTACTGCAACCAGCACTTCTTAGCGTTAATGGAAAAATCGCTTCCCGTTGATATCATTCTAGATCTTCCTTTCGAAGCGCTTATTGCTTTTGAAAATTACAAGTGCATCGAACCTTACCTTTACAACGCGCTGAACGAACAACTGCCTGATGTTAAAGGGAAAAGTTTAACAAGTGTATTTGGCAATCGCACCTATGAGATAACGATTGTTCCTCACAATACATCTTGGGGTTTTGTAGATGACATCTTGTTGTTCGCCCATGACATTACAAGTAAGGAAAAGTTGTCAAATACGGAGAAGGAACTAAACGACTATATCTCTGCGTTAAATGCGCATGCTATCGTGGCAGTGACTGACATTCAAGGTTGCATTACGTTTGTCAATGATAAATTCTGCGAAATATCTCAATATTCGCGAGAAGAACTTTATGGTCACACACATCGACTTGTAAAATCTGGTTATCACTCTGACGATTTTTACATCGAACTATGGAATACCATTTCTAACGGAAGAGTTTGGCAAGGTGAAATATGCAATCGCGCCAAAGACGGAAGCCATTACTGGGTTCATAGCACTATAGTCCCCTTCGTTGATTCCGCTGGATTGCCAATCAAATATATCTCGATTCGTGCCGATATTACTAAGCTAAAGCTTGTTGAGCAACAGGCTAAACAATTAGCTCTCTACGACCCACTTACAAATCTCCCTAATCGGAGATTATTTCAAGATCGGCTAGCGCAGGTGATTTCAGCTTCTAGCAGACGCGAGCAGTATTGTGCGTTAATCTCTGTCGATCTTGACGACTTTAAGAGAGTAAACGATCTTAATGGTCATGCGCAGGGAGATCTGCTGTTGCGGAAAGTCGCAATGCGGTTATCTCAAGCGGTTCGTGAGAGTGACACGGTTGCCCGCATGGGGGGCGATGAATTTCTACTCATTCTAAGTGACCTAGGCACTCGGCAAGCTGACGCTATTCATATAGCCAATAAGATCAGTATAAAGCTTAGAACAGCTTTAAATAAACCATACCGATTAGACATAATTGAGGATGTTACCGACAGCGGAGTATCGTCCACGGCAAGTATGGGTGTTGTTATATTTCAGGGGCACGATACTTCTAGTGATGATCTTCTTCAGCAAGTGGATATAGCGCTATATTGCGCAAAAGAAAATGGCCGCAATCAAATTGTTTTTTTTGACCTCTCGCAAAAAGAAAGTGCAAATACGCGATTTGCTATTGAATTGGCGTTAAGAGATGCAATTTCTAATCGAGAATTTCACATCCACTATCAACCAATAGTAGATAGTTCGAAGAAGGTAATTGGCTTGGAAGCATTGTTGAGGTGGTCACATCCGATACGTGGCATGGTGCCACCAGATGTGTTCATTCCAGTTGCAGAACAAATCGGCTTAATAACACCAATAGGCTATTGGGTATTTGAGAAAGTATGTCTTCAGCTTGCCGAACTACAGAAGAATCCACACTGCGCTCATTGGACAATTGGAGTCAATGTCAGCGCAAGGCAATTTAATGATTCTAAGTTTGTGGAGCAAATCGAATTACTTCTAAGGCGATATAACTTTCATCCAAACCGGTTATTGATCGAACTGACTGAGAGTGTTTTTCTTAATAGCCATGATTGTGAACTATTAGAGAAAATTAATGCTTTGAAAAAAATTGGAATCCGATTCGCGCTTGATGATTTTGGAACTGGATTTTCTTCTCTCACTTATCTTAAAAATCTTCCACTGGATATTCTCAAGATTGATCGGACCTTTGTCCAGACATTATTGAAAGATCCTAAAAATCAAATTATCACTGGGGCAATTATTTCGTTAGCAAATTCGCTGGAATTACGTGTGATTGCCGAAGGGGTCGAAACAAACGAACAGTTTGAATATTTGCTTTCTCTTGGTTGTTCTAATTTTCAAGGTTATCTGTTTGGACGTCCAGAACCGCTTAGTGGATAAACTAGATCGGCTATTAACCTAATATTCGATTTTTCAAATGTTGAGCAAGGTAGAGCGGATCACAATATTGACTATCCTAATTAACGATGGCGATACCACTGCATAAATTCTTGCATCGCTGATCAATAAATGTCATGAGCGATCTGTTTGCAGCGCACTTTTTAATCTTCAAAATGGGGAAACGTAATAACCGCGCGTACGGCTATTGCTAATCTGTTTATCGGGCTAAATTTCCAATAGATTTTTATGCTTGTTAGGATGAAGTGATATCTAATATAAGATTGTACTGAAGCGCCAATCCTTGTTTGCGATGAGTTCAGCGCCGAAATCAAATAGCTCTGTACGAAAAGTGCGGCCCGGCAGGGACAATCCAAAATTACGTGAATAAACGAAGGTCCAGTCCAGGGATAAATCCTTGATAGGCGCGGCGCTGACTTTGCCTGAAGCGATTTTGGTACTGATGGCGGAATAAGGGGCGACTGCAAAGTAGGGCGCGGTTGCCACGCATTCAAGCATGACGGCGATTGCATTTGTTTCAAGTGCCACCTGCAGCCGCAGGCCGGCAGCTACTGCCGCAGTTTCGGTTTTCCTGCGTAAGGGACTATCGCTGCCGGTTGTCGCCAAAGGATGCATCAATGCTTCTGCGACTGACAGTTCCTGATCCAGGCGCAAGCCTGCTGCAGCCGAGCCTACCAGTAACAACGATTCGCGCACAAATGGTTCGGCAATCAGTTGTTCCTGTGACTCGAGTTCAAACACCAACGCGCAATCATGCAAGCCCAGCCTGACATCTTCGACCAATGGCCCGGTGATTCCTTCCCGGAGCTGTAACTGGACTTTGGGATAGCGTGATTGGAAGCGGGTGATCAATGGAACATTCAGCAATTCGCGTAAGGCCATACCCATGCCGACTGACAGGGCGCCGCTGGGTTCTTGCGCATGGATCGACTGCAATTCATTCCGCAGCTGGGCGATATCGCTCAAAATCGCAGGTGCGCGCAACATCAATAGCTCACCTGCATCGGTCAGTTTCAAACCACGATCCGATCTGATGAAAAGGGCGGTTCCCAGTTCCTCTTCCAGTTGCTGAATTTGACGCGATAGTGCCGGCTGTGAAACAAACAAGGCTGCCGCAGCGTTGGTAAAGCTGCGCAGGTCTGCAATCTTGAGAAAGTATGCAAGCTGTCGTAAGTTCATGGCATGGCGTTCATTAAAAGAGTGGGATCGCTTGTCTGAAGCAGGATGACGCAAGATCCCTATACAGCGAATCGCCCGGTCAGAATGTATGGCGCATCCCCAAACCTGCAGTATAGCCATTGCTGTATCCTTGCATCGCATCCCGCATGTAAGCGAAATAGAGATCCGTGCGTGGCGACAGCCTGTGATCATACCCAAGTGTCCACGTGGCGCGACTTGTGGTGACAAAATTCTCGGCAGAAGTATGTGCGTACGATGCCAGCATGGAACCATTGCCCACAGGTATGGCGATACCGGTTTGCCAGATGGACTTGCTTACATCGGAATCGGTGCGTTCGTCCTTTGCACGAAGATATTGGCCGTAAGCCTTGACCCATGATAAGTCATAGCTGGCGGCCACTAAGGTGGCTTGCTGCTGCCGGAAGCTGATGCCTTGATCGCCTGGTAGCAGGCTGAAACGCACTTGCTGATAAGCGATCACGGCACGCAACTGGTCATGCGTGTAATTGGCAACCGCAGCAAACTTGTTGCTGCCGTTTTGCGCCGCGACTTCGCCAGCAGAATAGATGGCAGTTGCGTTCCATCCGGCTAAACGCGGGCTGGTATAGACAATCGCATTACTCCAGCCGGTATCGCCCAGGATCTGTTGCCCGCCTGGTCGCCCGACGCCATAGGTTTGTATCAGGCTGGGGGAAAACGTAAATGAATCGACAAAGGGATTGGTGCTGAGGAGGGCGATATAAAAAGGGTTAGTGACGCGTCCCATACGTATGGAACCCATGCTTTTCGAATCCAGCCCGACCCAGCTTGAGCGGGAAAAGACGGTATCCGTATCCGAGCGCCCCAATGCGCCGGTATCCGGCCGGTAAAAGCCTTCGATGGCGGCAATCGCATTTAGGTCACTGTTCAGAAATTCGATGCTTTTGAATCCCCAGTACGATGTTTGCATGCCCGCCGGACTGAGGGCGGATACCGCGCGATCCTGGCCGGCAATGCGTGTGCTACCTGCCCATAGATCGACCTGGCCGTAAAAACTGATGGAAGACTGTGCATGTGCATTGCAGACGACGAGCGCAAGCGCAGCGCATGCGGCATAGCGTGTGATTGATATCATGGTGCACTCCCGGCAAGCGCACGAGTTACCCCGTGCGGGTTCTTGGGTATAGGTGTTATCGGTGACGGGAATTCAGACGTGGCGTTGTATGGTTTCGTCCGCACGTGTAGCCGTACTGTTCGGCTCCTCACCTGGCAAATCCTTGTCGAGCTCTTCCAAAGTGCGGTTGCGGGTCTCCAGTCCCCATATCAATACCGCGATGAACGCTGCACACAGGCTGCCTGCGACGAGGCCTATTACGCCAAAGATCGCGAAGTTGGTGTACAGGGCGGCGACGACAAACGGTGTAAACATGGTGAACAGACGTCCTACCGTGTGTGCAAAGCCGATTCCACGCAAGCGGAATGAAGTCGGGAACAATTCGCCCAGGTAGCCATAGAAGCCAAACGCAAAGAACGCATATAGGCATGACAGGAACAGAAAGCCGATCAGCGGCGTCAGGATAGGATCACGTACCATCGGATAGAGGATGGCTAGCGCAATCGCTGGCGGGATAGACGCCAGGATGCCTTTGCGACGGCCCAGTTTGTCCGCCAGCAAATAGCCTATGACAGCGCCAACCGGACCACCCAATGCCATGAAAGAAATGAATCCCAAAGAAGATGCAACCGAGAATCCATCTTTTACAAAGAATGTCGGCAACCATGTGACGAAGCTGAATGCAGTAGTATTGACGACGATGCAGATCACGCTGGCGACGAAGGTGCGGGAGCGTATGCCAGGTTTGAACAAACTGGAAAGCGGTGCTCGTATCTGGCTCGCCTGGGTGGTGTGTGTCAGCGGCGGTAGCGGTTTACCGCTATGTCGTTCCACATCTGCTTCTATACTTTGCAATACCCTTTCGGCTTCGTCAAAGCGGCCTTGCTGTTCCAGCCAGCGCGGTGATTCCGGCATGGATTTGCGCAGGAACCACAATACCAGCCCACCGGCGGCTGCCACCAGGAACATCGCGCGCCATGTGAATGCAGGGATCAGGATGCTGCTCAGCACGGTTTGCAAAAACATGCCGCAATTGATCAGGCAAGACATCAGTGCATACCATCTTCCACGATGTGCCGGTGGAATGAATTCTGCCAGCATGCCGGTCGCCGCGACCAGCTCGGCACCCAGCCCTATGCCCATGACAAAGCGAAAGCAAATCAACCATTCCATATTGCTGGCGAATGCGGCAGCCAGCGATGCGAGGCCAAAGATAAGGAGGTTGGTCTGGTAGGTAAAGCGGCGGCCATATTTGTCGCCCAGTATCCCCGCTAGCCATGCGCCTATCGTCATGCCACCAAAGGTGGCGGAAATAAAGAAGGCATTCAGGGTTACATTCGACCAGCCATCGTCAACCAGTGCGGCGAGCACGCTACCGCCGAGGTATATATCGAATGAGTCAAATAAGCCGCCGAGACCGATCAATATCAGCATGCGGCGATGGAAATGCGATATGGGCAGGCGATCCAGCCTGGCTCCTGAGTTAACCATTGTTGTCTCCCGTTATGTCTAGCTAGCCTGTTGTCGGCTGTTTGCACGCCGTGCTTGATGCCGTGTGCTTATCCCTGTTTGCGTTTTTTTTCTTCTACAAATTGAAGAGCTTCTGGCGTGAATTCAGCAGTCGGTGCGTTGCCTGCAATCACAAACATCAACACATGCTCCTGTTCGGGTTCGTCAAACGTAATGTTTTCGAACCGGCGTACCACGCCAGGCGGGAAAGACACGACATCCAGCGGACCAACCTCGACTGATTCGACCTGTCCTTCATTCCAAGAGCAGCGCCATTTTCCCGTCATCGGGATAAACGTTTCATTGGTGTCATGGTTGTGCATCAATGGCCCGTTCCCCGGCTTGCAGCGACAGTAGCCAAGATTGAAGCCTTCCGTAATTTTGATTGCGGCATCACGTGCTGCGTTCGAACCCACGGGTGAACCTGCAGCTGCATTTTCCTCGGGCGGCTGAAAGCCGACGACGTTTATTAGTGTACGGAAAGAACCTTCGACATTGCTGTCAGGCAAGCCGCCGTCATGACCCCGCAGGTCCTTGAAGTAAGCGACGCGTTTGAGCATTTCATCGCGCGGAATTTGAATAACAGGGAGACTGTTTTCAGACATATATGTGCTCCTTATGGGTAAGTGATTGATTCATCGGAATTGAAAAACTCATCTGCAAGGATTTGGTTGAATTTTTCGGCGTTGAGAATGTAGGGATAGTGGCCGCCAGCAGACAGGCTGTGGATACGTGCCGTCGGATAGCGCATGCGTACTTCCATCTGGTTTTGTGCATCAATGATGAGGTCGTCCTCGCAATCGATAATGGTGAGCCGCCCTTGCATGGGGGCGAGCTTGCTCGTGCAATTTGCCAGCGTTAGCATCCTTGCCTGCAAATAGGGCGCGTAGAACGGCTTCCTGAGTACATCGAGCTGGACAGCACTTAGTTCAGATAGGCCCTTTTCCTGCACGGATTTTTCTATGCGCGCGCGCCACATGGCTTGAAGATCGCTGGCACTTTTGGTTTTGGCGTGCAGCGGGTTGAACATATCGGTTGCAAGGATGCGTGTCGCATCCAGGAAGCTATTTGCGATGACAGTAGAAGCGAGCAAGGCCGGGTATCGTTGCGCGAAACATTGAGCCAGATAGCCACCTAAAGATGTGCCGAACAGGTAAAGGCGGGTAATGCCGAGTTCCTGCAACAAACGATGCAAGGATGCGCAAATTTCCGCGGGTTCTGAAATGGGCGGGTAATTGACCGAAACAATGCGATAGCGCGGCGAGAACTGCAGTATTTGCTTATAGAACGTCTCGCACGTACCGAGTGCCCCGGGCAGCATCAAGAGTGGCGTATCTCCGGTACCGGCATCGATCAATTCCCATGTCAGGCCATCGATAATGACCGTTTTAACAGGATGTGACGCACGCAGGTTCAGTAGTGCGACGGGTACGGCGATCATTTTTTTCCCTCTTCCGGATTGCTTATGTTGAACGGAAGTCTAGGGAAGGCAATATCAAGCGTCCAATACCATAATCTCATCGCTGTCATGCATAACAGTTATTCGGGACTGGGGAAGCTACGTCTGACCGGTCGGCTGGTCGATGATGCATGGGACATGATGACTTTTTCCTCTGATCAGATCAAACTGGTTCCTGACCTGGGAATACTATTCTTCAGTAACTACACCAGAAGTGTGACAGCAGACGATGAACGGGTAGTGATATTGCGCAGTATCGATCTCTCATCGATGTCGAGCAAATCGCATTGTTGGGAGAAATCGCAGCCTAGTAATCCCGTCTTATTGCTTGAGACAAGCATTAGCTAATGTGAGCTATCTGTTTCTCCTGGCGGCTAACCGGAAGTGATCGGTCTGCAATCGTGTAACCGTTTTCTTCTGCAAATCAGAAAATGTC
>Ga0308157_10008784_pt1 | contig 11383 bp, 9 predicted proteins | sample PhyBR1_FD_201035 | JGI IMG/M metagenome (GOLD analysis project Ga0308157, IMG submission 201035) | Phyllosphere microbial communities from UC Gill Tract Community Farm, Albany, California, United States - DLSLB.R1 | ecosystem: Host-associated > Plants > Phyllosphere > Unclassified | place: USA...
CCACTCAACTTATCTTTTACTACTCCCCATTTCACTTCACTTGAATATACGTTTTTGCCCATGCAAAAACACCTCCGATGTTAGTACTTTTTAAAAGTGTACCACTCCGAAGGTGTTTTATATTGTCTCAAAATTTTAGGTTAGCCCAATATTAATATATTCTGAGTTAGTCTTTTAATTCGTTTCCTGTCTTAAATTTACTTCTTATTTTCCAAAAAAACTAATTATCTATAATTTCAATAGTATTTATTTCATATATTAAGAATCTTTTATAGTGAAAAATCTTGAATTAAAGAGTATCAATGAAATTGGACTCGATACATCCTTTGTTACTCCTTGTTATCAACAAAGATCCCACTGGAACCAAACGCAAGTTATCAATTTTGAATGGTAGAATCCTATATTGATTCTACATAGGATTTTGTTTCAATTGATCTGGATTGATTGAGGACTTTTGCTCAGGACAAGGGCAGACAAAAACATATGTTACGCCGTTCACCGAACAAAAACGGTATATCTTACTTCCGATATGGCGACGGCTCATAGTAAGGAATTCAACTGTCATGAACGGATACAAGGTTCAATTGCAGTATCTTCATGTAGTTTGCGGATTAGTATTCTTCTTGGTAGCAATAAGAACACTAACGATCTCCCGGCTTAACTTGTTCCCGAAGAGTGCGAATTTCGTAATAATTACCTCATCAGACCCCAATCACGTACTTTCTTAAGTCAACAATCCATTCATTATGAAAATGTCTTAATTGGAAAATAGCATATGAAGTTTTTTTGAAAAACTTACTTCGATTAATTTGAAAATTGTCATTTAATAAAACTACTAATAATTAAGATTAAGCTGATTTTAAAATAAATTAAAAAAGCAGTAAAATATTATACTTTTGGATTTATATCTAAATAACCATTAGGATTTTGATTTTGCCAGCGCCAAGCATCTTGACACATATCAAATAAAGATTTTTTTGTTTCCCATTTTAGTATTTGTTTTGCTTTTGAAACATCAGCGTAACAAGAAGCAATATCTCCAGAGCGGCGATTTACAAATTTTCTTTTAATAAAAATACCATTTGCTGATTCGAATGTTGTAACTAAATCAAGAACGCTAGATCCTATTCCAGTTCCTAAGTTGAAAGATTCAATACCTTTATGGGAATATTCAAGAGCTTTAAGATGACCTTTTGCTAAATCTACAACATGTATGTAATCTCGAATGCCAGTTCCATCATATGTCTCATAGTCTTTACCATAAATATTTAGTTCTTCCAAACGTCCTGCAGCCACCTGAGTTATATAGGGCATTAAGTTATTCGGAATCCCGTTTGGATCCTCTCCAATTAAACCACTTGCATGAGCACCTATAGGATTAAAGTAACGTAATAAAGAAATTTCCCATTCATTATCAGATATTGCCAAATCCTCTAATATTTGTTCAATCATTAGTTTAGTTGTACCGTAGGGATTAGTTGTAGAGCGCAAGGCAGATTCGGTGATAGGAACAGCTTTGGGATTACCATAAACAGTAGCAGATGAACTAAAAACAAGTTTTTTTACATTATGTTGTGCCATAACTTCAAAAAGAACAAGTGAGCTCATAAGATTATTTTTGTAATAAGAGAGAGGGAAATTGACGGATTCGCCAACAGCCTTAAGTCCTGCAAAGTGAATAACTGCTTTAATATCATGTTGTGTAAAAATTTTTTTCAAATCATCTTTGTTTATTAGATCTTGTTCATAAAATGTAAGTGATTTACCTGCTAATTGCTCAACTCGTTCTAAGGATACTTTATGACTATTAATTAAATTATCAATTACGATGACTTTATAACCTGCTTTAAGAAGTTCTAAGCATGTATGACTACCTATATATCCTGCACCGCCTGTTACTAAAATCTCCATATAAAATCTCCTCTTTTACAATTATGTATAATATCTTAATATATTTTTTATTCATTAAAATAAAAAATTACCTTTTGATATTTTTTAAATTAAAGAAAATCTTTTTTTAAAATCTCTTATACAGTTTTCCAGTTCATGTTTATAAATTTCCGTTTTACACCATAAATCAATAATGGTTCTTGAGCAAGTTCAGAACGACCATCCTAGATTCGTTCTGTCTAGAAAAATCTATCTAGAAGACTGTGTACATTCTTGTTGTTACTCCATTGGAACTAAAATAATAAACTTATAAAGTAAATTGATGTAACCAACATGTTACAAATTTGTTTATGATAGTTAAAGTTTTCCCTCTCTATCTTCACAGTTTGAAACTTTCCCAAAAAGAAATAAAGATTTATTTAATTAATCTTAGGCATTATTAGTATTCTTTTCATCTTCTTCAAATTCTTATTTTGCAACTTAAATGTTAGTATGAATTTTCGGATGATGATAGCATGCTATCTTCTTCTCTCGCAAAAGCCATGCAGAACTGTGTACGTTCCCATCGCATAAATCTGCCCTCTTATTTTACATTACACAGCACATTTACAATCCGTTGAATATTTTGATGTTTTACGAAACACTTATCCCAAAAAATCTCAATAAAGTTATCACATACAATAGATGAATAGATTCGCAGGTTAACAAAAATTATGGCGAACTTTCTGATCATGGTCAGAAAAAGTTTGTGCCGCGGGGACTCTAAAGCGAGAGGCAAATCCAACATTGAGATGACTGTACGACTCAAAACTTTCTTTAATAAATAATCTTTTCATTGAATTTCCATCCAAGGGATGGCATTGTAAAATCACATTAGGCATAAGTCTTTTTAGACAAAAATGTACGTGACTTTCATAAAATTCTAATAGATACTTAAAAATTCAGTAGATATGTTTTTTCACAGCAATCATAAATCATCTATAATATCAAGAGTATCTTTTGCAAGACTAGATTTTTCCAAAAACTAATAGCTATGTTTTGAGAAATTAGTCTATCGTTCCATCGTTTATAAATAAAATTAGTCAAGTAATTCAAATTGAGTTCATAATCTTACAGTAAGCAACTTAAGAATGTTAACTTTTAATAATAAATATAAATACTCAGTAAGTAATATTTTTGATGATTTTTGCCGGAACCCCACCCACTACTACATTTTTAGATACATTTTTAGTTACTACAGCACCTGCTGCAACTATACTTCCACTCCCAATTGTGACTCCTGATAATATCACTACATTTGCACCAATCCATACGTTGTCTTCTACAATTATCGAATTTGATTCATTGGGTCTTCTATTATCAGTATTTAAATGAATAGAATGATTAATCGTTTCAAATTGGCACCTCGGACCAATTAATACCTTGTTTCCAATTATAACTTTTCCTTTTTCAGAACACTGAAATCTAACATTACTGTTAATAAAAGTATCACTTCCTATTTCAAGATACTTACTCGCTCCTATGGGAGCAAGTTCTATTCCTTTATAGATATCAGTATTTTTTCCAATAGAAATTCCACTTTTTCTTAAAATTTTAACCCTGAAATAATTAGAAATTAAGTTTCTTGGCAAATTATTAGATAATCCTAAAAAAAATGATTCTTTAAAACCAAAAAGTAGTAATCTATGAATTTTTTTGATCAATATTATTCATCCTCTCTAATAATATAATAATAAAAAAAGATGAAAATAAATTAACTATTTTTTAAAAATAAAATTAAATTTATTTTTAAAAAAGTTCATCTCACTAGATTTTATTTTTAATATTAAAGTAAAAGCTACAAAAAATATAAGATTAATAGTAATTCCACAAAATACATAAGTATATTTTAAATGTTTAATTCCCGATAAATTTAATAGAAAATCGCTGAGTATTAAGCTCACTAAAGTTATAAACACATAATTGAACCAAGTATAGTAAAATTTGTAGGGTTTTTCTGAAAATCCATATTTGAAAACAACTAGTGGATCAAACCATACATTTGTTATTAATCTTGTTATTGTAGTAGCTAAAAAAACTCCAATTAACCCGAAAAATTTTACTCCAACTAAAGATAATATTAAATTAATTATTGCTGAAATTATAGGACGGTATTGACCGTATTTAAATAAGCCCATATTAGTTCTAAAAATCCAAATAGAATTCATCATTCCAGCAATATACCAATTTATAAACATAAAACTAACTATTTTCTTTTCTATCACATACTCACTACCAATCCAAATTTCAATGATTGGATTAACTAAATAATATAATAATATAAAACTGAAGCCGTATAAAAAATGAGTTACTAATGTTAATGAATACAATAAATTTTTTTGATCTACCTTATTTTCTTTTACAATAAAATTTCCTACACTAGCTGTTATAGAATTGAAAATTTGAAATAAAATTATAGATACTGCAGAAATAATTAGTATATAATTTGAAACTTCACCTAAAATTAAAACCCCTAAAAAAATAGATATAATTATTTGATCAGTAGTATCTAATAATGTTCCACCAATTTTATATAACATTAAAGATTTGACATTTTTCCAAATCTCAGATTTTTCTATTGAAGGTAATTCTTTGTCTTCAACCTGAAATTTTTTCAATAAATTTTTACCTTTAAAAAATACTAATAAATTTTCTAAGAAAGTAATTATTACTTGTATTGTGAGAAATAATAAAAAACTTTGAAAAAAATAAAGAGAACCTATTTGAAAAAATGCTTTTATAAAACTTAAAACTAATCTGATTTTTGAAATCAAAAATTCTTTTTGGTGAGCTATGACTAACGATCTATAGTGTGCATACATATATGAACAAACTGAATTAGCTAAAAAAATCAGAAAAATCCAATGTATGTATTTTATATCTTTTTCTGTGATAATTTGATTTAAAAAAGGAAGAAAAATCAATCCTAGTAAAAGAACTATCAGCGAAATTCTTATATATATTTTTTTATAGTATTTGATATATGAAAATACTTTCTGATAATCTTTCTCAGCAATTGGTTTATATAAACTATAAACTATAGCTGTTCCTAAACCAAGTTCCGCCAAAGAAAATAAGGTTAAAATATTGGTAAAAAGTCCGTTTAATCCCAAATAACTCTTTCCGAGATACATTATAAAAAAAGTCCTGGTAATAAAATTAAGGGCTATAATTGATAATTGTGAAATAACACCAAAATAAGAATTTAAAATTACATTCTTGACTCTACTGTTTGACATAATAACATCCTTATATTTTATTGTTCAAAAATATTTTATCATTTAAAATATTTTTTAAATTTCCGTTGAATACATATCTTTTATTTAAATCAATATCACTTAAAGATTTTTGAACATTTAAGAGATTAAAGTTATTTATACATTTTATATAATCTAATTCTTTTAACCACAAATTAAAAACGCCTTGAACTTTCCCATTAGAATTATTGATTGCAATACAAGGAGTACCTGTTATTGCACAAAAAATCATTCCATGCAATCTGTCTGTAATCACTAACTCAGATTCACTGAATTTCTTCCAAATTTTATTTAGTTCTGAATACTTAGTTTCCATAGACATATTATTAAAAGGAATATGAGTATCATAAAATTTTATATCGTATAGGCCTTTAATATAATCAACAATTTTCTTTTGATCTTCATTATTTATTTTTTTTTCGTTATCATTTCTTAGACAAAATGTAACACCTTTTCTTTTTCCTATACTGCCTTTAAAATTATCGATACCTAATACTACATCTGGTGCTAATCCTATTTTATTTTCTGGTAAATATTTTTTCAAAATTTCGTACGACATTTCTTCACGAGCAAAAATTTTTATATTTGAATGGTTATTGTAAATTTTAAACGCTTTTTTTTGTCTATTACATCCTTCTTGATCTTTTGAATAATCAATTGTTTGTGGAAAAGATATTATTTTATTGTTTGGAAACTGTTTGATAACTAATTGTCTACAGTATTCAATATCATCATACATATTTCCCATATTTCCACCGCCTACAATTGTAACTATATCTTCTTTATTAATAGATTTTTTTAATGACTTTAACTCACTGAAAGTTTTACTTATCGGAAATTCAATTACTTCATATTCGTTATAATTTTCTTTCAAAATCTTTTTTTGAGCATATGTTATGGCAACATCGCCTAAATTTCCATAATCTGCAGCCAAAAAAATAATTACCTTTTTCTTATTTTTATAATGAATATAAGTATCTTTTTTAGTACTAAAAGTATACTTCATTAATTGTTTAATTCTAATTTCATTTTTTTTACTAATAATATTCACTTTATTTCCTCCGTATTGAATAAAGAATATTGTTCACCCAAAATAATTTTCTTTTAAAAGAATAAATTATTATTTGATTTTTAATATCAATATTCTTTATTTTTTTATAATTAAACACATTATTTAAAGCACCATGGAGACTTAAAAGTTCGTTTTTCTTTTTACTCTTACTCATACTTTGTTCTTTAACAATTGCTGAAATCAAAAATTTTGTATAATCTATGATTAATTTATTTTCATAAAAATCTAGATGATTTATATTCCATTCTGTTAGTATTTTCAAATATGAATTGAATCCTTTTATTTTTAAGTCAATGATGTTTTCATAATATTTAGTCCCTAGTGTTTGCCTATTTCTTTGAACATAATGAACTACAGGTATATTATTAAAAGTAATATGGTTTGCTTTAGTCAAAACCATAGAATTAAAAATTATGTCTTCTACTAATGATGTGCCTTTTTCAAAATAAAAATTGTTTTCAACCAAAAACGATCTTTTATACAACTTATTCCAAGCATAACCGATAAGATCTAAATCCTTTTCCTCAAACTCCGTTCCTATTTTTTTGTTTACACTTTTTTGTTTTGGTACTACTAATTTATTTCCTTCAATATTTCCATCTTTATCTTCGTATACAACATTATATCCAAATATAGAGACATCTGGCTTCTGTTTAATTATAGTGCTATATAGTTTTTCTATTCCAGTAGATTCTATGTAGTCATCTCCATCTAAGAAAAATATGTATTCTCCATCGGCATCTTCTAATCCTTTGTTTCTTGCATCAGATAAACCACCATTTTTTTTTGATATGACTTTAAATCTAAAATCTTCATTTGAAATTTTTTCACAAATTTTTAAAGAGTTATCTTTTGAACCATCATTAATAAGTAATACTTCAAAATTTATTCCTTCAATTTTCTGTAAAGAACTAATACATTTTTGAAGATACTTCTCAACATTGTAGATTGGAACTATTATTGACAATGATTTCTTCAACACTTCTCACCTCATTTTAAATATATTTTTATAAAATTTCATTTAAAAAGCTTTCAAATTCTTTTAGATTCTCTTTCATATATTTTTCACTTGAAAATTTTTCTTTTTCATTGATATTAATTTTTATTGTAAAGTTTTCTATAATATCCAATAAACCATAATATATTCCTTGATCACTATTTTCTACTATCTTACCTAAAGATTTTTCATTTAAAATTTCTTTCATTCCTGAACAATCCGTAGTTAAAACTTTTTTTCCTAGGATAACAGCTTCTGCCACAACAGAACTATATCCTTCTGTATATGATGAACAAACAACATAATTAGCCTTTTTTATATATGGATAAGGATTTTCTTTATATCCAAGCAATGAAATAAAATCTTCTAATCTCAATTCCTTTATTTTTTTTAGAATTTTTAGTTCAAGTTCTCCTTTTCCAATTATATAAAGATGCACATTTTTATGTTTTTTTACAACCTCAGAAAAAATATTTATTAATCTTTCAAATCCTTTAACCCTAGTTAGTCTTCCAAGAGCAATAAAATTAATTTTTTTATAATCTATTTTATAATCATCAGAAATATTTTCGTTCGCCTTTTTTAAAATATCTTCGCTATCAATTAAATTATACAAAGTTTTAGTCGAACTTTTATTGACAATATTTAATTTTAAAAACTCATACTTAGCAACATTTGAAACAAATACAGTTTTATCAAAATTTGAAAAACAGCTTTTCATTTCAGTTTTCGATCTATAGGCTTTAAATGATAATTTATTTATAGAAACATCAGTATGAATCCAATTAATTTTTTTTATTTTAGGATTATCGCCTCCAGAAATTATTCTTGTAGTAGGACCCTCTAAATAGGAAATAACGTAATCATAATATGTTTCACCGATTATTTTTTTGTATAAATATCTAGGTGTAAATAATTTTAATATATGTATATTTCCTCTAAATTGCTTTTTAAAATAGTACTTGTAGTTAATTCTTTTGTTTAACTTAGACTTATTTGACCCAGTATCAAATAATGAGTAAACTGTTATATTATATTTCCTAGAATCTAGAGAATTTACTAGATTAATTAATACTTTTTCAGCTCCACCTTCGCTAAGATTTGGTATTAAAAACAATATTTTTTTCATAATTTATACCTCTTATATATATTTTTAATCATATACGATTCTAGTCAATGGACCAATAAATTCTTCGTTGATTTTTAAATAATAACTAGTATAGATATATGGTTGTAACTCTTCTCTTAAAAACAAAACGTAACAAACCATTAATATAAATAATAAAAGCATCCTATTTTTTTTATCTATATTCCATAACAATAACGGAATTAATAGCAGGTTATAGAAATCAAAATAAATTGCTATTCTCGCAAAAATCCAATTATAACTACCTAATAAAATCATAAAAAAATTTAACAATGAAAAGTTAGTACATAAATCATATATATTCCATTCTGTACTTTTAATTTTATTTCTAAGTATAAATGATAAAGTCACAGGAACTAATGCTACTAATATTCTTAAAATATTGACTCCTGCATAGTCTTCCGAACCAAAAGTATTTACATATCCTTCATATTGTGTACTACTTAATACTACTGAAAAATACTTAAATAAACTATTAAAAAGTACGAATATAGTTAAGAATATAAATGTAAAAACAACTATACTTTTCGACCATGCTCTTTTTTTCACAATAAAATAAACAGGTATCATTATTAAAACTGAACTATGTATGGTAGATAAAATTATAATTAATATTATATACAAAATTGGTTTATTTTTAATTATTAATGTAGTTGCAGCAAAAACTATTGATGCAACTAGATATTGTCTCATACCATTCATTGTAGATATATAAATACCGCTGCATATAAAAATAAAAAGTGAGGTGGAAAACGAAACTGAATACTTTTTTAAGGTAAGAATAATAGAAAAGATAGTGATTAATGCGATTAGAATCAAATACATTTGAGAATTAAATTTAAAATATAATAAAATTCTTTGCATCAATATATAACCCCAATCCTTTGCAGAAATAATTTCTGAAGTGTTTGGGATAATATATTTGTACGAATATAAATAATAACCCGTATCTCCAATACTTGATCTTAATCCTGATAGTAAAGAAAGTAACAATACAATAATTAATGTCATAATTAAAGATACATCATTTTCCTTTTTATTTAATTTCCCCTTCTTGCTTTTAACAAAAAGTGATAATAAAAATACTAATATAAATATTGAAATCATTAATATCAAAATTCCACCTCCATTCTTCTCTTTCTAATTAATTATATAGTTTCGACCTAATTTTTATATAAAACTTATGTGGTAACATCGCTGTTAAAATCGGTCTAAATACATGAACATATTGATATTTGGATATTTTGAGCATTTTATAACCATTCCATCTTACAATTGATTCATTTAGTCTAAATCTAAACTTTCTCCTTTTAAATGCATCAATATCATCTCTTACTTCATATAAAGATTCGCTAAGATTCGCTCCTCTGAAACCAGCCGCATATAACCTAAACCAGAGATTATAATCTTCAACTCTTTTAGTCCAAAATACATCTTTGTAACCATCTACACAATCTAAAGCTTGTTTTTCTATCATTACTGCTGCATGTGCAAAAGGAGAATGATGAATAAAATGCTCTTTCTGAGGAAATTCTATAGGTTTTGTTTTACCCCAAAAACTTTCTTCATTAAAGAAACTAATTGATGTACTTACAAAATTAATGTTCAGCTGATTATTTAACAAGAACTCAATTTGCTTTGATAATCTTTCTGGCTTTGATATATCGTCACCATCTTGCCTTGCAATATATTTACCTTTTGAAAAATTAAGGCATTTATTGAGAGAATATGTCAAACCTCTATTAGTATCATTTTTTATTACTTTAATACGATTATCTTTATTTTCATACACTTTTGCGATCTTTAAAGTATTATCTGATGATCCATCATCACAAAGAATAAACTCCCAGTCAGTAAAAGTTTGATTGATGATTGATTCAATACTTTCTTCTAAAGTTTTCTCACAATTATAGATTCCCATAATTATAGATACTACAGGAGATGAAACATTATCTTCTTTTTTCACTACTGGTACTCCTTTTAATTTTTTATTAAACATTTATAACTCCATTATAAATATTTAATAAGTTATTTTTAATGATTTCTACTTCATATATTTTACTTTTTTCAAGAGAATTATATGACATCTCACTATATAATTTCTTATCATTTAATATTTTTAATATGTAATAAATTAATTCTATTTTACTATTAAATACATATCCATTTTTACCATGATCAATTAAATCTTTATTCCCTCTACAATTACTCACTACAGCTGGAAGTCCACTAAACATAGCTTCAATCAAATTAACGGGTAACCCTTCTCGTTTAGAAGATGATAACACTAACTTTGAAACCTTTAACCAATCATCTATATTATTAATTTGCCCCAAAAAAAGAATGTTAGCAGATACATTTATTTCTTGAGCATATTTAATCAATTCGTTTTTCATCTCACCTTCACCAGCTAGTACCAACTTTATTTTCGGATTTACTTTAATCAAGTATTTTAACGAACTTACTAATATTTTTTGATTTTTATTTTCATTAAATTCAGCTGCATAAAATAAAATAATATCTTTTTTATCTCTTGTTCAAGTGAAACATCTGCTTTAAAGAATTTAGTAGAATCCACACCTATACCATTTAAAATATGTACATTATCACTATTAAATTTTTGGGAAATCAAATAATCTTCATGATTTATAGTAATAATAGTATTTGTTCTTTTTGATAATTTTTTTTCAACTGGATAATAAATTAACCAATTGACTAATGGTGCACCTTTATAAAAGTGATATCCGTGTGCAGTATAAATTATTTTTGTTTTAGATTTTTTATCAAGAACTAACCTTGTAATTACTGAAGCAATTGGAGTATGACAATGTATAAAATCATAATTTTCTAACTCTATTTTTTTTTTCAACTTTATGAATGCAATAATATTTTTGTAAGAGTATGGCGATCTTTCGAAGGGAATATCAATCTGCTCATTTACATTTGGGATTTGATAGTTGTATTCGTTATTATTACTTGCT
>Ga0308157_10008785_pt1 | contig 11382 bp, 10 predicted proteins | sample PhyBR1_FD_201035 | JGI IMG/M metagenome (GOLD analysis project Ga0308157, IMG submission 201035) | Phyllosphere microbial communities from UC Gill Tract Community Farm, Albany, California, United States - DLSLB.R1 | ecosystem: Host-associated > Plants > Phyllosphere > Unclassified | place: USA...
GCGGAAACTCCGATTCCGTATAATCCTGACCTTGAACGCGCAACGGTTCCGCAGGTGCCTGATATCCTGAAAAGCGCTCGCGATCTGGTTAAGGGAGTGCGCTGACCATGGCCGTGGAAGTCATTCTCCCCAAGGTCGATATGGATATGGAAACGGGCCAGATTTCGCGATGGTATGCCAAGGATGGCGATACGGTCACGAAAGGCCAGCTTCTCTTTGAAATCGAGACCGACAAAGCTGCGATGGAAGTTGATGCCCCGGCATCAGGCATCATAGCGGATATCAGTGCCGCAGAAGGCGCTGTAGTGCCGGTTGGTCAGACTGTCGCCTGGATTTATGACGAAGGCGAGGAGCGGGTTGGAACTTCGACACCTGTTGTCGAAGAGAAGCCGGTTGCAGCTTCCGGTGAAACTGTCCTCGAGCCAGTCATTCAGCAACAGATTGAGCCCCAGATTGAACCTAAGTCCTCCCAAGACGATGCAGCTGGTTCAGCAGAGGATGTGCGGGCAACGCCGCTCGCCCGTCGCCTTGCGCGTGAAGCGGGCCTTGATCTCGCAAGTATTCTGGGTTCGGGACCCAAGGGTCGGGTCCAGAAAAAGGACGTTGAAAGCAATATCAGTGCCTCGAAGCCAGTCGCTGCGCTCGCCAAATCGACTGTACGCACAACCCCAGAAGATGCAGCCATTGGTCAGTTAAACGCAGTCTGGTTGCGTGAAGGTGAAGCCAATCGCTTGCCGATTGTTCTGATCCACGGTTTCGCGGCTGACCTCAATTCATGGCGCGGATTGTTTGCCGGGGCATCGCTTGGCCATCCGATACTGGCACTCGATCTTCCGGGACACGGCAATTCACCACGTGTCGTTCCTGAAAGCATCGATGATATTGCCGCTGCCGTCGAAACGACGCTTTCGGCCTTCGATGTGACGTCGTGCCTGTTGGTCGGTCACTCGCTGGGTGGGGCGGTCGCCACAGTCACCGCGGCGCGTGGTGTTGTCGATGTGCGTTCCCTGCTGCTGATTTCTTCGGGTGGTTTGGGGCCGCAGGTCAACGGCGCTTTCATAATGGGTCTTATCGGCGCGAAAAGCGAAGCCAGCATCGTTCCCTGGTTAAAGCTGCTCGTTGCCGATGAGAGCCATCTGACGAAACCATTCATCAACGCAACGGTTGCGCAAGCTTCCGACGCAGAACTGCGCACCACGCAAGGCGCGATTGGCGACCGGTTCTTCGCAGATGGCACGCAGACTTTTGAGGTTCGCTCCAGCATCGCCTCGCTGGCAATGCCGGTGCGGCTGATCTTTGGGGCTGAGGACCGGATTATTCCCGTTGGCCATGCTCATGGTTTGCCGGGGAAAGTAGGCGTCCACATTTTTGCAGGTTGTGGACATATGCCACAAATTGAAGAACGTGGTGCTGTGCTGCAAATTCTTAAAGAATGTGCAGCGGCTGCCAATTGATGCTTAATTACGGTGATTAAAACAAAAGCACATCGTTTTGCGGCGATGTGCTTTTTTTTGGTTAGTCTGGTTGCGCTTTGTCTTTGAGCATCTGTGCAGCGCTTTCTTCATCGGTGATGAGGACTGTTGGCTTCAGAAGTTCGATTGCACCCAGCAGGGCAGCGATTTTCTCTTTGCCACCCGATGTCAGAATGCGTTGCGGGGTCTTTTGTAGGCTCTCGATTTTGGCCGACATGACCCTGTCATGCACGGGATCATCCACGATCTTGCCACTCTTGTCATAGAAGTGGAAAAGCACGTCGCCGACAGCGCCATTTTCAATAAGCGAGAGCTTCTGCTGTTCGTCAATCAAGCCGACACGATAAGATGTGCTGCTTGCGGTTTGAATGTCACCAACGCTGAGCAGAACCATGTCCAGTTCTTCTGCCATGTTGAGCACGGTATTCAACCCACAACGTTCAATAAGAGCGATCCGCGTTTCTCTGCTGTCAACCAGAGCAGGGGCCGGGATCAGATATCCTTCGCCCTGAAAAATCTGCGCAAACTGCCAGGCAAACTCCGGTGGGTTAGAACGGCGCGGCTGCACGATACCACCAAGCAGGGAGATGACCTTCAAATCATTGAGCGGTCGCGCACCGATATGTTGCAGAGTGCTGGACAAGGTTCGCCCCCATCCGACGCCGATTGTCATGCCGTGCTGCACTTTTTCCGACAGATAGGCGCCAGTGGCAGCACTGATCGGTGGAATAGGATCAATGTCGGGGGAGGAGAGCGGTGCAACAATGGCGCGTTCCAGACCAAAGGTCTTTTCCAACTGCACTTCGAGTGCCGTCAAACTTGCCAGCTTGCCTTCGATGGTAATCTTTACTTCATTGCGCGCACGGGCATCAGCAAGAAGGCGAACGATGGTCACCCGGCCAACACCAAGCGCTTCCGCGATGTCGTTCTGGGTCATTTGCTCGACGTAATACATCCACGCAGCACGCGTTCTCAACCGGCTCGTACGGTTTTCAGCGGCAACGCCTTCCGATCCAATGATGAGGTCAGCTGTCTCCGGATTCTTTTGCGTCTTCTTGCCGGCTTTTTTCAAAATAACCCCTCAGATTATTGGCGCAATACTGCATTATAGAAGTGATACTCTTAAAGCGAGCCTATTGCTTTTCCCCGTGAAGGCAAACAATAATTCATGCGCTCTGTCCATGCTGTTCTGATGGCGCTGCGGTTAAGGAATATGAATATGTTACGCATTCTTTCGGAAGAAATTGCAGTCAATCTGAAGGACCGTCTGCGCGAGGTTCGATATATGATTCGTCGCAATCGTCATGAAAGTTTGCAGGGCGAACAGGCGGCATCCCGTCCGGGTGAAATCGTGTCGCCGGAACTGCTGCTGGGACATGCAGCAAGCATGATGGACAAAGCACTGACGACGGCTGAAACGATTTCAATTTCACTGATTTCGTCCAACCCAACTGTCCATAACAGCGCCCCGCATATCAAAAGTCTGGCAATGTATTTTGGTGGCGGGGCAGAAGGCGTGCGCGCTTTCCGCAAGGATATGTACTATCTCACCAAGGAAATACTTCGTCGCAATCAGCTGCAGAATGTGCTGATTCAGGAAGCAGTATTTGTCACGGTACATGCAAAAGTGATGCGTAAGCATGGAGCTTTGTTGACGAGCGCCTTTGCCGCAGAAGCTGGTGACAAGAAAATCAATGAAACGGCCAAGGCCATTACAGCGATTTTCCTCGAGCTTCTTGCGGAAAAACCGGTTCGCTTTATCTCACTCGACGGCCACTGCGATCCGCAGGCTTTGCGTAGATTTGAAACGATGTGTTTCGCAGCAGTTGGCTTGGCATGTGGTCTGGCGACGGCCAAAGCCTCCGATCTGGAGGGCATCGATCCGCTGGAAAGTGCCATTCTCGCTTTGGATGCACGGCACGAGCGTCTGATGCAGGCTGCCGAAGAGCGCGATCAGGCGCAGCTCGAAAATCTGTTCCAGACCTTGATCGCCCACCTGCCATAAAGCAAAGCCCGGATTAAGATCCGGGCTAGCTGTACACGGGTCTTAGGCGCTATCCTAGCTTACCAGCATATCCGTAATAGTCTTTTTTGCGCGCGGGATGGAAGCCGGGCTCATGCTGAGTTCTGTCAGTCCCATGCGCAGAAACTCGCCAATGAGTTCTGGCTTGCCTGCCGCTTCACCGCACATGCCAACCATGATGCCTGCTTCGGTGCCCGCCTTTGCGGTCATTTCGATTGCTGCCATGACAGCCGGGTGACTGACATCGTTTAGCTTGGCAACGGTAGGGTTCAGTCGATCTGCGGCCATCACATATTGCGTGAGATCATTGGTGCCAATGGAGAAGAAGGCGGCTTCTTTTGCGAGCTCTCTCGCAGCGAATACAGCTGCCGGTGTCTCGATCATCACGCCAAGGTCGAACTCGGCAAAAGCTTTGCCTTCGCTTTCAAGTTCGCGGATGCATTCTGCAATCAGTCGCTTGGTTGCACGAATTTCTTCGACATCCGAGACCATCGGAAGCATCACTTTGAGATTGCCGTTCACTGCTGCGCGCAACAAGGCGCGCAACTGCGGTTTGAATACATCCAACCGGTCCAGACACATGCGAATGCCACGCCAGCCAAGGAAAGGATTTTCCTCTTCAGGAAATTCGATGCCGGCAATGGGTTTGTCCCCACCGATATCAAGCGTGCGGACAATAACCGAATGTGGTGCAAAGGCTTTGAGAAGCGCCGAATAGGTTTCAGTCTGCATGTCTTCGGACGGCAGATGAATATGCTTCATGAAGAGAAGTTCGGTGCGGAAAAGCCCGACGCCCATGGCACCGGCTTCGAGCGCGACGTCGATTTCCTCAAGCGCACCCATATTGGCTGCAACTTCGATAATGGTTCCGTCAGCACGACGCGGGATTATCGAGCGGTATGCATCAAGCGCCTGCTTTTCCTGCAATGCGGAGGCAATGCGTGCTTCGATATCGTTGCGGGTGGCAGTATCCGGGTCTGAATGGACGATGCCGCTACTTCCATCAACCGCAACGATTTTAGCATTTTTGAGCTGATGGACGGCGTTTCCGAGGCCCAAGACGGCCGGTATGCCGTGTGTGCGGGCGATGATCGCAACATGTGATGTCGCGCCGCCATGTCCGCAAACCACGCCTTTGATTTTCTTGAGCGGAGCGCGCGCCAAATCCCAAGCGCCGATGTCTTCGGCGATAAGGACGGACCCTGCTGGCAAACCTTCCAGATTGATATCTTCCTTGCCGAGAAGGGCGAGGCAGATTTGACGGCTGACGGCATGCACATCATCCGCGCGTGCATTGAGATAAGGATCGTCAAGTGCTGCGAACTGTCCGGCAACGGTGGATGCCGCTCCCAGCATTGCCGAAATTGCATCCATGCCCCCGCGAATGAGCGAGATCGCTTCTTCAGTCAGGCTGTCATCAGCCGCAATATCTTTCAAAGCTGCGATGATGCCACGATCTGTATCTGCGAGGTTTCCAGTGGTGAGCGATTCATCCATGCGTTGTTGCACAGTTGCGATTGCTGATCGGAAATGGGCAACTTCGTTGTCAATTTCAGAAGCTGCAAGCTTGCGACCGAGCGGCGTGATTTCCTCGGGAAAGAACGCAAACGCTGTGCCTATAGAAACGCCTTCACTTGCGCCGACGCCCTTTATTTGTCCTTCGGGCAGCTTTGCAATTGTTGCTGGTTGAGCAACAGGCGCAGGTCTCGGTTCAGTGTCTGGTGCAGCCGTGACAGGTGCTGCCGGGCTGTTTTCTTCAAGGCCAGCTTGAGGGTTTTCCAGATAGCCGATCAGCGCTTCGATTGCTTCAATGGCATCAGCCCCATCGGCACGCACCGTGACTTCATCAAGTTCTTTGACACCAAGAAGCATCAACTTGACTGAGCTTTTGGCGCTGACGCTTTTTCCTGCCTTGGCGATTTCGATGTCGCTCTCAAAACCCTTGGCCAGTTTAACGAAGCGGGTTGCGGGGCGTGCATGCAGCCCTTCGTGCACCCGCACGATAGTCGAGCGTTCCATTTATGTAAGCCTCAAAGCGACATCTGAAACATTCTGGCATCTCTTTTGCCGGAAACCGTTCCAATCATCTGTTTTAACACGCAAATCTGACGACATGTCTGGCGAAATCCTAGCCGCCAATAATGATAATCTGGCCTTCTTTCAGGACAGAAACAAGCTCTTCACCCGCTATTTCGCTGGCGCAAATTTCGCCCGGACGATCTGTGGACTGTGCGCCGGTAAACGAAATAACGACATGGCCGATTTCGCGGACTTTCTGCCATGCGCTATCGCCGACCGCAGTAATTTCTGCGTTGAGCGAGCCAATGGTGATGCGGGTTCCGACGGCAGGTGCGGAGGCTTCGGGGCCTTCTTCCACAACATGCATTACGGACACTTCCGCAAGTTCAGGCGGAGACTCATCGGCAAAAAGAATGAGAACGCCGCCTTCGGCGAGATCTGCAACTTCCGGGCCGATCGCGGTGATCCGCGTTTTCAGATGTATCGACATAGAGGCGGTCCTTTCTTGGTATGGTCGTTCGATGCCCAGGAAAATCGATTTGGAAACATCGTTATTGCACTATTTAGGGAAACCCTGCCGCTGTTTACATTGCGGCAGGCCAAGAGTTTTAAAGCACTGCGAGACTGACTACCCAGGCGATGAGGACAGAAAGCGGGCCCATGATCTGACGGCTGATCAGAACGGCTGGAACACCAATTTCGATTGTCTTGGGTTTCGCTTCTCCAAGCGCCAGACCAACCGGCACGAAGTCGCAACCGACCTGCGTGTTGTAGGCAAAGAGAGCAGGCAGGGCCATGGCCGGAGCAATGGTGCCGTTCGCAATTTGCGGTCCGATGATTGCCACACCGACGACCTGCGCGATGACCGCACCTGGCCCCAGAATTGGCGACAGGAATGGCAAGCCACAAATTGCAGAAAGCACCAGCAAACCGACAATGTTATTGGCGAGTGGTCCGAGTGGCTGGGCGAGAATGTCACCGATACCGGTATAAAGGATGAGGCCGATCAGCATCGTCACAAATGCCATGAATGGCAAGACGTTACGAATGACCTGATCGATTGTGCGGCGTCCCGCCTGGAAGAAGATACCGACCACACGACCCATGACACGGCCAATGCTGCTGATAAATCCTACAAGACCGCCTTCGCTCGGCTGCTCGACGGGTGCGGGCGCTTCTTCTTCAACGGACGCAGCAGCAGGGGCTGCAGCAGCTGAACCGTCCGCAAGAGTGATATTTTCAGGCTTCACACCGGAAACGTAGATGTCTTCAGTGATGAACTGGGCCAGCGGCCCCGATTGCCCGACCGGCGTGAGGTTCACGGTCGGTATGCGCTTGCGCGGATAGACACCGCAGCGGGCTGTGCCGCCGCAATCGACAACGACGACCGCCATTTCGCTTTCAATCGGCGGCGAGCGAAAGCCATCAACGGCTTCTGCACCAGTGAGTTCAGCGATCTGGCGCGCAAGCGGGTGAATACCGCCGCCTGTGACAGAGACAACTTTGCTGCGCTGCTCAGTCGGTTGAATGACAAGCGGGCCACCCCAACCGTTGGAGCCGCGGGAAATTTTAACTGCTTTATAGGTCTTAACCATGTCGTCCTCCCCAATTCCCGCTTAAAGCTCAATGCCCTGACGCCGTGCCATAATGGCAGTGATGCGTTCGGTAAGCATGCCTTTGAGAAGGATCACGACGAGCCCCACGATTGCGTACCAGATGGCCACGTTGATGTGGTAGCCGGTTGGTACAGCGCCTTTCTTCTCCAGTTCGAGAAGTGCGACGAGCACGCCACCCCAGACGAAATATTCACCGGGATTAATGTGCGGAAACAGACCCAGTGGCGGATGCACATAGGAAACCGCTGCGTCGTAGAAAGCGGGTTTGTATTTTTCATCCAGGAAAGACCCGAATGTATAAGCCATCGGGTTTGTCAGGAAGAAGACGGAGAGAACGGGTAGAACCGTATAACGGGTGAGGGCGATACGTCCAGCGCTGCGCGCAATGCCATGAACGCGCTTTTCGCCGACCAGTTCGGTTACAGCATAAAAGGCGGTCATCAGTACGACGAGGGTCGGAATAATGCCTGTCACAAACCCGGCGAAGACTTCGCCGCCCTTTTGAAAGACACCGATGAAATGCTTGCCGATTGAGGCCAGCCAGCCAAGCTGCTCTTCCTGCTGGACGTTCTGAAGACGTTCCTTAAACTGGTCTACAGTAATTCCAGTACTGCCTGCATCTGCGGGTGCAGTCGTTGTCGCTTGCGCCAGTTGCAGGAGATCGTTTCCTGCGTGGTCGGCGACATGTTTGCCATGCAGCGCAGCGTCAGAAATCATGCTGCCAGCCACATGTATAGATTGCATTGTTACGTCGGCATGTTGTGCCAACATCGTCACTATCGACATTGTTCCTCCTCGATTGCTTGTTTCAGGCAAGCAACTCCTATGCTCCCACTGCCTTCAGACCCTCGAGTTCGAGCCCATCGGACTGACCTCTTATACGGCCGATCTGTTCCATCGCCTGTGTGGCGGCAGCCACCACTTCAGGCGTGCCTTCTACGATTGTGGGATTGTCCTGCAATTCGCTGAGGCGCATTCCCTCAAAGCCTTCACGGCGGATAAACTTGGCAAAAACCGTCCGACCGCTCATTTGCAGGAAACGTCGCACCACCAGATCGCGGTCTACGACGAGCAAAACAATAACGCCTCTGCCGAAGCGTCCGCGCACATGGCCTGCCCCGACAAAGCCGTCAGAATATTTCGAAGTGATGCCTTTCATCACATCGGAATAATGACGCATCTGGAACCAGACGCCCAGAGACTGAAAGCCCCAAAGCAAGGCGAGTGCCAGCAATGCCCATTGCCAGATAGCCATTTTTGTTCTCCTCCCACGAAGAACGAACCAGATATTTTCCAAGTTCGTCTTTCATCAATTAGAGAACATTTGTCTTCTTGAATGTCAATATGTATAATTTTGTCGATAAATAACGGCGAATGACACCTGACTTTTGAATCGGTTTCGCATAATGTCATTTGCAAACGGGAGGCCGCTCGCAACATGGACTTGCTACTTAAAGAACAAATGGCATCAATGCCTGATTTGCGTCATCGGTTGCGCCAGTTGCGTTGGTTCAGGGCGACGTTTCGTAAACATGCAAGTTTGCTGCATGAGCTTTATGGCGTCGAATATGAGATTGACGAAAAGAAACTAACCGAGGCCTTTCTGAACTGGGTGGAACTCGTTGATCAGAACAAGCGCTTCGCCAAAGTGGACCGTAAGGATTTCATTACCTTCGCTGCGGGCCTCGTGTTGCGAGAACTGATCCGTTTGTCGCCTGCCAGGGTGGTTTCGCCGCCCAAACACGCAACGGGAGATTCCGCGCGTCTTTACGAGATTGTCCGCTTCTGGCCGGAAGGGTTTCTCTACACAAACTACTGTATCTGCGCGATTGCTGCTGTGCAGGAGCAGGAGTTTGGAACTGTGCCGGATATCGACCAATGTGCCGATGAGCTCAGAACGTGGTGGTCTTACAAGGAAAATGTCTCCGAAATGCCGGGTTATGCGATAGCATTTCTTGATAAATTTCTGGGCAGCGAGCCAAACTGGGTTATGCCGGATCTGGCTTCGGCGCGCGCTGCCGTTAAGCGTGCGTTGGGTGAAAATAATCCCGTCACGAAGATTCAAAACACATAGTTATCGGCGATTTCTTATTGATTTCTTTGGTCAACTTCGCTTCGCGAATTGGTCGCTGGCGACCTCAATTCTGATCCAGCCTGTCGAGGTTTTTTTGCCGACAGTGCTTTAGCTGCGTGCATAAAATACCCCAATAATCTCCCTCAAGCATCCATTGTGTCGCCTTTCACAGGGCTGATTTCTCCCCAAGCATGACGACACTCCTCAAAATTCTTACATTTTTCGATAGATGATCGACAGATGTAAGAATTTTGATTATCAATAGGGTTGAGCGTTGGAGGAACGCGCAAGCAGGTTGGGCTTTATAAGCAAAAAACGCCGGAAATCCGGGGTTTCGATAAGCTTCAAACAAATGTGTTGACAAGCGACAACGTAGGCTGACAAATGTCAGCGTGAGATGGCATAGTTCAATCGGGCTGAATGTCTGATGGATTGGCAGCTCATGGGAGGGGTGGGAGCCCCTGATATTGGGAGGAGATGACGTGTCATCGTATGGCGTGGATAGGCAGACCCTTTTTCTGCTTTTGATCAATGGGGCAGTGCTGGCTGCTGGCGCGGCTTTTGCCGGCGCCAACTTCATGGACAGCTATAATCTGCAGTCCATGGCCGCTCAGGTTCCTGAACTTGGCTTGCTTGCACTTGGTGTCATGCTGGCCATGATCTCGGGAAATGGCGGCATTGATCTTTCCGGTATTGCGCTTGCCAATCTCGCAGGAATTGTCGCGTTTCTTGTCACCCGTAATCTCATTCCAGTGGCTGATGCGCCGCTTCTGTTCTCGTGGACATTTGCTGGATTAGCGCTCGCAGTGGGACTGGTGGGCGGATTGATCAACGGGCTCATGATCGCCTATGCGCGCTTGACGCCATTGATTGCTACGCTTGGCACGCAGTTGGTTTTTACGGGCGTTGCAGTGTTCCTGACCAATGGCTCGGCGATCAGCCTTGGTTATATCGAACCGCTCGATAATTTCGGCAATATGCCGATTCTGAGCATTCCGATGTGCTTCGCGCTGTTCCTCGTGATCGCTGCTCTCGTGGCTTTTCTTCTGAAATACACACCCTTCGGTGTGAAGCTAATGCTGATGGGCAGCAACTCCAAAGCAGCGCGTTATGGTGGCATCAACGAAAAGCGCATGCTGCTTATAACCTATACGATTTGCGGCGTACTTGCCTCGGTCGCAGGCATCATCATCGCGGCCCGCAATTCGTCCGTGAAGTGGGATTACGGCGGCTCCTATGTGCTGATCGCCATCCTTATCGCAGTGCTTGGCGGCGTTAAGCCGGAAGGTGGATATGGCAAAGTGTTGTGCGTGTTGCTGGCGGCGACAGCGCTTCAGATTCTCTCAAGCCTGTTCAACTTCATGAATATTTCCAACTTCTTCCGCGATCTCGCCTGGGGTGTGTTGCTTCTGGTGCTGTTGGCATCGGCGCGCGTGCACCTTGGCTATTGGTTGCGGCTGAGGCGATGACAAAATCCCTGACGGCCCCGCGGGGAGGAAACTTGCAGGCCGTCAGGAATGAAACCCAACAATAAGCATCATTATAATTGGAGGAGAAGCATGCGTATAATTTCCAAACTGGCTGCCTGCACAGTGCTCGCAGGTGTAGCGGTGGCGGGTGTTGCAGTCGCGCAGGACAAACCAACCATCACGACGGTTGTAAAAGTGACCGGTGAAAACTGGTTTACCCGCATGAATGAAGGTGTCGATGCCTTTGGCAAAGACAATCCGAATGTCAGCGCAAGCCAGGTCGGCCCTGCAAAGGCAGATGCTGCACAGCAGGCCCGCATTCTTGAAGATCTCGTTGCAAAGAACGTATCTGCGATTGCCGTTGTACCGATGGACCCATCAGCGCTTGAAGGCGTTCTTCGTCGCGCGGCACAGCGCGGTATCAAGGTCATCGCCCATGAAGGTGATAGCCTGACCAATGTCGATGTTGATATCGAAGCTTTCGACAACAAGGCCTTTGGCACACGTATCAACGAAGCCCTTGCAAACTGCATGGGCAAGTCCGGCAAGTGGACGTCGTTCGTAGGTTCGCTTGGCAGCCTGACGCATAATCAGTGGGTTGATGCTGGTGCCGCCAACGCAAAGCAGTATCCAGATATGGAACTGGTTGCCGAGAAGAACGAATCCTTCAACGATGCCAACAAAGCCTATGAAAAGGCTAAGGAAATTC
>Ga0308157_10008787_pt1 | contig 11382 bp, 9 predicted proteins | sample PhyBR1_FD_201035 | JGI IMG/M metagenome (GOLD analysis project Ga0308157, IMG submission 201035) | Phyllosphere microbial communities from UC Gill Tract Community Farm, Albany, California, United States - DLSLB.R1 | ecosystem: Host-associated > Plants > Phyllosphere > Unclassified | place: USA...
ATAGCTGAACCTGTCGATGACCAAATTAATCGTCATATCTTTCTCAGGCACAAATCCGAAACTTTCCAAATCCTCAATCCCAGCTACATTTCCATTGACTTCCAATCTAGTGAAACCGGAAACTTTCAAGGTTTTCAGTTGCTCGGCAAAATTCTCCGCATCAAATTTCAAAGGCGCCAAAAGCAAAAACGTCGAATCTTTCTTTGAATTTTTAATGAAATCAATCACATCTGTCACGCTGTCTTTCTTTACTTCTTCGCCGGAAATCGGGGAATAAGTTCGGCCAACGCGCGCAAAAAACAATTTCATATAATCGTAAATCTCCGTAGAAGTTCCAACCGTAGAACGTGGATTGGAGGAAATCACCTTTTGCTGAATCGCAATGGAAGGCGCCAAACCTTTGATATCATCAATTTTTGGTTTTTCTAATTTTCCCAAAAACTGTCGCGCGTACGAACTCAAACTTTCCACATAACGCCTCTGTCCTTCGGCATAAATGGTGTCGAAAGCCAGTGACGATTTTCCACTTCCCGAGACGCCTGTAATCACAATCAGTTTGTTCTTCGGGATGAGAACGTCTATGTGTTTCAGGTTGTTAAGATGCGCGTTTTTAACGAAAAGAAATTTCTTGATATCGATGTCGGTTGTTGTAGCCATAGTAAAAATGAGACCCACAAAATTACGGAAAATTATATCGAATTGGAATATGATTTTGGATTTAAACTATTAAGATTTTCTTAATGAATTTAGCGACTTAACTCAGGCTAATCTCTATATTTGCGCCCGATTATCTGAAAGGAAATAAACTATGAAGAGAATAATTGTGGCTTTGTCGGTTGTCGTTTTGTCAATCAATGGATTTGCGCAGAACAAAGAAAACGAAATCGATGAGGTGAATTTGCAGGGTCGATTTTTATCGATTCCTTATAATGATGTGAACGAAAATGTGACGGTCATCACCAAGCAACAAATCCAAAACAATCCAGCGACCAGCATCGATGAATTGTTGCAGTTCCACTCGGGGTTGGATATCAAAAGGCGAGGTTCGAACGGTGTTCAGAGCGATATTACGATTCGGGGAAGTTCGTTTGAGCAGGTTTTGATTTTGGTGAATGGCATCAGGATGAATGATTCGCAGACTGGTCATAATACTTTTAATCTTCCGTTTGATATTTCAGCGGTGGAAAGAGTTGAAATAATGAAAGGTTCATCGGCAAAACTCTATGGACAGAATGTTTATGCGGGTGTCATCAATATCGTTACCAAATCTTCTTCCGAGGAACAAGTGACGATAAAGGCGCAAGGTGGTGGCGATTTCAAAACCTATGATTTGTCGGCTTCTGCAACATTTGGTTCGGAGAAATTTACCAATCTTTTTACCATTAGCAATGGCGCTTCCGACGGTTATCGATACAATACAGATTATCAAATCAGGAACTTTTTTTATCAAAATAAATTAAAGCTGAATGATGGAAGTCTGAGTTTGCAGGCTGGTTTTTCTGAGAAGAAATTTGGCGCAAATGGTTTTTATGCGTCGCCAACGGCCATCAATCAATATGAGGAAACGCAGGCTTCTGTGGTGAGTTTGCAGTATGAGCAAAGGTTTAATAAACTGTCGGTTAATTCCAGTGTTTATTGGAGAAGAGGGCAGGATATGTATCTTTTTATCCGTCAAAATCCTTCGTATTACAGAAATATGCACATCGGAAATAATGTCGGCGGAACGGTGAATGCGACTTACCAATCATCACTTGGAACCACGGGAATTGGTGTGGATTACAGAAAAGAATTTCTTGTGAGCAGTAATTTGGGAGACAGAGAACGGGATGTGACGCAGGTGTTTTTTGACCATCAATTTAAATTTTTTAATCAGAAATTAGAGGTTAATCCTGGTGCAAGTTGGGCGAATTATTCGGGTCAGAATTTTTTCTATCCTGGGATGGATGTTGGATTTATCTTTAATCCCAATCATAAATTGTTTGGTGCGGTTTCCAAAGGTTTCAGAATTCCGACTTTTACTGATTTGTATTATGTGAGTCCGGCGGAAATTGGAAATCCAAACTTGGTTCCTGAGTCAGCTATTTCATCAGAATTAGGCTATCGATTTCAAAATGAAAAAATATTGGCGAAAGTCAGTGGTTTCATCCGAAATACAGATAATGGAATCGATTGGTTGAAAGAAACGCCGGAAAGTCCGTGGAAAGCGGAAAACGTTGGAAAAATTCATCTCAAAGGTTTCGAAACTGAGTTTAAACATCAATTGTTTTCATTCCTTAATTATCGTTTGGGCTACACTTATCTTGATAATCAGTATAAAAATGAAGAGCTTTCCAGATATGCTTTGCAGAATCTGAAACATCAGTTTGTGGCGCAAGTCGATGTGAAGTTTTTGAAATATTTCAGCAATCAATTGATTTATAAATATTCTGAAAGAGTAAATCTTGGCAGTTATAATATCCTGGATGAACAAATCAATTTCCGATACAAAGACCTTAATTTTTATGTCTTAGTCAACAACCTGACGAATGCAAAATATGTGGAAACGAACTTGGTTCCGATGCCTGGAAGATGGTTTCACGTCGGCTTCACTTATCAGATAAAAATGAATTAATTTTTAAACATAAAGGCACAAAGGTTCTGCACAAGGTTCACAAGTTTTCTTAGCGTAAAAATTCTTTGTGTTCTTTGTGAAAAACTTCGTGACTTTGTGGTTTTAACCTAAATTTGCAAAAAATTAAACAATGGCAGCTTACCTGGAATTCAATTTTAAAATAAAACCTCTCCAACCCTGGAATGAAATATTGATGGCAGAACTGATAGAAATCGGTTTTGACAGCTTCACAGAAGAACACGACGGCATCCTTGGCTATATTCAAAAAGACCTTTTTAAAGAAGAAGAACTGAAAGATATCTATCTTTTGCAAAACGAAGAAATCGAGATTTCTTACACGTACGAGGAAATGCCGAATATCAACTGGAACGAGGAATGGGAAAAGAATTTTTCACCAATTAATGTGGAGGATAAGGTTCTTATCAGAGCGGAATTCCACGACTCGAACCCGGATATGCACGAGATTGTGATTCAGCCGAAAATGTCTTTCGGAACCGGTCACCATCCTACCACGCACCTGATGATTCAGCAAATGTTGGATATGGATTTGGCGAACAAAAAAGTCCTTGATATGGGTTGCGGAACTTCGGTTTTGGCCATCTTCGCAAAACAGAAAGGAGCAGGCAGAACTGTTGCCATCGACATCGACGAATGGTCTGTAGAAAACTCCAAAGAAAATGCAGCAAGAAACAACGTAGAATTGGACATCGAATTGGGAACCGCTGACAATCTTGGCAAAGAAAAATTCGAAATCATCCTTGCAAACATCAACAGGAATATTTTGATTTCTGACATCCCGACTTACGTTTCTGTTTTGGAAGATGGCGGAAAGCTATTGTTGTCCGGACTTTGCTTCTTCGATGTAGACGATATTCTGGAAGTTTGTACAGAGCAAAACCTGAAGCTGGAGAAGAAAATCCAGAGGGAAGAATGGGTTTCTTTGTTGTTGAGTAAGTAACAAAAATTAAAAACCTCGAAATTATTTTCGAGGTTTTTTTATGACAATTTTTTAAGTTACAAATCGATTATTTTCTTAAATCCATTTCCAAAATTGCGTATCCAAAATTGTCGGACCAACCAGATTTTAAAGGCAATAATTTTCTCGTGTGTGCTTCTCTCAACATTCCCACTTTTTCCAACACACTTACAGAACCAATGTTGTCAACCGCACAACCAGCTTCAATTCTGTGAAGTTTCAAATCTTTGAAACCAAAGTCTATTAATTTTCTCAAGCTTTCCGTTGCATAACCTTTGTTCCAAAATCTGTAATCGAACTGAAACCAGACTTCCGCATTTTTATAATGTTCTTTCCCTAAATGCAATCCAATTAATCCGATGAATTTTTTTTCATCAATCAATTCAACAGCAAATGTAAAATGCTTGGTATTTTCTTTATTATTTTCAGCAATCCATTTTTCAACATTAATTTTTGTTTCATTAATGTCAATCGTAACTTTCGAAGTATTGAATTTTGCGGTTTGTTCTAAGGATTGTAGTTCAAAAACATTTTCAATGTCATTTTCAGAAATTGGTCTTAAGTTTAATCTTTCAGTTTTTAAATTATAATTCATATTATTTCTGCGGATATTTCTGAATCAAAGCCTGTAAAATTGCCCAAGTTTCCGCATCCATAATCCCGCTGTAATTCATCGGTCGGAAATGAAATTGAAAAGCCTCAATCGTTTGTTTAGTGGTTTTGTCCCAAACACCATTTACCGTTAAGGTATAGCCAAACTGAACCAATTGCTGTTGGATTTTGGAAACAAATTCCGGATTGTTGTATTGTAAAGCAATATCGTTTGTCGTAAAGATTTGATTAAGGAAAGTCTGTTTCGCAGTTTCATCGTACCACATCCCAATTTGGTATTCATCATAAAGTCTCTTCCAAGGAAAAAGTGGGCCTGGGTCTTGCTTTCTGGTTGGTGCAATATCAGAATGTGCTAAAATATTAGTTGGTGGAATATTATATCTCGCCACAATATCTTTTACCAACGATGCTACTTTTTTGAATTGTGCTTCAGGATAAGGATAGAAAACGCGATTGTTCAGAGAATCTGTCGTGTAACCAAGGTTAACGATTTCTATTCCGATGGAAGTGTCGTTGAGTTGCTGGTCCTTTCTCCAGGCGCTGACACCTGCGTGATAAGAACGTTTGTTTTCGTCTACCAATTGATAGATTTCTTTATCAGGCAATGTGCTTACCAAATAATGTGCGCTGACGGATTGTTGGGTCAGGGTTGTGATGGATTTCTCATCATCCAGAACAGTATAATGCAAAATAACATATTTCTGTCTGAAGTTTTGACCGATTGCAGGAAAATAAGTTTTCACAATTTTGAAGCCTGCAGGATTCGCACTGACTATTGAACCATAACTTGCGGTGTTGTCATTCTTGGTAATATCCGCAATATTGACTCTATAATATTCGCCGTCCTCCTCTTTTATTTCTGGTTTTTTTACCTGAACAATTGGTTTGGGTGCGTTCGGAACCGTAGTGTTAATTTTTTTTGCCGTTTTTTGTTGAGTTCCACAGGAAATAATTAAGGTTCCTAAGGTTATGAGATATAATGAATTACGCATTGGAGTCTATTTTAAGTTTATTTTTATGATTCAAAAATATGAAAAAAAATAAATAAAAAATTTTGGTAGTTACGCAAAAGTCTTCTATATTTGCACTCGCAATAACGGGATAGTATATGTCCCTGAAACTGCAAGGAGAGTTGCCTGAGAGGCCGAAAGGACTTGTTTGCTAAACAAGCGAACTGGAAACGGTTCCAAGGGTTCGAATCCCTTACTCTCCGCAACAAAAGATGGCTAATCGGGGCGTAGCGTAGTCCGGTCATCGCGCCTGGTTTGGGACCAGGAGGTCGCAGGTTCGAATCCTGCCGCCCCGACAATTTTTAGTAATTTTCGAAAAAATTACAAATGGGTGCGTAGCTCAGCTGGATAGAGCATCTGCCTTCTAAGCAGACGGTCTCAGGTTCGAATCCTGACGCGCTCACAAATTAGAGATCGTTTATGGTCTCTTTTTTTTATATCATTTGACTGTATAGTCTAGATCTGATTATAAAGTCTCAATCCTCGGGGCGTAGCGTAGTCCGGTCATCGCGCCTGGTTTGGGACCAGGAGGTCGCAGGTTCGAATCCTGCCGCCCCGACAATTTTTAGTGATTTTCGAAAAAATTACAAATGGGTGCGTAGCTCAGCTGGATAGAGCATCTGCCTTCTAAGCAGACGGTCTCAGGTTCGAATCCTGACGCGCTCACTTTAAAACTCACAATGCAAATTGTGAGTTTTTTTGTTTTTAAAAGGTTACAGGTTTGAATCCTGTCGAGGTCACTTCACAGAAGTTCATATATTATAAAGATTTTATTTTCCCAAATGTCTAAATGTCTGTCAATATTTAATTCTTTGTTGAATTTTGATCGGATAAAATATTTTTTTGTTTTATTTTCGCTGGAAATTTCTTTTTTAAAATGTGGAAGTTCATCAAGAAACTGTTTTTTATCCTGATTGTAGCGAATATTTTGTTCGTGATTTTTGGTATTTTCTTTAATCCTCCGATAACTTTAACTCAGATCGGAAGCGTTTTTAAATACGGTAAGTTGCAACGCGACTACATCTCTTATGAAGATATGGGGAATAATGTCAAAAAAGCGGTGTTGGCATCAGAGGATCAGGCTTTCTTTACTCACAATGGCTTTGATTATAAGGCTATCGAAAAAGCTATGAAGAAAAATGATAAGAAAGGAAAAGTGGTAAGAGGTGGAAGTACAATTTCACAGCAAACTGCAAAAAATGTTTTTCTATGGCAGGGTAGAAGCTGGTTTAGGAAAGGTTTGGAAGCCGTTTATACGTTCATAATAGAAAAAATTTGGGGTAAGGATATTATTCTTGAAAGATACCTTAATTCCATTGAAATGGGCCAAGGTGTTTTTGGGGTTGAGGCTGCTTCTCAATATTATTTCAGCAAGCCTGCCAAAGATCTGACTAAAAGCGAAGCTGCTTGGATTGCGGCCGTTTTACCAAATCCCAAAAAATATGATCCAAAAAACCCTAGTCCATATCTCAATAAAAAACATAGCTGGATTATGCGCCAAATGAACAATATTGTTCTGAAATAATTACTTTTGTAGTTATATGGCGATTAGATTACTTCATAAAGACAGTTTCAGCACTATTCTAAAAAAATATTTTAGCGATAGAAATGAGACAATGTCCCTGCAGCCTTTATCCGAAATTATCTCAAGTCTCAAAAGAGAGGAACTTGGTGTTTTTACTGCTTACTTGAAAGATAATGAAAGAGTTAAGGAAAATCTAATCTATTATGTTTTCAATATTTTTAAAGACAGACCTTTTAATCTTTCTTTGACGGAGGCTGATATTTTATCGGAAAATGCTTTCTATCCTGAATTCAAAAAAAGAATTCTAAATAAGGTTTTACCGCCTATTGAAAATGAAAAGACCATCTGGTATTTGGTAGATAATGTTCTGGTAACGCCCAAAAAAGATCTTCAGTTTTTTCAGAATTCGGCGGAAGATAAAATGAATGAGCTTTTTCAGTTACTGAAAATTGATAAGTTTATTAATAATCCTCACGTCAAAAAAGAACTCCTTTTTTCAATTAATATTCTGGCTTGGCGGGTTATTGGGAATGCGCTTGATGTTGAGGTGATGAAAATGGTTCCCGAATACAGAAATTTTGATAACCCTTTTTTAGCCTTACAAAATGAGCTAGATGTCCTGAATGCGGAATTCAAAGACAACCCGGATTTTCAGTTATCTTCTTCGGACGAAACCTACAAGCAGACCAAAATTTATCTTGAACAATGTCTGGAGTTTGTCAATATTGCTTTCAAAAATTCCTCAAAGTATGGGATTTCCAGCAAAACCAATCAATCTCTACTGAAAATCAGGCAGCAGTTGCAAAGAATGACTGATATCATTGTCTTGTTTGTTATCGACGAGGAAAAAGACTATTTAATCAATTCTAAACATCTGTTTTTTAATATTATCAAATACAAATCTCACAAAAATAACCTTCGAGATTTGGTTTCAGATAGCACAAGATTGATGTCGCATCTTATTACGAATCATACTGCAGAGATGGGAACGCATTACATCACGTCCACTTTCAAAGCTTATATGAAAATGTTTTGGAAAGCATCGGGTGGCGGAGTTATAGTTGGAGCGCTCTGTGTTTTGAAAATGCTTTACAGTTATGTTCCAGCCAGTGATTTTGCGCATGCATTTTTGTTTTCTATGAATTATGCGATGGGATTTGTGATGATTTATCTGATGCGTTTTACATTAGCAACCAAACAACCCGCTATGACTGCCGCTACAATGGCTAAAGTTCTTTCAGAAGGTGAGAATAAAAATACCTATGCAGAGTTTGCGCACGTTGTTTCCCAATTGTTCAGATCACAATTCATCGCATTTATTGGAAATGTTTTGTTATCATTTCCAGTTTCGTTGATTATCATTTATGGATTGGAAATACTTTTCAAGCAGAATTTTGCTTTTGACAAATCCACGAGATTGCTCCACGATCTCAATCCTTTTGATTCAAAAGCGATTTTACACGCAAGCATTGCCGGTGTTTTTCTTTTTATTTCTGGCGTGATTTCTGGAAATATCAGCAATAATTCGGTTTTTTTTCAGATTCCAAAGAGAATTGCGAAAAATCCTTTTCTCAATTATTTCTTTGGTGAAAAAATAGCAAAACGACTGTCGGAGTATTATTCTAAAAACTGGGCGGGCATTGTTTCCAATTTTTGGTTCGGTGTTTTTCTTGGCGCAACGGCACCTGTAGGGCTTTTCTTAGGTTTAGACTTAGATATACGTCATATTACTTTCGCAGCCGGTAATCTTGCTTTAGGCTTATATGGGAAAGATTTTGTAGTAAGTTCTTACACGTTTTGGATTTCGTTTGTCACGGTTTTCGTGATCGGATTCTTCAACTTTGCAGTAAGTTTTGGTTTATCAATGTTATTGGCGTTCCGAAGCAGAAAAGTTGAGATGAGTGAAGCAAAAGAGATTTTCAGAGAGATTTTCAGGTATTTTGTCAAAAATCCTTTCCGATTTTTCTTTCCATTAAGATCTAGAATGGATGAGAAAAGTAAACAGATGATTCAGGATATTTCTATAAAATCAGAAGGTCATTAACCAAAGATTCATCCTTTAGAACTTCCTGAAATTTCTTTAAGAAAAAAGATTTTCTCATTCTGAAGTCATTTTTCAATAGTGGAGATTTTATTCTAATGATTAAAACCTGTTCTTTCAGATTCACGCTGACGATTTCGGCAAAGAGATCACTGGAAAGATAATCTTCCAAAAAATCCTTTATTTCAAAAGCTTTCAGTTTATCTTCGAAACCATAGATTCTTGCGAAAGAATTCACAAGTTCTGAGGACTGATATTCGCGTTTTTTTCTGCCCATAATTAAGATTGTAAAAGTAGAAAATTCAAATTCAAAATAGTATATTTGCGCGCCGAAAGTTTTGGTTATGATGAATGTTATAAAGCACTGAACTTCAAACCCAAAACTTCAAACTTTAAATTTGATCTTATGAAATGTGGAATCGTAGGTCTTCCGAATGTAGGAAAATCAACCCTTTTTAACTGTCTTAGCAACGCCAAAGCACAGTCTGCAAACTATCCGTTTTGTACAATAGAACCTAACTTAGGGACGGTTTCTGTTCCGGATGTCAGACTTTTCGAATTAGAAAAAATCGTCAATCCAGAACGCGTTTTGCCTGCAGTTGTAGAGATTGTGGACATTGCTGGTTTGGTAAAAGGAGCAAGTAAAGGTGAAGGATTGGGAAATCAGTTTTTAGCAAATATCCGCGAATGTGAAGCAATTATCCACGTTTTGAGATGTTTTGATAATGGTAATATCATCCACGTTGAAGGTTCTGTGGATCCAATCAGGGATAAAGAAATTATCGATATTGAGCTTCAGTTAAAAGATTTGGAGGCCATTGGAAAAGCAGTTGATAAAGCTAAAAAGTTTCTAAAATCCGGAAAGAAAGAAGATCTTTTGACTTATGATATATTGCTTAAACTTCAGACTTTTGTAGAAGAAGGTAAAAATGCAAGAGAGTTTCCTGCAGATGATTTTGCTGTCTCAATAATAAGCGAAATTCAATTATTGACAAATAAACCAGTTCTTTATGTTTGTAACGTGGACGAAAATTCCATCAAAAACGGAAATGATTGGATTGCCAAAATTGAGGAAATGGCAAAATCTGAAAATGCTGAAGTTGTAGTTCTTGCTGCTCAGATTGAAGCTGATATTAATGAACTGGAAACTTTTGAAGAAAGACAGATGTTTTTAGAAGAACTTGGTTTAGAAGAGCCAGGCGTGAACAGGTTAATCAGAAAAGCTTATGATCTTTTGAAATTGCAGACTTATTTCACAGCTGGAGTTAAAGAAGTGAGAGCGTGGACAATCGGTCAAGGTTGGACTGCACCACAAGCTGCTGGTGTGATTCACACAGATTTTGAGAAAGGTTTCATCCGTGCGGAAGTGATTAAGTATAATGATTATATGACTTACGGTTCAGAATCCAAAGTAAAAGAAGCTGGTAAACTTTCTGTAGAAGGAAAAGAATACGTAGTTCAGGACGGTGATATTATGCATTTTAGATTTAATGTATAACCAATTATACAATCTTATATAGTTTAAACTCTCGATTTTTCGAGAGTTTTTTATTTGTATTTTAGCGAAAATTAAAAAATAGAATTATATGTTTAAAAAATTACTTTTTTCTTCTATGTTGATTACGGGTTTGGCGACATCAGCTCAAACAGTTCTTTTTAGTGAAGATTTTGAAACGGAAGCCGGGAGAAATGCGTGGATTAATACAGACCGCGATGGTGACGGAGAGAAATGGGAATTCGACAATAGTCCGGTGGATGCTTTCACGGGATATTATGCAACATCTTGGTCTTGGTTTTTTGAAACCTTCACGCCGGACAATACTTTAACCAGTCCAGTGATTACTTTACCGGCTAATACTGTGCCTGCAAAACAATTGAATTTGAAATTTGATGTCGGTGCTTTTGATGATGAAGTTTTTCAGGAGCATTATGCAGTTTATGTGATTCCTGCCAACGCCACTTTTACGGGTACTGAAACACCAGTTTTTGAAGAAACTCTGGACGCAGGATATATGGATGAAGCGAAGCATGTGACCGTAGATGTTACAGATTTCGCAGGTCAGGATATTCAGGTGGTTTTCAGGCATTATAACTGTACGGATCTTTTAGTTTTAATTATTGATAATGTTAAGGTGATTGATGAAGATATATTAGCTGTTTCAGATTTAAATAAAGCCAATCTCCAGGTTTATCCAAATCCAACTTCAGATTTTGTGAAAATCAAAGGGGTTGATAACATTCAAAAAATCAGAATTTTTGATATGAGTGGGAAATTAGTTTTGGAAAATCAATCTTCGGAAGCGGATATCAGAAAACTTCCAATTGGACAATATATCCTGAATGTTCATACAAAATCAGAAATTCTTTCTAAGAAAATTATTAAAAAATAATATTAAAAGCCTTCATCTCGAAGGCTTTATTTTTTGTGATAATTTCTGAAAAATGTAACTAAAAAATTATCCACAAAACTTTCAAATTAAAATCCATTTCGTTAAATTTGTGAGTTACCGATTGTTTATCAATCCAAACGTTTTTAGAAATTCAATTATATGAGCGAACTTAATCCTGCAAATTATTCCGAAGACAATATCAGAACCCTCGAACCAT
>Ga0308157_10008788_pt1 | contig 11381 bp, 10 predicted proteins | sample PhyBR1_FD_201035 | JGI IMG/M metagenome (GOLD analysis project Ga0308157, IMG submission 201035) | Phyllosphere microbial communities from UC Gill Tract Community Farm, Albany, California, United States - DLSLB.R1 | ecosystem: Host-associated > Plants > Phyllosphere > Unclassified | place: USA...
AATTCTTCCGCCCGTCGCCACGCATCATCATCTGCGTGCCATGCGGTTCGACCCAGGTCGAGCGCCGCGCGATCCGTGAATCGGCCCTTGGCGCCGGCGCCTCGCAGGTGTACCTGATCGAAGAGCCAATGGCCGCGGCCATCGGCGCCGGCCTGCCGGTGTCGGAAGCAACCGGCTCGATGGTCGTCGACATCGGCGGCGGCACCACCGAAGTGGGCATCATCTCGCTGGGCGGCATGGTCTACAAGGGCTCGGTGCGCGTGGGCGGCGACAAGTTCGACGAAGCCATCGTCAACTACATCCGCCGCAACTACGGCATGCTGATCGGCGAACAGACCGCCGAAGCGATCAAGAAGGCGATCGGCTCGGCGTTCCCGGGTTCGGAAGTCAAGGAGATGGAAGTCAAGGGCCGCAACCTGTCCGAAGGCATCCCGCGCTCGTTTACCATTTCGAGCAACGAGATCCTCGAAGCGCTGACCGACCCGCTGAACCAGATCGTCTCGGCCGTCAAGAACGCGCTGGAACAGGCCCCGCCAGAGCTGGGCGCCGACATCGCCGAAAAGGGCATGATGCTCACCGGCGGCGGCGCGCTGCTGCGCGACCTGGATCGCCTGCTGATGGAAGAAACCGGCCTGCCGGTGCTGGTGGCCGAAGACCCGCTGACCTGCGTGGTGCGCGGCTCGGGCATGGCGCTGGAACGGATGGACAAACTCGGTTCCATCTTCTCGTACGAATAAGCCGCACGTGGTCTTCCAGGACGGGCAGGGCGTGCGGTCACAAGCTGCGCGCAACTGCCCGTCTTGATATGAACTCCCGCGTTACCACCACCAGAGCTCATGGAATATAGTCCTCCGCCGCTGTTCAAACAAGGCGCGCCCGCGCGTGTCAAGGTGACGGTGTTCGCGCTGATCGCGATCGTTCTGCTGGTGGTCGATGCCCGCATGGGGCTTCTTGCCGGCGTGCGTACGGTCGCTGCGACCGTGCTGTACCCGATGCAGATGGCCGCCATGCTGCCGCGCGATGCGGTGGGCAATATGGGCGTCTATTTCTCGTCGGTCTCCACGCTGCAAAAGCAGGTCCAGGCGCTGAAGAACCAGGAGCTGGCCCAGGCCCGCCTGCTGCAGCAGGCGCAGTTCCAGATGGCCGAGAACATCCACCTGCGGCGCCTGATGGACGGCAAGCAGCAACTGCCCGTGCAATCGCAGATGGCCGAAATCCTGTACGACGCGCGCGATCCATCGACGCGCCGCATCGTCATCAACCGCGGTTCGCGCGACGACGTCACGCCCGGCCTGCCGGTGATCGACCATGCCGGCGTGGTGGGCCAGGTCACGCGCGTGTTCCCGTTCACGTCCGAAGTCACGCTCCTGACCGACAAGGACCAGGCCATTCCCGTGCAGGTGCTGCGCAGCGGTTTGCGCAGCATCGTGTACGGCCGCGGTCACTCCGGCCAGCTCGATCTGCGCTTCGTGGCCCAGGATGCCGACATCCAGGTCGGCGACGTGCTGGTCACGTCGGGCCTGGACGGCATGTACCCGGCCGGCCTGGCCGTCGCGCGTGTGACGCAGGTTGAAAAAGCGACCGGTTCGTTTGGCCGCGTGGTCGGCCTGCCGCTGGCCGGCATCGACCGCAACCGCCAGGTGCTCGTGATCATGTCGAACCATGCCTTGCCGGCGCGCCCGCCGCAGGAAACGCCGCCAGCCGGCAACCGCCGCAAGTTGCCGGCGATGGCGCCGGTGCCGACGCCGCCATTGCCCGCGTCGCCGTTGCCGGCGGCCGGCACGCCGGCGGCCGTGCAGTCGCCGGTTGCGCCGGCGGCGCCGGTCACCCCGGGCGCCGCGCCAGGTACTGCACCGGCGCAGGCTGCGCCGACGCCGGCCGCACCGGCGCAGGCCGCACCTACGCGGGCCGCACCTACGCCGGCCGCACCGTCCCCAACCCGATAAGCCACCATGCCAGGTAACCGCCCGCATTACATCCTGCTGCCCGTCAGCCCGCTGTTCATCACGTTCAGCCTGGTGTGCGCCTTCATGCTCAACCTGATGCCGTGGGGCCGCTGGCTCGGCGCGCCCGACTTCGTCGCACTGGTGCTGGTCTTCTGGGGCATCCACCAGCCGCGCAAGGTCGGCATCGGTGTCGCCTTTTGCATGGGCCTCCTGATGGACGTGCACGATGCGAGCCTGCTTGGCGAAAACGCGCTGGCCTATACGCTGCTGTCGTACTTCGCCATCATGATCCACCGCCGCGTGCTGTGGTTCCCGACGCTTACCCAGGCCATGCACGTGTTCCCGCTGCTCCTGATGGCGCAGGCGATCCAGCTGATCGTGCATTTCGTCGTCTCCGGCCGCTTCCCGGGCCTGCTGCAATTCATCGAAAGCGTGGTGGCGGTGATCCTGTGGCCCGTGATCACCTGGCTGCTGCTGGCGCCCCAGCGCCGCGCCGTCGACCGCGACCACACCCGTCCGATCTGACGATCCGAATCGACCTGAATCGACCTGAATCGACCAATAAGCGCATGACCGAATTCAAAGACAGCGATCGCGAGATCCACCAGTTCCGGATGCGCCTTACGGTGCTGATCGCCCTGGTCTTCATTTGCTTTGGCCTCTTGGTCGCGCGCGTCGTGTGGCTGCAGGTGCTGCACCACGACCAGTACGCGGCCCAGGCCGAGGACAACCGCATCGCGCTAGTGCCGATCGTGCCCAACCGCGGGCTGATCGTCGACCGCAACGGCGTGGTCCTGGCGCGCAATTATTCGGCCTACACGCTCGAACTGACGCCGTCGAAGCTGCAGGCGAACATGGAGTCGGTGATCGACGAACTGGCCAAGCTGGTACAGATCGAGCCACGCGACCGGCGCCGCTTCAAGCGCTTGCTGGAAGAGTCGCGCAGCTTTGCCAGCGTCCCGCTGCGCACGCGCCTGACCGATGACGAAGTGGCGCGCTTCACCGCCCAGCGCTTCCGCTTTCCGGGCGTTGAAGTGCAGGCGCGCCTGTTTCGCCAGTATCCGATGGGCGAGGTGGCCTCGCACGTGATCGGCTATATCGGCCGCATCAACCAGAAGGAAGCCGACGCGCTGGAAGAGGGCGACGACGCCGCCAATTACAACGGCACCGACCACATGGGCAAGGAAGGCGTCGAGAAGCGCTACGAGCGCCAGCTGCACGGCCAGACCGGCTACGAGCAGGTCGAGCGCTCCGCTGGCGGGCGCGCCATCCGCACGCTGCGCCGCACGGCGCCCACGCCCGGCAGTAACCTGATCCTGTCGATCGACATCGAACTGCAAAAGATCGCCGAAGAAGCGTTTGGCGACCAGCGCGGCGCCCTGGTGGCGATCGAGCCGGCCACCGGCGACGTGCTGGCGTATGTGTCGCGCCCCGGGTTCGACCCGAACCTGTTCGTCGACGGCATCGATACCCAGAGCTGGAACGAGCTCAATACCTCGCTCGACAAGCCGCTGATGAACCGCCCGCTGTCGGGCACCTATCCGCCCGGGTCGACCTTCAAGCCGTTCATGTCGCTGGCGGCGCTCGAGCTGGGGTTCCGCCGGCCGCAGGATGCGATCCGCGACCCCGGTTTCTTCATGCTGGGCGGGCACCGCTTCAACGACGACAAGCCGGGCGGCCACGGCATCGTCAATATGTACCACTCGATCGCCCACTCGTGCGATACCTATTACTATCAGCTGTCCAACGAGATGGGGATCGATAACATCTCGAAGTTCATGCGCGAATTCGGCTTTGGCCAGCCGACCGGGATCGATCTCGATTACGAAAAGACCGGCGTGCTGCCTTCAAAAGAGTGGAAGGCCGAGCGTTTCAAGCGCAACCCTGCGGCCCAGAAGTGGGTCGGCGGCGATACCATCTCGGTGTCGATTGGCCAGGGCTTCAACAACTACACGATGCTGCAACTGGCGCACGCCACCGCGATCCTGGCCAACAACGGCGTGGTGATGAAGCCGCACCTGGTCAAGATGATCGAGGACGGCGCCACGCGCGAGCGCACGCTGACCGTGCCGAAGGAAACCCGGCGCCTGGCCATGAAGCCCGAGCACATCGCCTTCATCAAGGATGCGATGGCGGGCGTGATCCGCGAAGGCACCGGCCAGAAAGCCTTTGCCGGCGCCCTGTACACCGCCGGCGGCAAGACCGGCACCGCCCAGGTGATTGGCCTGCGCGGCAAGAAATACAATGCCAACGCGATCGATGAACGCCACCGCGACAATGCACTGTTTACCGTGTTTGCGCCGGCCGAGCAGCCACGCATCGCGCTGGCAATGGTCGTTGAAAATGCCGGCTTCGGCGGGGCCGTGGCCGCGCCGATCGCGCGCAAGGTGCTTGATTACGCCATCCTGGGCAAGCGCCCGGCGCCGCCGGCCGAACCAAAAAAGGCCGAGCGCCCCGTCACCGTCAAGAAGACCGCGCCAGCACCAGCGCCAGCGCCCGTGACCGCACCGCTCCAGACGGCCAGCGCGCCCGCCGTCACCCGAATCGAATAAACCATGGCCCATATTCCAGAACGGCGTTCGCTGCGGCGGCGCCTGCGCCCCTATTTCACGGTGTTCGACCTGCCGCTCACGCTGATCCTGGCGGTCCTGGTCACGATCAGCATGATCACCATGTCGTCGGCCGGCGCCGATTTTCCGGACCGGGTCGAGCACCAGATCCGTAACTTCCTGCTGTCGTTTGCCGTAATGTGGATCGCCGCGAACATCGCGCCGCAAACGCTGATGCGCCTGGCGGTGCCCATCTACACCATCGGCGTGGCGCTGCTGGTCGCAGTGGCCATGTTTGGCCTGATCAAGAAGGGCGCGCGGCGCTGGCTGCACATCGGCGTGATCGACATCCAGCCGTCCGAGATCATGAAGATCGGCGTGCCCCTGATGCTGGCCTGGTATTTCCAGACCCGGGCCCAGGTCGCGGGCTGGAAGAATTACCTGGCCGCCGGGGCGCTCTTGATGATCCCGGTGGCGTTCATCATGAAGCAGCCCGACCTGGGCACGTCGCTGCTGGTGGCATCGTCGGGCCTGTACGTGATTTTCCTGGCCGGCCTGTCGTGGAAGGCCATCGCCGCCGTGTCGGTACTGGGGCTGGCCGGCTTGCCGGTGGGCTGGTCGATGATGCACGACTACCAGCGCGAGCGGGTGATGACGCTGATCGATCCGACCTCGGACCCGTTGGGCAAGGGCTTTCACATCATCCAGTCGATCATCGCGATCGGCTCCGGTGGCGTGAGCGGCAAGGGCTATATGAAGGGCACGCAGGGTTACCTGGAATTCGTGCCCGAGCGGACCACCGACTTCGTGTTCTCGGTGTATTCGGAAGAATTCGGGCTGATCGGCAACCTGTTCCTGCTGTTCGTGTACCTGCTCCTGATCGGGCGCGGCCTGATGATCGCGGCCAATGCAGCCAATACCTTCGGGCGCCTGCTGGCCGGGTCGATCTCGATGATTTTCTTTACCTATGCCTTTGTCAACATGGGCATGGTGGCGGGCATCCTGCCCGTGGTCGGGGTGCCGCTGCCCTTCATGAGCTATGGCGGCACTGCCTTTATCACACTCGGCCTTGGCGCCGGCATATTGATGAGTATTCAAAGACACCGTAAACTGGTGAAGACTTAACTAGCAGGAGGACTGCCAATGGGCGTTCGCAAAAACATCCCGGCGGTCGTAGCGGTTGCCTTTCTTGTCACGGCGTGCAGCAGTACCGGTGAACACAAACGCTTGTCGCCATTCCCGTGGCCGCACAAGCCCACCGCCAAGCATGGCCCCGCGCCCAAGCTGCCGGCCGCCAATTCGGGGCGGGGCGGCTACTACAAGGACGACGGCCCGGGCGAGAACCCGCCCGACGGCCTGCTCGAGACGCCTGACGCGGTCGTCGTGGCCGAACCATTCAACAAGTTCACCAGCCGTCCCTATACGGTGCTGGGCAAGACCTACACGCCGCTGGGCAACGATGAACGGTGGACCCAGCGCGGCATCAGCACCTGGTATGGCAAGAAGTTCCACGGTCAGCGCACGGCCTCCGGTGAGCTGTACGACATGTACAAGATGACGGGTGCGCACCCGACGCTGCCGATTCCGTCGTACGTGCGCGTGACGAGCCTGGAAAGCGGCCAGTCGGTGGTGGTGCGCATCAACGATCGCGGCCCGTTCCATTCCACGCGCATCATCGACGTGTCGTACACGGCCGCGCTGAAACTGGGCCTGCTCGGCAACGGCAGCCACGAGGTCGAGATCGAGCGCCTGTTCCCGGGCGATCCGATCGTCAATCCGGCGCAGATTGCCGCCGCGCGGCGTGAAGCGACATCGCAGGCGCAATCGGCGCCGCCCGAGATCGCCGCGCTGATGCTCGAAGACCGGGTGCAGTCCGACAGCGGCGCCGTCGTGCGCCTGGTGGAGCGGGCGACACCGGCACCACAAGAGGCGCCGGCCGCGCGTGCCACTTCGGGCGACTACTACATCCAGCTTGGCGCCTATGGCCGTACTGGTACCGCTGAAGCGATCAGCGACCAGATCGCGCGCGCCGGCGTGGACGTGGGCACGCTCGAAGTGGTGAAGGTGGGGGCATTCAACCGCCTGTACGGCGGGCCGTATCCGACCCGTGCCGAGGCGATCGAGGCGATGGATGCGCTGCCGGCTTCGTTGGGGTTGAAGCCGATCGTCGTGCGGCGCTGACGCCTCACCAGTCTTTCTGAAACTGCGTTATGCCGCCACGCGCTTGCTGCGGCGACGCACGGCGCCCAGACCGGCCAGACCGGCGAGCGCCAGCAGGATGCTCGATGGCTCCGGCACTTCAGCGGCGGCCACGACTTTCGTGTAATCCAGCAGCAGCTGCGAATTGGTCAGAATCAGGTCACCCGCAACCTGCAGGTTCACCGTCAGCTGGTCGCTGCGCAGCAGTTCGTCGATGATCGACTGGTTCGAGATGATCCCGCTGATGGTGAAGGCGCCGGTGTAGTCGCGGGTGACGGTCGTGGTGTCGGTCCAGCCCTTCGTGTAGAAGTCGTAGCACTGGTAGTAGGCGCAGCCCGTGCCTTCGTACTTGACCTGAAGCGGGCTCGATGCGGTCGTGCTCGACTCAAGCAATGACGTGCTGCCCGTACCCAGTGCAACGCCGCCGATCGACAGGGCGGCGCTTTCCTGCTGGCCCGTGCGCTCTACCGTCGCGTAATTGGTCAGATAGCGTGCATAGCTGATCGACGTGTGGGGCATCCAACCCGTCATGTTGCTACCAGTGGAGACTGGCGCCGACGTCGTGAATATATCGGTACCATCGTCGCGGAACGAGAACGAGAACGTCAGGCTGTTGACCGTGTAGTCGGCCGGCAGGAACGATTTGCCACTGAACACGGCGCTGTAATTGTTGTTTGCCATGTCGCTCGAGGCAAATGCGCCCGTCATCGCGATTGGCGTGGCCAGGGCCGAAGCGGAGATGGTGCAGAGTGCGGTCAGCAGAGCGGTGGTGATCAGTTTTTTCATGGCAAACCCCTAGTTTTGAATTTAAGAAACGATAATTTGTATATAGCAATACTTATGCCAGCACAGCAACCTATTGATTATAAACAATCTTATTTTCTTAAAAGAATTTAGTGTAAAGAAATTCGACAGGTTTCAGCGTCCGCGCAACACGTAGGGATGAAAAAAAGCGCACCCACAGGTGCGCCGTTGTTGATCTTGAAACAGGATCAGCTGCAGCGGGTGACTTCGACACCGTTGTAGTTATCGGCGATACCAGTCAGACGATCGCGCTCGGCAGCCTCGATCTGCCGATACTGATACCCGGCGCGCGTTACTTGCGGTCCGCGTGGCAGAATGCGCACGCCGCGCACGCCCTGACGCTGCAGGTCAGCCACGAGCTTTTGCGCCGCGCCGTCCGATTTGAACACGCCCAGCGAAATCGCATAGCGTAGTGGCGACGTGTCGTTCTGCATGATGAAGAAGTTGGTCACGCCCCGTTCCCTGAGCTCGGCGACGCGGCGCTGGGCGCCTTCGCGGCCCCCGTTCGGCGGCAGGTAGACGAGGCGGCTCGTCACTTCCTGGTACGGGATCTCGATGCGCGACTGGCGCGGCGTGAGGCCAAGCCGTGCGACGCGGGCCTCGAAGCGGCGCGCATCGGCCGTGCTGAACGGGCCGGCCTGCACGCAGGCGACCAGATCCCGGGTAACCGGCGCTGGCGCTGGCGCTGGCTCGGGCAGTGGCGCAGCCACTTCGGCCTGCGGCGCCGGTGCAGCGCTCGCCGCGGCCTGCCTGGCCTGCGTTGGCGTGAGCTGCTGCATGCGTTCGGGCGCGAGCTGGTTCTTCAGGCGCGCCGGCTCGCGCGCCGCATCTGATGGCTGGCCGAGCAGGCCCTGGCCATACGCCAGCAAGACCCCGTTGGCGCCCAGCAGCGCCCAGAACACGAATTTCAGCACCGCATATCTCCCGTCGAGCCGGTGGCTGCTGCATGCAGGCCGACCAGTACGATGTTATCGACCACCTGGTGCGCAACCTTGAGGGCCGGCGCGATATGGGGCGCGGCGCCACCCGAGACGATGCAGACGGCGCCGCCCAGGCCAGCGACCGCGCGCTCGATCGCGCCCGCCTGCGCCGAGAGCAGGCCGGACAGGATCGCATCCTGCGTGTTGTCGCCAAACAGCGGCGGTAGCGCGCCGGCATCGACCTGCGGCAGTTGCGCCGTGTTGCGCGCCAGGCTGGCGGCCATCAGGGCCAGCCCGGGCAGGATCATGCCGCCGATGAAGCGGCCGTCGGCGCGTACCGCGTCGACCGTGGTCGCGGTGCCGCAGGTGGCCACGATCAGGTCCTGGCCGGACGCCAGCGCGCGCGCGCCGATGGCGGCGGCGAAGCGGTCGCACCCGAGCCGCGCCGGGTCGCGGTAGCCATTGGTGACGCCTGCGCGCTGCGGCGCAGACGCGAACCACTCGACCTGCGCACCAGCCGGCAGCAGGGCCGCGATGCGCGCGGCCAGCGCGGGACCTGCCACATTCGAGACCAGCACGCGCGTGGCGCTCGCCCAGCCAGACGCCAATGCATCCAGCCCGGCATGCGCTACCGCGCCAGTGGCCGACCAGGCCCCAGGCGCCGCGCCGTCGTCTGCCAGCGCCCACTTGACGCGGGAATTGCCGGCATCGATCAGCAGCATCATGCTTTCACCCGCAGCGACACGTCGCCGGCCATGACGGTGATGCGGCCTTCGGCGGTATCGAGCAGCAGGCGCCCGCTATCGTCGACACCGGCTGCGCGCCCTTCGTGCCGCACGACGCCGCCGTCGAGCAGGACGACGGTTTCGCCCTGCCACGCATGGCGCAGGTTCCAGCGCGCGCTGAAGGCGGCGAACCCGCGCGCGGTAAATTCGCGCAGGCAGCCGGCCAGGCCGTCGAGGAGCGCCGCCATCAGCGCGTCGCGGTCCATGCGCGCCAGCCATGGCATGCCGGCCGCGCTGCGACCCAGCTGCGCTTCCATCTCGTCCGGCATCAACAGGTTCAGGCCAATGCCGATCACGCACCAGGTGCCGCCGCCAGGGGCGGACTGGGTTTCGATCAGGATGCCGGCCAGTTTGTCGCCATCCTTGAGGACGTCGTTCGGCCACTTCAGCTGTACCTGCTGGCCGAGCGTGCCAAGCGTGTCGGCCAGCGCCACGCCCACCGCCAGCGGCAGGCCAAGCAGCGCCTGCGGCCCGCCGTCGAAGCGCCAGGCCAGCGAAAACGTCAGCGAGCCTTCAGGCGACGACAGCCAGCTGCGCCCGGCGCGCCCGCGGCCGGCGCTTTGGTGTTCGGCCACCAGCAGCAGCGGGGCGGCAAGTGTGCCGGCGCGCGCGAGCAGATCGGCATTGGTCGACCCGGTCTGCGCGACGACTTCAACGGCGACGCCTGCGCGCGACAGGGCGGCGATGGCGGCGGCGTTCATGGTTGCTCCCGGCGCTTCTTGGTCGGCGCGCGCGCAAAGAGACGGTCGAACAAGGCGTTGGGCATCAGGCGCAACAGCTTGGCGACGACGCCCATCTGCCAAGGCAGCACGCGGTAACTGTCACCGCGCGCGATCGCCGCGACAGCTCGCGTGGCAAAGCGTTCGGGGGGCATCAAAAAGGGCATGGGGAAGCGGTTGGCACGGGTCATGGGGGTATCGATGTAGCCGGGCGCGATGGTCACGACGCGAATATTTGACGGGCGCAGCTCCACGCGCAGCGCTTCGCAATAGCTGTGCAGCGCGGCCTTGCTGGCGCAGTAGGCGCCGGCGCCGCGCATGCCGCGAATGCCGGCCACGCTGCCGATGCCGACCAGGCGGCACGGCGTCGATTGGGTTTTCATAGCGGCGATGAACGGTGCGAACGTCGCCACCGTCGCATTCATATTGGTGGCAAAGACGGCGTCGAACACGGCCAGATCGTCGGCCTGTTCGGTCAGCGTGCCCTGCGAAATGCCGGCGCAGGCGATGACGATGTCGGCGCCGCCGTTCACGGCGATGAAGTCCTGCGCTGCGGTGGCAAGGGCCGCGCGATCGAGCACGTCGACCGCATACACCTGGTGGCGCGAGGAATGGGGGAGCGATTGACGCAGTTGGTCGAGCGCGTCGCGCCGCCGGCCCAGCAGGCCCAGCGTCGCGCCGCGCGCCGCATACTCGCGCGCCAGCGCGGCGCCGATGCCGCTCGAGGCGCCGGTGATGAAGACGCGCTTCGCCGGCAGCGACATGCCGGATCAGCGCTGGTTGCGCACGATGGCGACGTCGATGCCGCTGTCGAGCAGCTTGGCGCGCGCGCGGTTGACGCCTTCGACCTGCGTGAACGGGCCGACGCGCACACGGTGCAGCACGCCGCTGTCGGTGCTGCGGTCGGTGATCGCGGCTTCGAAGCCCAGCAGCGCCAGCTTGGCGCGGGTGTTTTCGGCATCCGACATTTCACGGAACGCGCCCGCTTGCAGGTAATAGATGTAGCCGTCGGTGACGGCGGCAGCCGCCGGCGCTGCAGCGACCGTGTTGACGGGCGCCGGCGATGGCGCCGGCGCGCGGCGCGGCGCCTGCATGCCGGCGATCGCGGCGCCCAGTGGATCGGCGTCCGCCGGCGCTGCAGCCGGTGCTGCGGGTGCGGCCGGTGCGGCAGCCGGTGCAGCTGGCGCCGGCTTGGGCGTCTCGCGCACCGGCGTGCGGGTGCCGTACAGCGGCTTGTTCGGATCGTTGGCCTGGCTCGGCTCGAGGTCGGCCGGGCGCCCCATCTTGTTGGATCGATCGGTGAAGGGCGAGGCGCCCTTGGTGATCACGAGGGCGACCGCCACTGCGATGCCCAACCCGATGATCAGGCCGATGATGATGCCCGTCAGGGTGCTGCCGCGCTGGCGGAGGGGCGAGAAGGATCGAATGGCGGTCATGACGCTTTCTGGTTGGGCAGTGG
>Ga0308157_10008789_pt1 | contig 11381 bp, 10 predicted proteins | sample PhyBR1_FD_201035 | JGI IMG/M metagenome (GOLD analysis project Ga0308157, IMG submission 201035) | Phyllosphere microbial communities from UC Gill Tract Community Farm, Albany, California, United States - DLSLB.R1 | ecosystem: Host-associated > Plants > Phyllosphere > Unclassified | place: USA...
AATGGATGCACTTGTTGACCGCGGTGTATTTACAAAATCAGAAATTTAAAAAACTCCCCTTTTGGGAGTTTTTATTTTAAGAAAAATTAAAAAAAAAAGAACTGTCATAAATGACAGCTCCAATTTGCTTAGATTTATAATTAAGCTTTGATTTCAGCAACGATACCTGAACCAACAGTACGTCCACCTTCACGGATAGAGAAAGTAGTTCCTTGTTCGATGGCAACTGGGTGGATAAGTTCAACGTCGATGTGAACGTTATCACCAGGCATTACCATTTCAGTACCTTCTGGAAGTTTAACTGAACCAGTAACGTCAGTTGTGTGGAAGTAGAATTGAGGACGGTAGTTGTCGAAGAATGGAGTGTGACGTCCGCCTTCTTCTTTGCTCAATACGTAAACTTCACCTTCGAATTTAGTGTGTGGAGTGATTGAACCTGGTTTAGCGATAACTTGACCACGTTCGATTTCGTCACGTTGAACACCACGGAGAAGTACACCAACGTTATCGCCGGCAAGACCTTCGTCAAGTGTTTTACGGAACATTTCGATACCAGTAACAACAGCTTTTTTAGTGTCTTCTTTGATACCAACGATTTCGATTTCGTCGTTGACTTTAACAGTACCACGTTCGATACGACCTGAAGCAACTGTACCACGACCAGTGATTGAGAATACGTCTTCGACTGGAAGCAACAATGGTTTGTCAGTGTCACGTTCTGGAGTTGGGATGTATTCGTCAACGATGTCCATAAGTTCTTCAACTTTAGCAACCCATTGAGGTTCACCGTTCAAAGCACCAAGAGCTGAACCAGCGATTACTGGAGTATCGTCACCTGGGAAGTCGTATTCTGACAAGAGGTCACGGACTTCCATTTCAACAAGTTCCATAAGTTCTTCGTCATCAACGAGGTCAGCTTTGTTAAGGAATACGATAAGGTATTTAACACCAACTTGACGTGAAAGCAAGATGTGCTCACGTGTTTGTGGCATAGGTCCGTCAGTTGCAGCAACAACGAGGATCGCACCGTCCATTTGGGCAGCACCAGTGATCATGTTTTTAACGTAGTCCGCGTGACCTGGGGCATCGATGTGGGCATAGTGACGTTTATCAGTTTCGTACTCGATGTGAGCAGTGTTGATAGTGATACCACGTTCGCGTTCTTCTGGCGCAGCATCGATAGATGCGAAATCAGTCGCTTTAGAGTAACCTTTGTCAGACAATACTTTAGAGATTGCAGCTGAGAGGGTAGTTTTACCATGGTCAACGTGTCCGATAGTACCAATATTTACGTGCGGTTTGCTACGGTCGTAAACTTCTTTAGCCATTTTAAAATGTCTCCTTTGAGAAAAAATATATTTTTTATAGGTAGCAGTGCTTTACACAAACTACCGTTCCATAACATTATACTGGATTTTCGCTTTAAATGCAAACTTTATTGCTATTTATCTGGCTTTTTTTGGCTTTTCGTAGTAAAATATATAAAAAATGATAAGGAGTAATATCGATATGGGATTAACTTTTAGAAAACGTGATGATTTCGATAAAATGATGGATGATCTAGGCGTCTCAACTGGTGATTTAGACACTGATAAAGCAACAGCAAAAACTGATAAACAAGAAGATCCATTTGCAAAATTCTTAGAACCAAAAGATACTTCAAAATCCGAAACAGTTGATTCTGGTAAATAGTGTGACATTTTACTAATTTCTTGCTAGAATAGAATTGAGAATAATAAATATTGAGGAAACTATGGCTTACAAAAAGAAACAAAAATCTACTTTTCAAAAAGTAACGATGGTTGTTGTCGTTGCGATGCTGCTACTTATTGTCTTTAGCTCTCTAGCTATGGCTCTGTCTGCATTTTAAAAAAACTGCTTCAAGCAGTTTTTTATATTATAAAAAGCTTGGTTACCCAAGCTTTTTTATTTTATTCAAACCCTTCAGTTAATACTTGAGGAAATTCATTTTTTACAATTGTGGCACAGCTTGAGCAAAGAGCATGCAGATGTTCATTTTCATCTGTCCCAACGGTAACATCTGTACGGCGGCAACGGTCACATACTTGACCTGCTGCTTGTTCCACAAGAATAGCTACATCATCAAATTGAAGCGCTGCTTCTGGTGCTTCTTCATTTGATACAGAGAATTCTGAAACAATAAGAAGTTGGGCAACATTTTCATCAAGACTTACAAGAAGGCTTGAAACCACTTCATTAGGATACACCGTTACTTTTGCTTCAAGTGATTTACCGATTAATTTTGCTTCGCGTGCTTCTTCAAGTGCTTTGAGAACTTTATTTCGGAAATCAAGGAAAGCTTCCCACTCACCGAGTAACTCTTCTGAGCCAGTGAAGTCTTTAACTTCAGGCATTTCAGCAAGATAAGCAAACTCTTCTGTCTCTGCTTCAAGGTAAGACCAGATTTCTTCTGCTGTGTGTGGCAGAATTGGAACCAAAAGTTTTGTCAAATCTGCAAGCATTGTATACATTACGGTTTGCATTGAACGACGATCTGCAGCATTGGCTGCCTCAATATATACAACATCCTTCGCAAAATCAAGATAGAAAGCAGACAAATCATTAGTCAAGAAGTTAATCACTTGCTTATAAACACTCATGAAATTGTATGAATCATAAGCTTCACATACTGCTTTTACTAAGGTATTGAATTTAACAAGCATATATTTATCAACACTACGTAAGTTTTCATATGAAACGGCATTTGTATTTTTATCAAAATCAGTAGTATTTGCAATTAGGAAGCGCATTGTGTTACGGATTTTACGATAGACTTCTGAAACTTGATTAAGGATCTCCATAGAAACACGAACGTCGGCTTCCGTATCCACAGAAGCTACCCAGAGACGAAGGATATCTGCCCCTAATTTTCCTGTCACATCTGAAGGTAAAATTGTATTACCAATAGATTTAGACATTTTACGTCCTTTTCCATCAAGAACAAAACCTTGTGACAGAACTGCTTTATATGGCGAAACCCCATTCACAGCAACTGATGTTGTAATTGATGAGTTAAACCAACCACGATATTGATCTGAGCCTTCAAGATAAAGATCTGCAGGGTAAGACAGGTAATCTCGTTCGTTTAGAACACCATTCCATGATGAACCCGAATCAAACCAGACATCCATGATATCTTTTTCTTTTGTGAACTCACCGTTTGGAGAACCAGGATGAGTAAAGCCTTCAGGTAATAACTCTTTAGCTTCACGTTCAACCCAAACTTTTGAACCGTGTTCAGCAAAAAGCTGAGCAACATGTTCTGTTGTTTCCGGTGTAATGATTGCCTCTCCATTTTCCGCATAGAAGATAGGCAGTGGAACACCCCAAGCACGCTGACGAGAGATAACCCAATCCCCACGGTCACGAACCATATTATAGAGACGTGTTTTCCCCCAAGGAATAATCCAATCAACTTGTTCAATTTCACTTAGGATATTTTCACGGAAGTCATCAATCGATGCAAACCATTGAGGTGTTGCACGGAAAATAACAGGTTTCTTCGTACGCCAATCATGTGGATAACTGTGCGTAAAGAAGTCAAGCTTCAGCAAGGCTCCTTTTTCTTCCAACCATTTACTTACAATTTTGTTTCCTTCATCATAGAAGATGCCCTCTAAACCAGGAGCTTCATCCGTATAATAACCACGATTGTCCACAGGTGACAGCACTTCAAGTTTATATTTACGGCTAAAGAAATAGTCATCTTCACCGTGACCTGGTGCACTATGAACGAGTCCAGTACCAGAATCAAGTGTGACATAATCTCCATTCATAATCAATGATTCACGATCGTAAAATGGGTGGTGAGCCGTCATCATATCCATATCAGAACCCTTAAGTGTTTGAAGTACCGTTGGATTTTCCCACTCTAGAGTTTCTGCTACCTTGCTGAGCATTTCTGAAGCAATAACAAATTTACGATTTCCTATTTCTACAACTGAATATTCGTAGTCTGGGTGTACAAAAATCCCCATATTTGCTGGCAATGTCCAAGGTGTCGTTGTCCAGATAACGAATTCTACATCTTCTGGCAACAGGCCCTTAACATCTTTTGCTTTGAAAGCCACAAAGATTGATGCCGAACGTACATCTTGGTATTCAATTTCCGCTTCAGCCAATGAACTTTCTGATGAAGGAGACCAGTAAATTGGTTTTTGCCCCTTGTAAATGTAACCTTTTTCCGCCATTTTACCGAAGACACGGATTTGCGCCGCTTCATATTCTGGAAGAAGTGTCATATATGGACGTTCCCAATCGGCTAAAACACCTAAAGACTTAAAATCTGAACGTTGCATATCTACTTGCTTGAGCGCATATTTACGACACTCTTCAAGATAATCCAACATGTCCATTTCTTTACGATTCATGCCCGCTTTTGAAAGTTGTTGTTCAATAGGTAAACCGTGAGTATCCCAGCCTGGAACGTATGGTGCACGGAAACCAGACATGGATTTATAACGTACAATAATATCTTTTGAAATTTTATTTAAGGCATGTCCAACGTGGATATTCCCATTCGCATAGGGAGGGCCGTCGTGCAGCATAAACGATGGTTTACCTTCGTTGAGTGCTTGACGTGCTTCATAAAGCTTTGCTTCTTCCCATCCTTTTTGCCAACCTGACTCTTTGTTTGGTAGGCCTGCACGCATCGGAAAAGCCGTTTTCCCTAAATTCAATGTATCTTTAATTTTCATATTTTTTAACCTTCCTTTTAAAGTTTATCAATTTACCAGTATCTCTAAATTCTCAGATTCCTGCGTATTGCCATTCTAAACTGCTAAAGCAGTAAGAATTTTTCTTGGTTCACAACTCGCTTCGCTCCTTGCGTATTATCATTCTAAACTGATAAAGCAGCAAGAATTTTTCTTGGTTCACAACTCGCTTCGCTCCCTGCGTATTATCATTCTAACTGCTAAAGCAGTAAGAATGATAATAAAAAACGGTCTTTCGAAAAAGGACGAAAGACCGTGGTACCACCTTAATTTTTTTCACAAAAAGTGAAAACTCTTACGTACGTAACGTGTACAGCGTCTAAACTTACTTTAGTTGGGCTTAGAATAATTTAGGTGATAAGCCGAAAAACAGGGAATATGAGACTTTCATCAACGCTCACTTGCTGTAAATATATTTTTCTTTTCTTGTCCTAAAATTATATTATTTATGTTCAGATGTTTCTACTTCTGGAACTTCTGTTTGCATCTCTGGAAAAACTGGATAAGTTTTTTCTTTATTTTTTTCAGCTTCTGGAGTTTCACCTTCTTGTGAGGGTATTTTTTCAGTCTCTTTTTCATGAACAGGAGCCAAAACTTCTTTTACAGTTTGTGGTACTTCTGTTTCTGCAACTTCAACTTCTTGCTCATCAGTTTTAACCGTTGCTCCTCCACGACCTTTATTTCCTGTCAAAGATGTTCCACTCAATTGCATGTCTACAATTTCTTGAAGCTTTTCCTCAGGGTTTGTGATATGTGAAGATGTTGCTTCTAAAGTATCTTGCCAATCTTCTGAATGAATACTTGCCAACTGAGCCTCAATAATTGAAGTCATACGTTGGTGATAAAGACGCATTTTACGTTTCAAATCATCTGTATCACGTACCAAGCGACGTGCATCATCAGAAGCTTGGTTAAGGATTGTTCCTGCTTCTTTTTTAGCTGCTTCAATAATGAGTTGACCTTTTTGACTTGCTTCAGCAATAATACTGTTTGACTCACTTTGTGCTTGAACACGTAAATTATCTGCTGCATCTTGCGCCACTACAATTGACTTATTCAAGGAATCTTTCATGTCATCAAAGTATTTTACGCGCTCACGCAAATCCTTAAGCTCACGGTCTTGATCTTTAATTTTTTGTGCAAATTCATCATAGTCACGAACAACAATATCTAAAAACTCTTCAATTTCATGTTTATTGTAACCACGCATTTGTGTATTAAATGTTTTATTTTGAACATCTAAACTATTTAATGCCATAAGTACCTCCAATCTCCCAAGAGACTCTATTTTTTCTTATGATTCTTAGTAATTTCACATTCGATTTTCTGTTTACCCTTTTTGGTCTCACCTAACATCTTTAGAATTTTAATGCGACCTAGACCACGGACACTGATTAAATCTCCTGGTTCAACAGAAAAATCTTTCTTTTCAATTTCAAGGTAGTTTAATTTCACCTTTCTTAATTGTAACATATTTACAGCAAGATTGCGAGAAATTTCGAAAGTGCTTGCAATAATTTTATCAATACGTAAACTCGAAACTAAGACAACTTTTCTTACTGAGGAAGTTTCTGTTTCTAATCGTTCTTCAAATGGTTTTTCAACAAATTTTACTGTGGCAGAGCCAATTTTCCTGATATTATTCTGAAAGATTTCAAGAAGATGTTTAGAAACAAAAACTTGAACTCTTCCTTCATTTAAAATAATGTCTCCTATCTCTGAACGCCGAATCCCCGTTTGACCTAAGAAGCTCCCTAAAATTTGGGAATGCTTAAGTTGGTAAAATTTCTGGGCATAAGAAATTTCTAACAGCGCTAAGTCAAAATCAAGGATATCTAATTGATAAAATTCGGGCGCTATAATGATTTTAGTCAGTTCGGTCTGCGCAATATCCTGAGTAGAAAAAATCTGAAGCTCCCGCTTATTTGCTAAAGATTCGAGAATTTCAACTTCTCTAGGATTTAGAAAATAAGTAGTAACTACAGAATAATTGTTTTCCACACGATCCATCCAATCTAAAACGCGATCAATAAATTGTTTTTCTTCAGGATGAAAGTGTTGGTATATATTTTCATGACTCATAGGAAGCGTAAAAGAAGTTGTTGAATAACTTGTAAAGCAATTACGCCAAGAACGATTGTAAAATCTAATCCTGCAAAACGTAAAGGAATACCTTCAAATAAGCTCAGATAAGGTCTTGAAATTTTGACGATAAAACGGCCTACAGCTGTATCATAAAGGCTTGGTATCCAGCTCATCAGAGCATAGGCTACCAAAACCCAAGTATAAAGACCAATCAGTCGAATTAAAATATATATAATCATAGTTTATTAAATATCGAAGTTCTCAAAGTTTTGTCCTGCCAAGATACTTAATTCTTGGGAAGCATCAACTGTGATATTCGCCGGTGTGAGTAAGAAAATTTGTCCGCCAACATTTTGAACGTCACCATCAAGTGTGAATACGACACCAGTCAAAAAGTCAATTGAACGTCGGGCTTGAGTATCTGGCATAAAGTTAACCAAAACCGACTCTCCATTTTTAACGATACGTGCAGATTCCATAATATCAGAATAGGCACGTGGCTCTTTGATGGCAATAACTTGTCCTGCATTTGTTGTGGCTTGATTCATCATAGGTTTTTGAACTTTTTTCTCTGTTGTTTTAGTGTTATTTGTTGTTGAAGAAAAGGGTGCTGGGCGTTTAGCAGCAGATTTTGCTTGCGCTTGTCTTTGAGGTTGAACCGGGCGATTCATACCTGTAGATTTCTTTTCTGTATTTACTGTTGAAGACTTTTGCGGTTGTGCTTGTGGCTTTTGTGCCGCTACAACGGGTTCATCATACTCATCGTCGTCCTCTTCGAAAAATTTTTTTAATTTATCAAATTGATCTTTTAAGGCCATACTTCCCTCCGTTTTCAATGCTTAAGATTCTATACAAATTTTATTCAAAAAATGCTGTACCAATTCGAACAAAGGTCGCTCCTTGTTGAATTGCTCTTGTATAATCACGGCTCATTCCCATACTCAATTCAGTACAAGGAACATTAGCAATTCCTTTAGCCGCGATTTCGATTTGCAATTGCTTCATCGAAGCGAAAATGTTATCCAACTGCTCATTATCAGCATCAATCGGCGCCATCGTCATCAAGCCCACAATTTCCACATTATCTAACTGTGAAATTTCTGCTAAAGCTTGATCTATATCTTCTGGTGCAAATCCATGTTTTGTCGCTTCACCAGAGATATTGACTTCGAGGAAACATTTTATCATATGTTCCGCACGTTTTTCAATTTCTTTGGCAAGCTTGACCGAATCTAAAGCATGAAAGTAATCAACTAAATTAATGACATCTTTTACTTTACGGCGTTGCAAATTTCCGATGAGATGCCAAGTAATATCTTTGTTTTCAAAAGCCTTATATTTTTCAAGAAATAAATCTGTACGATTTTCTGCTAAATGATGAATACCTGCTTCAACTACTTGTGCTGCTTTTGCAGTATCGACATACTTGGTTACGGCAATCACCTGAACGTCTTGATTTGAATAAGGAGATGTAGCTTTTGCCACATCTACCTTGTTCAAAATATTTTTAACATTTTCTGCTATACTCATTATTTACGGAAAAATGGTGGAGTATCGATATCTTCATCTGTAGATGGGACACCTGAGAAGCTTGTAACATTTGATGAGTTTTCACGGTTTTGATTACCGCTTTGACGCGGTGAAGCATCACGACGAAGATCCCAATCACCAAAAGCTGATCCCGATTTTTGTGCAGGTGCTTGTTGTGTTTGTGAAGGTTGTTTAGCTTGTGCTGGACGTGAAGTTGGCGCTGAGGCTTGTTTCATCGAAGTGTGTTGAAAGTTAGGTTGACGACGTGGCTCTTCTACAACTGGAGCTGTTGATGCACCTAAGTATTCATCAGTTGCATCTTGTGAAACACCTGTTGCTACAACAGTAACTCGAATTTCATCACTAAGTGAATCATCAATAGATGTTCCCAATAAAATGTTCACATCATTACCTGCAGCTTGAATAACGATTTCTGAAGCATCTTGAGCTTCAATAAGACTCATATCCATACCACCAGTAACATTGAGGAGCACATTTTCAGCACCTTCAATTGTTGTTTCAAGTAATGGTGAGTAAATCGCTTTACGTGTTGCTTCAATGACACGGTCTTCACCAGTGGCAACACCGATACCCATAAGGGCATCTCCTTTGTTGGCCATAACTGTTTTCACATCGGCAAAGTCAAGGTTAATCATACCTGGGTTTGTGATCAAGTCAGTGACACCTTGGACACCTTGGCGGAGAACATTATCCGCTTCACGCAACGCTTCAGTCAAAGGTGTTTTCTTATCAACGATTTCAAGCAAGTTATTGTTTGAGATGATAAGTAATGTGTCTACGTTTGCACGAAGATCTTCAATACCTTCTGTTGCAAAGTAGCTACGTTTTGAACCTTCAAAACCAAATGGACGTGTTACAACTGCAACTGTCAAAGCACCAATTTCTTTTGCAATTTGAGCGATTACAGGAGCAGCACCTGTTCCTGTTCCACCACCCATACCAGCAGTGATGAAGACCATATCTGCGCCTTCAAAAGATTGGGCAATTGTTTCTGCAGATTCTTCTGCTGCACGGCGACCAACCTCAGGTTGTGCACCTGCACCAAGTCCACGTGTCAATTTAGGGCCAAGTTGAATTACTGTATCCGCTTTTGAACTGCGTAAAGCTTGTACATCTGTATTAGCTACGATAAAGTCAACGCCAGAAACGCCTTCTTCAATCATGCGGTTAACTGCGTTACCACCGCCGCCACCAACACCGATAACTTTAATTACAGCGCCTTGAGCGATTTCTGTATCAAATGAAAATTCCATGTTTTTATTTCTCCGTTATTAAGTCGTTTTAGTCAAAAAGGTTTGAGAACATGTTGCGCATACGATCCACAACACCTTCTTTTTCTTCTTCAGGTTCAGCTGCTGGTTGAGCAACTGGACGAGTTGGAGCTTCTGTTTGGTAGAAGTTATTTTCTTCATAATCCATTGTATCTGTTGCTGGAAGAACAGGTTCTTCATATTGTGCAACAGGGGCAACATATGTGCTATCAGAAGCAATGGCTTGTGATACAAGTCGATCAATATCTGTGCGCTCACCAACGTAGTTGACAACACTGATTACTTGAGCGAAGGCTGGATTACGTAAGCCCATTTCGCTTGGTACGAAAAGACGCGCGTTCATGCCAATAACTTTTGTTGCAAGATTCACTGTGCCAGGCATTGCCGCAGCTCCACCAAGCACCACAATACCACCAGGGTAGTCCAATGAACGTGTGTTTTCCAAATCAGATTTCACACGGCTAAAAATTTGTGTTAAACGTGCTTCAATAATTTGAGAAAGGTAATATTCTGTGATTTCTTCTGGGTCTGTTTGTCCAACAACGTCAACCGGGAAGTATTCTTCTTGACTGGCGCGTTCTGTACTTGCTTCACCATAATTCAGTTTCAAATCTTCTGCTTCACTCAATGAAGTATTGAGCACAGTAGAGATGTCACGTGTCACATAATCGCCACCTTCTGGGCTTGTATGTGCAAACTTCAGTTGTTGATCACGAACAGCTGACACTGTTGTTTGGCCTGCACCAAGATCAATCATTACTGTACCAAACTCACGTTCTCCTTCTGAAAGAACATAGTGACTCATGGCCAGCGGAGCAATCACGAGATTATCCACAATCAAGCCCGCACGTTCCACAACTTTACGAATGTTATGGACTAATGTTTTTGGACCAGTGTAAATGATACCACGCATACCTAAACGTACACCAAACATCCCACGTGGGTCAGAAATCCCAGTGAAATCATCAACTGTAAACTCAGTTGTCTCTACAGAAATAATTTCACGTTCAGGCACCACACCGCGCATCAATGCATTTTGCACAGTTTGCATGACATCATCTTCTGTAATTTCTTTTGAAGTCCCGATAATTGGAACCATGCCTTGGCAATTTTCCATTTCGAGTTGGTTGGCAGGAATGCTGACATTAATTTTGTCAATCGTAATCCCCGCACGTTCTTCAGCAGCATTAACAGCTTTGCGTAAAGCTGTTGCCACCTTTTCAATATCTACAATAATTCCGTTTTTTAGACCGTCAGATTTCGCATTTCCAACGCCAATTATATTCATTTCGTCTGAGACGTACTCCGCAACCAACACTTTAATAGTATTTGTACCGATGTCAACGCCCGTATAAAGTCCACTTTTTAGCATAAAAGCGACCCCTTTCCTCACATATCACAATTCATATTTTCAATTTATCGAGTTTACACTCACTCTATATTTTAACACAAAATCACAGTAAAACAAGAGTTCAACTGTGATTTTTTATATTAATTTCTATTTTTTTTAGCAATTGAAAAAATTGCTAAAGTTCCAGAACCTGTATGAGTGACAATCGTTGGACTCAGAGGACGGATGTCAACCGTGTCAACATGGTGTGCCAAGAAGGTGTCTTTTACTTCTTGAGCAACTGTTTCACTCCCTGAATAAGCCACAATTACACGTGAATAATCTGGATCCATCTCTTCAAGCGTCATGTCAACTAAACTTTTTATTGCTTTTTTCTTCCCACGCACT
>Ga0308157_10008790_pt1 | contig 11381 bp, 10 predicted proteins | sample PhyBR1_FD_201035 | JGI IMG/M metagenome (GOLD analysis project Ga0308157, IMG submission 201035) | Phyllosphere microbial communities from UC Gill Tract Community Farm, Albany, California, United States - DLSLB.R1 | ecosystem: Host-associated > Plants > Phyllosphere > Unclassified | place: USA...
TAGCGAATGTTCTTGAAGCAAAGAATTTCTAAATAAAAGATCAAACCAGTCGGTATTAGCATTTGCATAACGTGTTAAAAAATTCAATCTACTCTCTAAGTTATTCTTCAGCGAGAAAGAGTCTGTTGCTGGATCATAATCGTACATCTGATTATACATTTTGTTAAAGACACCACCATTTGCCGAATTGGCTAAAGAACTATGCGAATAATATCCTTTATTTTCCATTTCCAGCAATACAGACATCTGCTCTCCAGAATTCATGATATCGAAATTATCATAAGTAGGCTTCAAATAAGTAGTAAACGTGCTTGAATAATTGACACTCGCTTTACCTTCTGTGTTTCTGCCTTTCTTAGTCGTCACTACAATTACACCGTTCATTGCCCTAGCACCATACATTGCAGTTGCTGCTGCATCTTTTAAGATAGTGAATGACTCGATATCATCTGGGTTTAGACCTGCTACAGATGAGCCAATTAAGGTACTAGCATCCCCAGTTGATAGTGCTTCATTAGAAATGTTTACTACGTCTTCTAAAATAATACCGTCTACCACCCACAGTGGCTTGTTATCGCCAGAAAGTGAAGTTGCCCCACGAACACGAATTTTAGGAGCTGCACCAAACGTACCAGATACGTTTTGCACCGACACACCTGCAGCTTGGCCTTCTAACATTCTAGAGATATCAGGAACCCCACTTCTCTCTGAGTCTTTAGCACTGATTTTTGTAGTTGAACCCGTAAACAGCTTTCTATCCAAATTTTGATACCCAGTGGAAACGATATTTACCTCTTGTAGTTGAGCAGCATCTTCTTCAATAGAAACATCTATCCTAGTCTTTCCATTTACTGCCATTTCCACCGTTTTGTGTCCAATATATCTGAAAATCAACACAGCATCCTCAGGTGCTGTAATTTGATATTCTCCTTTTTCATTGGTAATTACTGTGGTAGTAGTCCCTTTAATCGTAACACTTACTCCGGGCATCGGCAAACCATCTCCTTTGCCCTTAACGACTCCATTTACCTTAATGGCAGCAAAATAATCAACTATCTTATCAATAATTGACTTCTCTTTAGGTTTGATGAGTATAGTTTTGTCTTCAATAGCATAAGTAAGGTCTTTTCCCGAAAGGATTTTATCCATTACGTTTTCTACAGGAGCATTGCTAAAACCAGCATTTACAAGCGTATTGCTTTTTATCTTACTGGTAGACAGTAACACGTCAAAACCTGCTTGCTTTTTTAGTTCCTTAATTACTTTCTCGAGGGTTACCCGTTTTTCTTTAATAGTTACCAGCTGGCCAAATGACGCAGCACTAACTTGAAGGAATGACACAAGCATTATCACCGTGATTAATTTCATGATCATTAAAAATTTTGGTGGGTAGCCAAAATGCCTACATAGAATTTTGGTATAATTTCTATACATTTGATAGTCTGTTTTTTAAGCGAATCAGTTCTGATGCGTTGCATCAAAGGAGCTTCGCGATTAATTCAATAATTGATTTCCTGTGGTACTCCAGTATTTTAGGAATGGTAAACAGATACATGGAAAGGGGTGTTGCGAGCACCTCTTTTCTTTTGTACTTGAATTTTGGGGAAGGTTAAGTTTGTTGTCTTTTTTTCATAAATAATTAAGTTGTTTGGTTAATTGTTAGTTTATTTTATACTAAAATGTGGTTAGTATTCTAGTTATCAGTATTTTCTTTAAAAACGATAATTTTATTGCCCTCTACTTCAAATCTCACCTCACCTGTTTTTTCAAATTTTCTAAGCACCTTAGACACGTTTTCAAACTTGCTAATGCTTCCATAATAGGTTACATCTTTTGCCCTAGGGTCTGCATATTCTACCTTAACGTTGTACCATCTAGCAATTTTTTTCATGATACTCTCCTGCCGCTCATTGTTAAACATAAAATAACCGTTCTTCCAATCGATGGCTTCGCTGGCATCAACTTTCTTTATTGTAAACTCATTGTTTAGCAATACAGCCTGCTCATCTGGCATTAAATCTTTAGCAGATAAATCTGTAGGTATTACTTTTACACTTCCTTCCAATAAAGTCGTTTTAACAGCAACTTCATCCGTATATGAATTTACGTTAAAACTAGTGCCTAACACCTCCACGTCTTGTTTAGTTGTTCTTACTACAAAAGGGTGCAATTTATCCTTTGCTACTTCAAAATAAGCTTCTCCTTTTAACTCAACAATACGTTTTTTACCTTTGGAGAACGCTATAGGATAAGTTAGGGACGATGCCGCATTTAGCCAAACTACTGAGCCATCGGGTAAACGCACTTCCCACATGCCTCCTTTTGGAGTTTCAATCGTATTAAAAACATCTGCGTTTCCATTGCCCTCCGTACTTATTACATTATACACTAACTGCCCGTCAGCTGTTTTTGTAATAGACAATCCTGCCTCTTTGGCTACATCACCATGCCCTACATCAGTTAAAGAAATTTTCCTGCCATTTGCAAGCACCAAAATGGCTTTGTTACCTCCAGGCTTGGCATCAGATGCATAAGGCTTTTCCAATTCATTTGTTAAAGTTCCTTTAAAATAAAAATACGTCATCCCAGCTACGCCAATTATGAAAATTGCGGCTACTGCCCAACGAAAAATTGCTGTACGGGTTAATTTTACAGCTTTTGGTTTTGTAGTAGGAGATTGAAGTGAAAGACGTTTTTCGAATTTTTCCAACGCAGCAGAAGCATCAACTTCACCAAGCACAGCTGATCTTTGAGAAAATTCCCATAATCGCTCTATCTCAATGAAGAAGTTATTATTTTCCTTTGACTGATTTCTAAATTTATCTACCAAAAATTTGCTTTCCAAATCAGTTGGATTATTCAAATATCTAGCAATCAGCTCCAGTATTTCTGGTTGGTTAACCATTTTGTTTGTTTAGTTGTATTGCTAAGACAAACATCTCGTAAAAAACCCCTAGTTAATTTAATTTTTTTTAAAAAAATAGTAAAGCCTCAAAACCTCGGGATTTATTAGATACCGGAGCATTGGTTTTATCCTTCAACATCGCTTCCCTAAGTAATTTAAGTGCGTTAGCAATGTGGTTTTCTACAGTTCTTTCAGAAATATTAAGTTTAAGCGCAATCTCTCTATATTTCAGTCGTTCAAACCTATTGAGTTTAAATACTTCTTTACATTTTAGAGGCAACTTTTCAATTTCATCAAATAATTCAACTATCAACTGGTTTTCTTCGTCTATTTCTTCCAACTGCTGTTCGGTAAATTCGCTGATAATTTTTTGATGGTGAAGTTCTAGACTTTTTTGGCGGTTAATGTAATTTATGGACGAATTTATAACTGAGCGATACAAGTAAGATTTGATAGATTTAATTTCGTTAAGCTCGTCTGAGCGTTCCCAAATTTTCAGAAAAACATCCTGTACAATTTCTTCTGCTAGCTGAATATCTTTTACGTACTTATCACTTTCCATAAGTAGCTTCTTAAAATATTGTGTATAAATATTTGTAAAAGCCGCCTTATGACCATTATTTATGAAATGTTGTATATTTTCTACTGCACCTCTTTGCTGCACTTCTATTTTAATATTTGCGTGTTATGTCTAAGATAAGAATTATAGTAGCTACAGCACAAAAATATTACAAAAACACAAACACAGAATAGAGTTAAAGTTGTATCGAAGAATAAACTAACCAACTTAATGTACATAATATGGCGATATCATGAGATAAACAATCACACCGGTTACTGCAACATAAAGCCACATCGGGTATGCAATTCTAGCAATCTTACGATGCTTATCGAAACGTTCTGCTAAGGCTCTAACATAAGTGATGAGCACAAAAGGTATAATGACTACTGATAAGCAAATATGTGTAATCAAAATAAAATAATAGACATACTTTATCGCTCCTTCACCTCCAAATTTGGTAGAATCGGCTGTCATATGGTAGGCTACGTACATACCTAGAAATAGCACCGACAACATAATTGCAAACTTCATTAAGTTTTCATGCAGTGTACGTTTACCATTTTTAATTGCCCAAACTGCAGTGACCAAAACTACCGCTGTTAAGCCATTAATAGTTGCATAAATGGGCGGCAAAAAGCCCAAAGGCTTAACATCGTAACCGAGCTTCCTTAAATTAACACCAAACAATGCAGCAACAGCCAAGGGAATAACCACCGAGAGGATTACAATCCACTTGTTGTATTTTTGTTCTACCGATTTACTATCTATATTACTCATCTTAAAATCACTAACTTAATCGACCCAATTACTTCAACTGTCAACCTCCTACCGGCCGTCTCTCATGTTTCTTAACTCTTCGGCAATTAAAACCTTAATCTCATCCTCTAACTTAGAAATAGCTTCATGATTACTTATCTCATAGAAACCCCTAATTCTATGCTTGGTATCTAACAGAACTATCTTATGGCTATATATAGTTTTCTTTTCCGGTGTTTTAACTTCGATTACATCCAATAATAGGCCTCTTCTCACTAAGGGGTAAACCACTGAACTATCTCCCCTTAAAAGGTCCCATTTTTTAGGAACTGCAGCCAAAATCTTCGCCCAACCATTTAACTTCTCGATGTTCTCTCGTGGATCGACACTAATGCTAGCAAAAGACACTAGCCTATTGGTTGTATAAGCCTTATTAAATCCTTTTAAAGCAGTAAAAATTGCCTTAGAGCCATCGGTTTGCACCTGATTATACAATAGATTAACAACAACAATTTTACCTTTCCAGTTGTCCAGTGTAACCGTATCTCCAACTTGGTTAACTAGCGAAAAATCATCCACTACGTGATAAATGGTATCTGGGATTTTCTTACCACGTACAGAATGGAAGGTAGCTGCAACTTGTTTTGGACCGAAAATAGCTAAGGGCTTATACCGGTTTTTTCCCTGATCCTGTAGTAAATAATATAAAAATCCTGGCATAACTAGTATAGCTGCCAGGATTAATATAGTTGAAATTCGCTTCTTATTAGAACTTGCGTTCATTATTATTTGTTTGGATATACTGGATGTTCTTGGAAGTGAGTTAACAAATAATCACCTTCTATCAGCATTAACACAATGAAATAAATAATAAATATGAATACAATTGAGCAGCAAACAATAAAGCTTTTCTTCTCAAATTTTAAGTGCATAAAGAAAGCTACAATATAATATGCTTTAATTAATGTAAGTACAACATAAAATGCGTACAATGCAGGTCCTTTTTCAACTATATGCCAGTGGTGTACAAAGCCTAAAGCTACTAAGAACTCTACAGCAGTAATCGCTAGTAAAATGCCGAATACTTGCCAAATGCGCTTTACTCCCATGCCCTCGCCATGTGCGTGTGCGTCGTGAGTATCTAATGTATGATCGTGATGTGCCATTATCTTAAATAAATTTTATCGGTGATTAGATTAAGTAGAAGAACGTAAATACAAATACCCACACTAAATCTACAAAGTGCCAGTAAAGACCAACTTTTTCAATCATTAAATAACTTCCTCTTTTCTCGAAAGTATTATTTAAAACCATACATAAAATGATGATATTTAAAATAATACCTACCGTTACGTGGAAACCGTGGAAACCTGTAATGGTAAAGAATAAGTTAGAGAACTGTAATGCAGCTGTGTAAGAAATATCATTTGTAAAATAAGGTTGTAGCGCTGCCGATATAGCGGCCGGATCTGCTAAACCAGTTGCTGGATTTTGACCAAACCAGAAACCTAAATGGTGTAAGTGGGTCCATTCTAAAGCCTGACAGCCAACGAAAGCCATACCGCCCAAAATAGTCCAGATCATCCATTTCACAACCTCCTTTTTAGAGTTGCGGTGACCTGCTTCTACCGCTAATACCATGGTAACAGACGACATAATCAAAATGAAGGTCATGATACCAACAAATACCAATGGTTGTCCGTGATCTGCTATGCCGGGAATAGATTGGAATATTTTATCCGCATCAATCCAAGTTGGCTGCGCAAATTTTTGAGCACCGTAGTAGATTAAGAATGATGAAAACGTAAATGCGTCTGACACTAAGAAAAACCACATCATTATTTTGCCATACTCAACTGACCATGGCTCTCGGCCACCAGCCCAAGGTGTGGTTTTAACTTCGTCTAATTTCGATAATGAATCCATTTAATAATTAGTATAATAGTTTGTTAAAAAATTAACTGTTCAAAAGTAAAAAAACATATAGATATATCCATAAGATATCTATAAAATGCCAAAATATTGAGGTAATGTCTTGCCTATATTCCGCTACCTCTTGCGAAACTTCTTTATAGCTACCAACCAAACTGTTGATTACAAATGCTAAACCACCAACAATATGCAGTAAGTGAAATCCAGAAATTACATAAATCATAGATATGGCAGCATTATTATTTGTTAAAACAGCTCCTGTTTGTACCAAGCCAGACCATCCCTGAAATTGTAATACGCCAAATACTACACCCAAAGCAACTGTAGCCCATAAAAATAAACGTTGTCTGCTTCTGTTTCCGTTTTTCAGCGCTCTAGCAGCCAAAATAAGACAGATACTGCTTATTAGTAAAACTGCCGTGCTGTAGCTAAAAACTTCTGGCAATACTAATCCGTGTCCCTTACCTTTAGAGGCCATAAAAACTAGGTAATAACTAGTCCAACCGCCAAACATAATAGTTGATGAAACTACGAATAGCCAAACCAAAAACTTTTTAGACTTAAGGCCAGTAGAAAATTCCTCCTGTTGTTGTAATGTACTCACCATTTCTATACTACTAAATCAAATAATAAAATTAACTGTACCAAAGGGATATAAAAGAAAGAGCAGAACATTACTTTTCTAGCACTTGCTAAATCCATCTTTACTACTAACTGGTATCCATACCAGCTAAAAATAAGCCCTAAAACTACAGATACGCCAGCAATGTAATAACCGCCAAAACCATAGAAGGTTGGCAATAAACTTACTGGAATTAAAATCAGTGTGCTTACAAAAGTGAAGATAGCACTAGTTCTATCTCGTTTTTTTGTAGGCAACAACCTAAATCCAGCTTTGCTATAATCATCATCTAATACCCAGGCAATTGCCCAAAAATGAGGAAATTGCCATACAAATTGAATTAAGAATAAGATTAGCGCAATTTGTAAATCAATTTGAGGACTATCTTTCGGTAAAATAAACTGTATGCCTTCATTTCCCAAACCTGCAAAATAACCAATTAGTGGCGGCAAAGCTCCCGGAATTGCACCAACAAAAACTGCTACTGGCGATTTTCTTTTTAGCGGCGTATAAGCAAAAGCGTATAATAGGATAGAAAAAACTGAAAGTAAACCTGTTTCTAAGTTCAGCTTTCCTAATAACCAAGTACCCACAATTCCCATTACCAAACCAGAAACTAAACCTTGTCCGGTAGTCATTCTACCAGCTGGCATCGGTCTGTCTTTGGTTCTCGTCATCAACTTATCTAGGTCGACTTCGATAATCTCATTAAAACAATTTGCTGCTCCTGTTACCAAGAAACCGCCAATGATTAGAATTAACCAGTTTTCCCAGTTGATACCATCAATCATGTCTCTAGAGATTTGAATTCTCTGCGCAATTAAAAACGTAACAGAAGCAGAAAATACCACCAAAAAGGTTAGGCGGAATTTTATGAGTTTCGAGAAATCTGAAAAAAACTGTTTCAATTTTTAATTTTTATGCTGTTTTATAAGTTTTAGTTCTATAAACCAGTAGGTATAAATAATATTGCAGGCTAAACATAATTGTAGAGAACAAAATATGTATTGCTTGCGCATAAGGAGGTAATCCTAAATATGATAACAAAAAGCCAGAAGCAATCTGAACTATCAGTGTTACCATCAAATAATTTGCAGTAATTAATGGCCAAGCTTTTCCGCTAAACCTATCAATTACCATTTTATAAACAATAAAATTGCTAATGCCTACTAAAATGGCCAAGTCCCTGTGGTAAGAAAACACATCTCCTATCTTAGAAACCCATGTGTTACGCCCGTTGTATTGCAGTGATTTGGCAATACTATCTACTGCTTCTCTAACTTCCGTCCCCAAAATAATTTGTAAGATAGAAATGACAATTGTAAACATTAAAAAGCCTTTTAACCAAGCAATACGGTACATAATAACTGATGGTTCTTTATGCAATTGCTTAGCGTAATTATAGGTATAAATGGATATTCCTAAGATCACCAAAGCCAATAACATATGTACTGTAACTACCCATTGGGTTAAATTGGTAGAAACCACAATTGAACCTAGCCATGCTTGATATCCTACGACTAGGATATTTAACCAGCTTAATACAATTATGCGTTTTGCGTTTTTCTTATAAGTAAAAGAAAAAATAGCCGTCAGCAGTAAAAAGACACCTAAAATGGCACCCGTAAGCCTGTTAACATATTCTACCCAAGTTTTTGCGGCATTAAACTCTTCATGCACTAGTATCGATTTATCTTTTCTAAGACTATCGGCTAATTCGTGCTTTCCCATACTCTCCAAGTAACGGGCAAACTTCTCGTTTTTCTTCTTTCTTCCCTCTATGTATTTACTTTCATAATCGGCAGGAAGTTGTTTTGCGGAAGTAGGTGGAAAATATTGATCGAAACATTTAGGCCAGTCTGGACATCCCATTCCAGAACCTGTACTACGAACAACACCTCCGGCCAAAATAACCACCAAAGTGGCAATAATGGTAATTAAGTTTATTCTAATAAATCTATTTTCAGATTTAGCAATCATTGATTTGTGATAGATTTATAAAAATAAGGTACCTGAAAGTGTTTAAACAATTGCAGGTACCTTATTACATATTTTCGACAAAGTCTGTATACCGTACCTTATTCTTGTACTGGTTTATTTACAGCTTCCCATTCTTTCTGAATACGTTCTGCCTCTTCGTTACCTTCAAAATCGTGAGGTAAATTAGAACTCATTGTTTGTGAGAAAGGTACAGTTTGAGGAATGAAGTCCTCTTCGGCACCTGGCTTGCTGTAATCATATGGCCAACGGTATACTGCAGGGATTTCTCCTGGCCAGTTTCCGTGTAAATGCTCAACTGGAGTTGTCCACTCTAAAGTATTTGCTTCCCAAGGGTTCTGAGTTGCTTTCTTACCTCTAAATATTGAGTAGAAGAAGTTAAATAGAAACGCAATTTGTGCTAATGCTGCTACAATTGCAGACCAAGTTACAAATACGTTTACTGTTAACCATTTGTTCATAAACTCGAACTCTGTAAATGCATAGTAACGACGAGGTACACCATCTAACCCTAAAAAGTGTAAAGGGAAGAATACCAAGTATGCACAAATGAAAGTTACCCAAAAGTGTAAGTAGGCTAACTTAGCATTCATCATTCTACCAAACATTTTCGGAAACCAATGATAAACACCGGCAAGCATACCAAAAATAGCCGCAGAACCCATTACTAAGTGGAAGTGGGCAACTACAAAATAAGTATCGTGTAAGTTAATATCTAAAGACGCATTACCTAAGAAAATACCTGTTAAACCACCAGAGATAAAGAATGATACCAAACCAATCGCAAATAACATTGCTGGCGTAAATCTGATATTACCTCTCCATAAAGTAGCTAGGTAGTTAAATGTTTTTACTGCAGATGGAACCGCGATAATTAAGGTGGTAATCATAAATACTCCACCTAACAACGGGTTCATACCCGTCACAAACATATGGTGACCCCATACGATAAATGACAATACAGTAATACCAATTAGAGAGTAAACCATTGCATGGTAACCAAAGATTGGTTTTCTTGAGTTTACAGAGATAATCTCAGAAGATATACCCAATGCAGGCATAATTACGATATACACCTCTGGGTGACCTAAGAACCAGAACAAGTGTTGCCATAAAATTGGAGAACCACCTTCATTTGGCATAATCTCTGTTCCAAATACCATATCTGATAAGTAGAAACTTGTACCGAAACTTCTATCAAAAATTAACAATACCACACCTGCTACTAAAACAGGGAAAGATAAAACGCCTAAAATAGCAGTTAAAAATAAAGCCCAAATAGTCAATGGCATTTTCCAAAGGTCCATTCCTTTTGTACGCATGTTCAAAATAGTAGCGATATAGTTCAAACTACCCATTAATGAAGATGCTACGAAGATGACCATACTGATTAACCACAGTGTCATACCTAATTGAGAACCAGGCATTGCCTTTGGAACTGCCGAAAGCGGAGGGTAAATCGTCCATCCACCACTGGCTGGGCCAGTTTGAATAAAGAACGAGCTCATCATGATGATACATGCAACTAGGAAAAACCAGTAAGAAAGCATATTCATGAACGGCGAAGCCATATCTCTAGCACCAACTTGTAAAGGGATTAAAAGGTTACTAAAAGTACCACTTAAACCTGCTGTTAATACAAAGAATACCATGATGGTACCGTGTATGGTTACTAGCGCCAAGAAAAAATCTGGCTTAATTCTTCCTCCTTCAGCCCATTTACCTAAAAATGTTTCTAATAAAGGAAAAGTTTTATCTGGCCATGCAAGCTGAAGTCTAAAAAGAATAGATAAAAGCATTGCAATAACTGCCATAATGATACCAGTTATTAAAAACTGCTTGGCAATCATTTTATGATCTTGACTAAATACGTATTTAGTTAAGAACGTTTCATGGTGATGGCCATGTCCATGATCGTCGTGGTGTGTATCGTGTAATGATATTGTTGACATAATAAGGTTTTTCCAGTATTATTATTTTTTTAAAGCTATTTGGTTTTTCACATCTAATTTTACCGCTGCTGTAGTGGCTGCAGTGTCAGCCGCTGGTGCTTCTTCTGTAGCTGCAGGAGCTGCTTCTACCGGAATTGGTAAATTAAATGCCTTTCTCAAGTCGTTAGTTAAATAAGGCGTTTGCTCTGCTAACCAAGCCTTATATTCTTGCTCGCTAACTACTCTTACGTTTTTCTGCATTTTATAGTGACCTTCACCACAAATTTTAGCGCATAATAAAACATAATTGAATTTAGGATCGTTAGTTTTAGTTCTCATCTCTTCTGTTGTAATCGTAGGAGTAAACTCGAAATAAGAAACCATACCTGGTACAGTGTTTAGTTGTACTCTAAAATGAGGCATGTAAAAACTATGAATAACATCTTTACTAGCTAATGTAAAACGAACTGGCTTATTCACAGGAAGCACAATTTCGTCTGCAATTAAATCATCTAAGCTATTTTTATCATTAAAGTCGATACCTAAACCGTTGATAGCTGTAGTTAATTTATAATTTCTTTTACCTACCACAGCATCAGCTCCTGGATAACGGATATCCCATAAGAACTGAGATGAAGTTACTTCGATACTGATAGGTCTGTTGTTTGCATCTTC
>Ga0308157_10008793_pt1 | contig 11379 bp, 9 predicted proteins | sample PhyBR1_FD_201035 | JGI IMG/M metagenome (GOLD analysis project Ga0308157, IMG submission 201035) | Phyllosphere microbial communities from UC Gill Tract Community Farm, Albany, California, United States - DLSLB.R1 | ecosystem: Host-associated > Plants > Phyllosphere > Unclassified | place: USA...
GTGCAGCTGGCAGCACTCGAGGACGTCGATGCGCTGGCCGCTCTCGATCCCGGCTTCGGCGCGGATGGCTGGAACGACGCGCTGGATGCCTACTTCGCCGACCACGATGAGATCCTCACCGGTTCGGATGCCCGCAGCTCGAAGCTGCTGCTGCTGACCGAGGGGTCCGCCGAGTGGACAGCGCGCCAGATCATCGACGATCCGGCGGGCGACCACGATTGGGGCATCTCGGCGACGATCGATCTTGCGGCATCCGATGAGGCCGGCGAAGCCGTCGTGACCGTGACGGGCGTCGATCGGCTGTAGGCGGTCGGGAACGCTCTAGGTCCCGCGACCGTTTCGGGGGGCGGTCGATGACCGGGGGATCAGCGTCGGGAGGGCACGGGTGACCCGTGCGACGCTCGACGACGATTCGAGGAGGTCGAAGGCACTCGTCGCGATCTGGTCGAAGGGAGTCCGCACGGTCGTCAGCGGTACGGGGAGCATCGCGGAGAGCGGAATGTCGTTGTAGCCGACGACCGATATGTCGGCCCCGACCGTCAGACCCGCGGCGCCGATCGCTGTGACGGCTCCGATCGCGAGGTTGTCGTTGGCGGCGAAGATCGCCGTCGGACGATTGCTCGCTCCGACCACGAGTCGCGCGGCTGCTTCGTTACCGGATTCGATGCCGTATCCGGTGGAGATGATGCGATCGTCCGGCAGTTCCCAGCCCGCTTCGGATATCGCTCGACGCGCGCCGGCGAGGCGGTCGCGCGCGCTCGAGGTGAACCACGGTCCCGTGATCACGGCGATATCGCGGTGTCCGAGGTCGAGCAGGTGACGCGCAGCGAAGTATCCACCGGCTTCATCGTCACCGAGTGCAGATGGGCTCTTCCCATCGGTGCGCAGCACCAGTGCGTGCGGAACTCCCCTGCCTCGAAGTGAGGCGGGCAACGTGTCGTCCAGTCGGGCTGTGGCGAGAATGAGTCCGTCGACGTTGCGTCCCAGAAGCGTCTCAGACGCGCGGCGTTCCTCATCCGGATCATCGCCGCAGGTCGCGACGACCGCGAAGGAGTCTCGTGACCGCGCCGCCCGCTCGAGCGCTTCGAACATCAGAGCCATGACGTTGTCGGTGAGGCGCGGAACGAGAACACCGATCGTGCCCGTGGCCCCCCGGCGCAGCCCTGCAGCGACGACGTTCCGGCGGTAGCCGAGATCATCGGCCACGGCACGCACGCGCTCGGCGGTCGTCGACCGCGACCGCGGCGTGCGGTCGTCGAGGACCCGGCTTACGGTCGAGATGCTGACGCCCGAGGCTGCCGCCACGTCCTTCAACGTGACGACACGTCGCTCGCTCTGAGCATCCATCGCGCCTCCTTCTCGGTGAGTCTAGTTTCGTCCTCTTGACATACAGCGTCCGCTCAATAATACTTGCAATCGTTCCTGCAAACGTTCCCGGGAACGATCCCACTGGGATCTCGCAGACGAGCAACCAGAGAAGGAAACGATCATGTCCCTCGACCTCCGCGGACTCAGCCCCGCCCCCGTCACCCCGTTCACCGAATCCGGCGATGTCGACTACGACGCGATCCAGCGCCTCGGCTCCTGGCTCGGCTCGATCGACGGAGTCAAGAGCCTCGTCGTCCTCGGGCACGCCGGCGAAGGCACTTTCCTCACCGAGGACGAGCAGCTCGACGTCATCCGCGCCTTCGTCGCCTCGACCGAGGGGCGCATCCCGGTGATCGCCGGTATCACGAAGGAGGGCAACAAGACGGCCGCGCTCGAGGCCAAGGCCGCACGGGAAGCCGGCGCAGCGGCCGGTCTCGTCTACCCGTCGCACGGCTGGCTGCGCTTCGGCTACCAGCAGGGCGCCCCGCAGTCCCGCTACCGCGAGATCTACGAGGAGTCAGGACTGCCGCTGATCCTGTTCCAGTACCCGGACAACACCAAGGCGACCTACGACCTCGACACGCAGCTCGAGATCGCCGGACAGGAAGGTGTGTTCGCGACGAAGAACGGTGTGCGCAATATGCGCCGCTGGTACACCGAGATCCCCGCTCTGCGCGCCGCTTACCCCGAATTGCAGATCCTCTCGTGCCACGACGAGTATCTGCTGCCGACGATGTTCGACGTGGACGGCCTGCTCGTCGGCTACGGAAATATCGCGCCGGAACCACTCATCGAGCTCATCACCGCCGGCAAGGCGCGCGACTACGAGACCGCCCATGCGATCCACGAGCGGCTGCTGCCCGTCACGCAGAACGTGTACCACCGCGGATCTCACATGGAAGGCACGGTCGCACTCAAGTGCGGGCTCGTGCAGCGCGGCATCCTCGACCACGCGACCGTCCGCACGCCGCTTCTTCCGCTGCCTGAGGGTGCGGAAGCCGAGATCGCTTCGGCATTCGCGCTCGCCGGACTCGGGGCGGTGAACGTCCCCGCATGATCCTGATGGATGCTGCGGCTCCTCAGCGGCAGCATCCATCAGGACTACAGCGTTCGCAGCGCTGACCCAGTCAATGACGACTCCGCGACCTGAGGGCGCCCTCCAATGAAGGAGAACCATGAGTGACCGATCGACCACGCGACGCACTTCGACAACGCCGGGCACTGGCTACGGCAGAGTCTCGACTGAAACGATGAGGAACATCGTCGAATCTCGTAGAACCCGCCGGTCCTTCTGGCAGCAGCTGACCCTCATCGGTCCGGCGTTCGTCGCCGGAGCCTGGCAGTTCGGTCCAGGAAACCTCACCACCGCTGTCCAGGCCGGCAGCGGCTACCAGTATGCGCTGATCTGGGTGATCGTCGTCTCGACGATCCTCATGATCTTCCTCACCGATATGAGCGTGCGGCTCGGCATCAAGTCGCCTGTCTCGCTCATCGCGTCGATCAAGGACCACCTCGGCGGCTGGGTCGGCGTCGTCGCCGGAGTCGGCGTCTTCCTGATCACACTGTGCTTCTCGGTCGGCAATGCGGTCGGTTCGGGCCTCGGGCTGTCGATGCTTCTCGGCGGCAGCCCGATCATGTGGACCGTCATCTGCACCGTCGCCGTCGCCGGCGTCCTGCTGCTGCGCAACGTGTACCGCGTGGTCGAGAAGGTGCTCATCGTCGCGGTGGCTCTCATGGCGATCACATTCATCGCATCCGCGTTCATCTCCAACCCCGACTGGGCTGCGGCCGGAGCAGGTCTGCTCCCCACTGCCCCGGACGGCGCCTGGCTACTGATCGTCGCGCTCGTCGGAACCAACTTCTCCGTGAACGCGGCGTTCTACACGTCGTACGGAACACGGGAGCGCGGACGCTCCGAGGCCGACTATCGCGACATCACCGTCGTGGATACGATTCCCGGAATCATCGCACCAGGGATCATGACGGCTCTGGTCATCGTCGTCGCCGCCTCAGTACTGGGCCACACCGGCGAGGCCGCGCCCACGATCGTGGCACTGGCCGGCGTCTTCGAACCGCTCGCCGGACCGGTCGGCTCCACAGTGTTCGCACTCGGATTCTTCGCGGCGGCATTCTCATCGATGATCGCGAACGCCACGGCCGGCGGAACGATGCTGGCCGACGGGCTCGGTCGGGGACCGTCATCCAGTTCCCGGTCGGCGAAGATCGTCAGCGGTGCCATCCTCGCCTTCGGGGCGCTGGTCGCCGTCGTGTTCCAGTCCTCGCCCGTTCAGCTGATCGTCATCGCTCAGGCGCTGACGGTGCTGGTCGCTCCTGTGCTCGCCGCGCTCATCATCATGATGGCGAACCGCACGACTCTGATGGGCGACATGCGCAATCGCTGGTGGCAGAACCTGTTCGGCATCGTCGGTCTCGTCGCCGTCGTCCTGCTGTCGGTGAGGCTCCTCATCTCATTGCTGGGCTGAGCCGGGGGACTCCGGCCGGTCGATCCGCAGCACGACGTGACGCGGCGGATCGACCGGATTGTCCGGGGTGATGTCTCCCTCGGCGATCCGTACGAAACCGGCCTTCTCCAGCACACGCCACGACCCGATGTTCCCGGCGACGACGGCGACGATGATCGTCGGCGCCTCGGGGTAGGCCGCCCACGTGTCGGCGACGACGTCGCTGATGATCCGCGTGCCGAGTCCCTTGCCTGTCCGCGCAGCGTCGGCGATGAGGTAGTCGATCGTCACCGCGCCCGCCGGCACCTCGACGATCGCGGCGAGCTCTTCGAAGTCCGCGGCGTAGTCCTCGATGCATGATCGCTGCACGAGCGCAACCGGCTCGGACCCCAGGTGCACGAGCAGATCCTCGCCCGCTTCCTCGCCGCGCGTCCCCGGCCCGAAGTCCCGGGCAACGCCCTCGGCCGAGAAGTCGTGATGCCAGTAACGATGCACGTGCGGGCGGGAGAGCCAATCCGCGAGCAGCGGGAAGTCGGTCTCGGCGACTGGGCGCCATGTGATGCGCTGAGCAGACATGGCACTCAGCACATCATCAACGCGCCTGTGCCCGACGTCCCCCGCCCAGCGCGTGACTGACCTTGTCGGCCGCATCGACGACGGCGGCGGCGAAGGCTGAAGCCCGTGGGTTCACACGGAATGTGGGCCCCGAGATGCACATGGCTGCAACGGGGTGACCTGCTGCATCGATGATGGGGGCAGCGAATCGCGAGACGCCGTCTCCGGAATCATGCCCGGCCCAGCCCCGATCACGTGCTTCGTCCAGCTCGCTCTGCATCGTGGCGATCTCCGCGGCAGAGAAGACGATCTGAGCTCCGGCCGCCGACAGCGCGAGTGCCTCGGAGCGCTCATCCTCGCTGAGCAGAGCCAACGCTGCACGCCCCGCAGCAGTCTCATGCACCAGGCGCTGAGTGGTCGAGAGATTCGAGCGGACCACCTGCGAGGACGGGATGTAGTCGACGAATTGCATGTACCCGCCATCGAGCACTGCAAGATGCACTTCTTCGTCGAAATCAGCGTGCATATCCTCCAGATGCGGCCTCGCGACGATGAGCAGATCCTCGATATCCGAGTAGCCGGCAGTGAGCTGACTCAGCTTGCTGGTCAGCCGGTAGCGCCGATACGTGTCCTGACGGATGTACCCGGCATCGCGTAGAAATGCCAGGATGCGCGAGGCCGTCGACTTGTCGAGTCCTGTCTCCTCGGCGATCTCCTTGACGCTTGCCCCGCGGCGACTGGATGAGCGCGCGACCGCTTCGAGGATACTCAGCCCTCGAAGCAGCATGTTCGCCGCTCCCGCTGACTTCACCTGCGCAGCCGTCTCGACTTCCGTCATGACATCGGGCTCCTTCCTTGAGCGGACCGATGTTGACATGGCCCGCACCGGCACATAACATCATCCTACGACATGCAACAGCGTTTTACTCCATGAAACGTGTTGCACGCCATCTGTAGGCCATCCGAGGAGCAGTGTTGCATGGACAGCGAGACGACCACCACCCGTTTGAACGACGGCGTGACAATTCCCCGCATCGGTCTCGGCGTCCTGCGGGTTCCCGCTGACGATGCGCAGCGCTCCGTGCGCACCGCACTCGAATCGGGATACCGCTTCGTCGACACTGCAGCCGTGTACGGCAACGAAGACGGAGTGGGGCGGGGCATCCGGGAGTCCGGAATCGCTCGTGAAGACGTGTTTCTCACGACCAAGGTGTGGAACACCAATCATGGGTATCAAGAGACGCTCGACGCCTTCGCGAAGAGTCTCGAGCGCCTGGATGTCGACTACGTCGATCTCTACCTGATCCACTGGCCGATGGCCCACCTCGGGAAGTTCCCCGACACCTGGCGGGCACTGCAGGAGATCAGAAGACAGGGGCTCGCACGGTCGATCGGCGTCTCAAATTTCCTCGTGAAGCACCTCGAGAGCCTCGCGGCCGAGTCCGATGCGCTCCCCAGCGTGAACCAGATCGAGCTTCACCCGCACATGCAGCAGAACGAGCTTCGGGCCTATCACGCCGATCACGGGATCGCGACAGAGGCGTGGAGCCCACTCGGCCAAGGCCAGCTCCTCGAGGATGCAACGCTCGCTCAGCTCGCCAGGGAGCACGGCAGATCCGTGGCGCAGATCATCCTGCGCTGGCACCTGCAGCTCGGCGACATCGCGATCCCGAAGTCCTCCAACCCGGAGCGCATCCGGCAGAACATCGATGTCTTCGACTTCGAGCTCTCCGCTGACGACATGAACCGGATCGCTCACCTCAATCAGGATCGACGAATCGGGAGCCACCCCGACAGTCCTCCGAAGAACGGCCTCCCCTACGACGACTGAACACGACCGGTAGACAGCAGCGGCGCGCAGCGCGCCCTGAACGTTCGACCTCAGAGAAGAGGATGGTCCATGACCCGACTGATCAACGATGCTCAGCGCTTCGCCGCGGAGTCCCTCAGCGGATTCGCAGCAGCGCACTCCGACGACGTCCACCTCGTTCCCGACGCCGGCGTCACCAGCACCGAGGCTCCAGAGGCAGCACAGGTCGCGGTCGTCATGGGTGGCGGATCGGGCCATCATCCGGCGTTCCTCGGTTGGGTCGGCCCTGGACTGGTGAACGGCGCGGTCAGCGGGAACATCTTCTCCTCACCCTCCGCCGCCCAGGTGGTGCGGGTCGCGCAATCAGCATCGCAGGGACAGCCGGTGCTGCTGCTTCCGATCAACTACGCGGGCGACATCCTGCACTTCTCTGAGGCACGCGACCGCATGCGTGCGGACGGCCACGACGTGCGGCTGGTCGCCGTGACCGATGACATCGCGTCAGCCCCGGCAGAGGACGCCGCCGCACGTCGCGGGATCGCCGGAAGCTTCATCGTGGCGAAGATCGTCGGCGCCGCGGTTCAGTCCGGCGCGGGGATCGACGACATCGAGCGCCTCGCGCGACGGGCAAACGATGCCACCCGCTCCCTCGGCCTGGCATTCAGCGGCTGCACGCTCCCCGGATCGCCTGGCCCGAACTTCGACGTCCCGGACAGCAAGATGGCACTCGGCCTGGGAATCCATGGCGAACCCGGCCTTCGGATGCTCGATCTGGAGTCCGCCGATCACGCCGCTGACGTCCTCGTCGATGAGATGTTCCAGGAGCGGGCACCGTTGAGCGGGGCACGAGTAGCCGTCCTCGTCAACGGCTTGGGCTCCACGAAGTACGACGAGCTCCACGTCCTGTTCTCACGGATCGCACAGCGCGTCGAGTCCGCCGGGATGACCCTCGTCGCCCCCGTCGTCGACGAACTCGTCACGAGCCTGGACATGGCCGGCGCATCCCTCTCGATCACTTACCTCGACGACGAGATGGAGGAGTTATGGCGAGCGCCTGCTCACTCGCCTGCTTTCACCAGACGCGCGCCCGAGGACCGGTCCGCCACCCCTACGCGCACCACCACCGCCCCGAAACGTACCGCCACACGACCAGACGACTCTGCGTCTCCAACTGATGACGCGCACGAGCCGGCGAGCGAAGCATCCGTCCGCCTCGCCGCGCAGATCGCTGACGCTCTCGACGTCGCCGCATCTGAGATGGATGTGCGCGCCGATGAACTCGCCCGCCTCGACAGCGTCGCCGGTGACGGCGACCACGGCGCGTGCATGCAGCGCGGATCCCGAGCCGCCCACGCGGCGGCGTCCGAAGCGGTCAGTCGCGGTGCCGGTGCAGCCCTGGCTGCCGCAGGGGACGCGTGGTCAGAGGTCGGCGGAGGAACCTCCGGAGCGCTCTGGGGTGCTGGACTCCGCGCAGCAGGTGAGCGCGTCGACGGCGATGACCGGCCCGCCGCGGATGTGCTCCGCACGACCGTAGAGGCCTTCGCTCTGACGATCGCAGAGCGGGGCGGAGCATCCGTGGGCGACAAGACGATGATCGACGCCATCGCCCCCTTCTCCAGCGCGCTGTCCGCGAGCATCGGCTCCGGCGAGGCTCCGGCGACGGCCTGGCACTCTGCAGCAGTGTCCGCTGCGAGCTCCGCACAGCGCACTGCGGAGATCACAGCTCGCCGCGGCCGTTCACGGACTCATGGAGACGCGTCACTCGGAACGCCCGACCCCGGAGCGATCTCGTTCGCTCTGATCGTCGCGGCACTCGACCAGCAGGCTGAGCGGACCGCTGCGGACGGAACGGGTCGATGAGCATGCACTCGCCGCGGGTGCTGATCGGACCGGAGGTCGAGCCCTGGTTGCGAGACGCCGTCATCGACGGCGACGGCATCCTCGTCGATGATCACCGCGAAGCAGAGGCGATCGTGTGGCGAGGTTCAGACCACCGGCGGCTCGCGGACCTGCTCGCAGAAGCACCGGACGTGTCCTGGATCCAGCTGGGTGCGGCAGGAACAGACGCTTGGGCCGCGAGCGGCCTCTTCCACGACGGCCGAGTGTGGACCAGCGCCAAGGGCGCGTACTCGGAAGCGGTGGGTGAGCACGCTCTCGCGCTGACCCTGGCGCTGCTGCGAGACCTCCCCCGGTTCGCCGGCGCCGCACGTTGGCTGCCGAAGTCCGGACGTATGCTCTTCGATCGCACGGTTCTCGTTCTCGGTTCTGAGGGCGGCATCGGGCAGGAGCTCATCCGCTTGCTCACGCCGTTCCGCGTCAACATTCTCAGCGGCGGTCGCGGCGGCATCTCGGATGCGACGACCGGCGCCCCGCTGACTCTGGAGGCGGCGCTCGGCCGCGCCGATGTCGTGGTCATCGCCACCGCGCTGACCTCAGAGACCAGAGGCTTGTTCGGCCCGGCTCAGTTCGCAGCGATGCAGCGGACCGCCGTCCTCGTGAACATCGCGCGCGGTGCCGTCGTCGACACGGATGCTCTCGTTCAGGCGCTCGACAGCGGCGAGATCGCCGCTGCGGCCCTCGATGTCACCGATCCGGAGCCATTGCCCGCCGGCCACCCGCTCTGGTCGCTGGAGAACTGTCTGGTCACTCCGCACACCGCGAATACTCCCGAGATGCTCAAGCCTCAGCTGGCTCGACGCATTACCGAGAACCTGAGGCGCTTCGCCGCAGGTGCCCCCCTTCTCGGCGTCGTCGACGCCGCCAAGGGGTACTAGCAATCAGCACACCGAACAGGAAGGGCGAGATGAAGTCGATGAAGAGTTCAACATACCCAAGGCGAGGAGCCGGAAGGCTTGCCGCCGTGGCGGCCGCAGTCGCACTGGCGATCGGCTTGACCGGTTGCGGAGGCGGCACGTCTGCGACTGAGGGCGGAGGCGATTCCGGCGGCTCGTCCGAACTGTCGATCGGGTACGCCTTCGCTCCCGAGACCTTCGACCCGATCTACGCCATCGCTGGGGCACAGGCCAGCGCGCATATCCAGGCGATCTACGGGGCGTTGATCGAACGCGATGCCGACGGCGTGGAGAGGCCGGGCATGGCCGAGTCGTGGGAGTGGGTCGATGCGACCACCCTCACATTCAAGATCCGCCCGGATATGACGTTCACCGACGGTGAGAAGTACGACGCCGAGGCGGTGAAGAAGTGGATCGACTACGGCCGCGCAGCCGAGAACACTCCGTACCAGAACCTGAGCGCCGTCGAGAACGTCGTGGTCGAGGATCCGCTGACGGTGACGCTCGAGCTGAATCGTCCTGACCCGCGGCTCACGAAGTTCTTCGTCGGACACATGGGCGCAGTGCCGAGCCCGGCATCCATCGACTCAGGCGATCTGGGAATCGAACCGGTCGGCGCAGGGCCCTACATCCTCGATGCCGATAAGACCGTCGTCGACAACACATACACCTACGAGAAGAACCCGGACTACTGGGATGCCGATCGCTTCGAGTTCGACACGCTGGTGATCAAGATCTACACCGACGCGAACGCCATGTACAACGCGCTCGCGTCCGGGCAGGTCGACGTGGGCTATGGCAACGGCAGCAACTACGCCGCAGCGGATGCGAGCGACCTGGAGATCTTCTCGCAGCCTCAGAACGCGAACGGGATCTCGCTGTACGACATCGACGGCGTCAACGTCCCGGCGTTCGCCAGCAAAGAGGTCCGCCAGGCGCTGAACTACGCCATCGACAAGCAGAGCATCATCGACACCGTGTTCCAGGGACAGGGCACCGCGAGTTCGCTCGGCTTCACACCCGGCAGCGGCCCGGGTTACGACGAGTCACTGCTGGACTACTACGAGTACGACCCGGAGAAGGCCAAGAGCATGCTCGAAGAGGCCGGCTACCCGGACGGATTCTCGTTCGATGCCGTCACTCTCACCAAGGACCAGCCGATGGCGGAAGCCGTGGCCGGATACCTCGAAGAGGTCGGCGTGACGATGAACCTCGTCGTTCGCGCTCCCGGTGAGACGGCGAACACCGACATCGGCAAGTACGATGCGGCCGCGGCTGCGATGGGACTCGCCGACTCGTTCGCCACACCCCCGAACCTCTGGCTCGGTCCTGCCAGTGCCACGAATCAGCGCGGCCACGAGGATGCCGAGATCCGCGCCCTCTACGACCAGGCGATCAACGCCGTCGGCGACGAGCAGGCCGCCCTCATGGAAGATATCGCCCAGCTCTCGGTCGAGCAGGCGTACGGAATCCAGGTCGGATACGTGAACTCTCTGACGTACTACCACGCCGACAAGGTCGCCGACATCATGGTGCTCCCGGCGCACGGCGGCCCGTACATCCTCGAGGGACTCACTAAGCCGTAGTCCACTGTTCGGTGCTCCTGCCAACGCAGGAGCACCGAACCCCCAACTTCCCATCCGACAGGAGACCAGATGCTCGTCTACGCGCTGAAGCGACTCGCGTACTCCGTGCCGATGCTCTTCGGGGTCTCATCTCTCGCCTTCCTGCTGCTGAACATGCTCCCCTCGGACATCGCGCAGATCAAAGCCGGCGAGGACGCCACCCCGGAGACGATTGCCGCCATCCGCGAGAGCATGGGCTTGAACCGTCCCGTCTACGAGCGCTACTTCGAATGGTTGGGCGCACTGCTGCGGGGCGACCTCGGCGTCTCCTGGCACAACGGCCAGTCGGTGCTCAGTGGAATCGTGGCGTCGGCGCCGGTGACGCTGTCGATCGTCGTGCTCTCTCTGCTTCTCGCCCTCATCGTCGGGGTGCCCATCGGAGTGATCGCAGCCGTCCGCGGCGGACGCCTCGACCGGATCCTCGTCAGCAGCACAGTGGTCGCATTGGCCATCCCGAACTTCTGGCTCGGACTCATGCTCGTCCTCGCCTTCTCCCTCGCCATCCCCTTCTTGCCGGCTACCGGGTACATCCCCCTCGAAGCAGACCCGGCCCTCTGGCTGCGCCACCTGGTGCTGCCGGTCCTCGCCGTCGCATCGGTCTCGGTATCGGCGATCGCCCGCCAGACGCGTTCCGCCATGGTCGAGAACCTCAGCAAGGACTACGTCCGCACGCTCCGTGCCGCTGGCATGTCCGAGACGTCGGTGATCTACAAGCACACGCTCAAGAACTCGGCCGTTCCTGTACTGACCACCCTCGGCATCCAGTT
>Ga0308157_10008795_pt1 | contig 11377 bp, 10 predicted proteins | sample PhyBR1_FD_201035 | JGI IMG/M metagenome (GOLD analysis project Ga0308157, IMG submission 201035) | Phyllosphere microbial communities from UC Gill Tract Community Farm, Albany, California, United States - DLSLB.R1 | ecosystem: Host-associated > Plants > Phyllosphere > Unclassified | place: USA...
TTTGGTTTAGGAGTTAATTTCGGATTTTAATCAAAGTCCAGAGCAGCACAATTGGTTTTTACAATAGCATGATGTCCCGCCATTCGCTATATCTTTACTTGTCATAAGAAGGCAAGAAAAGGATGCTGCTGCTGTCGGGGCTAATTAAGGACAATCGGTTTTTTATTAAATTTTAATTTTTGTTACAATAAAAAGAAAGATTCCCAACACTCTTAGTGTGAAAACCAAGATTGTTGAGAATCATTTTCTACTTTTCCAAAAATAAAAACGTCAGCTAAAAAAGATAATTTGATATTAGTCTATAAAACCAAATTTATCTTCAAAAATTTTTCCAATCACCGGAATTGGTTTTTTCTGTTCGTTGGCAGCGTTGATGATGCCAAAAATCCATAAGATAAAAATGGCATAGCCAATGTAGCTTAGGAAATACAATGAAGTCACAGTTGCAATAACCACAGAAAGAATAATGTTTACGGCGAAAGAAACTAAAAAGATTCCGAAGCCTTGTTTTAGATGGTAGGTTACCAAATCGCTTTTTGGGTTTAAATCTTTACTTTTTACAAAAGCTACAATCCAGCCAATGATAGTGATGTAGCTTAAGATAGACAGGGTTTTATTGTTCATGTTATAGTTATTTACTGGATCAAAAATAGTAGTAACTATTGTAAGTCAAAACCCGGACTTTGTCTTCTGCTGTTTCCGCTTGGTATTTAGTTTCTTTAAACCGGTATTACGTATTAAAGATTAAATTTCATCTTTCATCAGTTTAAAAAACTGCTCTTTTTTTGCCCTTGAAATAGGCACAAAAGATTTATCATTCATCTGGACCATTCCTTCACGGGAGTAACTTACAATGCAATTCACATTTATCAGATGTGATTGATGTATCCTGAAAAATTCAGGTGGTTCCAGCAGATCTTCATAATTTTTGAGTGGTTTGGAAACCATAATTTTTCTGCCGTCCGTAAGCAAAAAAGTCGTGTAAGAGCCAGAAGTTTCACATCTTATGATTTGCTCGAGCTTTACTACATACATCGCTTCCTGCGTTGGCAGGATAATCCGGTCCGGTGTTTTTGAAAGATTGGTTTGTAATTCAGTAAGCTGTTGTTTTTCCAGAACCCTTTCCTGTAAAAGAGCAATACGGTCTATAGCGGTTTTCAGTTCTTCCGGATCTATGGGTTTCAAAAGATAATCAATGGCACTGTATTTAAAAGCATTAATGGCATGCTGTTCGTATGCGGTTGTAAAAATCAGGTGAAAGGAATTAAAAGTAATTTGCTGCAGCACATCAAAACCGGTTCCATCTCTCAGCATAATGTCCATAAAAACAAGATCCGGTTTTAAACGGTCAATGAGTTTTACGGCTTCTTCAACGCTTTCGGCGTAAGCCACAACCTGAATTTCATCAGGCGCTGTCATTTCGAGCATTATAGATAAAGCTTCCCTGAGTCGCTGTTCATCTTCAATAATAATAGTTTTGTACATTTTATTATAGTATTGGAATATTTAAAATTACGATACAGCCCGGTCCGTCATCAGCATCGCGCTCCCGAACCTCAAATCCTGCATACGGATTTTCTTTCTGCATTTTGCTTAACCTTTCGTCTGTTATTTTGGTAGACAATGATTCGTGATTGTCTTTTAGTTTCAGTTTTCGGGAAGCCGCTAAACCGATTCCGTTATCTTTAATGGTACAGATCAGGTTTTTTTCATCTGTGTGTTGTGTAAAATGAATGGTAATCAAACCTTTAATTTCTTTCACCTGAGGTTTCAGTCCATGTTCAACGGCGTTTTCTATAAAAGGCTGGATCAATAATGGTGGTATAAGAACATCGGTTTCAACAGTTTCATCGCATTCAATTACATATTCGAAACCGTTATTAAGACGCAATTGCTGGAGTTCGATATAATTTTTTAAAGTGTTTATTTCTTCGTCAAGCGAAATGGTTTCTTTACGGGATTGCTCCAAAACTTGTCTGGTGAGTTTCGCAAATTTATTCAGATAGGAAACTGCAGGAAGTGTATCTTTTTGAAGTATCATGCTCTGGATATTTCCCAAAGCATTAAAAATAAAATGCGGATCCATTTGAGATCGCAGCAGTCTTCTTTCGAGTGAAAGGGTGGAAGCCAGATTTTCAATCGTTTCTTTTTCCATCAATTGTACTTTAAGTTCTGTATTGGCCTGTTCCTGTTTCAGGAAATCTTCACGATTTTGATAATAACGCTGGCGATAATAATAAGATCGGAACATAAACACCAGCCCAATCAGTAAAACACCGGAAATTCCATAACCTAATAATTTGTTTTTTTGTACTAACTCATTTTCGAGTTCCAGTTGTTTGATTCGTTCTATTTTTTTAGAAGATTCATATCTTACATCTGCATTTTGCAATACTTTTTGAGTTGATTCATCATATTTCAACTGATTGTATTTGACATATTCTGCATCATAATTATAATAAGCTTCAAAATCTTTTCGTTTTGCTGCAACATCTTTGAGACAATCGTAAAAAGTAGCTAAAAGGTAATTATCTGTATAGGGAAGGCTTTTTTGGTATTTTATTCCTTCAATAAATAATAGTTCAGCTTTGGCATAATCGCCTTTTTCGGTAAAATAAAATCCCTGAAGCCCAATCGCACTTCGGTAAATGATTCTGATATTGTATTGTTTCGCAATAGCAGTTGCTTTTTCCAGGTTTTTCAAAAAAGATTTTTCATCAATGGGTTTCGGTCCTTTCGAATAAAGATCGGCTAGATTGATATACGCAATTCCAATATTGCTTTTGCTTACTATTGAGCTGGCATGTTTTTCAGCAAGACCAACCGTTTGCTTAAAAAAAGTTACTGCTTCATACCATTCTGTAGTGTTTGCAGTTTCCAGCTTATCGGTTAAGTAACTTCCAAAAGCAAGGCGGGCATGCAGAATACTTTCAGGATCACCGGCTTTGGCGGCATGGTATAAAGCTTCCCGGGCATATTTTTCGACTTTCGTTGGTGATGCCGGAGAAAAAAGGTATGAGATATCCGAAGCAATTTTAGAACACTGATCGTGTGCCTGGACTTTTGCAAAAAGCTTATAGGAAGCCAGAAGATATTTTATAGCCTGTGGTTTTTCATCGATATACGATTTCAGTGTGCCCATTGCAAGGAATGCATATGCTTTCGGTCTTATTATATTGGTTTTGCCGGACAAATAATAAGCACTGTCGGCATAATGCGAGAATTCTTTTAAATGCAGCAACCGTCTTTGGGTTAAAGCCAAATACGAATAGCAAATAATCTTGTCCTCTGTACTATTTTTCTTTTTTGCCTGATTTAATGCCAGCTGCTGCATTTTTTTGCAGGAAGCAGTATCAGAAAAACGTTTGGAATATCCATAAGCAGCCAAATTCTCTGTAGCAGAAGCTTTTTGGGCATGGACTGAAATTCCTAAAAAAAGAAATAGCAATAGGAAAAAAATGCATTTTAAATGGACGTTTTTTAAAGGCAAAAATATTGGATTGAAGTGCATAGATATCGATATTACTGAGGAAAAGTACAAATTGTCTGATTACTGACCAAACATTTTCAGGCTGAAAAATCAATTTGTAAAGAGGGTTTGAAATTAGCCATAAAGTTTGTTTTTACTGATACACCGCAGCTCTGACCAAATAAAAATCTAACCCTGCCATATACCAATTCCGAATTGTTTCGAGGTTTACTAAATAGTAATCTTGCTATAAATATTTTTTAAAACAAATCTAAATTATGAATAAGAAAAAGTTTACATTAATGCTGATAGCCTTTTGTTTTTTGACCACACTGAGTTATGGACAACAGGAAGACAAACGTGTTAAAATAGAAATCACGGTAAAAGACGGAAATAAAACTATTGTAGCACCGGTTCGTTCTGCGACATTTTCTTTTACGACTTCAACAAATAATGTTACCACGACTGATGGTACTGAAAAAAAAGAGCAGACAAAGAATTATTATTTTTCTATAGATTTCGAGAGGCAGAATGTGGCGTTATTAAAAGCTTTTATGACTAATAAAAACGGGCTAGACGGATACATCACAATGGTGGATTCTTACGGTAAAATGCCTTCCAGGAAATTAGAATTTACAAAAGCAAACATAGATTCTTTAAGCGATCAATTGACCGCGGATTATACCAGCTCGTATATGTCAATAGTAGCTGCTACACTGATTATTGATGGTGTAAAAGTTGAATAACTATGGAAGCATTACAAAAATTCACAAAAAACGGAAACCAGTATGTCATGAAAAGACAATACGGTTTTGGACTCATTGTAGTTTTCGGAATGGCAGCATTCTCTTTTGCAGGCGTATTGATAAGTAATACAGCGATGATCTGGATTTTTGGAATTCTTACTGTTTTATGTCTGATTTCCATTTTTATAAATCACGTTGTGATCGATATGGACCAAAAAGAAATCCTCATCAAAAATGCCCTGATTATTCCGCCGGTTCGGATTCCGCTCAGTGATTTTGTTAATTTTGAAGTCGTACGAACCACTCAGTATTTCTTCACCATAAATGTTTCTTTGAATCTGTATTATATGAAAAATGGCAAAGAACAATGCAGCGGTATCGCACAGGGGTTTACAGCCAGATCTATGCAAAATTTACTTAACGAAATTCAGGAAATTATAAATACAGATGAACATTCAGGAAAAATATAATATCGAAGAAACACTCAATACGTTTTCTTTATGCCCCAAAAAGCCATCACTTGTTATGTCATGGTGGTTTTTAGCGGGTATTATTGCCGGTATTTTGATTTTATCGTTTTTTGATCATCGGCTTGATGAAGCAATGCGATGGGCAATTTATATCTTGATGGGTTATTTTGTATTGCATAGTTTATATGATATACAAATAGGAAGTAAAATACGTTATACTTTTGATGCAAAAGAAAATACAGTTTACAAAAGCAGTCCGTTAAGAGCTAAAAGAAAAATCATGAAACTGGAAGAGATCGTAATTTTTGTGCACTCAGAAATGGGAAGCTGGTATTATGCATTAGGTGCCCATAAAAGTCAGTTTATAAAAAGTTATATCATAAGCGAAAGCTTTAGTTCAGGTAAAAAAAGCGAAACAAAACAGGAAGCTTATGAAAATTTTGTTTTGATGAAAATTGAAGAATTGCAGTCTTCAGTTATAAAAAAGGCGGAAACCCAAAACCAGTAATAAGATGAAACTTAAAATTATTTTTGTCCTTTTTTTGTCGGCTATTGTTTCTTCTTGTAACCTGCTAAATGATAGTCCGAATCAGGTTTTTGAGGTCATTGGTCTTAATGCAAATAAAATTCCTAAAAGTTTTGAACGCTTATTTAAAGAGTTTTATCAACAAAAAATAAATGGCAGTTTACAAGTGCCGACAACGGATAATAAATCGATGCGTCCTGGCACGTGTGTAGAGTCTATAAACTATTGGTATGGAAATACGTTCAAGGAGGACATCAAAAAAATAAAAAAATTAAAGGTTGAGGAAGAAGCCAAACCGATTGTCAAAGCCGCTTTAGATTTGTTTCAATACGCAGATGAAATTCAAAAAACGGATTTCCTTATCATTGCAAAAATGATTGATGAAGGAAAAAGCGAAGAGGAAATAGATAATGCCAGCAGAAAACTAGACGATACCAAAGGCATATTGCTGGATAAAAAATATGAAAGCGTCATGAAATTGTTATTGCCTTATGCCGATAAAAATGGTGTTGAATATAAGACATTTTAGTATTAATAAAAAATCCCTTTTGATTTTTTAAAAGGGATTTTTGTTTTTAATTTTTTCAGAGATTTATTCCTCTTCCTTCTCAACGGCATCCTTATAATCCGGATACAGGAATTTATTATAAGGAAATCTCGTAATGTGAATTTGACGGACCGCTTCATAAACAATTTCTCTGAACTCCTCAAAATTTTCTTTTTGAGTTGCAGATATAAACAATGCTTTATCCTGACCTACATTACTCATCCAGGTTTGTTTCCATTCGTCAAGCGTGTAATGTCTTCTGGTTTTTTCAGTAATCAAATCATCATCGTCAATGGTTAGATGTTTGTAGGCATCAATTTTATTAAAAACCATAATAGTTGGTTTGTCATTGCTTTTGATTTCCAGTAAAGTCTGGTTTACAGATTCAATATGATCTTCAAAATCCGGGTGCGAAATATCTACGACATGTAATAATAAATCGGCTTCACGAACTTCATCAAGTGTACTTTTAAAAGAATCTACCAATTGAGTTGGCAGTTTTCGAATAAAACCTACAGTGTCTGAAAGCAAAAAAGGCAGATTTTTAATCACCACTTTTCGGACTGTAGTGTCTAGAGTTGCGAATAGTTTATTTTCGACAAAAACATCACTTTTTCCAATCGCATTCATCAAAGTCGATTTTCCCACATTCGTATAACCAACTAAGGCAACACGCACCATTGCACCGCGATTGCTGCGCTGAATGCTCATTTGCTTATCGATTGTTTTGATTTTGTCTTTCAGTAACGAAATACGATCACGAACAATACGTCTGTCGGTTTCGATCTCAGTTTCTCCCGGACCACGCATACCAATACCTCCTTTTTGACGCTCAAGGTGTGTCCATAAACCCGAAAGTCTTGGCAGTAAATATTGACATTGTGCCAGTTCTACCTGAGTTCTTGCATACGAAGTTTCAGCCCTTTGCGCAAAAATATCCAGAATTAAATTCGTTCTGTCGAGGATTTTGCAGTCAATAATTCGTGAAATGTTTTTTTGCTGTGAAGGGGTTAATTCATCATCAAAAATAACAGTCGATATGGCATTTTCTTTTACAAAAAGATTGATTTCATCTATTTTTCCGGTACCCACAAAAGTCTTAGGGTTCGGGCGTTCCATTTTTTGCGAAAAGCGTTTGATCACTTCTCCGCCGGCCGTAAAAGTCAAAAACTCTAATTCGTCCAGATATTCTTGTAGTTTCTCTTCATTTTGATTTTGAGTCACAATACCAACAATGGCTGTTCTTTCAAAATTTATTATTTCTTTTTCTAACATAGCTTTGAATAAGCTGCAAATTTAATGATTTGTAAATAGAATACTTATAGAATTTAGTTTTTAAGTTCTATTTAAGAAATTGTTATAGTCTCTAAAAAAATAAAAACCATTTAGAAATTTACTTTTTCTAAATGGTTTTAAAGGATATCAGAGAATAGGTTTTTATTCGTAAATAAAAGTTTTCTCTGTTTTTACAATTCCGTTTTCTTCAATTTGAGAGCACGATATAGGGAAATTCAGTTTGTTGTATTTGTACTTTCTGCTTACAGCGACCAACGCTGTTGAAGTAGGACTAAAGTTAACTTCATTATTATACGATATAGATTCGAAGCTAAATTCGTTTTCATGGTACGAAATCATAGGTACAATTACTTTGTAATTATCACCAAATAAATTCTGAACGATTAATTGGTCTACCGATTTTTTATCATCAAAAGTATAGGTTTTGGATATTTTGTCTCCTACCAGACCTTTGTGTTTTGATACATTGTCGTTCACATAAACATATTCAATTTTACCGATAATGGCTTTGTTTCTGTCACGTGAGGTACGTCTGACGATAATGCCGTTTTCAACAATATATTCAATATCTTCAAGCACATTCTGATGGTTGGTACTTTTCTTTGTTATGGCTTTAATCCTGGCTCCATCGTAATTAAAAGTAACCGTTTTGGTTATATAATCATTACCTTCATGATACTTATTTACAAATTTTGTAATGTTGTTGTCTGCGTCATAAGTATAATTGGTAACTTCTTTCCAGTCACTTCCTATCTTATCTTTTACAGTCATATCCAGTAATCCGTTTTTGTTATAAAAGAATTTCTGAATAACATCTGAGGTAGTGATGGTTTCGATTTTTCCATCTTTAAAAACAACTGTTTTGTTTACAATTTCACCGTCTTTAGAATTTTGATAATTTGTTTTTACGATGTTAATTTGTTTCAATCGAACCGGATTGTCCTGACTGTGCATCAAACCGGTAGAAACCATTGCAAGAATGGCTAGCAGGTAAATTTTTTTCATAAGAAGTTTTAATTTGGGATGACCAAAATACAAAATTCTATTAAATTTTAACAATCAAACAACTGAAAAACACAATAATTAGATTTTTATTACAATTTTATTACTGTAAGTCATTGGATTATATTGTTTTTGAAACTTATTTTTCTCCAAACATTTTTACATCATCAACCATAAATGCTCCATTAAGAGTTTTATCTTTTCCTGATCCGGTATATTTAAATGCAATATTGACATTTCCTGAATAAGCGGATAAATCAATGCCTCCTGAACTAATGAACTGTCTTGTTGGCGTAGAAAGAGACGCTATTTTGACATTTAATTTTATCCAGGTGGCTTTATCTACTTCTGAACCGTCAAAATTAGTTGAGATATAAACTTCTAAACCATTCAAAGGCGAATCAACTTTTAAGTCATGTTGTGCACTTCTAAAAGAAAATACCGTATTTTTATAATTTGTCAAATTAATTTTTGGGGTTATAAGCCATGCAACATTCTCTGCTGCTGTCGTGCTGGTGGTATTAAACTCGGCATATCCGTTTCCGGCAGTAACCATAGTTCTCCATAATTTTGAAGCTTTTTCTACAATATTGCTCCAGTCTGGTAATGCAAAATTGACATTATTTGTAACCGTTTGAAAATCTTCAGTAAAAAACGGAACATTACTTTTTCCATCCATGACGACATCTTTTTCAGAGCGGACCATTAACTGATAATCGGAACCATATTTGGTCAAAATTCCGCGCACTTTTCCGCTTCCCTCCGGAACTAAATGGGTCGAAAAATCGGCAAAACTGCTCGTCCTGAAAATAATCTGATTTCCGGATTTGTCTCTTAAGCCCCAATTCGTAGATCCTCCAACATTATTGGCTTCTTCAAAATATCGACGCCCAATAGCGGCTTCTAAAAACTGGACATCTGATAATTCTATAAGTGTGTTTAGTTTATTATCATCCAAGGCTTCTTCAATAGAAATAGAATTCACTAATTGATCTTCATTGAGCATCGCACACGAAGAATTTAGCACTTTTTTATAATCATTTTGGGAAATTCTCCCAACAGATGCCGTTCCCGAACTGCCTTCGTACAAACTTCCAATCCGCATTCCGCCATAAAATAAATCGGTAAACTGATCTTTTAATTTGATGTACACTTTATTTCCAATACTGTAATCAATGTAAGTATTTGTCGCATCCACAGCAACACTAAAACCTACAGACGGTTTGGTTTCTGTTGCTAAAGTCTGAAGATACAGGATTTTGAAAAAATTTCCGTTTTCGTCGCTTGAAACCACATATGCTTCAATTACATCATCATAAACATATTTTGTAGCGGTAATTGTCGCGGTTTTAAGGACATCATGAACTGTTCTGTTTACCGTTAAATCAGGTTGTGTGCATTCTAATTTTGGAACAGCAACATCTTCACTGCAATTGCAAAAAAGCAATACAAGTAATATCGAAATAAGGTTTTTATAGTTGTTTTTCATTTGGAAAAAGTTTTTTAAATTATAAACTGATTGTCAGGTTTACGAAATAAGTTCTCCCGTAGCCATAAAAATATTTTGGGCCGAAAGAAGGCGTTCCGCTGGAAACATCCTGATTCAATTCTCTAAAATTGGAATTTCTTGCCTGTTCAAATCCTCCGGTTTTATACTTAAAATCAAAGACGTTATTTATGCTGGCAAAAAGCCCTATTGTAGTCTTATGAATACGCCAGGACTTTCCGCCTGTCATATTTAAGAGCGTGACAGAATTTAATTTTTCCTGTTTAAGCAGCATTTTGGCTCGTTCTTCTGAAGCTTCCGGAAAATTGAAACCACTTGCCGGATTGATATAAAACCTTGATGTTCTTGTAATTGGCGAAACATCGATGTAACGGTCTGTGATGTAATTAATATTCGCAGAGAGCCACCAGAATTTAGGATTATGATATTCCATTCCGAATGAAAATGCCTGCTGTGGCATTCCGGATTGCTTGTAATTTTTGAGTAATGATTGACCAAAATCAAAAGTTGTTTCCGCATCAGCAATGGCCGCATTTGCATCGTTGGTGATAGAAACATTTGGATTGCTGTTATAAATGTAACTTCCGTAAGCAGCTGAAAAGACAGTTTTAAGAGTAGACGAAAATGGATATTCCAGACTTAACTCAGCACCAATGTTTTTCTTGTCTAAGTTGGTTAATGTTTGACTTACAAAGGCATCCGTATTATCATAGCCGGCTCCATCGTCAAATATTCCTTCTGCATAAAAGAAGGATGTTTTTGTTGTATTTTTTATCAAGGCATAATAACCGGAAATACGCATTTTAAGTTTTGGTGAGTGGTAAACATAATTGATATCAGCACTGCTTAAGGTTTCATTTTCGATTCCGTTTACAATTGAATTGTTTAGCCTTGAATTAGAAAAAGTATTTCGGAGTGAAGGTGCTTTGGTTTGATATATTCCACTAAAAAACAACCATTGTTTTCCTGAAATTTTATAGTTAAGTCCGCCCTTGAATCCGAAATTTTCAAAATTTACTTTTTGGCTTTTGCCAAATGAACTTTCCGGATAAATACCATTTTGATACAAACCTTCTCTCTGGTATTTTGAAGTAGAAAATGAATTTCCCAGGTAAAAGTCAACTTTTTTATACACAAATCTAAACTGCGTAAAAGCTTCTGCCGATGTGGCATAAAAATTAAAATTATAACCATAACGATCACCTGTTTTTACCTGGCGATCGGGGTTTTTTAAATCCGATTGTGATTGATCCCCTTTATAAAATGAATCAATATCTTCAAAGTACGCACCGCCTAATAAATCCAGCAGAATCTGAAAATTGTGTGATTTTAGATTCTTAAAAAGTATTCCGCCGCTAAAAAATATATTTTCTGAAAGCTGCGTGTTGAGGTTTGAATTTACAGCTAATGTTTTGTCATCGGTTCTGTCTTCATACAAAACATAATTACTTTTTGAAGGTTCGTATCCTGTAATGCTTCCTTCAGAATTGCTTATAGGTTTCTGATTCGCTCTGTACAATGCATCCCAGTCGATTTGTGAATTTTGTAAAAATAATGTTCTGCTTATTGCTGCATTTTCATAATCAGGAGTAAATGCTCCTGAAAATTCTCCCTTGTCAGCCGAATAAAGGGAGGTAAAATAACTCGGCAATTTTCTGTAATAAGTGGGGTCAGGACTGTCTGCGTTTTGAAAATCAATATTGCTGTTTCCAACTTTTCCAAATTGGTACATAATGGCAGATGTGAGGTTAGCATGGTCATTAATTTTAAAATAATGATTGAGCATCAGCAAAGGTTCTTCGACGTTTTTTACT
>Ga0308157_10008797_pt1 | contig 11376 bp, 10 predicted proteins | sample PhyBR1_FD_201035 | JGI IMG/M metagenome (GOLD analysis project Ga0308157, IMG submission 201035) | Phyllosphere microbial communities from UC Gill Tract Community Farm, Albany, California, United States - DLSLB.R1 | ecosystem: Host-associated > Plants > Phyllosphere > Unclassified | place: USA...
CCGGCAACACGCCGTGAACCACGGCACCCTCTGCTCTCCTCGTCAGCCTCCCCGCAGGTGATGACGGCCCCGCCCCGCGGAGCCAGCCGACGACGACCACGCACCGGTCCCAGGGCTCGACGCCCGGACCACGCGCCCCCACACCACTCAGCACACGCTCGCAGCCACGGCTGCACCTCGATGCGCGCCCTCCCGGCGCGCACCACCGGAAGGACACCCATGTCTCGCTCCACCCGCACGGCCCGCACCCTCGGCGCCGCCAGCCTCGTTGCAGCCCTCACCCTCGGCCTCGCCGCGTGCTCGTCCGACGACAGCTCCGACGCTGCCAAGGGCGACGAGTCCAACCCCGTGGTCATCGGCGTCGTCAACGCCGCCGCCGACGACCAGTGGGCGGTGTTCGAGGAGCAGGCCGAGGCCGAGGGCATCTACGTCGAGATCAAGGACCTGGGCAGCTACGACCTCCCCAACGCCGCGCTCACCTCCGAGGAGCTGGACCTCAACCAGTTCCAGCACCTCCAGTACCTCGCGGAGTACAACACCAACACCGGTGAGGACCTCACGCCCATCGGCGCGACGGCCGTGTACCCGCTGAGCCTCTACTCCTCGAAGTACACCTCGGTCGACGAGATCCCGGCCGGCGCCGAGATCGCCATCCCGAACGACCCGACCAACCTGGCCCGTGCGCTCCTCGTCCTCCAGGACGCCGGTCTGCTCGAGCTCAAGGACGGCGGCTCCTCCGTCTCGACCGAGCTCGACGTCCTGCCCTCGTCGACCGTCACCGTCACCCCGGTCGACGCCACGCAGACCGCCGTGAACCTCGACAGCATCGACGGTGCGGTCGTGAACAACGACTTCATCACCGACGCCGGCCTCGCCGCCGAGGACGCGCTCTACCAGGACTCGGCCGAGGCCGAGGGCGCACGCCCCTACATCAACGTGTGGGTCTCCCGCGCGGCTGACTCCGACGACGAGACGTTCCTCAAGCTCGTCGACATCGCGCACTCGACCGAGGTCGAGGACGCGCTCCTCGAGGCCTCGGGCGGCAGCGCCGTGATCGCGGACCAGGACGCCGCGACGCTCCAGGGCTACCTCGACGAGATCCAGGCGAACCTCCAGGGCTGACGCACTGGTGCCAGAGGGTGGGCCGGCCTGTGCCGGCCCACCCTCTGCGCGTCCGGGCCCGCGGGCACGGGCAGAGCGCGTCTCGCGCCTCGACGAGCCCCTGTGCGCAGGCCCCGCGGCCGTGCCACCATCGACCATCCACCCCCGCCGAACGGAGCAGCGCATGAGCGCCAGCCACACCGCCATGGTGAGGTTCACCGACGTCACCAAGACCTTCAAGGGGAGCTCGGGACCGTTCAACGCCGTCGACGGCGTGACCCTCGACATCCGCAAGGGCGAGATCTTCGGCGTGATCGGCTACTCCGGTGCCGGCAAGTCCACGCTCGTGCGCCTCATCAACGCGCTCGAGACCGTCTCGGGCGGCTCGGTCGAGGTCGACGGCACCGACCTCACGGGCCGGTCGGAGACCGAGCTGCGCAAGGTCCGCGCCGGCATCGGCATGATCTTCCAGCAGTTCAACCTGCTCTCGTCGCGGACCGTCGCGGGGAACATCGCCTACCCCCTCAAGGTGGCGGGCTGGGACCGGGCGCGGCGCGCGGCACGCGTGGCCGAGCTGCTCGAGTTCGTCGGGATCGCCGACAAGGCCAAGCAGTACCCGAACAAGCTCTCGGGCGGGCAGAAGCAGCGGGTGGGCATCGCCCGTGCGCTCGCCACCAACCCGAGCATCCTGCTGGCCGACGAGGCGACGAGCGCCCTCGACCCCGAGACCACCCAGGACGTCCTCGCGCTGCTCAAGCGCGTGAACCGCGACCTCGGCGTCACCGTCGTGGTCATCACCCACGAGATGGACGTCGTGAAGTCGATCTGCGACCGGGTGGCCGTCATGGAGCACGGCAAGGTCGTCGAGTCCGGCGACGTCTACCCCGTCTTCGCCGACCCGCAGCACCGCGCGACCCGACGGTTCGTCGGGGCGACCGTCAAGGACCGCCCGAGCGCCAAGGTGCTCGAGCGGCTGCGGCACCGGCACCCGCACCGGCTCGTCACGGTCGCCGTCCACGAGGACGGCTCCTCGGGAGGCCGCATCACCGACGTGCTGCGCGACAACGACGTGCAGGGCACCGTCGTGTTCGGCGGCATCTCCGAGGTCACCGAGCGGCCCTTCGGCTCGCTCACCTGGGAGCTGGCCGGCGACGACGCCGCGATCGAGCGCTGCGTCGCGACGCTGCGCAGCTACACCGACGTGACCGACCTCGGGACCGCGGCGAACCCCCTCGTCGACCCGCGGGCCGAGGACGCCGCGACCGCGCCCGCCCCGGAGGCAGACGGCACCTCGAGCGGCGAGGAGCGCGGCGACACCCGTCTCGCGGCCGACACCGCCTACCCGACGCCCGGCGGCGTCGTGGCCGGCGCCCCGGACACCGGGATGGCCGGACCTGGCGTGACGAGGTACAGCACGCCGCGTACCCAGGGACCGAAGACCACCGAGGGAGACCCCCGATGACCGACTGGTCCCAGCTCGGCCCACGCCTGTGGACAGCACTCGGCGAGACCATGCAGATGGTCTCGGCCACGATGCTGCTCGGCGGGTTCGTCGGCCTCCTCATCGGCCTCGGCCTCTACACGACGCGCAAGGGCAACCTGCTGTCCAACCCCGTCGTCTTCAACGTCCTCAACGTGATCGTCAACTTCGTGCGGCCGATCCCGTTCATCATCTTCGTCACGGCCATCCGCCCGGTCACCTACGAGGTGACCGGCGCGACCATCGGCGTCCAGGCGGTCATCCTGCCGATGACCCTCATGGCAGCGGTCGCCTTCGCGCGCATCGTCGAGCAGAACCTCGTCGCCCTCGACCCGGGCGTCGTCGAGGCGGCCCGCGCGATGGGTGCCTCACGGTTCCGCATCATCTGGTCGGTGCTCATCCCCGAGGCCCTCGCGCCGCTGATCCTCGGCTACACCTTCCTGTTCGTCGGCGTCATCGACATGTCGGCGATGGCCGGTGCGATCGGCGGCGGTGGTCTCGGAGACTTCGCGCTGCGCTTCGGGTACCAGAAGTTCAACGACGAGGTCACCTGGGTGGCGGTGCTCGTCATCGTGGCGATCGTCCAGGTCGCCCAGTACCTCGGCAACTGGCTGGCCAAGAAGGCCCTGCACCGCTGAGGTCGACGATCACCCGACAGGGCCGGGCTCTGCTCGGCCCTGTCGGGTGCACCGTCTAAGGTGGCGGGGTGAGCACAGCCCTGTACCGCCGCTACCGTCCCGAGAACTTCGCCGAGGTGATCGGTCAGGAGCACGTGACGGACCCGCTCCGGCAGGCTCTGCGCTCCGACCGCGTGAACCACGCCTACCTCTTCTCCGGCCCCCGAGGCTGCGGCAAGACGACGTCCGCGCGCATCCTCGCCCGCATCCTCAACTGCGCGAAGAACACCCCCGAGACGCCGACCGACACGCCCTGCGGCGAGTGCGAGTCCTGCGTCGAGCTCGCCCGCGGCGGCCCCGGGAGCCTGGACGTCGTCGAGATCGACGCGGCGAGCCACGGAGGTGTCGACGACGCCCGCGAGCTGCGCGAGCGCGCCACGTTCTCGCCGTCGCGCGACCGCTTCAAGATCTTCATCCTCGACGAGGCCCACATGGTCACGGCGCAGGGCTTCAACGCGCTGCTCAAGATCGTCGAGGAGCCGCCGGAGTACCTCAAGTTCATCTTCGCGACGACCGAGCCCGACAAGGTCATCGGCACCATCCGCTCGCGCACCCACCACTACCCCTTCCGCCTCGTGGCGCCCGAGACGCTCCAGACCTACCTCGGCGAGCTCTGCACCAGCGAGAACATCACGGTCGGCGGGGGAGTGCTGCCGCTCGTCGTGCGCGCCGGCGGCGGCTCGGTCCGCGACTCGCTCTCCGTGCTCGACCAGCTGATGGCCGGCGCCGAGGGCGGCGTCCTCGACTACGAGCGCGCCGTCTCGCTGCTCGGCTTCACGCACGTCACCCTGCTCGACGACGTCGTCGAGGCGCTCGCCGCCCGCGACGGCGCGAGCATGTTCCGCGTGGTCGACCACGTGGTCGCGACCGGCCACGAGCCCCGGCGGTTCGTCGAAGACCTGCTCGAGCGTCTGCGCGACCTCATCGTGCTGTCCGTCTCCGGCGAGGCCGCCCAGGCCGTGCTGCGCAGCGTCCCGGCCGACCAGCTAGCCCGCATGCAGGCCCAGGCCACCAACCTCGGCGCCGCCGAGCTCTCGCGCTCCGCCGACGTCGTCAACGCGGCGCTCACCGAGATGAGCGGTGCGACCTCGCCCCGCCTGCACCTCGAGCTGCTCTGCGCGCGCCTGCTGCTGCCCGCGGTCGACGACACGACCACCGGCATCGCCGCCCGGCTCGACCGCCTGGAGCGCGGCGCCGTCGTCGGTGCGTCCCCGGTGCGCGCCGTCGAGGCTGCGGCGTACGCGCCGCCGGTCGTCCAGCATGCCCCTGCCGCTCCGGTGGCACCGCAGGTCGCGGCTCCTGCTGCGCAGGCTCCGGTCGCCGCGGAGCCCGTCGCCCCGGTGGCCAGCGCTGCCGAGCCCGCGCCGGTCGGCGTCGTCCGCGCCCCGTCCGAGGCCGCGGGAACCCCGGTGGCCGAGCCCGTCGAGCCCGCGGCCCCGGCGCGCCCCTCGGGCGTCCCGCCGTGGGAGGACGTCCCGTCCGCCGCGACGTCGCCCGCCGCTGCTGCGGCCCCGGCGGCTGAGCCTGCGGAGGCCGCGTCTCCCGCGCGTGCGGAGACCGCCCCGGAGCCGGCCGCGGTCGCCGAGCCGGTCGCCCCCGCCCCGCCGGTCATGCAGCCCGCCCCGCAGGTCGCCGCTCCGGCTGCTGCTGCCCCGGTGTCCGCGCCGCCCGCAGCGCAGGCTGCGCCCCAGCCGGAGCAGGGCGGCCACGCCGCCGCGTCGGCCGAGATGCTGCGCCGACGCTGGCCCGAGGTGCTCGACACGCTGAGCCGGATGAAGAAGTCCACCTGGGCGCTCATCGCCCAGAACGCGCAGGTCGCCGACCTCGACGACACCACGCTGCGCCTCACCTTCGCCTCGAGCGGTCTGGCGACGACGTTCCGCAACGGACCGCACGCCGAGCTCGTCCAGCGAGCCGTCCGCGAGACCCTCGGCTTCGACGCCCGGGTCGAGGGCGGCATCGAGGAGCAGTCACGCCCGGCGGCCCCCGCCCCGAGCGCCTCCGCGGCGCCCCGACCGGCTGGACCCGCCGGGGTCGACCCCGCGGCGGCAGCAGCGTCGTGGGACGTCCCGGTGTCGACGGTCTCGGCACCGGCGGCCGCAGCGCAGCCTGCGCCGGCCGCAGCCGCGCCCAGCCCCCAGACCTCCTCCGCCCCGGCCGCGACCGCGGCGGGTACGGCCTCTCCCGCGCCGGGGCGCGCCAGCACCCCCGCTGGCCCGCCGCCCGAGCGTCGCGGGACCGCCGAGGAGCCGCCGCCCGGCTACGGAGAAGAGCCGCCCGAGGATTTTGACCACGGGCCTGAGCCGGTCGCCGACCGGGGGCCCGCACGTGGATCGGCCCCGGCGCGTGACACCGCACCGACGCACGGCTCTGCCCCCAGGCACGTCGCAGCGCCCGCCCGCGGCGGTGCGGCCGCGCCCGCCGGTGCGCGTGCCGACGCCTCCGCGGTGCCGGGCGAGACCCCGCGTCAGGCCGCCGAGCGTCGCTTCGCCGAGGAGCGCGCCGCCGAGGAGGCGCGCGCCCACGTGGTCGACGACCCCCAGCCGGACGACGAGGACCTCGCCTCGACCGGTCTCGTCGGCGTCCCCCTCGTCACCCAGATCCTCGGCGGCACCATCATCGACGAGATCGTCGACGGCCAGGTCTGAGGCGTCGGGCTCCGCGGGTCTGCGGACGGCCCGCGCGCACGTAGGCTAGGGGTGTGTACGAAGGCGCAGTCCAAGACCTGATCGACGAGCTCGGCCGGCTTCCCGGCATCGGGCCCAAGAGCGCGCAACGGATCGCGTTCCACCTCCTCGCCGCCGACGCCGAGGACGCCCGACGCCTCGCGGAGGCACTCACCGAGGTCAAGCTCAAGGTCCGCTTCTGCGAGATCTGCGGCAACGTCGCGGAGTCCGAGCAGTGCCGCATCTGCCAGGACCCGCGCCGCTCCGTCGCGGTCATCTGCGTGGTCGAAGAGGCCAAGGACGTCGTCGCCATCGAGCGCACCCGAGAGTTCCGCGGCAAGTACCACGTGCTCGGCGGGGCCATCAACCCGATCGACAACGTCGGCCCGGACGACCTCCGCATCAAGGAGCTCCTCACCCGTCTGGCCGACGGGGCCGTCCAGGAGGTCATCCTCGCCATGGACCCCAACGTCGAGGGAGAGGCCACGGCCACCTACCTCGCCCGGATGCTCGGCCCGATGGGCCTGCGCGTCACCCGCCTCGCCTCGGGCCTGCCCGTCGGCGGCGACCTCGAGTACGCCGACGAGGTCACGCTCGGCCGCGCCTTCGAGGGACGGCGGGTCGTCGGTGCCTGACGACGCTGCCGACACCGCCGGCACCCCGGACTCCGCGGCCACCCCAGCCACCGCCGCCGCTGCGTCTGCGGTCGGTGCGGGGCGCACCGACGTCGTGGGTGTCGCCGCGGCCTTCGCGCCGCAGGCGGCACGGTTCCTGCAGACCTGCGCCGACGTCGCCTCCGGGGCTGTGCCCGAGGCCGCGATCCCGCTGCTGCTGCTCGCCACCTCCGACGTCCTCGGGGCCGGTGCGCGCCTCGGCGCGATGGTCGACGTCGTCCCGTCCAGCCGGACCGAGCCGGACGACGGCGAGGAGACCGACATCGACCCGCTGCGCATCGGGCTGGCCCTCGTCCTCGACGGCATCGACGAGTACACCGAGGTCGTCGACCCGGTGCTCAGCGACGCGACCGGGGACGCCGCGCTCTCGGCGGACCTCGCGACCGTCGCCGCCGCCCTCGGGCAGGGGCTGCAGCACTACGAGGCCGGGCACGTCGTCGAAGCACTGTGGTGGTGGCAGTTCTCCTACCTCACCTCGTGGGGCGACCGCGGTGCGAGCGCCGTCCGCGGGCTCGTGCTGATCCTCGGGCACCTGCGCACGGACGTGGTCGACGACCCTGCCGCCGACGCCGAGCGGGACGCGCTCGAGGACTGAGCGCCGGCACCGCGGCCCTCGAGGCCGGTGCGCCCTGTCGTCGGAGGCCGCTCTGGTCCGCAGCACCGCCCGTCCTGCCTCCCCTCGGCCCCCTCGTGGACGAGGGCTGGACGCGTGCCCCCCGGGTCGTACACTCGAACCGTTCGGACAGCACCTGGTGGACGTTTAGATCGACGGGACCAGCTACGTAACGGAGCAGCACAGTGGCACTCATCGTGCAGAAGTACGGCGGCTCGTCAGTCGCCGACGCAGAGAGCATCAAGCGCGTGGCCAAGCGGATCAGCGAGGCGCGCAAGGCCGGGCACGACGTCGTCGTCGTGGTGTCGGCCATGGGCGACACGACGGACGAGCTCATCGACCTCGCCCGCCAGATCACCCCGATCCCGCCCTCGCGCGAGATGGACATCCTCCTCACCGCCGGCGAGCGCATCTCCATGTCGCTCCTCGCCATGGCCATCAACAACCTCGGGGTCAAGGCGAAGTCCTTCACGGGCCAGCAGGCCGGCGTCATCACCGACGCCGTGCACGGCAAGGCGCGCATCGTCGACGTGGTCCCCGGGCGCATCCGCGAGACGGTCGACAAGGGCTCGGTCGCGATCGTCGCCGGCTTCCAGGGCGTCACGGAGAGCACCAACGACGTGACGACCCTCGGTCGCGGCGGCTCGGACACCACCGCTGTCGCCCTCGCCGCTGGGCTGGGCGCCGACGTCTGCGAGATCTACACCGACGTGGACGGCATCTTCACCGCCGACCCGCGCATCGTCTCGAGCGCCCGCAAGATCGACCGCATCACCTACGAGGAGATGCTCGAGATGGCCGCGAGCGGCGCCAAGATCCTCGCCCTGCGGTGCGTCGAGTACGCCCGCCGCTACGACGTCCCGGTCCACGTCCGGTCGTCGTTCTCCGGGGTCCCCGGGACCCTCGTCACCAACGCCAGCAACGTCACCACGGTCCCGGGCGTCGACGCCGGGACGAGCGAGGGAGAAGCCGTCATGGAAGCACCGATCATCTCTGGGGTGGCGCACGACCGCAGCGAGGCCAAGATCACGGTCGTCGGCGTCCCGGACGTGCCGGGCACCGCGGCCCACATCTTCGAGGTCGTGGCCGGTGCGGGCGCGAACATCGACATGATCGTGCAGAACATCTCGGGCGCCTCGACGGGGCGCACGGACATCTCGTTCACCCTGCCGGAGTCCGACGGACCGGTGGCCACCACGGCCCTCAACGCGGTGCGCGAGGCCATCGGCTTCGAGTCGATCCAGCTCGACGACCAGATCGGCAAGCTGTCGCTGGTCGGTGCGGGCATGAAGTCGCACCCCGGGGTGTCCGCGAGGCTGTTCGGCGCGCTGCGCGACGCGGGCATCAACATCGAGATGATCACCACCTCGGAGATCCGCATCTCTGTCGTCACCCGCGAGGACAGCCTCGACGCCGCGGTCCGTGCCGTGCACACCGCCTTCGACCTCGACACCGAGGCCGAGGCCGTCGTCTACGGCGGCACCGGCCGCTGAGGCCAGCCGTCCCGACACCTGCTTGCTGAACCCTGCCCGGGCGTGACGCCCGCGGCACCCCGAAAGGTCTTCACCATGAGCCACCCCGGACTCACCGTCGCCGTCGTCGGAGCCACCGGGCAGGTGGGCGCCGTGATGCGCCAGCTGCTCGAGGAGCGCGCCTTCCCGGTCGCCCAGATCCGCTACTTCGCCTCCGCCCGCTCTGCCGGCTCGACCCTGCCCTGGAAGGGGCAGGACGTCGTCGTCGAGGACTCGGCGACCGCCGACCTCTCCGGCATCGACATCGCGCTGTTCTCTGCGGGCGGCTCGACGTCGACCGCGCAGGCGCCGCGCTTCGCCGAGGCGGGCGCCGTCGTCATCGACAACTCCTCGGCCTGGCGCCTCGACCCCGAGGTGCCCCTCGTGGTCGCCGAGGTCAACCCCGAGGCGATCGCCGACGCCCCCAAGGGGATCATCGCCAACCCGAACTGCACCACCATGGCGGCCATGCCCGTCCTCAAGCCGCTCGCTGACGCCGCAGGGCTCGAGCGCCTCATCGTGTCGACCTACCAGGCCGTGTCCGGGTCGGGGCTCGCGGGGGCGACCGAGCTCGACTCCCAGGTCCGAGCGGCCGTCGAGCAGGACACGGTGGGCCTGGTCCGCGACGGGTCGTCGGTGACCTTCCCGGACCCCGTCAAGTACGTGAAGAACATCGCCTTCAACGTGGTGCCGCTCGCCGGGTCGCTCGTCGACGACGGCTCGGAGGAGACCGACGAGGAGCAGAAGCTCCGCAACGAGTCCCGCAAGATCCTCGGCCTCCCCGACCTCGCGGTCGCCGGGACCTGCGTGCGCGTGCCGGTGTTCACCGGTCACTCGCTGTCGATCAACGCCGAGTTCGGCCGGGCCATCACGCCCGACGAGGCGCGCACGCTGCTCGCAGCCGCTCCGGGTGTCGAGCTCGCGGACGTGCCCAACCCGCTCGACGCCGCAGGCGCCGACCCGAGCTTCGTCGGACGGATCCGCCAGGACCAGTCGGTCCCCGGTGGTCGCGGACTGGTCCTGTTCGTGAGCAACGACAACCTCCGCAAAGGCGCGGCCCTCAACGCCGTCCAGGTAGCCGAGCTCGTCGCAGCCCGCATCCCCACCACCTGACACCCCCACCCCCACCCCACACCACCCCACCCCCGGCACCCCTCCTCATGCCCGGGGCGCGTTCGCACCACCCTTTGTAGAGGGCTGTGCGCTCGCGCCCCGGGCATGTGTGTGCGCGCCCTTGTGCGCTCGCTTGTTCTGTGGTTCATTAGTGGAGTAATGAACCAGTGAGGCGGTCCTGTGGCCGCCCTGAGCGAGGGGAGGCGCGGCGTGTTCGACGGACGAGACCCGATCTACCTGCAGATCGCCGACCAGATCCGGCGGGACGTCCTCGCCGGATCGCTCCCGGAGGGGACCCAGGTCATGTCGACGACCCAGTACGCGACGACCTTCCGCATCAACCCGGCCACGGCCGCCAAGGCCTTCTCGCTCCTCGTCGAGGACGGGGTGCTCTTCAAGCAGCGCGGCGTCGGCATGTTCGTCGCCGACGGCGCTGCCGACAGGCTCCGCGCGGGCAGCCGCGCCGACTTCTTCGCCGACGAGCTCCGCCCGGTCCTCGACCGCGCCGCGCTGCTCGGCATCAGCGCCGACGAGATCCAGCGCTACGTCGCCGAGGCCCTCGCCGGCGACGCCCCGACCACCAACCAGGAGGCACCGTCATGACAGGCTTCAGCGTCGAGCTCCGCGGCGTCGGGGTGACCTTCGACCGCCCCGCGCTCCAGGACGTCGACCTCACGCTCGCCCCGGGCGTCGTCCACGGCCTGCTGGGCCGCAACGGCTCCGGCAAGACCACGCTCCTGTCGCTCCTCGCGGCGTTCCGGCGCCCGACGCGCGGCACCGTCCTCGTGGACGGCGAGGACCCCTTCGAGAACGAGCGCGTCCTCGAGGGCACCTGCTTCGTCCGCGAGAGCGGCGACGTCATGGACGACGAGAAGGTCTCGGTCAACCTCGACTTCGTCGAGGGGATGCGTCCCTCCTTCGACCGCGCCTACGCGGAAGAGCTGCTCGACCAGTTCGAGGTGCCGCTGCGCACCAAGATCGGCTCCCTGTCCCGCGGGCAGAAGTCCGCGGTCGGCGCGTCGACGGGCCTCGCGACCCGGGCCCCGCTGACCATCCTCGACGAGGTCTACCTCGGCATGGACGCCCCCTCGCGCTACAGGTTCTACGAGGCGCTGCTCCAGGACTACGTCGAGCACCCGCGGACCGTGGTGCTGTCGAGCCACCTCATCGGCGAGCTCGACCGGGTGCTCGAGCAGGTGACCATCCTGCACCGCGGCGCCGTGCTGCTGACCGACACGGCCGACTCGCTCCAGGAGCGCGGCTCGACCTTCACCGGCCCGCGCGCCGTCGTCGACGACGTGGTGGTCGACCTCGCGATCGACGTCCTCGCCCGGACCGAGCTCGGCGGCACGTCCCAGGTGACGGTCGTCGGCCACCTCGACGCCCAGGTGCTCGCGCACGTCCGCCGCGCAGGGCTCGAGGTCGGGCCTGTGGCGCTGCAGGACCTGTTCGTGCACCTCACCGACGGGCGCACCAGCGCCACCAGTGCTGACCGCGCCGTCTCGGCGCCCACCCCGACGACCGAGGAGGTCGACCGATGA
>Ga0308157_10008798_pt1 | contig 11375 bp, 8 predicted proteins | sample PhyBR1_FD_201035 | JGI IMG/M metagenome (GOLD analysis project Ga0308157, IMG submission 201035) | Phyllosphere microbial communities from UC Gill Tract Community Farm, Albany, California, United States - DLSLB.R1 | ecosystem: Host-associated > Plants > Phyllosphere > Unclassified | place: USA...
GGCCGGCTTCTTCTTTCGTGGCCGAGCAGATGTAGGTGCGGTCTTCGACGCGCGCCACGTCCGACGGATCGGACCAGGCCAGGTAGGAATTCGGACGCTTGGCCGGGTTCAGCTTTTTCATCGTGCCGGCGGCAACCATCTCGGCGCACAGGCGGTCGTATTCGTCTTCCGAACCGTCGCACCAGTAAATGCTGTCAGGCTTGGTCAGCGCAGCAATCTCAGCCACCCAATTGATGAGTTTTTGATGTTTGATGTAAGCTGGGACGTTCAGTGCGGCAACGCCGCCCATCACGGGTTGGTTCATGGGGATACCTCCAAATGCCAATTAAGAATTCGGGTGGACCGTTACCTTGCATCGTCTTCAGCCGGGGCGCCCTGCGGTCGATCACGACGTTGGGCAAGCACTCTGCGGCAGAAGCAGGAATCAACACTTGACGATACAGCGGGCAGGTCGGCAGCTTCGATTGAAGCCTTGCGGTGCGTCTCGTGAGCACCGTTGGATACGTGTCATTCGCTTAAGTTCTGCGCCGATTGTACACCCGCAAAACGGCGTTTCGACGGGTTTCACTACAAAAAAGTAGGAAAAATGCCCGACTAATGTAGTAGGCTATTTGGGCATTTGCCCTATCGTGTTATTTGTTTACAGGCAGATCATACAATTGTGACAACACCACTGAAAATCGCGATTCTTGATGACTATCAAGACTCTGCACGCCGTCTCGCGTGCTTTCCCCTGCTCGATGGCCATGAGGTCAAGGTCTTCCAGAGTTCGACCCGCGGCCTGGGCCAGCTTGCCATCCGGCTCGCGCCGTTCGATGCGCTGGTGCTGATCCGCGAACGCACGGCGTTCTCTGCGGCCCTGCTCGCCAAGCTGCCCAACCTGAAACTGATTTCGCAAACGGGCAAGGTCAGCGGCCATATCGACGTCGCCGCCGCGAGCGCGCGCGGCATCGCGATTGCCGAGGGTACCGGCTCGCCGGTTGCACCGGCAGAATTGACGTGGACCCTGATCATGGCGGCCAGCCGCAAGATCGTGCCGTACGCCACCAACCTGAAAGAAGGATTGTGGCAGACGGCCTCGACCAATCCGGTACTCAACGGCGTGGGCCGCGTGCTGCACGGCCGCACGCTCGGGCTCTGGAGTTACGGCAAGATCGGCAAGCTGGTGGCCGGCTATGCGCGCGCGTTCGGGATGCGCGTGGTGGTGTGGGGCAGCGAAGCGAGCCGGCAGGCGGCGATCGCCGATGGCTTTGAGGCGGCGCCGTCGCGCGAGGCGCTGTTCGAGATGGCTGATGTGCTGAGCCTGCACTTGCGTCTGGCCGAATCGACCCGTGGCATCGTCACGGCAAGCGATCTGGCGCGCATGAAACCGGACGCACTGTTCGTCAACACCAGCCGCGCCGAGCTGGTGGCCGATGGGGCGCTGGAAAGCGCCTTGAAGAAAGGCCACCCGGGCATGGCGGCATTGGACGTGTTCACCAGCGAGCCGCTGGGACCGGATTCACCGTTGCTGCGCATCCCGACCGTGCTGGCGACGCCCCACATCGGCTACGTCGAGCAGGACAGTTACGAGCTGTATTTCAGGGCGGCGTTCGAGAATATCGTGCAATTCGCGCAGGGTACGCCGACCAATATTCTCAATCCGGAAGCGTTGAATAAACGCTGAGCACAAGACGCCGCAAGCTCAGCGCAGTTCGGGCTCGCCTTTGATGTTGATCTTCGGCGCCGGCAGCACATGCGTGCCGGTCCAGAGCCCGGCCCAGCCCGGCGGCCAGCCGATATCCGGCCCCGCATACGGCTTCAGGCCCGCGCGCACCGGCACGATCGGCACCGGTGGCGCTTCGATCAGGCCGCCACCCGGTGGCCGCTCCATGTTCAGGCTATACATATACCCAGGCAACAGCAGGTCGCATGCCTGCGCGAACCACGCCGTGTGGTCTTCGTCGCGGCCCAGCGCCTCGGCCAGCCCTTGCGGATCGAATTTTGCGAGCGCGTGGATCAGCTCATCGGTGCTAGCGCCCGGCACATCGTTCCAGCCCATCACCGGGTTGTTGTTGTACTCGGCGCCCGAGCCATACCAGCCTTCGCGCCAGGTGCGCTGCATCCAGTTGCGCGGCCCTGTGAACAGGTGCCAGCGCCAGTGCAGGCCGGACGGCTTGGGCCACGAGTACAGATACAGTTTCTGGTAACCGGCCTCGTGCAGCGCGCGCACGACGGCCATCAGGCGCGCGTGCGGCATGCGGTCGGGCGGGGCGCGCCGGAACAGGATCGGCTCGCCGTCGGCGTGCTGCACCTCGTCGTTCGACAGGTTCAGGTCTTGCGCGCGCGACTCGTTGCCGAAACGTGCCGACACCCACCCGGTGAGCAGGTTGACGTGCGTGATCACGCCATAGCCGCGATGGCGCTGGAAGATCACGGTTCCGGGGGCAACTGCTTTCATGGCAAATATGGAAATAGACAGGAGAAAAGGAAAACGACGGGGTAAGTGCTCATCCGATCCGGACGATTCTAGCGCAGTCGCCTGGAGATCGCTGATCGTTTGGCGCTATCATGGGCACCTTTTTTCAGCGAGTGGATAAACCAACATGACTTTGCGACTCATCGCCACCGGCGGCACTTTCGACAAGCATTACAACGAACTCAATGGCGTGCTGGGCTTCGCCGAAAGCCATTTACCAGAGGTCATCAAGCGCAGCCGCATGACGGTGCCGGTGGCGCTGGACGTGCTGCCGCTGCTCGATTCGCTCGAGATGGGCGACGCCGACCGCCAGCGTGTGCTGACGACGTGCCACGCCGCATCCGAGAAGGCGATCGTGATCGTGCACGGCACCGACACGATGCGCGAGACGGCCGCCGTGCTGGGCGCGGCGGGCCTCGACCAGACCATCGTGCTGACTGGCGCGATGATCCCGTATGCGATCGCCAATTCCGATGCGCTGTTCAACCTGGGCTTTGCCTGCGGCGTCGCGCAGGTGCTGCCGGCCGGCGTCTATGTGGCGATGAACGGTCAGGTGTTCCCGTGGGATAACGTGACCAAGAACCGCAGCGCCGGCGTGTTCCAGGAATTATAAACAGAAACGAACAACGAAAAACGGCCGGACACCAGGTCCGGCCGTTCGATGCACCGGGGCCTGATTACGCCTTGGCTTCGCCGCCCAGCGCTTCGACCACATCGGCCAGCATCTTCGACAGCTCGCCCGTCATCAAGACGATATCGTTGTCGAAACGTTCGTCGTCGTTGTGGGTCGCGCTTTCGCCTTCCTTGATCACGTCCAGCGGCTTGATGCCCTTGATCGCCAGCGACTCGGTCAGCACGAAGCTGACGCGGTCGTTCCAGGTCATGGCCAGGCGCGTGCACTGCTTGCCGGCGGCGATGTGGCGGCGGATGTCGTCCGGTTCCAGCGTGTGCTTCACGTAGCGCACGGCGGCGCGGCTTTCGCCGGTGGCGCGCAGTTCGGTGTCCTGGTCGATCGTGAAGCCGTACGGCGCTTCATCGGCTTCGAGCCAGCCGGTCATCACGGCCACTGGCGAACGCTGCACACGGAGCGACTCCAGCGGCATCTTGTCGACGGCCTTGAGCAGCAGCTTGACGACATCGTCGGCCTTGGCCGGGCTGGCCGCATCGACCACGAGCCAGCCATTGACCGGGTCGATCCAGGTCCAGACATTGCTGCGCAGCGTGAAGGCGCGCGGCAGCAGTTCGTCGGCCACGCGCTCCTTGAGTTCCTTCATGGCTTTTTTGCCAGGCGGGAAGCCCTGCGCTTCTTCCATCTCGGCCGCCTTGGCCTTGGCCACCTGGTTGATGACCGATGCCGGCAACAGCTTCTTTTCGGTGCCCAGCATGATCAGCATCTGCTTGTTCACGACATGGACCAGGCCGCCGTTCGGGCGCGGTGCGTCCCAGCCCTGGCGCAGCAATTCATTGCTGTTGGCAGGCACGAAGCTGCCCGGCTCGAGGGCCTTTTCCAGCTGTTCAGGGGTGTAGGCCCAAGGGGCCGGCAGGCGATAGATCTGGAGATTCTTGAACCACATAGGTTTAATCCGCTTGTTTCGATATTTCTAGGGAACGACATTCTACGCTGCGCAGCAGCCACAGCGTCAAAAATGTCAGGGGGTTGTCGCGTCATCCAGAGAATCGTCGAACAGCCGTAACTGCTCGACAATCTCGGTGTCGCCCAGGCGCACGCCGACGCCCAATAATCGCACCGGCCGGCTGGCGCGCGCCCAGCCGGTCTCCAGTAAACGTCCATAAGTCGGAATGTTAGGCGCATATCCCACACATTCGACGGTTGTCTGCTGGAAGTCCGAAAACTTGATCTTCACGAACAGCTTGTTGATGAATTTTTCAGCATTAGCCCGTTTGATGCGGCCCAGCAAATGCTCGTGCAGGTCGGGCAGCAGCTTCAGGCAGGCGGCCAGGTCGGGCACGTCCGGCGTGTAGGTTTCTTCGGTGCTGATCGACTTGCGCTCGCGCGAGGTATTCACTTCGCGGTGGTCGATCCCGCGGCTCAGGTCATACAGCCGCACGCCGAAACTGCCCATATGCTCCTGCAGCTTGTCCAGACTCCAGCCGCGCAGGTCGGCGCAGGTCTGGGCGCCGAGCCGGTTGAGTTTCTCGGCTGTGACCTTGCCCACGCCGTGCAGCTTCTTGACCGGCAGCGCCGCGACAAACGCGTCGACTTCTTCGGGCCGCACCAGGAACAGGCCGTCAGGCTTGTTCCAGTCGCTGGCGATCTTGGCGACGAACTTGTTCGGGCCCACGCCGGCCGAGGCGGTGATGCCCACCGTCTCGACGATGCGGCGCCGGATCTCTTGCGCGATCAAGGTAGCGCTGCCCTTGCAGTGCGGCGAATCGGTCACGTCCAGGTAGGCTTCGTCGAGCGACAGCGGCTCGACGATCTCCGTGTAATCCTGGTAGATGGCCATGATCTGGCTGGACGCGATGCGGTACTTTTCCATCGCCGGCGGAATCACCACCAGCTCCGGGCACAGCTTCATCGCCTGGGCCGTGGCCATCGCCGAATGGATGCCGAAACGGCGCGCCTCGTAATTGCAGGTGGCAACCACGCCACGCTGGTCGGCGCGCCCGCCCACCGCCAACGGCCGGCCGCGCAACGACGGATCGTCGCGCATCTCGACCGATGCATAAAAGCAGTCGCAATCGCAGTGGATGATTTTTCGGGCTGGGGCGTTCACGCTGGCGGGCCGCCCCATGCGGTCACAAACTGCCGGGGTCGCTTACTGTAATTGCATACAGTATCTTCTAAAAATCTTCCCGGTGCAAATGTTGCTCATTTCTTGCCAGCTTTGTTGGTGAACCCGTTCTTCACCTTGCTGAAGTCGGCCTTGCGGATCATCCCGTGCACGCCCTTGGTGCCGTCGACCACCTGGCTGACCTGGAAGTCGCTGGCCGCGCTCAGGTAGGCAAATGCAGTGGGCCGGTCCATGCCCAGCATCTCGGTCAGGAAGCGGATCGATTCACGCGTGGCGTCCTTCATCGCTTCATCCAGATCGGGATTCAGGCCGATCGTCACCCAATGATCGGCCGTCTCGCCCAGCGGCCTGGCCAGGCTGCCCGAGCGCGATGGAATGCCGGGGTCGCCTTTCTTCAGCACCGTGATGCGGAAGGTCGGGCGCATCGAATGCTCGAGTGCGGTCAGCGCCACCTCGCCGTCACCCTGCGCCATATGCGGATCGCCTGTGTAGAAATTGCCGCCCTTGACCAGCACCGGCAGGTAGACGGTCGAGCCGACGCCCAGATCGTTGATGTCCATATTGCCGCCGTACAGGCCGGGGGGCACCGAGTGCACCGGCCTGGTCGTGTCGGCCGCGACGCCCATCACGCCCATGAACGGCGCGGTCGGGAACGTCACTTCGGTGCCGTTGGCGGTCTTCATCACGGCTTCCCACTTGCCCGCCTTGGTGCGCCGGATCGGGGTGAACACCGACACGTTGTTGTAGGCGCTCGGGTTGGCGGCCGAGGCATCTGCTGTCGGCTTCGGCGTTTCCGGGAATTCGCCGGGCAACGCCCCCTTGCCGTGGCGATTGGAAATCACGCCATACGGCACGCGCGGCACGGCCGACAGCAGCTCGACTTTCAGCACGTCGCCCGGCTCGGCGCCGTCGATCGCGACGGGCCCGGTCACGATATGCGGCCCGTCCTTGGCAAAATCATGGGCCATCGACGAGCCCGTGATGGCGATGCCATCCTTGAGGACCATATCGGCGGGAATGCCCTTGCTGCCAAAATATGCCAGCGGATTGCGGCCCTGGTCTTCGACCAGCCCTTCATGCGAGAGCGTGTCAAAAACAACCGTCGCGCCGGATGGGACCGACAGCACCGGTTTGGTGGCCGCGTTCGGCAAGTAGCCCCAGGTAACCGTCTCCACCGTCGAGGGCACGTAATACACCTCGTGCCTGGTGCCGGGGACAAGGACCCGCCCCGGCTTGTCGGCCAGCGGCTGCAGCGGGAGCTTGTCGGCGGTCTGGGCGAACACCGCGGTCGCGGGTGCAAACACGGCCAGGGCAAGGGCGGTCGCGAGCGTAATGGTGCGCAATTTCATGATGGACTCCGGTCGAAGACTGCATGGCAGGGAACCCTGTGTGCATGCAATCAACGTGCCATGTGAAATAACGCAGCTCACGCTGCAACCTGGCGGCGCACGCACCGGCAAGGTGCGCCCCCGCAGCTTACCGTGTCAACGATAGCGCATACCGGCCGTTGCTCGTGCCGGTGCCGCCGCTGACATAGCGTACCTGCAGATAGACGACCGCCGTGCCGGTGCCGAAATAGGTCATCCCGATGGCGTCGGCCATGCCCGCCCGGTTCAGGCTCCCGCCCAGTTGCCTGCCTGCGCTGTCGTACACGTACAGATCGTAGTTGGCCGTGGCCAGCACCGCGCTCAGACTGACCTTCAATGTCTTGCCAGCTGGCAGATCGACCCGGAAGTAATCGGTATCCGTCGTCGTACCGATGTTGCCGGTGATGCTCCCGTTGATCGGATTGGCCGTGGCGATCGTGTTGTTCCCTTCCCTTTCGGCAACCCCGATAGGCGCAGCAATGCTCCTGGCCCCCGCCACCGCGGCTGCTGCATCAACAATGCCGGCGCCGCACCCGGCACAACTGGCCGGGAACGCGCGTGCCGTCGACTTCAGCCTTGTTGCGATCTCGTCCGGCGTCAGGTTGGTGTTGGTCGCTAACATCAGTGCGGCCACGCCGGCCACGTGCGGCGCGGCCATCGACGTGCCCTGGTAGACCGCGTAGGTATCGGCCAGCGGTCCGCTCCGGCCGCTGTTGAGCGTGGACAGCACGCCCGACGCGCCGTCGCCACCCGGCGCGGCCACCGCGACCTGCGTGCCGAAGTTGGAATAGCGTGCCCGCCCGCCAGTACGGCCGGTGGCGGCCACCGCGATCACGCCGGCGCAGTTGGCCGGGCTGGCGTTGCTGACGTCCATGGCCGAATTGCCTGCCGCAGCCACCACGACCGCGCCGCGCGAGCGGGCCCCGTTGATCGCATTCTGCATCGTTGCACTGCAGGCGCCGCCCCCGCCCAGCGACAGGTTCAGCACGCGCGCCTTGTTGGGATTGGCCGGCACGCCCGCAACCGTACCGCCGGACGCCCAGGTGATGGCATCGGCGATGTCGGATGTGTAGCCGCCGCACTTGCCCAGCACGCGTACCGGCAGGATTTTGGCGTTGTAGGCCACGCCCGCCACGCCGGCGCCGTTGTTGGTGCGCGCCGCCACCGTACCCGCCACGTGCGTGCCATGCCAGCTGGATGGCTGGTCAGAGAATGGCTGGCCGCCACCGCAGGCGCCGGCCGTGACGCCGTCGCCCGGGTCGCTGGCATCGCTGTCGCGACCGTTGCCGTCATTGCCAACGGCGGCGGTGCTGATGAAGTCGTAGCCAGGCAGGATCTGCCCGCTCAGGTCGGCGTGCGGGCGGTAGCCAGTGTCGATCACGGCCACCACCACGCCGGCGCCGGTCGAGATATCCCAGGCTGCCGGCAGGCGCAGGCCGCCAACGGTATCGTAGTAGTGCCACTGGTCGGTGTAGCGCGGGTCGGTCGGCGTGGCCGAATGCGTCAGGATGCGGTCAGGCTCGGCATACTCGATTGCGGCATCGCGCATCATCATCTCGGTTGCCAGTGAACGCACCTCGGCCAGCTTGTGCCGGCGATCGAGCCTGAACACTTTCGCGCCGTTCGACAGCGCGTGGCTTTCCCGGACCATCAGGCCAAACTGCTGACCGGCGCGATCGAGCCTGGCCTTGCGCTGGATGCTGGTATCGGCCGTGCGTGCCGCCAGTCCATTGCCGGCGGGCTGGGCATCACGGTACTTCACGATGACGCGGTCGGTTTCCACGATGGACTGCAGGTCCTGGGCGCCCGCGCCGGTGCCGGCCGCGAACGCCGGAAGAGATGCCAGCGCCAACCAGAGTGTGGCGCACCGCGTGGATGCCGCAGTTCTTATCGAATGCGTTTGCTTCATGATTTGTCCCCGTTCAAGGTCTGCATCAGGTATATCGATGCATCTGAGTCATGGCTGACCAGCGGCATCGGTGCCGCACCCTAGCGGCTCAGTCAGAGTAGCCTGAAGGAAATATCATGTCGCGTGGAAATTCACACCCAGTCGGCATAGTTACAACACTTACACCAGTCGTTTCCTCAATAACATTTTTTCTTTGGTGCAACTTTAGGAACACAGAATATGTGACACCCCATTTAAGTTAATTAACAATCATGAACAGATAGCCTTGCCCCAAAAAAAAACACGCGCGAATGAATCGCGCGTGTTCCAGATGGTCAAGCCGCCCTGCCTCACTAAACTCCATGAGGCAGGGTCATTGGCTTACCAGTTCAACTTCAGCGTGTAGCGGCCATTGGTCGTGCCCGTGCCGCCGCTGTAATACGTCACACGGACATAGCGGATCGCCGTACTGCTGGTGGTATTGGCCGAATTGACGGTATCGGTCGCGCCGGCGCCGTTCTGGCTGGTGCCCAGTTGCGCGCCGGTGCTGCTGTACACGTACAGGTCGTAGTCGGCCGTCGTCGACGTCGCGCTCAGGCTGGCTGCCAGTGTCTTGCCGGCTGGCAGATCGACGCGGAAGTAGTCGGTGTCGGTCGTGCTGCCCAAGTTGCCGGTGACGGTCGTGTTGCTGGCCGCGACCGGATCTGCCGTGCCCGTCGTGTTGTTCGACTCGCTCTCGGCCAGCGTGGTGACGGGCGTACCGCCACCGCCGCCCGTCGCCGACGCCACGGCAGCGGCGGCATCGACGATGCCGGTGCCGCAACCCGAGCAGCTGGCCGGGAACGCGCGCGCCGTCGACTTCAGTTTCGACTCGATCTCGTCCGGCGTCAGGTTGGTGTTTACCGCCAGCATCAGCGCCGCCACGCCGGCCACGTGTGGCGTGGCCATCGACGTGCCCTGGTAGGCCGCGTAGCTGTCCGCGGCCGGTGCGCCGGTGCCGCTGTTGAGCGTCGAGAGCACGCCCGAGGCGCCATCGCCGCCGGGGGCTGCCACGTCCACCAGCGTGCCGAAGTTGGAATACGACGCCCGCCCGCCGGTACGGCCGGTGGCCGCCACCGCGATCACGCCCGAGCAGTTGGCAGGGCTGGCGTTGCTGACGTTGACGGCGTCGTTGCCCGCAGCGACCACCACCACCGCGCCACGCGAACGGGCGCCGTTGATGGCGTTTTGCGTGGTTGCATCGCAGGCGCCGCCGCCGCCCAGCGACAGGTTCAGCACGCGCGCCTTGTTGGCGTTGGCCGGCACGCCCGAGACCGTGCCGCCGGACGACCAGGTGATGGCGTCGGCGATGTCGGACGTGTAGCCACCGCACTTGCCCAGCACGCGCACCGGCAGGACCTTGGCGTTGTAGGCCACGCCTGCGACGCCAGCGCCGTTGTTGGTACGCGCCGCCACCGTGCCGGCCACGTGCGTGCCGTGCCAGCTCGATGCCTGGTCACGGGTCGGCTGGCCGCTGCCGCAGGAACCGGCAGTGACGGCGTCGCCCGGGTCGCTGGCATCGCCGTCGCGGCCGTCGCCGTCGTTGCCGATGGCGGCGGTGCTGATGAAATCATAGCCGGCCAGTTGCTGGCCGCTCAGGTCTGCATGAGGGCGCGAGCCCGTGTCGATGACAGCCACGATCACGCCGGCGCCGGTCGAGACATCCCAGGCGGCCGGCAGGCGCAGGCCACCCGCCGTTTCGTAGTAGTGCCACTGGTCGGTATAGCGCGGGTCGGTCGGCGTGGCCATGTGCGTCATGATGCGGTCCGGCTCGGCATATTCGATGGACGGATCGCGCGCCATCATTTCGGCAGCCAGGGACTTCACTTCGGCAAGGTTGCGCTTGCGGTCGAGCTTGAACACTTTCGCGCCGGTGGAAATCGGGTGGCTTTCCTTGACCACCATGCCGAACTGCTGGCCGGCGCGGTCGAGCTTGGCCTTGCGCTCGCTGCTGGTGCTGGCCACGCGCGCAGCGATGCCATTCACAGCCGGTTGCGCGTCGCGGTACTTCACGATGATCCGGTCGGTTTCCACGATGAACTGCGGCCCCGGGGACGCCGCATCGCCTGCGGCCGCCACGGCCGCGCTCGCGGCCAGCGCCAGGGATACTGCGGCACACATCTTCAACACTACAGGACGAATCGAATGCGTTTGCTTCATTTTTCTTCCTTGTTCAAGGTTTTCCGTCGGGCGAAAGGGCTCGCCCGTATCGTTGTAAGTCCGGACTTTGCCGGCGCCGCATCGAGGCGGCTCAGCCAGCGTAGCGCGAAAGAAAGATTTAACGGAACGCAAACCTGACAGAGTGAAGCGTGCATACAACGGTTACATGCCTAAATTTTGCAAAAACATGTTTTATTCGGCAAAGCATAAATTCTGCCAAATACTTGACACCTAAAATTTGTTGACGAAGGTTTATCGCATCGTTCTCAGATGCAAAAAAGGGCCGCGCAGTGCGCGGCCCTTTTCATTTATGACACATAGGCCTCGTGCGAGGCCGGTCAATTCTTAGAAATTACCCTTGAATTGCATGCCCCACTGGCGCGGCTCGTTGGTGAAGCCGGTCAGGTTGTTGAAGTCGATCGCACCGGTGATACGGCGCTGGTCGAGCACGTTGCGGCCGAAGGCTGCGACTTCATACTTGCCGTTGCCGAAGATGTAGCCGACGCGCACGCCGCCTTCGGTCAATGGTGCACCGGTGAACTCGGTCGACTCGTACAGGAAGAAGTTGACCTTGCTGCGATACGACCAGTCGGTGTAGAAGTACAGCTCGCCGTCACGGAACGGCACGCCGTAGCGGGCCGTCGCGTTGAAGGTCCAGCGCGGTGCCTGTGGCAGTGCATTGCCATCGATCACGACACGGCCGGCGC
>Ga0308157_10008799_pt1 | contig 11373 bp, 7 predicted proteins | sample PhyBR1_FD_201035 | JGI IMG/M metagenome (GOLD analysis project Ga0308157, IMG submission 201035) | Phyllosphere microbial communities from UC Gill Tract Community Farm, Albany, California, United States - DLSLB.R1 | ecosystem: Host-associated > Plants > Phyllosphere > Unclassified | place: USA...
GCGCCCGGGCCGACACGCAGGCCGCCATGCAGTTGCAGGAACAGGCCGCGCTGGCCCTCGCCCAGGTCACCGCCAGCAGCCTGGCCGTGCAGGCCAGCGGCACCGATTGGCCGGCGTTGCCGCGCACTGCGGCGCCGACATCGACATCGGGAACCGTGCCAGCGATAGCCGCCGGCAGCGGTGCGCTGGATGGCGGTGGCGACCTGGGCGCCTGGGCCGAAGCCCGCGCCGATGTGCGCGCTGCCATCGCCCGCGTGCAATCCGCACAGGCGGCGCTGGACAACGCGAGCGCCCTGCGCAAGTCCGACTGGACGGTGGGCGCCTCGGTGGACCACTACCCCGGCACCTCCAACCGCCTGCTGGAAGTGCGCGTGCAGATCCCGCTGCAGTGGGGCTACCAGTTCCAGGGCGAGATCGGCCGTGCGCAGGCCGAGCTGACCCGCGCGCAGGACGCGCTGGACAACACCCGCCGCCTGGCCCTGCTGGACCTGCAGCACCTGCAGCAGGCCGCTTCGAGCGCCGCGCGGCGCGCCGCCAGCTATGACGAAGGCGTGCTGCCGCAGGCGCGCCAGGTGGCGCAGAACGCCGATCTGGCCTACCGCAAGGGCGCCATGCCGCTGACCGATCTGCTGGATGCCCAGCGCACCCTGCGCGCAACGGCGCTGGAGGCGCTGTCGGCCCGCGCCGACTACGCCAAGGCGCAAGGCGCCTGGCTGCTGCGCACGCAGCCGCAGGCCCTGCTGGGCAGCCTGCCCTGAGCGGCGCACGGCGCCTGCCCGGCGGCCTTTCATTCCTCCCGTTTCACGTTTCTCTCTCTACAGCGAAGTCCACCATGGTGCACCCTGCCCTCTCCCTACCGCGCCTGACCACCTGCGGCCTGCTCGCCCTTGCCTTGGGCGGCGGCGCGCTGCTGCAAGGCTGCAGCAAGGCCGCCGAAGCCACTGCGGCGCCGGAAGCCGCGCCGCCCATCGCCCAGTCGGGGCAACTGCGTTTTCCGCCGGGGCATCCGCAACTGGCGTTGCTGGCCGTGGCCCCCGCGCGCGCCAGCAAGGAAATCGCCGTGGACCTGCCCGCGCGGCTGGTGTGGAACGAAGAGCGCACCCAGCGCGTGTACCCGGCATTCGCCGGCCGCGTCACGGCCATCCGCGCCGACCTGGGGCAGGCGGTGAAGGCCGGTGCGCTGCTGGCCTTGCTGGCTTCGCCCGACTTCGGCCAGGCCCAGGCGGACACGGCCAAGGCCCGCGCCGATCAGTCGTTCGCCCAGCAGGGCCTGCGCCGCCAGCGTGAACTGTTCGATGCCGGCATCGTGGCCCGCAAGGACCTGGAGCAGGCCGAAGCCGACGCGGCCCGCGCCCAGGCCGAGGTGGCCCGCGCGGCCGCGCGCACCAGTCTGTACGGCGGCGGCAACGCCGTGAACCAGCAACTCGCGCTCACCGCCGGCATGGCGGGCGTGGTGGTCGAGCGCAACCTGAATCCCGGCCAGGAAGTGCGGCCCGATCAGTCCGGCCCCGGCAACCCGGCGCTGTTCGTGGTGACCGACCCGGCCTCGCTGTGGGTGCAGATCGACGCGCGCGAGGGCGACCTGGCCTCGCTGCGCCCCGGCGACACCTTCACGCTGCAGGTGCCCGCCTACCCCGACGCCACCTTCACCGGCCGCGTGACCGCGACGGCCGACGCGATCGACCCCGGCACCCGCACGCTCAAGGTGCGCGGCGTGGTGCCCAATGCCGACCGCCGGCTGAAGGCCGAGATGCTCGCCACCGTGCATGTGCAGGAAAGCCGCGACAGCGGCGTCGTCATTCCGGCCGCCGCCGTCACCCTCAGCGGGGCCGTGCACACCGTGTACGTGCAGCGCGATGCCGGCGTGTTCGAGCCGCGCACCGTCACGCTGGGCCATGAAGGGCCGAAGGACGTGGTAGTCACCGCTGGCCTGCAGGCGGGCGACAAGGTCGTCACGCAGAACGTGCTTCTGCTGGCCCGGCAATTCCAGCTGGCCGAGCAGGACGGCGCACCGCAGAAAGCCGCCCCATGAAGCGGCTCATCCACTACGCGCTGCACCAGCCGCTCTTCATCGTGCTGGGCGTGCTGCTGTTCGCCATGGCAGGCGTGATCGCGTTCAAGAACCTGTCGGTGGAGGCCTTTCCCGACGTGACCGACACGCAGGTCACCATCATTGCGCTGTACCCCGGGCGCGCCGCCGAAGAGGTCGAAAAGCAGGTCACGCTGCCCATCGAGGTGGCGCTGTCGGGCCTGCCCAACGCCATTCGCGTGTTCTCCCACACGCAGTTCGGCCTGTCATTCACCGTGGTCACGTATGACGACAACGCCAACGTGAACCTGGTGCGCCAGCAGGTCGGCGAGCGCCTGCGCGGCGTGGACCTGCCGCCGGGCGTGGAGGCCGACATCGCCCCCAACGCCACGCCGGTGGGCGAAATCATGCGCTACCGCGTGAAGGGCGACGGGCACTCCACCACCGACCTGCGCACCATCGAGGACTGGACCGTGGAACGCGCGCTGCGCCAGGTGCCCGGCGTGGCCGACGTGGTGGCCATGGGCGGCTCGATCAAGCAGTACGAAGTGCAGCCCGACCTGGACAAGCTGCGTGCGTACAAGCTCACCTTCCAGAACCTGCTGGATGCCCTGGGCCGCGGCAACGCCAACGCCGGCGGCAGCTACGTGGCGCAGGGGGCGCAGCAGTACGCCATCCGCGGCATCGGCCTGCTGCAGTCCAGCGAGGACATCGGCCGCATCGTGGTCGCCGCGCATGGCGGCACGCCGGTGCTGATCCGCGACGTCGCGCAGGTGAAGGTGGGCGCGGTGCCCCGCCTGGGCACGGTGGGGCAGGACGACGACGACGACGTGGTGACCGGGATCGTGGTCATGCGCAAGGGCGAAAACGCGAGCGTGGTGCTCAAGAACGTCAAGGACAAGATCGCCGACCTGAACGCGCGCAGCCTGCCGCCGGGCGTGCAGATCGTGCCGTTCTACGACCGCACCTGGCTCATGGACAAGACGCTCACCACCGTGTTCCGCAACCTCGTGGAAGGCGCGCTGCTGGTGTCGCTGGTGCTGTACCTGTTCCTGTCCAACCTGCGCGCCAGCCTGGCCGTGGTGGTGGTCATCCCGCTGTCGCTGCTGGCCACGTTCATGGGCCTCAAGGTGATGGGCGTGCCGGCCAACCTGCTGTCGCTGGGGGCCATGGACTTCGGCATCATCGTGGACGGCGCGGTGATCGTGATCGAAAACATCATGCACCGCCTGGCCGAGCGCGGCGAAGACATGGACGACCGCGACCGGCGCGACACCATCATCGAAGCCGCCGGCGAGGTGGGCCGGCCCACGCTGTTTTCGATGCTCATCATCATCGCGGCGCACATTCCCATCTTCGCGCTGCAGCGCCACGAAGGCCGCATCTTCCAGCCCATGGCGCTGTCGGTCACCACCGCGCTCATCGGCTCGCTGATCTTCTCGCTCACCCTGGTGCCGCTCCTGGCCTACTGGATGCTTCGCAAGAAGCTGCCGCACGGCGACAACCGCGTGGTGCGCGCCGCCAAGCGCGCCTACGCCCCCGTGCTGGACTGGGCGCTGAACCGCCGCCGCACGGTGGTGGTGGTGGCGCTGGCCGTGTTCGGCCTGGCGCTGTTGGCGGCATCGCGCCTGGGCTCGGAGTTCCTGCCCGAGCTGGACGAGGGCACCATCTGGGTCAACGTGCGCCTGCCGGCCAGCGTGTCCAACGACGAGGCGGCGCGCATGCTGCGCCAGGTGCGGCAAGCCCTGCGCACCGTGCCCGAGGTGCGCACCACCGTCTCCAAGGCCGGCCAGCCCGAGGACGGCACCGACCCCAAGACCATCTCCATGGCCGAGATCTTCGTGGACGTGAAGCCCGCCGAGCAGTGGCGCCCGGGCCTCACCCACGCGCAACTCATCGAAGAGATGGACCGCGCCGTCTCCGCCATTCCCGGCATGGAGCCCGCGTTCTCCCAGCCCATCCGCGACAACGTGCTCGAATCGATTTCGCAGATCGACGGGCAGATCGTCATCAAGGTGGCGGGCGACGACCTGGTGGAGCTCAAGCGCCTGACCCAGTCCATTGAGAGCGAGATCCGCCAGGTGCCTGGCGTGTACCGCGCCGAGATCGACCGCCTGGGCGACCTGCCGCAACTGGTGATCGACATCGACCGCGACCGCGCGGCGCGCTACGGCCTCAACGTGGGCGACATCCAGGACGTGATCGAAGCCGCGCTCGCGGGCAAGGCCACCACCAACCTGTGGGAGGGCGAGCGCAAGTTCGCCGTCGCCGTGCGCATGCCGGAAGACCGCCGCGCGCTCGCCCGCCTGCCCGACACGCCCATCGCCACGCCGGACGGCGGCTACACCACGCTGGGCAGCGTGGCGCGCATCCGCGAAACCAGCGGCGCCATGAACATCGCCCGCGAGGCCGGCCGGCGCACCATGGCCATCGGCATCTTCATCAAGGACCGCGACATGGGCTCGGTGGTGAAGGACATGCAGACCCGCGTGCAGAAGAACGTGCAGTTGCCGGCGGGCTACCAGGTCAACTGGTCGGGCGAGTTCGAGAACCAGGAGCGTGCGATGAAGCGCCTGTCGGTGGTCGTGCCCATCTCGCTGCTGCTGATCTTCGTGCTGCTGTTCGACGCGTTCAAGTCGTTCAAGATGGCCTCGCTGATCCTCATCAACGTGCCGCTGGCGCTCATCGGCGGGTTCATCGCGCTGTGGATCTTCAACATCCCGCTGTCGGTGTCCGCGGCCATCGGTTTCATCGCGCTTTCAGGGCAGTCGGTGCTCAACGGCGTGGTGATGCTGTCGGTATTCCAGCAGCTTCAGGCCGGCGGCATGGCCGTGGCCGAAGCCGTGCGCCTGGGCTCCATGCAGCGCCTGCGCACGGTGCTCATGACGGCCCTGCTGGCGATGCTGGGCCTGCTGCCCATGGCGCTCTCGCACGAGATCGGCTCGGAGACGCAGCGACCGTTGGCCATTGTGGTGATCGGCGGGCTGGTGACGGCCACGCTGCTCACGCTGGTGGTGCTGCCGGCGCTGTATGTGTCCTGGTTCGGAAAGAAAGCGCCCCGCGAGGCTGCGGGGCAGTGACCGCGCGGGGCTGCGGCCGTGGGCTGGGCAAGGAATGAAGCGGATGCGGACGCGTCCCGTGCGTCCGCTCCCTGGGCCCGCCCCGCCCTGGGCCGCTTCGGCGCCGTTCAGGCGGGTGGCCGGTGCACGGGCCGCACCGCCGGCCTGAGCACCTTGCGCAGGGCGATCGCCTTGCGCGCTAGCCCGTCAGGCGAGCAGGCCCAGCGCCGGGTTGCGACCGCGAGTGGCTTCGTCGGCCAGATGGAACTGCTGCACCACTTGCGACAGGCGCGCGGCCTGTTCGCGCAGGGATTCGGCGGCGGCGGCCGATTGCTCGACCAGCGCGGCGTTCTGCTGCGTCATGCGGTCGATCTCGCCCACCGAGCCGTTGACCTGGCCGATGCCGGTGGTCTGCTCGGCCGAGGCCGAATTGATCTCGCCGATGATGTCCGACACGCGCTGCACGCTGTCCACGATTTCCTTCATGGCCGCGCCGGCGTCCTCGACATGGCGTACGCCGCCCTCCACGGCCGATACGCTGGAGCTGATCAGCGCCTTGATTTCCTTGGCGGCTTCGGCCGAGCGCTGGGCCAGGCTGCGCACCTCGCCCGCCACCACGGCGAAGCCCCGGCCTTGTTCACCGGCACGGGCGGCTTCCACGGCGGCGTTCAGCGCCAGGATGTTGGTCTGGAACGCGATGCCGTCGATCACGCCGATGATGTCGCCGATCTTGCGGCTGGAGCTGGAGATCTCGTGCATGCTGGCCACGGCCTGCTGCACCACGCTGCCCCCGCGCGTGGCGATGCCCGATGCGGACGACGCCAGTTGGTTAGCCACCTGGGACGACGATGCCGTCTGCTGCACGGTGGTGGTGAGGTCGGCCAGCGAAGCCACGGCCTCCTGCGCGTTGCTGGCGGTCTGCTCGGTGCGGCCCGACAGGTCCTGGTTGCCGGTGGCGATCTCGGCGCTGGCGGTGGCGATGCTGCCGCTCGCGTCGCGCACTTGCGATACCAGCGCGCCCAGGCCGTGCTGCATGTCGTCCAGCGCACGTTGCAGGTCCGCCACTTCGTCGCGGCCCTCCACCTGCACGCGCTGGGACAGGTCGCCGCCGGCGATGGCCTGCGCCATGCGCCGCGCTTCGGCCAGCGGACGGCAGATGGACACCATGTTGAGCAGGGTCAGCGGCACCACGACGACGATGGTGATCAGCACCGCCAGCACGAAGAGCCACTGGGTTTCGCTGGACACGCGCTTTTGCTGCGCGGCGACCTCGGCCACTTCGTTGCGCAGGCTGGTGTCCAGCTGGGCCATGAGCTTGTCGGCCTCGGCGAACTCGGTCACGGCCTTGCCGCTCATGCGGTTGGCGATGGTGGCGGTGTCGTAGCCGCCGGCCTCCAGCTGCCGGGCCACGTGGGCGAATTGCTCCTTGTAGCTGTCCAGCCGCTTGACGATGTCGCGCACCAGGGCGTTGTCCGGGTCTTCAGGGCCTTCCAGGAATCGGGCCGATACCTTCTTGGCACGCTCCAGGCTGGCCAGCCAGGCCGTGTGGGCCTGCTTCACGCCCTCGGGCTTTTCGTACTGGATGATCATGTCCTTCTCGAACTGGCGGATGGCGCCCATCTCGCCCCGAAGGTCGGCCATGTATCCCACTTCGGAGAAGGAATTGGTCATGAAATCCTCGCTCATCGCGTGGATCCGGAACATGCCCAGCATGCCCGCGCCCCCCAGCAGTCCCAACAAGCCCAGCACCACGCCAATGGCGCCCAGCATGCGCACCCGAATCGAAAAACCCCGCATGAGCGAAAAGAAATTCATGTCTGTCGTCCTCTAATCTCTTCGGTGCCCAAAGAAAAGATGTGCACCATATGCAACCAAACGTTGCAGTGTGCCAGAGCCATGGGCTTTTAACCGAATGTAACTATCAAACGCGCCAGCGCTTCAATAGCAAAGCGTTCGCCATCACACTCACCGAACTCAGCGCCATCGCCGCCCCCGCCACGACGGGGCTTAAATAGCCCAGCGCAGCGAGCGGAATGCCGGCCACGTTGTACGCGAACGCCCAGAACAGGTTCTGCCGGATCTTGGCCACCGTGCGGTGCGAAATGTCCAGCGCCGCGGCCACCAGCCTGGGTTCGCCACGCATGAGCGTGATGCCCGCGGCCTGCATGGCCACGTCGGTGCCGTTGCCCATGGCCATGCCCACATCGGCGGCCGCCAGGGCAGGCGCGTCGTTCACGCCATCGCCCACCATGGCGACGACGCCCTGGCGCAGGCCCCGCTGCGTCCCCTGCGCAGCCGGGTCGGTGTTGCGCAATTGCGCCACGCAGGCGGCCTTGTCGCCCGGCAACACCTCGGCCATCACCTCGCCCGCCCCGGGGTCGAGCCCCAGGCGGCGCGCCATGGCCTCGGCTGCGCCGCGGTGGTCGCCCGACACCATCACCACGCGAATGCCGCGCGCGCGCAACGCCGCCAAGGCCTCGCGCGCACCAGGCTTGGGCTCGTCGCCGAACGCCAGCAGCGCGCGCAGGGCCCATGTGCCGTTCGCGGATGCCGCCTTGCCCTCCTGCCCGACCCCGGAACCGGCCCCGGCCACGCGCTCGGCCACCGCCGACACGGTGGCGCCGGCGGTTTGCAGCGCGGTGGCGGACGCGGCCAGGTCGCCCAGTGGCACGCCCAGTTCCTCCATCCAGCGCAGGCTGCCCACGCGAAAGCGGCGCCCGTCGGCCTCGCCCTCCGTGCCCCGGCCGGGCACGGCGCTCACGGCCTGCGGCGCCGGCACGGCCAGGCCGCGGCGGCGTGCTTCCTGCACCACCGCGCGGGCCAGCGGGTGTTCGCTGCCGCTTTGCACGCCCGCCACGGCCGCCAGCACGGCCGCCTCGTCCTCGCCCGGCGCCACTTCGAAGGCAGTCAGCCGAGGCTGGCCCACCGTCAGCGTGCCGGTCTTGTCGAAGGCCACCGTGGTTACCCGGTGCGCACGCTCCAGCGCCTCTGCGTCCTTGATGAGAATACCGTGCCGGGCCGCCACCCCGGTGCCGGCCATGATGGCCGCCGGCGTCGCAAGGCCCAGCGCGCAGGGGCAGGCGATCACCAGCACCGCCACGGCATGGATCACCGCGGCCTCGCCGCCGGCCCCTGCCCACAGCCAGCCCAGCAGTGTGGCCAGCGCGATGCCCAGCACCACCGGCACGAACACCGCCGACACCTGGTCCACCAGCCGCTGGATGGGCGCCTTGCCGGCCTGCGCGTCTTCCACCAGCCGGATGATGCGGGCCAGCACCGTCTCGGAGCCCACGGCCGACACCTGCACCACCACCCGCCCGTCGCCATTGATCGAGCCGCCCGTGAGCACCTCGCCCGTGTTGCGCGGCACCGGCAGCGGCTCGCCCGTGAGCATGGATTCATCCACCTGCGTGTGCCCCTCCAGCACCGTGCCGTCGACCGGAATGCGCTCGCCCGGGCGCACCACGATCCGGTCGCCCGCCATCACCTCGGCCACGGGCACATCCACCTCGCCGTCAGCCCCCAGCAGATGCGCCACCTCGGGCCGCAGGGCGTGCAGTGCGCGGATGGCCGCCGTGGTCTGGCGCTTGGCCCGCGCCTCCAGCCATTTGCCCAGCAACACGAGCGTGATCACCACGGCCGAGGCCTCGAAGTACAGGTGCGGCGCATGCCCGGCCGGCGCGCTCCACCACAGCCAGAGCGACAGCCCGTAGCCCGCGCTCGTGCCGATCGCCACCAGCAGATCCATGTTGCCGGTGCGCGCCTTGAGGGCATGCCACCCCGCCTTGTAAAACCGTGCGCCCAGCCAGAACTGCACGGGCGTCGCCAACAGCCACTGCAGCCATGCCGGCAGCATGCCGTGCGGGCCGAGCAGCGCACTCCACCGGTCCGGCAACACGCCCAGCAGCATGGGCAGCACCAGCGGCGCCGACAGCGCCAGCCCGAGCGCGACCGGCCCGAAACCGGCCCAGGGCGAGCGGTCCCGCGCCTCGTCGTCCTGCGCCTCGGGCGCCTGCGGCTCATAGCCCGCGTTGCGCACCGCGCGGCGCAGTTGCGCCTCCATGGCGGCGCCGGCACCGGCCGCGTAGACCACATGGGCCCGCTCGGTCGCCAGGTTGACCGTGGCCTCCTGCACGCCCGGCACCTTGCGCAGCGCCCGCTCCACCCGGCCCACGCAACTGGCGCAGGTCATGTCGGCAATGCCCAGGTCAAGCAAGGCCGCAGCCCCGGCAGCAGAGGGCGACGGTGGTGCGGCGGAGGGTGTGGAAGCGGCGTTCTTAGTCATGCCCGGCACCTTAAACCTTGACGTCGTGGCAAGGTCAAGGCACCGTGAAAGCGATGGTCCGCTTGACTCTGCCACCATGTCAGGGTTCACCATCGGCGGACCCGGAAACTTTTCAACCCACTGAACGGAGCACCCCATGCAACACCATCTTCAAGTCACCGGCATGACCTGCGGCCACTGCGAACGCGCGGTCGTCCATGCCGTCCGCCAGGTCGACCCCGAGGCCACCGTGCAGGTCGATTTGGCCCAGGGCAAGGTCGTGGTCGAGAGCGACCAGGCCCGCGACGCGCTGGCTGCCGCGATCACTGAAGAGGGCTACACGGTCGCCGCATGAGCAGCCCGGCCGCGACCGCACCGCAGGGCTGGCCCGTCGCCATCGGCACAGCCGCCGAACGGGCCGGCGTGTCGCCCCGCATGGTCCGCCACTACGAGGCCCTGGGCCTGCTGGCCGGCGTGGCGCGCACTGGCAGCGGCTACCGCCAATACACCGAGGCCGACGTGCACACCCTGCGCTTCATCCGCCGCAGCCGCGACTTGGGGTTCTCGATGGAAGAGATCGCCACCCTGCTCGGCCTGTGGCAGGACAAGCGCCGCGCCAGCGCCCACGTGAAGCAGATCGCCCAGGCCCACATCGACGACCTGGCCCAGCGCATCGCCGCCATGCAGGCCATGCAGCGCACGCTGCAGTCGCTGGTGGGCTGCTGCCAGGGGGATGAGCGGCCGGACTGTCCGATCCTGGACGACCTGGCCGCCGCACACGACAGCGCCGCTGCAGCGCCGGGTAGGTTCAAAAAAGATAGCATTCTGCCGCCGGATTCATTGCCTTCAACGCATAAAACCCTTTGAAACCCTTGAAATAAATTCGGTGGCAGCTCCTGTATTCATAGCAACCAACCGCTAAACCTAAAAAAGGAGACAAACCATGCCCCAGCCCGAACCGACTCCATCGAGCCCGCCCCTGGTCTTTCACCGCGAAGGCCCGGTCGCCACGCTGCAGTTCAACCGCCCCGCCGCGCTCAACGCCGTCGATGTGCCCATGGCCCAGGCGCTGTGTGCCGCTGCGCGCAGCATCGCGGCCGATCCGGGCGTGCGCGCCGTGGTGCTGTGCGGCGCGGGCAAGGGCTTCATGGCCGGGGGCGACCTGGCCACGCTGCGCGACGATCCGGCGCAGGGCGCGGCCGACCTGCTGGGGCCGCTGAACGAGGCCGTCACCTTGCTCGCGAACATCGATGCGCCCGTGATCGCCAAGGTGCACGGCGTGGCGGCCGGCGCGGGCATGAGCCTGATGCTGCTGGCCGACTTCATCCTCGCCGCCGAGGGCACGCGCTTCAATCTGGCGTACATCAACCTGGGCACCTGCTGCGACGTGGGCGCCTCGTGGTCGCTGCCGCGCCAGGTGGGGCTGCGCCGCGCGCTGGAAATCGCGCTGCTGGGCGACACCCTCACCAGCGCCGACGCCGAGCGCCTGGGCCTCGTCAACCGGGTGGTGCCCGCCGATCAGCTCGATGCGGCGGTGGATGCACTCGCCACCCGCCTGGCCGCCGGCCCCACCGTGGCGCTGGGCCACATGCGCCGGTTGATGCGCGCCTCGTTCGACCGCGACTTGCCCGAGCAACTGGCCGCAGAAACCCGCGCCTTCGACGAATGCGCCCGCACGGCCGATCTGCCTGCGGGCATCGCCGCCTTCTACGCCAAAGAAAAGCCGAATTTCCAGGGCCGCTGACGCCGGCGCGCCAGCCGGGCGCGCTCGGGGCGCCTACCATTCGGCGCGTGCGCAGCGCCACACTGGCTGCCTCGACTGCTTCAAAGCGCGAATGGCTATCCTGCTGCGGCCCTTTCTTTGTTTCATTCATTCAGCCATTCATCCGTCCACACCCATTCCTTGAGGAGACCCTTGCCATGAACCAACGCGACGTCTTCATCGTCGGCACTGCCCGCACCGCCATCGGCACCTTCGGCGGCACGCTCAAGGACGTGCCCAACAGCCAGCTGGCCACCAC
>Ga0308157_10008800_pt1 | contig 11373 bp, 11 predicted proteins | sample PhyBR1_FD_201035 | JGI IMG/M metagenome (GOLD analysis project Ga0308157, IMG submission 201035) | Phyllosphere microbial communities from UC Gill Tract Community Farm, Albany, California, United States - DLSLB.R1 | ecosystem: Host-associated > Plants > Phyllosphere > Unclassified | place: USA...
CACTTTTCCGGCGAAGAAGAATGCCGTTTCCTCCTTCCCAATTCACCGGAGGTGGATTATGTAATCAAAACATCCGAGCCGTTTGATGATTTTTCCTTAATTTTGCATCCTGAAAATCTGATGTTTAAAATTCAGTCTTTCATGCTAAATCCTTCCGAGGAGCTTTATCTAAGCTTTCAATATTATGAATAAATATCTAAAAAAAACCAAAATCATCGCGACCTTGGGTCCAGCATCATCTGACAAAGAAACGATGCTGCAGCTTGTTCAGGCCGGTACCGATGTTTTCAGAATAAATTTTTCGCACGCTGATTACGATTTAGTTAGAAAAAATGTAGAGACAATCCGTCAACTAAACCAGGAGTACGGATTTTCCGTAGGGATTCTCGGTGACCTTCAGGGTCCTAAACTGCGCGTTGGCGTCGTAAAAGAAGGCTCTTACCTGAACCCGGGAGATATTCTCACCTTTACTAATGAAAAGATTGAAGGCGATTCTGAGCGGGTTTATATGACCTATCAGCAATTTCCACAAGATGTGAAAGTGGGCGAAAGAATCCTCATCGATGATGGAAAACTCGTACTCGAAGTTATAGAGACTAACAATATCGATACGGTGCGCGCCCGAACGATTCAGGGTGGACCACTAAGTTCTAAAAAAGGGGTAAACCTGCCAAACACCAATGTTTCACTGCCGGCACTTACCGAAAAAGACATCGAAGATGCAAATTTCATGCTTGATCTAGAGCTTGATTGGATCGCACTTTCATTTGTTCGCCATGCACAGGACATCATTGACCTGAAAGAACTCATTAAAAATCATCCGTCAAATAAAGTTAAAACACCGATTATCGCAAAAATCGAGAAACCTGAGGGCGTTCGCAACATCGAGCAGATCCTTATGGAATGTGACGGTTTGATGGTAGCACGTGGAGACCTTGGCGTGGAAGTTCCGATGGAAGAAGTTCCGGCGATCCAAAAAAACCTTGTAGAAATTGCAAGGAAGCACTCCAAACCTGTGATCATTGCGACACAGATGATGGAAACGATGATCAACAGCCTTACGCCGACACGCGCGGAGGTGAATGACGTAGCCAACTCGGTTCTTGATGGTGCTGATGCCGTGATGCTTTCGGGTGAAACGTCCGTTGGCCGCTACCCTGTGGATGTGGTACGGAATATGGCTAAGATTGTGAAAAACATCGAGCAGACGCACTTCTATCAGAACAAAAACTCACCGATTGAGCGCGAATTTAATTGTGTTGACGAACGTTTCATCACAAACCGCGTTTGTCTTGCGGCCGTGAGAATTGCGAAATCTGCCAACGTTGAAGCAATCGTAACCCTTACGAATTCAGGTTACACAGCTTTCCAGATTTCAGCACACCGACCGAATTCGAATATTATCGTTTTCAGTTCCAATAAACGCGTTCTTACAATGCTGAACCTGCTGTGGGGAGTACGTGCGTTCTATTATGACATGCAGAAATCTACGGATGAAACCATCATCCAAGTGAATATGCTTGCGCACACACACGGCTTCGTAGAACAGGGTGATTTTGTAATCAACCTGAATGCTACGCCGGCCTATGATGGCGGTAAGACCAATACATTAAGGCTTACAACGATTTAAGAAGTACTTAAAAAAAATAAATATCCGCGGTTTCACTTGAAGCCGCGGATTTATTTTGGACTAAAAATGAGAACTTCTGTTTTAAAGTTTATTCGCAACGTACTTCGTGCGTTTAGTAATATTTAAATGATTAAAGTAAACGTAAACGCAGGAAGGACATTTAATTATTGCCTTCGAGAAAATACTGCTTTAAAGCTCTCCGTGATGTTTTCCTTTAAAATTTTCTATATTTATCTGATATTAAATCACCAAAAACACTATGGATAAAAGGAAACTCCGAAGCACAATCTTTCAGCATCTCGATGGTATTGTCACAGCGCCTGTTGCTGCGGCACTTCTCGAAAAGGGCGTTTTAGCTAAAATTGCCGAAAGCCGAAACACTACACTCACAGAACTTTCCGCACTGTTTACGGTAAATGAAGGTTACCTGAATGTGGCAATCCGCGTTCTGGCTTCACAAGGTTTCTTAAATTATTCCGTGGATAATGCGACAGATACAATACACATTGCAGCCAACGAAAATACACAACACTTACTTAGTTTTGGGCATTTGTACCAAAGGGTTCTACCGGTTTTAGCACAGGCTTCAGATTTTGACTTCCAGAATATGAAACCGGAAGCGTTCTCGAATCTTGTGACTGTATTCGAAGAATTTAAAAATAATTTCGACCTCCAAATATCATCAGATCAAAGTGAAGAAAAGATTGCCGCGCAAATCCTGAAACATATCGAAGGTTGCCTGGCAGGGCCCATCATTGTGCAACTCGGTATGAGCGGCATGTTCCACAAATATTTCATGGAAACATCTTTTCAGGCTGCAGAATTCCACAAAGAACCAGAGAATTTTGAAAAAATCCTCGATTTTCTCAAAGATTTAGGTTGGTTTACGAAAACGAATTCAAATTTTAAATTCACTGAGACCGGACTGTATTTCGCGCGCAGAGCTGCATCGTATGGAGTTACCGTCTCCTATCTGCCCATGCTGAGCGGTGTGGACGAATTGGTTTTTGGAAAAGCTGACGGGTTGCGGCCTGAATCTGAAAATGAAGATGAAATCCACGTAAACCGGAAGATGAATGTTTGGGGAAGCGGCGGCGCGCACTCCACCTATTTCAAAGTAGTGACAGACTTCATTATTTCGATTTTCAACCAACCAATTCACCTGCAGCCAAAAGGCATTTTGGATATGGGCTGTGGTAATGGAGCTTTCATACAGCACATCTTTGAAACCATCGAGCGGCATACGCTGCGCGGAAAAATGCTCGAAGACCATCCTCTTTTCCTTGTAGGCGCAGATTATAACCAGGCCGCACTGAATGTAACGCGCGCAAACCTCATCAATAATGACATTTGGGCGAAAGTAATCTGGGGCGATATCGGAAATCCGGATCTGCTCGCAAAAGATCTCCGCGAAAACTACGAAATAGACCTTGGAGACCTGCTGAATATCCGAACATTCCTGGATCACAACAGAATCTGGAATGAGCCGAAAGATCCTGTTCCAGACCGTGTTTCCACTTCCACTGGCGCATTTGCGTTTCGTGGCAAACGTATTGCGAACAGACTTGTGGAAGAAAACCTGAAAGAACATCTTAGTCTTTGGTTGCCGTATATCCGCAAAAACGGATTGTTGGTAATCGAACTTCATACTTTAGCCGCGGAACTTACAAGCCATCATCTGGGCGAAACTGCCGCGACCGCATATGATGCAACGCATGGATTTTCTGACCAGTACATCCTGGAAGTAGATGTTTTTCATAAAATTTGTGATGAAGTTGGCTTGCAGGTAAACCAGGAACTGTTTAAGAAATATCCGGATTCGGAACTTGCGACGGTTTCAATCAATTTCCTGCAGGCAAAAAATTAATTTAAAAATGTCACAGCATCACGATCACAGCCATCAGGCAAACCGGAAAACCCTGATCATCTGCTTGAGTATTATCTCAGCATACATGGTAGTGGAAGTCATTGGTGGATTCATCACCAACAGCTTATCGCTGCTCGCGGACGCGGGGCATATGCTGAGTGATGCGGTTTCATTGTTCATAGCGCTGATGGCTTTCACGTTCAGTAATAAATCAGCGGATTACCGGAGAACATACGGCTATAAACGGTTTGAGATTTTGGCAGCGGTTCTCAACGGTGCCACGCTTATCCTTATTTCGGTGTACATTATGTTTGAAGCGGTTGCACGGTTCAGAAACCCACCCGAAATCGCCTCGCACGGAATGCTCATCATCGCCGGAATCGGTTTGCTCGTGAATGCAGTGGTAGCGTACATCATGATGCGCGGCTCCGATGTAAAAGAAAACCTGAATATGCGCGGCGCATACCTGCATGTAATCAGTGATATGCTGGGTTCGGTGGGCGCAATTATCGCGGCGTTGCTCATTATATTCCTGGGTTGGGCGTGGGCAGATCCGCTTGCCAGCGTAATAGTGGCGCTTCTGGTCTTACGAAGTGGCTATCTGGTCACAAAATCTTCCGTTCATGTATTGATGGAAGGAACGCCGGACAACGTTCAGATTGAAAAAGTGACACAAAAGATATTAGAAACCGGTGATATTATCAGTATCCATGACCTGCACATCTGGACAATCACCAGCGGACTGAATGCGCTGACCTGCCACGCCGTGGTAGATGATAACCTTACCGTTGCAGAAAGCGAAGTATTGCTTCGTAAAATAGATCATGAGTTGCAACATCTTAATATCGATCATGTTACGATACAACTGGAGACCGGCGCACATACACACGATTCTTCGGTGCTCTGCAGTGTGGAGCCAGGACATAATAATCATCATCATGAGCACTAGATGTCTAACCCTGTTATTATAGACAACAACTTTAGGAAAGAGAAGATTCTAAACAGTTCCTCTTAAAATTTAGTATTTTTACACAAAAGAAAACGCAGAAATGTTCAATAACCTACGGCATACAATGGAAAAAGAATGGTTCGGTGTGCTGACGCGTATGGGCGCCAAACTTGGCATTCCGGTGTCGAAACTTCGGGTATTCTTTATCTACTCTACTTTTGCTACAGCCGGTGTCTTTTTTCTCATTTATCTGGGGTTAGCCTTCACGCTTTGGGTAAAAGATATCTTCATTACGCGCCGGCCAAGCGTTTTTGACCTTTAGAAAGATTTTTAGGCTCAAATCTTGCAGGGAAGACATAAATTTGTGTTTTCTAATATGGAATATCTGCACATCCCCACTCCTGATGATTACCGCGCTGAAGAAATCTATGCATCTTATTGTGCTACCTTCCCACCAGACGAGAGACGGGGCGCGCAACAGTTTAAAAAATTATTCTCAAATCCCTGTGTAAAGGTTTTTTCGATCCTTCATGATCTCAAAAATATTGGCTACATCATTTCATGGGAACTTACCGGTTTCGTCTTCATCGAACATTTTGAAATTTTCTCGGAATTCCGCAGCCTAAAATACGGTTCCGATGTGATCAGCGATCTCTGCAAAGACTACACACATATCGTTCTCGAAGCTGAACCGGGAACACTTGACGAAAACGCCCGACGCCGCATCAGCTTTTACAGACAAAATGGTTTCGAAGTCATTGACGAAAATTATGAGCAGCCTTGCTACGAACCTGAGAAAAATGCACTAAAGCTGTGGCTGCTGGCGAACTGGCATCCAGAGAAAACCGACTGGATCAAGGAGGAAATCTATGATGTAGTTTATTGTTAAGCAGACGGCATTATCTCAAAGACCTTAAAAATAAACGAGCCGGACAGAATAATCTGTCCGGCTCGTTTATTTTTAAGGATTGGTAACAGGAACACTGCTGAATCCGATTGACGTTTTAAGCGAAATATCTGAGGTTGGAGACTGTTTTAAAACATACACCACCCTTGCCTGCACGGCACCTGATTTCATCATTGAATCCAAAGTAGTGGACGTATTGATATCAAGTGAAAGTGAACTGCCTACATTTTCGGGTACTACATCCCGCGATGCTACCATCACCTCGTTCCCACCATTGTTGGAAAGATACACACGTACCGATTTGAACATACTCATGCTCGTATTAGAATCAACCGACATTGTGGCCGATGAAACTCGGATGTCTTTCACATTCGCACCTGCGCCCGTAAGCTGGTTGATACTCTGCGCGGGTGAAACTGCTGAAAGCTGAACATTCGCCGGGGAGCCGGATGTAACCAAAACGGTAGCTGTATACGGAAAAGTGTTCTGAAGAATTGAAGAAACCGTGGAGCACGCGGTAAGCGTAAAAGTGGCAGCCGCAGCCGCGAATAGTAGATTTTTCATAGTACGATTATTTAAATATTGAAACCGTCTGACAGAAACTATACCAACTGAAAATTTTAACGTAAGTTTAACGTCTTGCAAATCACTATTTTATTGAGACAGAAAAGCGCCCTTTAGATTCGCCCGATGCCATATTGCTTTTCCCGATGAGCAACCAAATTTCCCCATTTTCGCGGATTTTATATATCATTTCGCGCCCGAAAGGACCGTCATATTCGCCGTTCGGTAGTCGGACCTGATTGAAACGGATGTTCATGTCTGGATTTTCAGTTGTAATGGTTCCGGAGATGTTTTTGCTCGTGAAATTCTTAATTTTTAAGATGTACTGTTGCTTGTCCTCGGTAAATTCATCGGTAAGTGTAAGCGGAATCATGTCACCGTTGATGGTTTTTATGATTTTACCTTGTTCGACCGTTCTAAAACCTTTATAATTAGAAGATTTTGTGGAATCAACTTGAACAACACCGGCTTGAGGATGGGTTGCAGGCGTTGAATCGTTTTGTAATATGGTGGAAGTAGAATCCGAAATTACCTGATTATTGGATTTGACCGATTCTTCTTTTGTACACGAAACGGTGATTAAAGCCAGAATAAAAACAAGTGTTCTCATGCGGAATGGATTTGATTTACAAATCCTAATCAAAATCCCTGCTAAAAATTGAGATCCTCAGTTTAAAATTCTTTTAAACAAAGTGTGAAATTAAATGATTGTTCCTGTCGCAGCTGGGAAGCTTCGGTCACATTAATCGACCTGATACTCGAGTTTTATCGTAATGCTGGCTTCTTTTTCCTTTGAAGAAGTATTGAAAGTGCCACCGTAAGAGAATTCTTCCGTTGAATTGGGCTCCGTAATCTGTGTGACGCCCATTGTCGCTTTTTTAAGGTTACCAAGTTTGGAACCGGCATTTTCGGCAATTCTTTCGGCTCGCTGTTTGGCATCTTTGGTGGCGTCAGCGATCATCTGCTGTTTTACATCTGCCAGTTTCGTGTAGAAATAATTTGGCGGCGAAGAAGTGAACTCGATGCCGAGATTGATGATTTCGGTGATGTTTCGCGAAAGGTTTTCAATTTTTGCCACATCTTTGCTGTCTATGGAAACGCGTTGCGAGAGCTGATAACCCGCAAAACTCTGCTGACTCCGGCCCATGTTGTCTGTGGAATAGTTGAACTGCTTTTGGATATCAACTGCCGAGAACACCATCTCATTTTTCGGGATTCCTTTTGAAATTAAATAGTTTTCGATCACTTTTTTGTCATTCGCGAGTTCATCGTAGGCTGATTTAAGTTCAAAACTATTTCGCGAGAAATTTCCGCTCCAAGCGATAAGGTCTGAAGTGAACTTCTTTGTCCCCAAACCAGTGACAGAAATGGTATTATCAGACTGGTTCCGGTTCTTGATCGCACTTGCGAGAAATGCAAGCCCGATGATGAAACCTGCGGCAGCGATGGCGATGGCGATGATATTGCGGTTCATTTGGTCTAATGATTTATTATTAAAGGTAAGAAAAAATTAACTCAGATTTTTATTTCTGGTTCCTCTGTAAAATCACGTTCCTACTTTGTGGGTTTTAATATATTCCTGATAGGCCATTTTCATATCAGAAAGGATCGCCACGACATTGAAGCTTTTCCGGTATTTTTTCGCAAGCGAATAACTGTTATCGGCATAAATAAGAAATCTGTCAATATCGTCTTCGGTCCACCCTCTGGAAGTGTAAAAACTGAGATCTAGTTCTGCTTTGATCCGTCGGTAAAACGCTTGAGTTTCCGCATAATTCGCGGTAGAAATTGGCGAACTGGTTGTTTTACTTACCAAGCCAATAAGAGCAGACACGGCCTTTACCATATCGACCTGTCCGGCATTATAATCTTTTGGGGCAAATGCAGACGGAGTTATAAGTTTAGGCGAAGATTCTGTTGGTGGACTTCGCATATAAGAGTCCATTGAAGAATTGAGCGCAACCACCCTTCTCGGTGGATCCAGAGATTTTACATCTTTCTTTAAATTACCCGATGCCTGAAAGGCGAGCTCTACTTCTTCAATCAGATAAGCTGACTGCGTGAGGGAAATATTAAGCGGCCCGGAATAATTGTAAGTTGAAATCTTTGTTGACGAACGCTCGTAGCCGCTTTTTACAAAACGCAGTTCGTCTGAAGGTTTTGCGCCGATCATATAATTTCCGTCTTTATCGGAATTTACCTTTTCCCCGGTTCGGGTATTTAAAATGAGCGCGTTAGGCAGTTCGGAGCCAAACTCGGAGCGCACTTTTCCGAAGATGTATTCCTGTGCGCAGGCCGAAACAGCCGCGAGAAGGAAGGAAAGCAGGAGTAGTTTTGTTTTCAATGCTAATTTTTTCTAAAAGTAGATTTATTTTGAAGATGCTTTGGGAAGTTTAACCGAAGTTAACGCGTTTTAAGAGTTTTTCTGAATATAGGAGATTTTCTGTGTTATTTTTATCAATTTTTTGAGGAATCGGGTGCCGCGTGAGGGATAGAAGCGGCATCCTTTTTTGGGAGGCGGCACCGGGCCGCCTCCCAAAAAAGATAGAGCGGATAGCCCGGCCCGAGGAAGGGAATGGAGGCGCGGCCGCCGCAGGCGGCCGCGCTGTAAAGACCGACCGAGGGACACGCCCAAAAAAAAAATAAAATTTATTGCGTATCTTTGTACCCTTACAACATGGGGTTGACTGGTTTCGACAGCAAGACCAATGGGTAAGTAAGCATGCAGAGAACCGTAGCGCGATCTCTTTAATCCCTTGCTACACAATTTTAACTGGCGACCAAGAGTTTGCTCTTGCAGCATAATCCGAATCATAGTAGGATTCTGCGCTCTCCCGAAGCATAGTAAGGAGGCAAGATGTCTCACAAACGCTCTGTTCTGCGGCGTTTGAACCTGAGGCATAGCAATGCGGAAATAAGTCCCGGAAGACTTCGGTCCGGGATCGAAAATTTTAGAAGTTAAGCTGTAAATTGGGTGTCTGTGCTCTGTTTGCAGTCGAAAATCAAATACAGAATAAGCATGTAGAAAACTTATGTATTGCTTGTTTGGACGAGGGTTCGAATCCCTCCAACTCCACTTTTAAAAATATAACCTATTGTTTTTCAGTAGGTTATTTTATTTTTAAACGATTTTATATTTCTTCATTCAATTTCGTGTACTCTGTCTCCCGGAGCGGTTCCAAGCCTGAATTTTCATCTTTGATTATCTGAATCTCACACTTTGCAGGTGAATTTATGTAAAACACAGGAAAAACTGGAGTTTCTGTACCGAATATCTGCCGGATTAATATTAATTTTGCTGAAAACACAATGATGAATCTAAATATATTCCGGAAAAGAAGCAAGGCCTGCAACTTTGACAGCGAAGACTGGCGCTTCGACGACGACAAACAGATGTTCTGCCTTATTCTGAGCGTTCCCAAAACTAAAATCACGCCCCAAACCGTTGTTTATCTTTATAAAAAACAGGGCGATCGCTATATTTTCATGTCTGAAGGTTTTGAAGCCATAAACGGCAGTGAACTGGTCTATTATGCGCTGTCACCCTTTGGCGGAAAGATCAGAATTAAATAATATTCAAATTGCCATCACAAAAAAAGATCCTTTAGAAGTTCTAAAGGATCTTTAAAGTTTTAAGTGAATGATTTTATAATTGAGGGCCAGCCGCGACGAGCTTTTTCGCCTCGTCATTGTCGCAGTACTGCTCGAAGTTCTTGATATAACGTGCCGCCAGATCGCGCGCTTTTACTTCCCATTCTGCCGCGTCTGAATAGCTGTCACGGGGATCCAGGATGCCTTCAGAAACATTAGGTAATGCTGTCGGGATCTCAAGATTCATCACAGGAATTCTCGTTTTTTCTGCAGTATCAATGCTACCGTCAATGATCGCGTCGATGATTGCGCGGGTATCTTTAAGTGAAATTCTCTTTCCTGTACCGTTCCAGCCGGTATTTACCAGATATGCCTTCGCTCCGTGCTCTTTCATTTTACCGATTAAAGTTTTAGAGTACATCGTAGGATGCAGCGTTAAAAACGCTTCACCAAAGGCCGGCGAGAACGAAGGTTCCGGTGCGGTAATTCCACGCTCCGTCCCAGCCAACTTAGAAGTATATCCACACAGGAAGTGGTACTGTGCCTGATCATCATTCAGAACAGAAACCGGAGGCAAAACGCCGAAAGCATCTGCCGAAAGGTAAACGATTTTCTTCGCGTGACCTGCTTTTGATGGCAATACGATTTTGCTGATGTGATAAATCGGGTAGGAAACACGTGTATTTTCCGTGATTGAATTGTCGGAATAGTCGGCTTCACCCTCATCATTTACCACTACGTTCTCAAGAAGTGAATCGCGACGGATGGCTTTGTAAATGTCCGGCTCTTTTTCCTCGGAAAGGTCAATCACTTTCGCGTAGCAGCCACCTTCGAAGTTGAATACGCCATTATCATCCCAACCATGTTCGTCATCCCCGATAAGATATCTTTTAGGATCTGCAGACAGCGTTGTTTTACCCGTTCCCGAAAGTCCGAAAAACAGCGCTACATCGCCTTCCTCGCCCACGTTCGCGGAGCAGTGCATAGATGCCATTCCCTTCAGTGGAAGGAAATAATTCATCATCGCGAACATGCCTTTTTTCATTTCGCCGCCATACCAGGTTCCGCCAATGATCTGGATTTTCTCGGTAAGGTTGAACATCACGAAGTTCTCAGAGTTCAATCCCTGTTGCTGCCAGTTCGGGTTGGTAGTTTTAGAACCATTCATCACGATAAAATCCGGTTGCCCGAAGTTTTCGAGTTCATAGTTTGAAGGACGGATGAACATATTGGTTACAAAGTGCGCCTGCCATGCTACTTCCATGATAAAACGAACTTTAAGTCTTGTGTCAGGGTTTGTGCCACAAAAAGCATCTACTACATAAAGTTTTTTTGAGGTAGAAAGCTGTTTCAGCACAAGTTGCTTGCAGCTTTCGAAGATTTCAGGTGTTGTAGGTAGATTTACTTTTCCGTCCCAGAAAATGGTATCTTTCGTACTGTCGTCTTTTACAATAAACCTGTCTTTTGGAGAACGTCCTGTAAATATTCCAGTTTTTACTGCCACTGCACCGGATTCTGTCACCACGCCGCGCTCAAAACCTTTGTTTTCCGGAGAAATTTCTGCCTGGAAAAGTTCTTCGTAGCTCGGATTGTAGATTACCTCCTGGTAACCGGTGATTCCCAAATCGTGTAGTTGCTGAATGATTTTGATGTTCTTCATGACTCTCTTGTATTTCTGTTTGTTACTTTTTGGAATGACAAAATTAATGATATCTAAGGGTATTGTCGGTTCTAAAAGTACTGATATTCATCACAAACAGCAAGTCTGCAAGACATCCTGATAATCAGAGAATTAATTCAGACCAGGTATAAATACAGCTAAATCCGCGTTCCGAAAAATAACGCTCGTAACCCGAAAATTTCCG
>Ga0308157_10008802_pt1 | contig 11372 bp, 11 predicted proteins | sample PhyBR1_FD_201035 | JGI IMG/M metagenome (GOLD analysis project Ga0308157, IMG submission 201035) | Phyllosphere microbial communities from UC Gill Tract Community Farm, Albany, California, United States - DLSLB.R1 | ecosystem: Host-associated > Plants > Phyllosphere > Unclassified | place: USA...
AGGGCATGACCTCAGCGCTCCTGCTCTCCGCCGGTCTCGGGGCCGTCCCCGGGTTCGTCCGCGAGCGTCGCCGTCCTGGTCCGGCTGCGCCCCGGGTGGGCTTCGTCGCCGCGGCGACGAGCATCTACCCCTCCGCCCCGTGGGTCGACGCCGACCGGGAGGCCCTCGCGTCCTTCGGCCTCGACCTCGTCGAGGTCGACCTCACCGTCCTCTCGGGTGAGAGGCTCGCGGCTGCTGTCGCGGGTCTCGACGCGATCTACCTCGCGGGCGGCAACACCTTCGCGCTGCTCCACCACCTGCGCAGGTCCGGCCTGGACCGGCTCCTGCCCGGCCTGCTCGACGACGGGCTGCTGTACCTCGGCGCGAGCGCGGGGGCTGCGGTCGCGGGTCTCGACGTGGAGCCGCTCTCGCTCATGGACGACCCCGCAGAGGCCCCGGCGCTCGAGTCCACCCGCGGCCTGGGGCTCGTGGACCTCGTCCTCCTGCCGCACGCCGACGGCAAGCTGGCCCCGTACCCGTCGAGCCTCGTCGAGCGGATCGTCAGCACCTACGGCGACAGGTTCCCGATCCAGCGCATCGACGACGACCAGGCGCTGCTGGTGGCCGACGGCGCCACGTCGCTGGTCCCGTCGTCGGTCGTCTCGCCGCCGCCCTCTCAGCCGGCAGCGGGCTGACCTGCATGGAGGGCTGCGACCAGCGGGCGCACGACAGGTTCTGCGCTCCGGCCGGGTGGCTCGAGCTGACCGTGACCCAGAGGCTGCTCGAGCTGCACCTGCCCTCCGTCGGGGCGGTCCTCGACGTCGGCAGCGGCACAGACACCTACGCGCAGTGGCTGCGCTCTCGTGACCTCCACGTGGTCCGTGCCGAGACCGACGACCACGAGCGCAGCTTCGCGCTCGGGTTCCCGTCGGCCGCCGACGAGGTGGTCGACGCCGACGTCCGCGACCTGTCACGCTGGGACGACGGGACCTTCGACGTCACGATGGCCCTCGGGCCGTTCCACAGCTCGGTGCGGGCACTCGACCGTGACCGTGCACTCAGCGAGCTGGTCAGGGTCACCCGGCCCGGCGGGCTGCTGGCCGTCTCGTTCATCCCGCGGTACGTGTTCCTCCGGCACCTCCTGCAGCACGGGCGCAGCGGGGCGCTCGTCCTCGGCGACCCTGCGGCCACCCGTGGGATCCTCACGGACGGTCAGGTGCTCGACGCCGAGACCGGCGCTCCGACGGACGGCTTCGCCGCAGACCCCGCGGCGGTCGTGCCGCTCGTCGAGCAGCACGGTGTCGAGACGCTCCTGCTCGGGTCGACCCACGGCTTCGCCACGGAGATGGAGACACAGGTGGACGCGGTCCGACGGCTCGACGGGGACCTCGGAGGCTACGACGCCGTCGTCGAGCTCCTGGTGCAGACCGCGACCGACCCGAGCATCCTCGGGCTCGCCGGGCACCTGCTCTACGTAGGGCGGGTACAGGGCTGAGGGCGCTGGCCCGGGAGACGGCGCGGACCCGGTGCTAGCACGGCGCGTGGCCTGGAGTGCAGCGGGAGGACGAGAGGTACGCGGTCACGTCACGCGCGATCCCAGCGTCGGCGGGTGTCTCACCGGCACGAGGTGTGGCACCCGCCGAACCCCGAAGGGCTGCCCGACTCTCGTCGAGGCGACGCTATTCACAGGGGATTGGCACGCCCCGCGAAGGGCGTTGGAATAGTTCTACCAGCGGTCGCCGGGGTGCGCATCCTGAACGGCACGAGTCTCGAGAAGCACGACAGAGCCGATCCCGCCAGTCCAGCGGCGGCAGGATCGTGCGGCTGAGAGGACGACGGGCGGTGTGACGGCGGTCATCGTCGTTCGACGAGCGCGGTGCGGGGAACGGTGCCAGGATCTCCACGACACGTTCTTTCGAGCACATTCTTTTCTGGAGGTTGTCATGGGCATTCTTGGTTACATCGTCGTGGGTCTCATCTGTGGCGCCATCGCGAAGGCGCTCCTCAAGGACCGCGCTGTCGGCGGCTGGCTCGCCACCCTCCTCCTCGGCATCGTCGGCGCGATCGTCGGCGGCTGGCTCGGTGGCCTGCTCCTCGACATCGAGCTCGGTGGGTTCTTCGAGCTCCGCACCTGGCTCCTCGCCATCCTCGGCTCCGTCGTCGTGCTGTTCGTCTACACCGCGATCACGGGCAAGCGCTCGCGCCGCTGACACCTGCGACACCTGTCGCGCAGAGGGGCCCCGCCGGACCGGCGGGGCCCCTCTCTGCGTGCAGGGGCACGTGCCGGCAGGTGCCAGCCCGCCGTGCCGCGTGTGGTGAGATGGTCGGATGCAGACCGCAGCCGACTACGTCGCAGACCTCGCCCGGTTCATCTCGGCCAGCCCGTCCTCCTACCACGCCGCCGCCGAGGCGGCCCGGCAGCTGGACGACGCGGGCTTCGCACGACTCGACGAGGCAGCGGAGTGGTCGACGACCACGCAGCGCGGGTACGTCGTCCGTGACGGCGCGATCATCGCGTGGGTCGCGCCCGCGACCGCCGGACCCACCACACCCTTCCGGGTCCTCGGGGCGCACACCGACTCGCCCGGCTTCAAGCTCAAGCCGAAGCCGACCACGGGGTCGCACGGCTGGCTGCAGGCGGGCGTCGAGGTCTACGGCGGCCCGCTGCTCAACTCCTGGCTCGACCGCGAGCTCGAGCTCGCCGGGCGCCTGGTGACCACCGACGGCCGCGAGGTCCTGGTCCGCACGGGCCCGTTCCTGCGCATCCCGCAGCTCGCCATCCACCTCGACCGCGACGCGAACAGCGGGCTCACGCTCGACCGCCAGCGGCACACCGCGCCCGTCTACGGCGTGGGCGACAGGTCGCAGGCCGACCTCCTCGGGCACCTCGCCGGGTTGGCCGGGCTCAGCGGCGACGACGTCGCCGGGTACGACGTCCTCACCGCCGACACCGCGGCGCCTGCACGCTTCGGCCTCGACGACGCGCTCTTCGCGGCAGGCCGCATGGACAACCTCACGTCTGTCTTCGCGGGCCTGCACGCGCTGCTGGGCGCGGCCTCGGAGCCGAGCCCGGACCACGTGAGCGTCCTGGCGGCCTTCGACCACGAGGAGCTCGGCTCGGAGACCCGCTCGGGCGCCTCCGGCCCGTTCCTCGACGACGTCCTCACCCGCATCGGCGCGACGCTCGGCGCGAGCGCCTCGCAGCGCCTGCAGGCCTACGCCGGCTCGTGGTGCCTCTCGGCGGACGCAGGGCACTCGGTGCACCCGAACTACCCGGAGAAGCACGACCCGACGAACCAGCCCGTCGCGGGCCGAGGACCGCTGCTCAAGATCAACGCGAACCAGCGCTACGCGACCGACGCGCACGGGGCCGCCCTCTGGGCAGCAGCCTGCGCGACTGCCGGCATGCCGTACCAGGAGTTCGTCTCGAACAACACGGTGCCCTGCGGCTCGACCATCGGGCCCCTCACGGCGACCCGCCTGGGGATCCGGACCGTCGACGTCGGCGTGCCGCTGCTGTCGATGCACTCGGCCCGCGAGCTCGCGCACGTCGACGACCTGCACGGTCTCGCGGCGGCCGTCGGCGCGTTCTTCGCCGGCTGAGGACCACGGTCCGGGCGGCGTCCCGGACCACCGACGGCGGACGGCGCCGGTCGGACGGACGACCCTGCCTCCGGGCAGGACGACGAGGAGCAGCACGGTGAGCACGGTCATCTCGATCCAGAGCCAGGTGGTGGCCGGGCACGTCGGCAACGCGGCGGCCGTGCCGCAGATGCATGCCGCGGGGCTCACGGTCCTCGCCGTGCCCACGGTCCTGTTCTCCAACCACCCGGGCCACGGCCGGTTCCGCGGTCGGGTCACCGACCCGACCCTGGTCGCCGACCTGCTGCTCGGCCTCGAGGAGCACGGGGTGCTCGACGACACCGTCAGCGTCGTGAGCGGCTACCTCGGCTCCCGTGAGACCGGCGAGGCCGTCGCCGCCTTCGTCGACCGTGCGCTCGTGGCGGGCCCGGGCATCCTCTACGTCTGCGACCCTGTCATGGGCGACACGGGGTCGGGCGTCTTCGTGGCACCGGGCGTCGTCGAGGTGCTCCGCGACGAGCTCGTGCGCCGGGCGCACGTCCTCACCCCGAACCAGTTCGAGCTCGGGCTGCTCGTGACGGAGCGTCCTGTCGACGCCCCGGGCACCGGGTCCGTCGACGACCTCGCCGCCGCCGCCCGCACCCTGCTCGGCCCCACGCAGCACGGCGTCGTGGTCACCGGGTGCTACCTCGTCGACACCGAGCCCGGGGTCATCGAGACGGTCGTCGTCGAGCGGGACACCGTCACCCGGGTGCCCTCGATCAAGGAGTCCGACGCCCCGAACGGCACCGGCGACCTCTTCAACGGCGCGCTGACCGCTGCACTGGCCACGGGAGCGACGCTGGCCGACGCCGCGCGCTCAGCCGCGGACGCGGTCTCGCGCGCCCTGCGCTGGACGGCCACGCAGGGGTCGCGGCACCTGCTGCTGCCCCCCGACGGCTGGGCACCCGCGGACGCCTGACCGGCGGAGGGGGGACGCACGGCTCCGGCTCGGGCCGACCCGCCGACCAGCCCTGCGGACAGCGCACCCCTGCGGGCAGCGCGTGCCGCACCCCTGCGGGCACCGCGTGCCGCACCGTCTCGCGCCCTAGGCTGTCCTGCATGGCTCTCGTGACCTGTGACTTCTTCTCCGACGTGCTCGGCCTGAGCACCACCATGACCGTGGTGCTGCCGCAGCGGACCCACGCCCAGATCGGGATGGAGGGCACCGAGCGCGCCGGCGCGACACCGACCCTCTACCTGCTGCACGGCCTGAGCGACGACGCGACGACGTGGTCGCGTCGCACCTCGATCGAGCGCTACGCGACCGAGCTCGGCATCGCGGTCGTCATGCCGCAGGTCGCCAAGAGCTTCTACTCCGACGAGGTCTACGGGGACCGCTACTGGACCTTCCTCACCGACGAGCTCCCGTCCCTCGCACGGTCCTTCTTCCACCTGTCCGACCGCCGCGAGGACACCTTCGTCGCCGGCCTGTCGATGGGTGGCTACGGCGCGTTCCAGTGGGCGCTGCGCAAGCCCCAGGACGTCGCCGCCGCTGCCAGCCTCTCCGGCGCCCTCGACGTCGCGTCGCTCCACGAGGCCGTCCTCGAGCGCGGCGAGGGCTTCGAGGTGCTCCGGAAGGTCTACGGGGACACCTCCGTGCGCGGCAGCGACTCGGACCTCCTGCACCTGCTGAGCACCGCAGATCCCGCGACCCTGCCCGCGCTCTACCAGATGTGCGGCACCGAGGACTTCCTGCTGCAGGCCAACCTCGACTTCCGTGACACCGCGGCCCGGCACGACGTCCCGCTCACGGTCGACCTGCGCCCGGGGGACCACAGCTGGGGCCTGTGGGACACGACCATCCAGGACGTCCTGGCGTGGTTGCCGCTGCGCTAGAGCGAGCAGGCGGTGCGTCCGCGCGCTCGATCCGAGGCTCTGAGCAGCAGGGACGCGGCAGGGGCACGGCGCCGGAGAGATGGGGGAGCAGTGCCTCTGCAGATCACCCGCGTGGTGGTCATCGTCACATCCGCGGTCCCGTACAGTCGTCGCCATGGATCGCACTCTCCCCCTCGACGCGCACCGCGGTGCCGCAGACGACGTGTTCCGTGACGCCGCCGAGGCGTACGGTGCGCAGGACTACGGACGGGCCGAGCACGGCTGGTCGCTCACCCGCGACTACTTCGCCGCGAACGGCCACACCCTCGACGCCGCCGGCGCGGCCGTCGGCCTCGGCGACGTCCTCTGGGACACGGGCCGAGGGACCGAGGCCGGGGCACTCTACGCCGAGGCGCTCGAGGTCTACCGCACCGCCGGCCTGCCGCGGCAGGTGGCCGGCTGCCTGATGAACCTCGGGTTGTCGCACGGCGGGGCCGAGCGCCTCACCGACGCCGAGGCGGCGTACCTGGAGGCCCGCGACCTCTACACGACGCTCGGGCTCGACCGTGAGGTCGCCAGCGCCTCCCTCAGCCTGGGTGGCATCCTCGCGGCGCAGGCACGGTTCGACGAGGCGGCCACCGCGTACACCTCGGCCCTCGCCTACTACGAGAAGCACCAGCTGCGCTCGCGGGTAGCCGACTGCGCGGCGGGCCTCGCGCTCGTGCTCCGTGAGACCGGGCACCTCGAGGAGGCGGCGACGAGCTACACGGCTGCGCTGACCATCTACACGGAGCTGGGTCTGCAGCACCAGGCGGCCGACGCCCTCGCCGGGCGTGGTGCGGCGTGGCACGCCGCCGAGCGGCTCGAGCCGGCAGAGGCCGACTACACGGCTGCCCGCGAGGCGTACACGACGCTGGGCCTGCACCGCCCGGCGGGAGCGTGCCTCGTGGCCCTCGCCGAGATCTACACGGCCGCCGGTCGCTCCGACCAGGCCGACGCCGCCTACGAGCAGGCGCGCGGCGAGTACTCCGGCAGCAGCGCAGCGCAGTGATCCGCGAGCACGTCGCACGGGTCTACTGGTCCCTGAGCCGGTGGACGCTGAAGACCGAGCCCATCGCCAAGGAGGGCGCGGGGATCCTCGTCGGGGCGCCGCACACCTCCAACTGGGACTTCATCCACATGCTCGCCATCACGGCGCGCGCAGGGGTCCCGGTGCGGTACCTGGGCAAGCACACGCTGTTCAAGCCACCGTTCGGGTGGCTCATGCGCGGCCTCGGCGGCATCCCCGTCGACCGCCGTGCACCCGCGGGGCTCGTCGACGAGCTCGTGGCGCGCGTCGCGGCGGGGGAGCGGTTCTACCTCGTGGTCACCCCTGAGGGGACGCGCAGCAAGGGCGAGTACTGGAAGTCCGGGTTCCTGCGCATCGCCCGCGAGGCGGGTCTGCCGGTGACGCTCGGGTACGTCGACCGCACGACCATGACGGCGGGCCTCGGGCCGACGTTCACGCCGAGCGACGACGTCCGGGCCGACATGGACCTGGTCCGCGCCTTCTACGCCGACAAGGCCGGCCACGACCCGTCGCGGCGCACCGAGCCTCGCCTGCGCGAGGAAGACCTGCCCGAGTCCGAGCAGCCCGAGGAGGGCATCGCCGGCGCCTGAGGTCGCGGGTGGGCTCGCGGGCCTCTCAGCCCGGGAGCACCTCTCATCTCGCGAGCACTCAGCCCGCCAGCGCCTCGCGGTGGTCCTCGGCGACGAGGCGTCGCAGGGACGAGAGCAGGTCGTCGGCGGTGAGCAGCCCGACGGGCTTGTCGCCCTCGGTGACGATGACGGCGCCCGTCTCGGAGACTGCGAGCTCGGCGAAGGCCTCGTCGAGCGTGGTGCCGAGCGGGATCGAGGCCAGCTCGGCGCCGGGGTGCACCTCGTCGAGGGAGCGCAGGTCGTCGCGTGCGACGTCGCCGAGACCCAGCATGCGCATGGATCGTCCGGCGCCGATGAAGTTCTCGACGAAGGCGTTCGCGGGCTGGGACAGCAGGCGCAGCGGCGTGTCGATCTGCTCGATGATCCCGCCCTTGCTGAAGACGGCGACGCGGTCGCCGAGCAGCACGGCCTCGTCGATGTCGTGGGTGACGAGCATGACGGTGGTGCCGAGCTCGGACTGGATGCGTCGGAACTCGGTCTGCAGCCGGCGTCGCCCCTCGGGGTCGACCGCACCGAAGGGCTCGTCCATAAGGAGGACGGGCGGGTCGACCGCGAGGGCGCGGGCGACGCCGACGCGCTGGCGCTCGCCGCCCGAGAGCTCGTGCGGGAACCGCTTGGAGTAGGTCTCGGGTGCGAGGCCGACGAGGGTGAGGAGCTCTTCGACCCTCGCCCGGGTGCGCTTGCGGTCCCAGCCGAGCAGGCCGGGGACCGTCGCGACGTTCTGCGCGACCGTCTTGTGGGGGAACAGCCCGACGTTCTGGATGACGTACCCGACCCGGCGGCGCAGGGCCACGGCGTCGGTCGACATGATGTCGGTGCCGTCGAGCATGATCCGACCGCCTGTGGGCTCGACGAGACGGTTCACCATGCGCAGCGTCGTGGACTTGCCGCACCCGGAGGGCCCGACGAGGACGAGCAGCTCGCCCTTGCGGACCTCGAGGTCGAGGTCGGCCACGGCGACGGTCTGGTTGCGGAACTCCTTGCGGACGTCCTCGAAACGGATGAGGACGTCGCCGGGGGCGAGCTTCGAGGCGCCGCCGACGGGGTCGGAGCCGTGGCGGGAGGTCCGTGTGCTGCTCATGCCACGACGCTACCGGGAGATCCCGACACGGGCGCGGCCAGGTGGGGCCGCGCGACAGAGGTCACCCTCGTTGCCCGCGCCCCTGTGGGCGGCAGCCGGTACCGTCGGGCAGATGAATCCCGAGCAGCCGGCCAACCCATGGCTGTCCTGGCAGTACGTGCAGGACAACTCGGACGAGATCCTCCGCTACCTGGGGGAGCACGTGTCGCTCACGCTCCAGGCGATCGCGATCGCCCTGGTCGTCGCGATCCCGCTGGCCGCCCTCGCCCACGCCTGGCCCTGGCTGTCCGGGCCGCTGGTCGCGACCACGGGCGTGCTCTACACGATCCCGTCGCTCGCGCTCTTCGCGGTGGTCTACCCGTTCATCCGTGACCGGCGCAGCACCGTGCTGCTGGGGCTGGTGCTCTACGCCCTGCTGCTGCTGGTCCGCAACACCCTCGTGGGGCTGCGCGGTGTGGACCCGGCGGTGACCGACGCCGCCCGCGGCCTGGGCTACGGCCGCTGGCGGATGCTCTTCACCGTCGAGATGCCCAACGCGCTGCCCGCCGTGATCACCGGCCTGCGGCTCGCGTCGGTGAGCACGGTCGCCCTGGTGACGGTGGGGGTGGTCATCGGCTACGGCGGTCTGGGCCAGCTGATGTTCCGCGGCTTCACCAGCGGGTACCACGCGCAGATCATGACGGCCACGCTGCTGTGCCTGGCGCTCGGCCTGCTCATCGACCTCGTGCTGTACCTGGTCGGCCGGCTCGTCACGCCCTGGTCGCGGGCGGCGGTGAGCTCGCGATGAACGAGATCTCCGCAGCGATCGCCTGGCTCAACGACCCCCTCAACTGGCAGGGCAAGGGCGGCATCCTCGCGCTCACCGGCGAGCACCTCGTCATGACGCTCCAGGCCGTGCTGCTCGCCTCCGTGATCGCCCTGCCGCTCGGCGTGGTCCTCGGGCACAGCCGTCGGGCCGCCAAGCTCGGGACGTCGACCGTCGTCCTCACCAACGTCACCCGGGCGCTGCCCACCTTCGCGCTGCTGACGATCTTCGCCTCGACCGGCGTCGGCTTCGGCAACACCCCGACGGTCTACGCGGCGGCGATCTTCGCGCTGCCCGTGATCCTCGCCAACACCTACGAGGGCGTGCGCAGCGTCGACGCGGACATCCGTGACGCGGCCACCGGCATCGGCATGTCGGGCACCCGGGTGCTGCTCCAGGTCGAGCTGCCGCTCGCCCTGCCGCTCATCACCTCGGGGCTGCGCACCGCCGCGGTGCAGGTCATCGCGACCATCCCGCTCGCCGCCCTGGTGGGCGGCGGTGGCCTCGGGATCATCATCACGCAGGGCTTCGGCACGCAGCGCTTCGGCCAGGTCCTGGCCGGCGGCGTGATCGTCGCGGTCCTCTGCCTGCTCGTCGAGGGGGTGCTCGCCCTCGCGCAGCGCCTGCTCACCCCCGCACCGGTGCGGGCCCTCCAGGGGGCCTGACCGGCGCAGAGACCGGCGTGGCGGCGCACAGACCGTTACCAGAGCGAGACCCCATCACCCCCCTGACCGGTTGCCGCGAGCCCGCCGGCGGGGTCCACTAGATGCTCGACCTCTCTACCCTGGAGACACCATGCGCGCTCGTCGCACCACCATGACCACGTCCGCGGCGGCGCTGGGGCTCGTCCTCGTCCTCGCCGCCTGCGGAGACCCGGGCTCGTCGAGCGGGTCGGGCACGACGTCCGCCGCGACGCCGACGGCCGCCTCGAACCTCGAGACCTGCGACCCGGTCCCGGGCGACACCTTCGTCGGGCTCGAGGACGACAAGACCCTCCAGAACCCCGACAACATCGTCCCCGCGGTCAACGCGGCGGCTGCGGGCGAGGACGCCGAGATCATCACGGTCCTCGACACCGTGTCCGCGGTGCTCGACACCCCGGCGCTCGTCGACCTCAACAAGGCCGTCGACGTCGACCGTCAGACCTCGCAGCAGGCTGCGGCCGACTTCGTCGCCGCGAACGACCTCGGCTCGCCCGAGCAGGTCGGCGAGGGGCGCTCGGTCATCGTCGGAGCCCCGAACTTCTCCGAGGGCCAGACGCTCGCGAACCTCTACGTCGAGGTGCTCAACGCCGCCGGCTACGACGCGCAGACCCAGGACATCGGCAACCGCGAGCTCTACCTCACGGACCTCGAGTCCGGTGCGATCACCGTGGTCCCCGAGTACGTGAGCACGCTGACCGAGTTCCTCAACGCCAAGGTCAACGGCGAGAACCCCGAGCCCGTCGCCACGACGGACCTCGACGCGACCGTCGAGGGCCTCACGGGTCTCGGTGACGAGGTCGGTCTCGCCTTCGGCACCCCGGCCGACGCCCAGGACCAGAACGCCTTCGCCGTGACCACGGCCTTCTCGGAGCAGTACGGCGTCACGACGCTCACCGAGCTCGCGACCACCTGCGGCGACGTCGTCCTCGGCGGCCCGCCGGAGTGCCCGGAGCGCGCGTTCTGCCAGCTGGGCCTCGAGGACACCTACGGCCTCGAGGTCGGCGAGTTCGTCTCGCTCGACGCCGGCGGCAACCTCACCAAGGACGCCCTGCGCCAGGGCAACATCACGGTCGGCCTGATCCTCTCGAGCGACCCGTCGCTCGCGACCGACTGACTGGACGGCTGACCTGCAGACCGGCTGCCCGTGCCTCTGCGGGGCTGACGCACCACGTCAGAGCCCGGCCGCTCTCCATCTGGGGAGCAGCCGGGCTCTCGTGCGTCTGGGGCCAGCGCCGGCGCAGCGCGCACGGGGCGTCGGGTGTGCGTCCACAACGCCTAGGCGAAGCCGTAGGCCGCCTTGACGCTGCCGAGGGTCGGGTACGGCTCACCGTCGTAGCGCAGGTGCACGAGGCCCTCGTGCTGGTAGAGCGCGAGCACGGAGATCTTCGGGTCGCAGGCGATCGTCGTGCCGTCGTAGAGGTTGACGGTGACCGAGGACGTCGCCGGCAGGTAGAAGAGCACCCGCCGGAGCCCGCGGGCGTGGCGCAGCCCCAGGACGAAGCCGGGCATGCGGTCGTGCGAGACGAGGCGGCGCCGGCCTGCGTCGAGCGGGGCGTTGTCGACGCTGCCCTGCCGGTGGTCGCCGAGCTCCCAGAGGACGTCCATCCCGGAGACGTCACCGCCGACGACCACCTGGAGGGAGCCGATCGCGGACTGGAACCGGGAG
>Ga0308157_10008805_pt1 | contig 11370 bp, 9 predicted proteins | sample PhyBR1_FD_201035 | JGI IMG/M metagenome (GOLD analysis project Ga0308157, IMG submission 201035) | Phyllosphere microbial communities from UC Gill Tract Community Farm, Albany, California, United States - DLSLB.R1 | ecosystem: Host-associated > Plants > Phyllosphere > Unclassified | place: USA...
CGCGTGGAATAGAACGCCAGAAAGCCGGCCAGCGTGGTGGCGATCACCAGGGCAGTCACTTCCATGGTCTTGAGCGCCTTGCCTTTGAGGGCGCCCAGCAGCAGGGTGACGCGGATGTGTTCGCCCTTCTTGAGCGTGCTGGCCAGGGCCATGAAGCCGCAGCCGGCCATGGCATAGCCCGCATAGGCATCGGTGCCCGGGGCGTTGAAGCCGATGACGCGGCTCAACACCGTGAGCAGCACCATCACCAGAATTCCGATCATTCCCAGGCCCGCCAGCCAGGCCGTAGATCCGTACAGACCATCTAAAAATTTGCGCATGCTTGTGTTCCGCAGCAGGGGTTGAACCGGTCCCATCGGACAAGGCCCTTGCGCTGCCTGGTGCAATGCAAGGGCCTTGTTTCAGGGCTGCAACCGATTACTTGGCCTTCTTGTAGGCGTCCAGAATGGCCTGGCCGTCCGCACCGGCCTTTTCGGTCCACTCCTTGACCACGGTCTCGCCGACCTTGGCCAGATCGGCCTTCAGCTGGGCGGAGCCGGTTTCGATGCTCATGCCACCGGCCTTGAGCGCGGCGATGGACTTGGCATCCACTTCCTTGGATTCCTTCCAGCCGCGGGCTTCCGCGTCGGCTGCGGCCTTCAGCACGGCGTCCTGCGTGGCTTTGTCCAGCGCGGCAAAAGCCTTTTTGCTCACGGTCACGGCATTCTTGGGGATCCAGGCCTGCACGTTGTAGTAGTACTTCAGGTTTTCAAACAGCTTGTTGTCGGCACCGGTGGCGCTGGAGGTGATCAGGCCGTCCACCACACCAGTGGCCAGGGCTTGCGACAGCTCGGCTTCCTGCACGGTCACAGGCTGTGCGCCGATCAGCTCGCCGATGCGGGCGGTGGTGGGCGAGTACACGCGCCACTTCATGCCCTTGAGGTCGGCCACCGAGTTGACGGGCTTCTTGGTGTAGATGCCCTGGGGCGGCCAGGCCACCGAATACAGCAGCACCTGGCCTTGCTTGTCCAGCAGCTTCTGCAGCGCAGGCTTTTGCGCCTGGTAGAGCTTGAAGGCTTCGTCGTAGCTGCTCACCAGGAAGGGCAGGCCGTCTGCGCCGAAGATCTGCGATTCGTTCTGGAAGCTCACCAGAAAGAACTCGCCCATCTGCGCATTGCCGGTTTGCACGGCGCGCTTGATCTCGGGCATCTTGAACAACGATGCGCCGAAGTGCGGCGTGATCTTGAGCTTGCCGCCGGTGGCAGCGTCCACCTCTTTCACAAACAGCTCGTTGTTCTTGGAGTGGAAGTTGCCGGGGCCGTAAGCGGTGGCGAAATCCCACTTGGTTTGGGCAGCGGCCGCACCGGCAAAACCGATGCTGGCGACCAAGGTGGCGGTAGCGCAAAAGATGCGACGCTTCATGTTGACTCCTTGAGGAAGGGCTGAAAGATGCAGGTGGTCACGTAAGGCAAGTTACGTGCCAAAAGTAGCATTGGTTTCAACAATCATCCATAGGGGATTTCAACGATGATGCAGTTGCGTAGGTGTTGTAGCTTCTTATTGTTGAGAGTCTGAATTCAGATTGTTCAACTAAATTGGTGCATATCCCTGTGGCGGTGCACCTTCCTGGGGATTGGAATCACGGCAGCTGGCGGGCATAGACGGCCAGCACCATGCGTTCGGATTGCACCAGATAGGTCTCCAATTCCTGGGCAGCCTCCTTGGTCTGCCCATCCATCAACATCTGCAGCAGGCGCGCGTTATGGTCGACATAGGGGGCATGAAGGTATTCGGGATCGTCCAGCATGCCGAAGGCCAGCCGCAGTTCGGCGGCCAGGTGGGCAAACATGGAGGACAGGCGTGCACTGTCGCTGAGCGCCACGATGCCCGCATGGAAAGCCATATTGGCCGAGCCCACGGTGCGCCAGTCCTTCACCTGGCGGGCGGCCAGGGCGTCGTCCACGGCCTGGCGCATGCGTTTGTGCGCAGGGTGCAGCGGCCATGCCTTCTCCAGCGACTGGCATTCGATCAGCCGGCGCACCCGGTAGATGTCAATGATGTCGGCAATGGAGGGGGTGGCCACGGAGACCCCGCGGTTGGGTTCATGCCGCAGCAGGCCTTCCTTGATCAGCGTGCGGAAGACCTCCCGCAAGGTGTTGCGCGAGATGTCCAGTTGCTGGCTCAGCGCGGCTTCCGACAGGCGCTGCCCGGCGCGCAACTCGCCGTGGATCAGCTGTTGGCGGATGCGCTCGGCCACGGCATCGCTCAGGCTCGTGGATTCGTTGCTGGAGGGGTCGCGTGGGCTTGGCATGGCAGATTGGTAAGGAATTTGCTAGATATTGTTGAACAAAGCGCTGGCATGTGGCGCAAGGAGCATACAAGATGGATTTGAACAGCGATCTGGGCGAAAGCTTTGGTGCCTGGAGCATGGGCGACGATACCGCCATGCTCGATATCGTCAGCAGCGCCAATGTGGCATGCGGCTTTCATGCCGGTGATGCCGCGGGCATTCTCGCCACCCTGAAGGCGGCCAAGGCGCGCAATGTGGTCGTGGGCGCCCATGTGGCCTACCGCGATCTGGCCGGTTTCGGCCGCCGCAACATGGATGTGGCCAGCAGCGATCTGGTGGCCGACGTGATCTACCAGATCGGCGCGCTGCAGGGCCTGGCCCAGGCGGCGGGCACCACGGTGCGGTATGTGAAGCCGCATGGCGCGCTCTACAACACCATTGCCCAGGACCGGCGCCAGGCCACCGACGTGATCAACGCCATCAAGGCGATCGATCCCTCGCTGGTGCTGATGGCGCTGGCGGGAGCACCGCTGATCGGCTGGGCGCGCGACGCCGGCCTGACCGTGGTGGCCGAAGCCTTTGCCGACCGTGCCTACACCCCCCAGGGGGCCCTGGTGTCGCGCCGCGAAGCCGGTGCCGTGCTGCACGATGAAACCCTGATCGCCCAGCGCATGCTGACCCTGGTGCGCGAAGGCGTGATCGAGGCCGTGGATGGCTCCATGGTGCGCGTGGAGGCCGATTCGATTTGCGTGCATGGCGACAGCCCCGGGGCGGTGTCCATTGCCCGTGCGCTGCGCCAGCGCTTTGAAGCAGAAGGCGTGCAGATCGCCTCGTTCGTGGCATGAGTGGCATGCGTTTTCTGCCGGTCCACCGCCAGGCCCTCATGGTGGAGCTGGACGATCTGCAGCAGACCCTGGTGCTGCTCCAGTCCCTGCAGGCCGAGCCGATTGACGGCGTGCAGGAGCTGGTGCCTGCTGCGCGCACCATCCTGGTGTACTTTGCTCCGCACCGGGTAACGGCGGCGCAGCTGGTGCAGGCAATTGCGGGCCGCAATCTGCAGGGCAGCGTGCAGCGCTCGGATGTGCTGGTGGAAATTCCCGTGCGCTATGACGGCGAAGACCTGGCCGATGTGGCGCAGATGCTGGGCATCAGCGCGCACGAGGTGGTGCAGCGCCACACCGGCAGCGAATGGTCGGTGGCGTTCACCGGCTTTGCACCGGGCTTTGCCTATCTGTCAGGGGGCGACCCCATTTTCAACGTGGCGCGCCGTACCACCCCGCGCACCAAGGTGCCGGCGGGCGCGGTGGCGCTGGCCGGTACGTTCAGCGCGGTCTACCCTCAGGCCAGCCCGGGCGGCTGGCAGATCATCGGCGTGACGGATGCCGCCATGTGGGATCTGGCGCGTGACCTCCCTGCGCTGCTGCAGCCGGGCTACCGCGTGCGGTTTGTCGATGCATCCACCGCCAGCGCCGGGGCAGACCCGCGCCTGGCGGATGCAGCACCCGTCCAGGCTGCGGCGGCGGTGCCCCCCGCAGCCATGGGGGACACCGGCCAGGCGCTGTGGGTGCGCGCCACCGGGTTACTGACCGTGTTCCAGGACCGCGGCCGCCATGGACAGGCGGGCCAGGGGGTTTCGGCTTCCGGCGCCATGGACCAGGCGGCTTTCAAGAGCGCCAACCGCCTGGTTGGCAATGCCAGCCACCTGCCGGTGCTGGAGACCGTGGGCGGCGGCCTGGTGCTGCAGAGCGTGGGCGAGAACGTGGTGGCCGTGACCGGCGCCGACGCGCCCCTCACTATCACCACCGCAGCCGGCCGCCGCTGGAATGCGCCGCGGTACGCGGCCATTGCGCTGGCCGATGGCGACAGCCTGGGCCTGGGGCAGCCCACGACCGGTGCCCGCTGTTATGTGGCGGTGCGCGGCGGCTACCGGGTGACCCCGGTGCTGGGCAGCGCATCCACCGATACCTTGGCCCAGGTGGGCCCGCCCGCCCTGCACAGCGGTCAGCTGCTGCCTGTGGAAGCGGCCTTGCATGCCGTGGTGGGCGATGCGGCCCTGGCACCAGACCTGCTGCCTGCACCCGGCCAGGAAGTGGTGCTGGATGTGGAGCTGGGCCCGCGCACCGACTGGTTCACGCCCGAGGCCGTGGCCCTGCTGGCCAGTCAGCGCTGGCAGGTCACGCCCCAGTCCAACCGGGTGGGCCTGCGCCTGGCTGGTGACGAGGCCTTGGCGCGTGCCATCACCAGCGAGCTGCCCAGCGAAGGCACTGCCCTGGGCGCCATCCAGGTGCCTGCCAGCGGCCAGCCGGTGCTGTTTCTGGCGGACCACCCTCTGACCGGGGGCTACCCGGTGATCGGCTGTGTGGCCCCCCACCACCTGGATCTGGCGGGGCAGATCCCGGTGGGTGCATGGATTCGTTTTAACCCCGTTCGTGCATTCGCAGTGTTGAACCCTGCGGTGGCGGACTGAGGAAGCGGTATGAAAAAAGTCCTGATAGCGAACCGCGGCGAGATTGCCGTGCGCATTGCCCGTGCCTGCGCCGACTACGGCGTGAAGTCCGTGGCGGTGTATGCCAATGCCGACATCGATGCCTTGCATGCCCGCACGGCCGACGAAGCCTATGGCCTGGATGGCGACCAGCCTGCCGACAGCTATCTGCACATCGGCAAGCTGATGGCCATTGCCCGGAAATCCGGCGCCGATGCGGTGCATCCCGGCTATGGCTTTCTGTCGGAAAGCGAAGCCTTTGCGCGCGCGGTGCTGGATGCCGGCCTGATCTGGATCGGCCCCCGGCCCGAGACCATTGCCCAGTTGGGCGACAAGGTGGAAGCCCGCAAGATTGCGCTGAAGGTGGGCGCGCCGCTGGTGGTGGGCACGCCCGGCCCGGTGCAGAACGCCGATGAGGTGCTGGTCTTTGCACAGCAGCATGGCCTGCCCATCATCATCAAGGCTGCGTTCGGAGGCGGTGGCCGCGGCATGAAGATCGCGTGGCGCATGGACGAGGTAGCCGAGCTCTATGCATCCGCCGTGCGCGAGGCCGTGACCGCCTTTGGCCGCGGCGAGTGCTTTGTGGAACAGTTCCTGGACAAGCCCCGCCACATCGAGGCGCAGGTGCTGGCGGACACCCACGGCCACGTGGTGGTGATGGGCACGCGGGACTGTTCGCTGCAGCGCCGCAACCAGAAGCTGGTGGAAGAGGCGCCTGCGCCCTTCATCACCGAGGAGCAGCGTGCACGCATCCACAACGCGGCCAGGGCGATCTGTGCCGAGGCAGGCTATGTCGGCGCCGGCACCGTGGAGTTTCTGCTCAGCGACAACGGCCAGGCCGGGGGCGCCATCTCTTTCCTGGAGGTCAACACCCGCCTGCAGGTGGAGCACACGGTGACCGAGGAGACCACGGGCGTGGACCTGGTGATCGAGCAGCTGCGCGTGGCCGACGGCCTGCCGCTGTCCGTCACCGAGACCCCGGTGCCACGCGCGCACTCCATCGAGTTTCGCATCAACGCCGAGGATGTGGGGCGCGGCTTTCTGCCCACGCCCGGCCCGGTGCTGAAGTTCGTTCCGCCATCCGGCCCCGGTGTGCGTCTGGACTCCGGGGTGGAATCGGGTTCGGTCATTCCCGGCAGCTTTGACTCCATGATGGCCAAGCTCATCGTGACGGGCGCCACGCGGGAGCAGGCCCTGGCCCGTGCCCGCCGTGCGCTGCGCGAGTTCCAGATCGAAGGCGTGGCGTCGGTGCTGCCCTTCCACAAGGCGGTGATTGCCCACCCGGACTTTGTGGGGCAGAACGGCTTCAAGGTGCACACGCGCTGGATCGAGTCGGGCTTTGGCGAGCCGTTGGCCGCTGCCGTGCGCGCCGAGCCGCTGCCCGATACCAGCCTGGTGCGCACCGCCATCGAGATGGATGGCCGCCGCGTGCAGCTGGGCTTGCCTGCGGTGCTGCTGCAAGGGCTGGCTGCTGGCGCCGGTGGTGCCGTGTCGGTGTCTTCCGCCCCCGAGGCGGTGGATGCAGCGGCCGTGCAGTCCCCGATTGCAGGCAATCTGCATGCCTGGAAGGTGGCGGATGGCGATGCGGTCCAGGAAGGCGATGTGATCGCCGTGATGGAAGCCATGAAGATGGAAATGCAGGTGTCGGCGCACTGCAGCGGGCGCATCACGCTGGCGGCGGCTGCCGGCACGGCCCAGACGCTGGGGGCGGTGATCGCGCACATCCGCTGAATGGAAGGGGCGGCAGATCAGGCTGGGCACCGTGCTTGACATTGACATGATGTCAATCTCTACAGTCATACTCCACAACCTTGGAGAGTGTGATGAACGCTGCAAACAGACTGCCTGCCCATTTCGATTTCACCGTAGAGGGAATGACCTGCGCGTCCTGCGTGGGCCGGGTGGAGCGTGCGCTCAAGAAGGTGCCCGGTGTGCAGGAGGCGGTGGTCAATCTGGCTACGGAAAAAGCCAGCCTGCAGCTGGATGATCCGGCGCAGGCCGCCACCATCCTGCCGCTGGCGGTGGCGGCCATCGAGAAGGCCGGCTATGCCGTGCCCCAGCAGACCGTGGATCTGCAGGTCGGCGGCATGACCTGCGCCTCCTGTGTGGGCCGGGTCGAGCGTGCGCTGAAGAAAGTGCCCGGCGTGCAGGGCGCCAGTGTCAATCTGGCCACGGAGCGCGCGGCCGTGCAGGTCAACGACGGCACCGATGTGGGGGCGCTGATTGCCGCCGTGGCCAAGGCTGGCTATGAGGTCAGCGTGGTGCCGCAGGCCGGCTCCGGCAAGGCGGTGGACGACGCGGCGGCCGAGCGCCAGGCGCAGGAGCGGGCCTCGCTGCAGCGCGCGCTGATCTTTGCCGCAGTGTTTGCATTGCCCGTGTTCCTGCTGGAAATGGGCGGCCACATGGTGCCGGCTTTCCACCATTGGGTGTCCCATACCATCGGCACGCAGAACAGCTGGTACCTGCAGTTTGCACTGACGGCCGTGGTGCTGTGCGGCCCGGGCCGCCGCTTCTTTGAAAAAGGCATTCCCGCCTTGCTGCGCGGGGCGCCGGACATGAATTCGCTGGTCGCTGTGGGTACCTCGGCCGCCTTTGCCTATTCGGTGGTGGCCACCTTTGTGCCGCAATGGCTGCCGGCCGGCACCGTGAATGTGTACTACGAGGCGGCCGCCGTCATCGTGGCACTGATCCTGCTGGGGCGCTTCATGGAAGCGCGCGCCAAGGGCAATACCTCCGAGGCCATCCGCCGCCTGGTGCAGCTGCAGGCCAAGACCGCCCGCGTGCGCCGCGATGGTGCAGTGCTGGAGCTGGACATCGCCCAGGTGCATGCCGGTGATGTGGTCGAGGTGCGGCCCGGTGAGCGCATTCCGGTGGACGGGGAGGTGGTCGAAGGCCAGAGCTTTGTTGACGAATCCATGATCAGCGGCGAACCCGTGCCGGTGGAAAAGACCGTGGGCGCCGAAGTCGTGGGCGGCACGGTGAACCAGAACGGTGCCCTGGTGTTCCGGGCCACCAAGGTGGGGGCCGACACGCTGCTGGCGCAGATCATCCGCATGGTGGAGCAGGCCCAGGGCAGCAAGCTGCCGATCCAGGCGCTGGTGGACAAGATCACCATGTGGTTTGTGCCTGCGGTGATGGCGGCGGCGCTGCTGACCTTTGCCGTCTGGCTGGTCTGGGGCCCAGCGCCTGCGCTGAGCTTTGCGCTGGTGAATGCCGTGGCCGTGCTCATCATCGCCTGTCCCTGCGCCATGGGGCTGGCCACGCCGACGTCCATCATGGTCGGCACCGGCCGCGCCGCGCAGATGGGGGTGCTGCTGCGCAAGGGCGAGGCGCTGCAGCAGCTCAAGGATGCCAAGGTGGTGGCGGTGGACAAGACCGGCACGCTGACCAAGGGCCGCCCGGAGCTGACCGATCTGGTGCTGGCCGACGGGCTGCAGCGCAGCCAGGTGCTGGCACAGGTGGCGGCCGTGGAAGACCGCAGCGAGCACCCGATTGCCCGCGCCATCGTGGATGCGGCGCGTGCCGAAGGTCTGCAGATCCCGGCGATCAGCGGGTTTGAATCCGTCACCGGCTTTGGCGTGCGCGCGATGGTCGACGGCCACCGGGTGGAGATCGGCGCGGACCGCTTCATGCGGGAGCTGGGCCTGGGTGTGGACGGTTTTGCGGCTGAGGCGCTGCGCCTGGGCGGCGAAGGCAAGACGCCGCTGTATGCGGCCATCGATGGCAGGCTGGCTGCCATGATTGCCGTGGCCGACCCCATCAAGCCCACGACCCGGCCCGCGATTGAGGCGCTGCATGCGCTGGGTCTGAAGGTGGCGATGATCACCGGCGACAACCGCCACACCGCCGAAGCGATTGCCCGGCAACTGGGCATTGACGAAGTGGTGGCCGAGGTCCTGCCCGGCGGCAAGGTGGAGACCGTGCAGCGCCTGAAGGCCGAGCACGGCAAGCTGGCCTATGTGGGGGACGGCATCAACGACGCCCCCGCGCTGGCCGAGGCCGATGTGGGCATTGCCATTGGCACGGGCACCGACATTGCGATCGAGGCGGCCGATGTGGTGCTGATGTCGGGCGACCTGTCGGGCGTGCCGAATGCGATTGCGCTGTCCAAGGCCACGATGAAGAACATCGGTGAAAACCTGTTCTGGGCCTTTGCCTACAACGTGGCGCTGATCCCCGTGGCAGCGGGTCTGCTGTACCCGTTCAACGGCACGCTGCTGTCGCCCGTGTTTGCGGCCGGGGCCATGGCGTTGTCCAGCGTGTTTGTGCTCTCCAATGCGCTGCGGCTCAAGCGGTTCAAGGCACCGTTGTAAGACCGCAGGCTGCCGGGGCGCGGCTGCGGCATGAAAAAAGCGCTTCCGGGGAAGCGCTGGAGGGAAGGGCAGTCCGGGGTCAGGACGGCAGCTTGGGCACGTCGATGAAGTCGTCCAGGCTCAGCCCCTTTTCTTTCAGCAGCGCTTCCAGCACGGGCTTCAAGCGGCCCAGGCTGGCTTCCACGGTTTCGCGCACCGTGTCCACCACCACCTGGGTGCTGCGTTCGATCTCGATGTTGACCAGATCGCCCACCTGCTTGCTGCCGAACACGGTCATGCGCAGCGTTTCGGGAATCAGCCAGACTTCGAACCAGCCTTCCTTGCGGTTCACCTCGGCCACTGTCAGGCTGGCGCCGTTGACGGCGATATAGCCTTTGGCAAACACATAGGGGCGAAAGGCTTCGGGAATGCCGAAGCGGATCTTGTGGTTGGTGTCGGTGCGCACGATGTCCAGCAGCGGCGCGGTGAAGTCCACATGGCCGGACAGCGGGTGGCCGCCGATTTCGGCGCCGTCCTTGGCGGCACGCTCCACATTCACATGGGCGCCGGCCTTGTAGCTGCCCAGCGTGGTGATGGCCAGGCTTTGCTGCATCACGTCGAAGGTGGCGCTGGTGGGCGAGAGGTTTTCTGTCACGGTCAGGCAGACGCCGTCGTGCGAGACACTGGCGCCCACCGCCAGGTCCTGGCAGAAGCCTTCGGGGAATTCCATGGTGAAGGTGCGCAGACCGTCCTGGTCGCGCAGCGCGGCAATGGTTGCCACGGCCTGAATGATGCCGGTGAACACGGGTGGGTTTCCTTGGGACGCGGCCGCAGCGCTTGCGCGCGGTAGCCATGGTGCAAAACGCTTATTGTGCCCGCGGCCCTGGCGCACGGCGGGCTTGGCCCTGTTGCCAATGCGGCAGCCGCTCAGGCGGCCAGTGCGGCGCCATCCCAGTGGCCGCTGACCAGCCCCAGCGGTTTTTTCAGCGCCCGCACCCAGGCGCAGTCCGGCCAGGCCTCCATCTGTACATTCATGCCGGCAAATACGCCGTAGCCGGGACCGGCGGCGATCTCCCCGTCGGCCTGCAGGGTCTCGCCCGTGCGGATGCTGCAGGCGGCGCGGATGTCGCCCAGCGCCTTGATGCCCCAGCCCGCCTGGATGTGGTTGCCGCAGTCCAGGCTGTCCTGGGTGGCAATGCCATGGCCTGCGTCCAGCAGGCCCTGCACGGCAATGCGGCCGCCCGCGCGCAGGCCCTTGCCGCAGTGCAGGGCCCCCTGCACGTCCACTTCCTGGCCGATGTGTGCCTGCCCTTGCAGCGTCACATCGCCGCCGCAGCGCAGTTCCCAGCCGGTGCGCAGGTCTGCGGCGCGCAGGGCGCCTTGCACTTCCACGCTCCAGGCGGCCTTGATGGCATTGCCGGCCTGCAGCAGTTCGCCGCAGAAGATGGCGCCGCCGCTGTGGATGTTTTCCCCCGCTTCCAGCGTGCCGGCGCGTATGCCGCCGCCCACCTGCAGGCTGCGCCCCACCAGCAGTTGGCCGCTGACGCGGACATCGCCATGCACGATCAGCGTGCCGGCGTAGACCAGGTTATCGGCCTCCAGATGCTCCAGCTCCAGCACGGTGTTGGTGGGGCCGAAGTTCTCCAGCAGCCAGCGTGCGTCGTCCACGCGGCCGGCGGCCACCTGGGTGTCCATGGCCGCCTGGTAGTCGCCACCGCCCAGGTTGTTGCGCACAAACCAGCGGTACCCCATGGCGCAAGGGTTCTTGCCGCGCAAGAAAGTTTGGGTCAGTTCCATGTCCATTGTTCAACCTCGTCCATTCCGTGGGGGAAATGGGCGCGTGGCGCGGCCTGCGGGCGTGGTGGGGCCGTGGCTGCGCGCATGCGCCTTTGCATGTGCAAGTCGTGGAGGCCGTGCGGAGGAAAGGGACTGTGTGTGCCTTATGCCTTCCGCACGGCGGCGGAAAGCATGGCCGTAACGCCACTGAGGCTGACAAAGGCGGTCGGCACGCCATGGCGGCGGGTGTGCAGGGCACGCAGCACACAGGCACGCACCTGCTGCACTGCAGCAAGGGCAGCGCGGCGCAGGCGGGCAGAAAGGGGAAGGTGGGTGCAGACCATGGGGGGAAACTGCTGCAAATTATGCCCTGCCTGCTTTTTCGGCACAGGGCGCTGCGGTATCACTGTTACAAATCGGTCCGCCGATGACCGTCTGGGCGATACCTGCACCCGGACAGGTATTGCCTGCTTTGGGTAACATCACGGCCCTTGCGGGCGCGCGCACCGCTGGGGTGGCCGTTGTTTGTAACAACCGCACCGCCCGGC
>Ga0308157_10008806_pt1 | contig 11369 bp, 8 predicted proteins | sample PhyBR1_FD_201035 | JGI IMG/M metagenome (GOLD analysis project Ga0308157, IMG submission 201035) | Phyllosphere microbial communities from UC Gill Tract Community Farm, Albany, California, United States - DLSLB.R1 | ecosystem: Host-associated > Plants > Phyllosphere > Unclassified | place: USA...
GCTGGCAGACCGCATCCATACCGCCGCCTGAGGACCGCCCCGTGGCACAGTATTTCGAAGTCCATCCCGACAATCCGCAACCCCGGCTGCTCAAGCAGGGCGCCGCGCTGCTCAAGCAAGGCGCCGTTCTGGCCGTGCCCACCGATTCCAGCTATGCGCTGGTGTGCCAGCTCGACGACAAGACCGCCGTGGACCGCCTGCGCCGCATTCGGCAGGTGGACGAAAAGCACCACCTCACCTTGCTGTGCCGCGACCTGTCGGAACTGGCCAACTACGCCCGCGTTGACAACCGCCAGTACCGCCTGCTCAAGCTGGCCACGCCCGGCCCGTACACGTTCATCCTGGACGCCACCAAGGAAGTGCCCCGGCGCGTGAGCCATCCGCAGCGCAAGACCATCGGCCTGCGCGTGCCGGACCGCAAGGGCCTGCAACTGCTGCTGGAATTGCATGGCGCGCCCCTCCTGGCCACCACCTTCATTGCGCCAGGCGAGACGCTGCCGCTGAATGACCCGCGCGAAATCCGCGAACGCTACGAGCACCAGATCGATGCCGTCGTCGATGCTGGCGCCTGCCCGCTGGAGCCCACCACCGTGGTGGACCTGACCGACATGTACAACGGCGGCGAGCCCCGCGTGGTGCGCGAAGGCCGCGGGAGCCTGGAAGCGCTGGGGCTTTAAAGGGCTGAAGCTCTAGATCTGGAGGGCTGGGTTGGCTGCCCTGGCGTTCAGGCCTGTAGCCGCGGCGCAGAAGACGAGCGCGCCGGCATCGCGGTCGGTCCGGATGGCCCGGATGGCGCATCGTCATCGTCCAGCTTGAAGGCGCCCACGGCGCGCTGCAGGTCGCTGGCGCGCTCCGACAATACCGACGCCGCGCGTGCAGCGGCCTCCACCATGGCCGCGTTCTGCTGCGTGGCGCCATCCATGTGCGCGACGGATTGGTTCACATGGGCGATGCCGTCGCTCTGCTCCTGGAGGGCATGCGAAATCTCTCCGAGCAAGGCAGTGACCTGGCCCACGTCGTGCACGATCTCCTGCATCGTCTTGCCCGCCTGCCCGACCAGGCCAGTGCCGTTTTGCACCTGCTGGACCGATTCCTGGATCAGCGTCTTGATCTCGCGCGCCGCGACGGCGCTGCGCTGCGCCAGGCTCCGCACTTCGGAGGCCACCACGGCGAAGCCCCGGCCCTGCTCGCCGGCCCGTGCGGCCTCGACCGCAGCGTTCAGCGCGAGGATGTTGGTTTGAAAGGCAATGCCCTCGATCACCTGGATGATGTCCACGATCTTGTGGGAGCTGCCGCTGATCGCCTGCATGGTCTGCACGACCTCGCCCACGACGGCCCCGCCGCGCTCGGCCGTGGCGGAAGCGGCCACGGCCAGCCCACTGGCCGAGCGTGCCCGGTCGGCGTTCTGGCGCACGGTGGAAGTGAGCTGCTCCATGCTTGCAGCGGTTTCTGTCAGGGACGAGACCTGCTCCTGCGTGCGACGCGACAGATCGGAGTTGCCTGCATCGATATCGCCGGCGCACAGGGTGATGGCATCGGTGGACTGCTTGATGCGCGACACCAGCTCGGTCAGCGTGTCTTCCATGGTGCCCAGCGCCCCCAGAAGCCGCCCAAAATCGCCTTGCAGGTCGGAACTGAACTCTTTGCTCAAATCGCCTGCGGCCACGGTCTCGGCGATCACGATGGCCTGGGCCAGCGGGCTCACGATGCCCTGGCGCAACATCCAGAACGCGGCGATGGCCACGGCAAACACCGCCCCGCCCAGCATCAGCAGCCACATGCGCACATCGTCGAGCTGGGCCTGGGCCGCCTGAACGGCTTGCATCAGGGGCTGCCGCTGCGCATCGGCCAGTCCACCCGCCAATTGCAAGGCGGCACGGTGCGAATCCTGCGCCCGGCCGATATCGGCGAGGCCGACCAACACCAGCAAGGCCATCAACGCGGCCAGTGCACCAAACGCCAAGACCAGGCGCGTACCAATCCTCAGTCTGTCCAAGCCCATGATCAACTGTCTCCTAATGCCTGTTGTATTGGTTATTGCAGGCAGCCACTGGCGCCTGGCGGTGTGCACAGGCTTGCGTTTGCAGCATGCCGCCCCATGCTATCAACGATCGCGCCAGGCGCCCTCCGTAGTTGCGCTGATGCCCACGAAAAGACCGCGCACCAGCGTCTGAGACAATCCAGCCCGTGGACTTCTCCAACCTCATCCAAACCGTACTCATCTACGCACTGCCGGTGCTCTTCGCCATCACGGTGCACGAGGCCGCCCACGGCTACGCGGCGCGCCACTTCGGCGACCAGACCGCATTCATGATGGGCCGCATCACGCTCAACCCGCTCAAGCACATCGACCCGGTCGGCACCATCCTGATGCCGCTGTTGCTGTACTTCGCCACATCGGGGGCCTTTCTCTTCGGCTACGCAAAGCCGGTGCCGGTGAATTTCGGCAACCTGCGCAATCCCAAGCGCGACATGATCTGGGTGGCGCTCGCGGGGCCGGCATCGAACTTCTTTCAGGCCATCCTGTGGGCGGTGTTTCTGATCGCGCTGGTCGGATTCGGCGTGCAGGAGCGCTTCTTCATGGAAATGGCGCGCGCCGGCATGCTGGTGAACCTCGTCATGTGGGCCTTCAACCTGTTTCCACTGCCGCCGCTCGATGGCGGGCGCATCCTGGTCGGACTGCTGCCCTGGAAGCAGGCGCAGATGGTGTCGCGCATCGAGCCCTACGGTTTCTTCATCGTGCTGGCGCTGGTCGTTGCCGGCGTGGTGGGCGCAGTCTGGCTGCGGCCCCTCATGTCGCTTGGCTATTCGGCCATCAACCTGCTGCTCACGCCCCTGATGGCGCTGGTGCGCTGATCGGCACGCTGCAGCACTGGCAGCCGCCCAGGCAGGGTCAAACCGAACCTGCGTTCATTCCATTTCGTTTTCTGCGGACTTTGCTTCCATGACCACCACGCGCTTTCTCACCGGCATCACCACCACGGGCACGCCGCACCTGGGCAACTTCGTCGGGTCCATCCGCCCTTCCGTGGCTGCCAGCCTGCAGCCCGGCGTGCAGAGCTTTTACTTTTTGGCGGACTACCACGCACTCATCAAATGCGAAGACCCGGCGCGCATCCAGCGGTCCACGCTCGAGATCGCGGCCAGCTGGCTCGCCGCAGGCTTGAACCCCGAGCACGTGACGTTCTACCGGCAGTCCGACATTCCGGAGATCCCGGAGCTCAACTGGTTGCTGAGCTGCGTGACCGGCAAGGGTGTGCTCAACCGCGCCCATGCCTACAAGGCCTCGCAAGACAAGAACACCGCCGCCGGCCGCGATGCCGATGACGGCGTGACCGCCGGCCTGTTCATGTACCCCGTGCTCATGGGCGCCGACATCCTGATGTTCAAGGCCCACAAGGTGCCCGTGGGCCGTGACCAGGTGCAGCACATCGAAATGGCGCGCGACATGGCGGCCAGCTTCAATCACCTGTACGGCGAGCACTTCGTGCTGCCCGAAGCCGCCATCGACGAGCACGTGGCAACCCTGCCCGGCCTCGACGGCCGCAAGATGAGCAAGAGCTACGACAACACCATTCCCCTGTTCTCGTCGCGCGAGCAACTGCGCAAGCTGATCGGCGGCATCCTGACCGATTCCCGCGCTCCCGGTGAGCCCAAGGACACCGAAGGCTCGGCCCTGTTCCAGATCTACCAGGCCTTCGCCACCGAAGCCGAAACGGCCGCGCTGCGCCAGCAATATGCCGAAGGCATCGCCTGGGGCGACGCCAAACAAGTGCTGTTCGAACGCGTGGACCAGGTCATCGCCCCCATGCGTGCACGCTACGAGGCGCTGATGGCCGACCCATCGCAGATCGAAGACGCCCTGCTGGCCGGCGCTGAACGCGCACGGGCCATCGCCACGCCTTTCACCCGTGAACTGCGCGCCGCCGTAGGCCTGCGCAGCCTGCGCACGGCAGGTGCCGCGACGACGCCAGCGCAAGCCAAGCCCGTCAAGGCGGCGCTGCCTTCGTTCAAGCAATACCGCGAGGCGGACGGCAAGTTCTATTTCAAGCTGGTGGCTGCGGATGGCCGGGTGCTGCTGCAGAGCACTGGCTTCGACGTGCCAAGAGATGCGGGCCAGGCGATTGCTCGGCTGCAGAAGGAAGCTGGGGCGCTGCAGGCGTTGAAGGCTTGTCTGGTGCTGCAGCGGGGGGTCGAGGACCGCGAAGTGGACGAAGCTTTGCGCGCGTTGATCGCGGCGGTTTCTGAGTGATGGACCATCAGGCCAGAGAGAAACAGTCCCAGGCGTCTTCCATGAGTACAAAACCACTTGACGAAACCAGCAAGTTTCTTAGTTACGTTCTGCGCCATGAACCCCAATCCATCGGACTGACTCTGGATCGCGAGGGCTGGGCGCCCATGGACACATTGATAGCGGCAGCAGGCGCGCACGGCCGTGCGCTGGACCGCGCATTGATCGAGCAGGTCGTCACCACCAGCGACAAAAAACGGTTCGCGATTTCGGAAGACGGTTTCCGCATCCGCGCGGTGCAAGGACACTCCACGCCCACCGTGTCGATCAGCATGCAGGAAAAGACGCCGCCTGCAATGCTGTACCACGGCACTGCGACACGGTTTGTGGAGTCGATCCGCCAGCAAGGATTGTTGCCGGGCTCTCGGCACCATGTGCATCTTTCAGAAGACGCGCAGACGGCAACCAGTGTGGGCCAGCGATATGGGCAACCTGTGGTGCTGTCCATTGCGGCGGGCACCATGCACGGCAAGGGCCACCGGTTCTACCAAGCCGAGAATGGCGTGTGGCTCACGGCGCATGTGCCGATCGATTTCATTGCCTTCGCGCCGGCAAATCGCATCGAACGCTGATTGGCGTCGGGCGTCGGGCGTCGGGCGTCGGGCGTCGGGCGTCGGGCGTCGGGCGTCGGGCGTCGGGCGTCGGCAAAGCGTATCCACAGATGCGCCTTGAATAGAGATCCATCACTGCCGCCGCATACAACCAACCTTTGGCAGGCCAGATGTAGGCCTGCACCACCATGTTCGACGGCTGCGACTTCGCGTCCGGGCGGATGGTGTTGATCACGTGCGTGGTCACCTGCGAGCGGTTGCCCGCCAGGTCGTACGTGATGCGCATGTCCGAGCGGCTGTCGAACACCGCCCGCAGCCGGTTTTGCGCGTCGTACACCCATACGGTTGAGATGCCGTAGTCAGGATCGCTCCAGACTCGCCGTCCACGATGAAACCTACCTCGCGAGATGCTCCCGCGAATCCACCTCAATTCGCGAACACGTGATAACCGCACCTGCTTGGCAGAGAGTCCGGGAACCATGGATGAAGCCAGGCGCTTGCTCGACACACTGCTCGTACACAACACGGTTCGTTGCGCGCCAGCACTTCCGCTACTGCCAAAAGGTAGAAAGTCCGCTCGCGGCGGACTTCTACAAGCTGAAGCCTCCTCAGCCGATATCTACTACAACTGTGCTTGAGCTATGTCCGGCTTCAACAAATTTCATCCACTCAACGAGTGCGCGTAGAAAATTCCGCGTGGGAATCGCTTCTGCGCATTGCTCATCGTGTAGTGAGTACACGTTCGTTTGCGCTTCTGTTATGAGGGCCCCCCATGCATCCCTATCCCAATCCATCTGACCTATGCTGGACCCGGAGAGCACAGCATCGACGCGAGTTACGCCTTCGCGTAGCCAGTCAATCGATGTACGTGAATCAAGACCACCGTCGTCCATGAGAAGGCAAGCAAGAGGGCACACTTTGTTTTTTCCCACTTCCCTGGCGACGCATGTGGCTTGAGGTCCGGAAGGATTCGCAGCCCAAGTGAATTCTAGGTTCATGATTCGTCTCAATAAATCGGATAAGCAGTGGTCTTGGGATTCATGTATCCCCTAACGACTACGCCGCTGGATGTGGTACCGGTCCACATATTACCGTTGACGGTTCGGCTCTGGTAAGCCGCATCGACCTCGACCTTCACACGGTTTGCAGACCATGAGTCAGGGAACATTGTGGACACTCCCCCGTTGTTGGTCTTCGGCAAAAACTGATTTGGGTTGGTTGGGTCGGGCACTGCGATTCGAGCCTGATAGACGCCTTGTGCATTTGGTATAGACGCCGTTCCGGGAATAACTTGAACATTTCCTGTCGCGATGGAGTGCCCTCCGACCACACTGCCGTTCGCTTTGAGTTCCGCACTGAGGATATGTCCATCGAAGTCGATGGGTGCTATGACCTTGCCAACATTCAGCGTTGCTCGCGTGTTGAGATCAAGCGGGCCAACGAAGTCAGAAGCGAGCGGGTTACCGCTGTACGGTTTGAGAGTCCCGCCGGCAGTCTCGCCAACCCCATCTACAAGCACTCCCCCAAACTGCGTATTGAGCCTTCGAGACGCTGCCAAGTTTGCTCCAGCATCCTCCATCGCCATGATCGCCCCAGTGCGGGCAGTGCTACCTACAGCGATGCTGCTCCGTACTGCTCCAAAACCGCCAGCAGCAACTCCGCCTATGTTCAAAGCAGTTTGTCCTGCTAAAACCTTAGCACCTAATCGATCGCCGTTGGCATTGAGAGCGCTGATCTGCTCCGAGTTGAGTGGATCCATTCCTCGCCAATTACCCGTCACCGCTCTGAGTGCCAGCCCGGAAATTTGCCTAGGCATGTCAACGGCAGATTGAACCAGTGCCGTATTACGAGCCAGAGCGTCCTGAGCCGCACTGTTGTGATTTGACAGCCAGCCACCAGTAACAAAATTGCCAATCGCCCAGACTTGGTCAGACGCGAGCTGAACACCACCGTGCACTACGCTAGCGACTGATAACACGGGTGCGACCGCTGAGGTCAGTGCTTCGTCCAAAGTGGCATTGCCTGTTGTGTCATCTCGCTTGGCTCTGACTTCAACCCCACCAGGAATTTTTTCATTCAACTCCATCCAACCGGGTTCCGTTGGATACCAGCCATTTGAACTATCACTTCTCTCGGGAACCTGCAAGGGGCTTTCAGCAGCATAACTACTTGCATCGGCTACCTGCACCCCAGGTGTATTGCCGTAATTAATGGGATTCTCAAATGCATTCACCCAACTCTTCAGCCCGCTATTCTGTTGAGCTAGGCTTTCTCCCAGCGCATTGCCAAACGCATCGGCCGCCACCTGCTGTACGCTGATGCGCCCGCCCCGGGCTACTGCAGTCGTCAAGCCCGCCGCAAGCCCGCTCAAGCCCGCCTTGGCAAACAGCTCAGGTTCCACGGCTTGTGGCAGCTTGGCGCCATTGGCGTCGATCAGTCCCAATGCATTGCTCACGCCCCAGCCTGCAGCTGCGCCCGCTGCGCTGGCGGCTACGCTCTTCCAGTCGAAGCGATCCTGCAAGCCCGTCACCACTCCCACCCCTTGGGTGAGCGCATTGGCCGTTGCGGAGCGCAGCACGGTCATCCCAAGGTCTTGGCCGCCCAGCAACGCAGACGTATTCAGCCCTGCAGAGATTTCCGCACTCACCACCGACATGGCGAGGCTCTTCCAGTTGAAGCCGTCCTGGGCCCCAGTGATGTTGTTAGTTACCTGCCCTGAGACATTGCCTGCCACCGCGGCAAGGGTCACCGGCACGCCGTAGGCAATCATGACGATGGTGACCACCATGCTGATGATCTGTCCCAGGCCCCCACACCCACCCCCGCCCTGCCCCGCAGGCGCCGGCAGACTCGGGTCCATGCTCCCCGTCACCCGGCTCGGGTCATACGGCTGGAACGTGTCCACGTTGTTCGCGTTCAGCGCCAGCTTCGGCACGCTCAGCGTCTGCCCCGCCGCCAGTTGCCCATCGCCCGAGACCGCCAGGCCATTGGCCTCGGCAATGCGCCACCACAGCTTGGCATCGCCCAGTACATTGCGCGCGATGTCTTTGAGCGTCTCCCCATCCACCACCGTGTAGGCGATCGCGTCCAGGTTCGCCCCTTTGAGTTTGAGCGGCGCCGCGTTCAGCCGGAACTCGGCCGTGTCCACGTATTTCGGGATCTCTCCTGGGTTCGCCGGGTTCTCGCTGTCGGGCGCGTCGCCATAGCGGGCCAGGACCTCGCCATTGGCCACCAGCTGGCGCTGCACGTGACCGGGGTTGAGCGAGTCGCCCACCCAGCCGCCCAGGTAGCCACCGGGTTGGTTCTGGATGCGGCCCGTGTGGCCCGCGCCCTGGTTCACGTACACCGCGTTGCCTTGCGCGTCGTTCACGAAGGCGCGATTGAACCGCTCGTCGGCCGCGCCGGTCGTCTGCTCGATGTTGCTCACGAAGCCGTTGGCGTCGCGCCAGGTCTTGGTGGTGGCGCTCGTGCTACCACGCGTGGCGGTCGAGCCGGTCTGCTGGTAGCTGCCGTTCAGGTACTGGTAGTCGTATTTCGTGGTCGTGGCGTTGCCCTGGTTGCCATCGCTCACCTGCCGGTTGCCCAGGAGGTTGCCCGCCGCGTCGTACCCCAGGCCCGTTGCGCCGCCCGCGTCGTGGTAGGCCACGTCCACCCGGTTCACCACGTCCCCGGCCGTGCCGCGGATGACCACGTGCGTGTCCTGCAGTTTGCCCATCGCATCGTATTGGTTGTAGCGGTTTTCGTACTGCGGTGTCTTTTCCTCAGCCCCCCGCATGACCAGCGATCTCGCGTAAACCTGCCGCCCCGCACCGTCGAACAGGATCTGGTCCGTGTCCTCGGACACGCCGTAGCCTTTGTACTTGACCACCCGGTTCAGGTCGTCGTAGACGTAGGTCTTGACCAGCTTGCCGTTGGGCGAGCCTTCTATCGGCCCGCCGCTGTAGGTCTCGTCCTGGATCCGGTTGCCCGCGTAGTCGTAGCGGTATTTGTGCGTGTCCACCGCGCCCGTGACCGAGGACACTTCCTGGCTTCGGATCTGCCGGTTCATGGCGTCGTAGCCGTACGCCGTGGTGCTGGTGTGGATCACCTGCTGGTCTTGCACCACCACGTTCGCCGGCTGCGACTTCGCATCCGGGCGGATGGTGTTGATCACGTGCGTGGTCACCTGCGAGCGGTTGCCCGCCAGGTCGTACGTGATGCGCACGTCCGCGCGGCTGTCAAACACCGCTCGCAGGCGGTTCTGCGCGTCGTACACCAAGTGGTTGTCCTGGTACACCACGTTATCCAGCACCCCGGAGGACAGCAGCGTCTTTTGCGCCATCTTCTCCGACACCCGATTGCCCAAAAGTGTCTTCCGCGCAATCATCAGTAGGGCATATAGCTATATTATTAATAGCGGACACTGAATTCAAGGAATGCGCGTATCAACCCAGGCTGGACCCGCCCACCGCGTTGCCGTTATACATGGCGTACAGCGCCGTGCTCCCATCCACCGGCACGCTGGAGATGTAGCCGTCGTTCTGGTACCAGGTGCCCGGGTTGAAGTGGAAGTTCGGATCGTTCTGGGTGTCCGCGTAGATGGGCTCTCGTCTGCAACAATCCACCGTTGCTTGACTTGCCAACTACGAGCCCTTCGCTCGCAGGCGTGCTAGTCACGTAGCGGCCGTAGAACTCAACGGAGGCGTTGGGCACGTGCGGCTGGATTTACAACTGAAGGCCTGATTCCGAGCCCCTCTACTCAGCCTGACGCTGCGGACTCTGCTAGCAAACAGCTAGTCCCGGTTGCCATGGGCCGCTAAAAAGTCATGAACGCCACGCTTCACTACCTCAGTATCGCTGTCGGTTCGGTGTGAAATAGCTGACCGTAGGTCTGCAATAACTTGCTGCAGTTCTGAGGATTCATTCAACAGGCCTATATCTTCCGCAACTTCACCAAGCATTGCCAAAAATACGGGCGCCTCGCATGAGCCCGCGTTTTCTCGGGCATATTCATAAGCAACAGTTCGATTGGCTCGATAAAGCATGCTAAAGGCAAAGGCGCGCAAATGCACATCTCCGGCCGTCGAACGCAAAAGATTCAGCGCTAACTTGCCACCCATCGCAGGTTCGAGATGAACCACCTCCATGAGCGCTTGAGACGCTTGCTCGTAATCCTCTAGACCCTTCACCTGTCTTACCAAATCTTCAATTTTTGTAGACAACTTAATCTCCAATAGGCATAAACCCGAGTGTCGAAAGGTAGTTTGTGCCGTCCGGCAATATGGCCCACGTGCTATTGACTCTCAACGAACCGTTTGACCCGATAAGCGTGCCAGCACCCACACCCGATTGTTCGGCGTTACGGACTGGCCAGTTTCAAGCAAATTCCTCAAGATGAGGTCATTATTTTCCAGAGTGTTCTTGAGGCCAATGCTTTCGAGGTTCTGTGCCATGGCTTGCGAACGTTCGAAATTGTGCTGCATATTTTTTAGTTGGTCGATAGGCACCTGATTTCCGGGGTCGAGGTCAAATGTCTTTCTGTTCTGCTGCTTGAACGCTTGTAAGTCAGGATTGCTCCAGACACTACGTCAAAAATTGAATCTACCTCGCGAGATGCTCCCGCGAATCTGCCCTCAATTCGCGATCACGTGGTAGCCGCACCAGCCATACCGCTTCCAGTATTGCCAATCATCTACCTGGAAATCGAAAAGATGCCCCCTCACAGCTAATATGGCCGTCGCATATTTCAACGTTCGTCAGCGTTTGAAAAACAAAGGCGGGCTTGCTCGTGGAGTCATTGTGTCGGAACAAGTAGCCCATGAACTCAGAAGGCAAAATCTTCAACAGCACGCTTGCCAACAAATCTGGCTGTTCCTTAAGCATCTGCTCAAATGGTAAGTATCCAGTTTCTTGAAGGCGCAGATAGTCTCCTTCAAGATCTTCTTCAAAGCCCTCATCCTCAGCCCCTCGTTCTACGAAAATCCGATAGAAGTCTGAGAAGCTTTCGATGGCGTCGACGAAGTCGACGGTAAAACGGTATGCAATCTCATATTGCGGCGAAAGTGCCTTGCCAAAAGAATGAAAGTCCACAACAACGGTCAAACAGTCGACAACCATGTTACCAATCTCGCAATGCCGCATCACAGACCTCCTCCGGGCAAAACGATGGTAATTGTTCCATCTGAATGAAATGAAATAAATCCCGACGGGCCGAACGGCTGGCTCGCGCGCTCCGGAGGAAACGGACCTCGTAAACCAGATCTCTGGAAGAATTCTTGTGGACTGATGATTGGGCCACTCAGTGGATTATTTCCCGAGAAGATTCGTATTCCTCGTTCCGACTGCAGCAGACCTTGCGCATCAAAAGCATCAAGGATTCGGTCAACTTGGTTGTTCTTCATCTTCGCATTAAAGCCGATATCTAGGGATTCTCTGCACGAATACACAGGGGATGTGTTCACGGCTCCTTGAAGCCCAGACAATGTGGTCATGAAGCAAAGCAGCCTAGGCCTGAGCAACACCGTCAAACGCACCCGCAAGCGGGAATT
>Ga0308157_10008810_pt1 | contig 11368 bp, 9 predicted proteins | sample PhyBR1_FD_201035 | JGI IMG/M metagenome (GOLD analysis project Ga0308157, IMG submission 201035) | Phyllosphere microbial communities from UC Gill Tract Community Farm, Albany, California, United States - DLSLB.R1 | ecosystem: Host-associated > Plants > Phyllosphere > Unclassified | place: USA...
CGCAGGCAGAATTGGCGGAGCGCTTGGGAAGATCAATCCCAAAACTCAATGAACTCATCAAAGGAAAAGCGCCCATCACGATAGATACCGCCGCGAAACTGGAATATGTTCTCGGGATTCCCGCCAGTTTTTGGTTAAATCTGGAGAGACAATACCAGGAAGAACTGATGCGGATAGAGCAAATGGAGTTTCTGGAAAACTGCAAAGACTGGATCACGGGTTTCCCAATCACTGCGTTAAAATCAATGAACCTACTTCCGGAAACTTCGGTGAAGGCAGAAATCGCCGAACATTTGTTAAAATTTTTCCGTGTTGCGTCACCCACTGAATGGTCCCGCATTTACAAAGAAGAATCGCTGGCTTTTAAAATAGAACTGAAGCACACCACAGACCCAAAAGCCATTTCGGCATGGTTAAGAATTGGCGAATTGCAGGCAGAACTACTTAGGTTAGAGGCTTTTGATAAAACATTATTAACAGATTCTTTACCAATATTGCAGAACATTGCCTACAACCAACCGGAAAACTGGCTTGCAGAAATTCAGAAAGTTTGTGCTTCTTTTGGCGTGGCCGTCGTGTATTCTCCCTGTCTTTCCAAAGCACCAATTTATGGGGCTGCACGTTGGATCAAGAATAAAACCGTTCCGCTCATTCAACTGACCGACCGGAAGAAAGATTACAATGCTTTTTGGTTTTCATTCTACCATGAACTGGCGCACATTCGTTATCACAATAAATCAGACATCTTTTTAGATGGTTTAGATGAGATTTCACCGGATTTAGATAAGGAAAAAGAAGCGGATGAGTTTGCCTCTAGAATGCTCATCAAAGATGCGGTACGGGCGAAAATAGAAAATTCCGAACTCAGCACCAGAAATGCAATTTTGCAATTCAGTTCAGAAAATAAGATTCACACCAGTGTTTTAATTTCACAGTTGCAGCGATTGGGTAAAATCGTATACAATGATGTGGTGGCTCAAAAATTAAAAACTAAAGTTGAGTTTGAAAAATTGACGTTTAAATAAATTTTATGGCAGCAGTTATATCAGAAGATCACATAGAGCAGGTTATCGTTCAGGAATTTATAGATATTGGCTATGAATATTTGAATGGAGTAGAAATTTCACCGGAAGGGCTTTATCAGGAAAGAGAATATAACGAAGTCGTTTTAAAAAACCGTTTGCAGGAAGCTATTGCAAAGATAAATCCTACCATTCCTTACGAAGCTCGGGAAGAAGCCCTGAAAAAAGTTTTGCGTTCGGACAGCCCGGAATTATTTCAGAATAATTACCAGTTTCACAAATACCTAACCGACGGTGTAGAAGTAGAGTACCGCAAAGAAAGTAGAATTGCCGGTGACAAAGTTTGGCTGGTCGATTATGAAAATCCATTGAATAATGAATTTTTAGTCGTCAACCAATTCACTGTGATCGAAGGAAACGTCAACAAAAGACCAGACGTGATTTTATTTGTAAACGGTCTGCCTTTAGTGGTTATTGAACTAAAAAATGCAGCTGATGAGAACGCCAATGTAAATGCGGCTTTCAACCAGTTGCAAACTTATAAAAAAACCATTCCGAGTTTATTTCAGTACAATGCCTTACTCATTGCATCAGACGGTTGGGATGCTCTGTATGGTTCGCTCACTTCCCCAAAACAGTTTTTCGTTCCCTGGAAATCAATTGATGGGGAATTAATTGCTGACGAGCATATTCCGCAAATGGAAGTAATGGTGAAAGGGATGCTGAATAAAACGGTGATTTTAGATTTGATCCGCCATTTTACAATTTTTCACCAAAACAAAGAATTCTTAACGAAGATCGTTCCGCGCTATCATCAATATTTTGCGGTAAACAAGGCGGTAACCGCAACCATAAAAGCAACTGCTGAAAATGGTGATCAGAGAGCGGGTGTTATTTGGCACACGCAGGGAAGTGGCAAAAGTTTGTCGATGGCATTTTACGCAGGAAAACTGGTTTTAGCTTTAAATAATCCAACCTTGGTGATCTTGACGGATAGAAATGATTTGGATGACCAGTTGTTCGAAACCTTTTCTATGAGTCAGGATATTTTGAGACAAACTCCGGTACAGGCAGAGAACAGAGACCATTTGAAAAAGATATTGTCTGTTTCTTCAGGAGGAATTGTTTTTACCACGATCCAAAAATTTCTACCGGAAATCGAACAGAAAATCGATTTAGGAAACGGTAAATTCAAAAATATAAAGGGAGATTTCGATGAATTATCAGACCGCAGAAATATTGTGGTGATTGCAGATGAAGCGCACAGAAGTCAGTATGATTTTATTGACGGTTTTGCCAAACATATGCGTGATGCGTTGCCCAATGCTTCTTTCATTGGGTTTACAGGAACTCCAATAGAAAACACAGATAAAAATACGCAGGCCGTGTTTGGTGATTATATAGATGTTTATGATATTCAGCAAGCAGTAGAAGATGGCGCAACAGTAAGAATTTTTTATGAAAACAGATTAGCAAAAATTATTTTAAAAGAAGAACACAAATATAAAATTGATGAACAGCTCAATTTGGTTGCCGAAGAAATGTCGGATTATGGAGAAAGAGAGGAAGGTATAAGTGATGATATTGAAAACAAAAAAGCAAAATGGGCAAGACTGGAAGCCATTGTTGGAAATCCGGACCGACTAAAACTGATTGCCAGCGATATTGTAAAACATTTCGAAGCGCGAAACGAAATTTTAGAAGGTAAAGCGATGATTGTCTGTATGAGCCGAAGAATTGCGGTGGAACTGTATGCAGAAATAATTAAAATTAAACCGGATTGGCACAGCGATGATGATGCAGAAGGCGTAATAAAAGTCGTTATGACAGGTTCGTCCTCCGATCCGCTGGACTTTCAACCTCATGTAAGAAACAAGAAGAAAAGAAAAGCATTAGGTGAGCGGTTGAAAGATGAAAATGACAGTCTGAAAATTGCTATAGTTCGCGATATGTGGCTTACCGGCTTCGATGCACCGAGTTTGCACACTCTATATGTGGATAAACCCATGAAAGGTCATAATCTGATGCAGGCAATCGCAAGGGTTAATCGGGTTTACAAAGATAAAGAAGGTGGATTGGTGGTTGATTATATTGGGATTGCCACAGATTTGAAAAAAGCACTTTCAGTTTATGTAGAAAGCGGCGGAAAAGGGAAACCTGCATTTGACCAGGAAGAAGCCGCTTCTGTAATGATGACCAAATATGAGATTGTGGCGCAGATGTTTTCGGAACAACCTGTAGATAAATCAGAATTTAAAGGATTTGATTATCAGTCATTCTTTACGATGACACACAAGGAAAAATTATACTTTCCGATAAAAGCAGCGAACTATATTTTGGGATTAGAAGATGGAAAAGCACGGTATACAAATGCGGTAACCGCGTTAAGTAAATCCTTCGCAATTTCAGTACCGCATCCATTTACAATTGATATTCGTGATGAAGTTGGATTGTTCCAGGCGATCAAATCAAGAATTGTAAAAGTCACCCAAAGTGGAAAAGCGAAAAGTGACGAAGAAATAGAAACCGCTATAAAACAGATTTTATCTGACGCTGTAGTGGCAGAGGAAGTGATTGATATTTTTGATGCCGCCGGTATTAAGAAGCCGGATATTTCCATTTTGTCAGATGAATTTCTGGCAGAAGTGAAAGGAATGAAACACAAAAACCTCGCTTTTGAACTGCTGAAAAAGTTGCTGAATGACGAAGTGAAAACGCGCCAGAAAACCAATATGGTACAATCGAAAAAGTTTTCAGAAATGATAGAAAACGCCGTCCGTAAATATCAGAACAACCTGATTTCGTCGGCAGAAGTTATTCAGGAATTAATCAATCTTGCAAAAGATATTAAAGAGGCAGATAGAAAAGGAGAAGATTTAGGTTTAGATTTTAGAGAGTTTGCTTTTTACTCCGCTTTGGAAGTGAATGACAGTGCAGTTTCAATCTTGGGAGACGATATTCTGCGGCACATTGCCAGAGAATTGGTAGATACAGTAAGAAATAATTCCAGTATTGACTGGACGGTACGTGAAAACGTACAAGCCAAAATGCGAATTGCCGTTAAGAAAATCCTCCGCAAGCACGGCTATCCACCAGATTTAGAAGTTAAAGCTACGGAAACAGTTTTGGAGCAGGCGAAATTGATGGCGGGGAGCATAAGTAAATAATCGTAATACAACCGATGAAAACAAAAGAAGACTTCATTCAAGAAATTAACGTTTTAGCAATAAATACAGAAGCGAATATCAGAAACTTTTCTACAAAAGTAGTTGATGAGCAAACATTACATCAGTTTTATGATAGATGTTTGGACCAGTTTTACAAATTTATGCCTTGCTATTGTTTTATGCTGCCATTTAATCACTTATCTGAAAAAGAAATGCTCGAAATAAATCAATTTGGGTTAGACAAATCGCGGGAACTTCATGATATTTATAGCAGGATTTACACCCAAAAGAGTAAAATAATATAATTTATTAAAAAGAGTAAAAATTGTGGAAAATGATTACGAAAACGATGAAGGTGTAAAACTTCTGATAGAGATTATAATTGAAGAAGAAGCCAAAAAAGCCGATTACGCAGATTTCAGTCCAGAACAGGAAGATATGATGGACACCAAAATAGAAAATATTTTAGTAATTGCTGAAGGACTTACTTATGAAAGTATAGTTTATATGACTGATGTAGAAGCAGAATTTGAAAAACCTGATGAAGAACGACAAAAAATAGTTTTTGACACCACTTCTAAAAATGAAGCATCAAAGATTCAATTAATGAAAGATTATTTTGCTACTAAAGATATTAAGCCATTGCAGGATTACTGGGATGGTTTGTTTGGGGGTTGATTTTAAAATATAAACGAATTATATGTATATAGAAGAAAACTCTTTGGACGACATTATTAGGGAACTTTTGATTAAAATTAAAAGTGAAGGTACAAAGCAAAAAAATAGTAAGGGTGATAATACAGAAATCCTGGGTGTTTACGTAAAATTAACGAATCCACTTAATAGAATAAGTCTGTCTTTTGAAAAAAATATTTTTGTAAGTCCTGTAGGAGAATTTTTTTGGTATTTGTCAGGTTCTAATAATTTAGATTTTATCAAATATTATATTTCAAAATATGAAGACTTTTCAAATGACAACACTACACTTAACGGTGCTTATGGCGCTAGATTATTTGATAACGGAAATATTTCTGAAAGTCAAGTGCATAAAATTGTAAAATTACTCAAAAGTAAAAATAGCACAAGGCAAGCGGTTATCCAGATTTTTGATAGGAAAGATTTGGATATTGAAGGCAATTTAGATATTCCTTGTACCTGCACACTGCAATTTTTCATTAGAGAAAAAAAGTTAATTTTATTTGTAACTATGAGATCCAATGATGTTTTTGTAGGCTTGCCACACGATATATTTTGTTTCACAATGTTGCAAGAATTGATCGCAAAAGAATTAGAATTAGAAATTGGATATTACAATCATTTTATCAGTAGTTGTCACTATTATAAGGATGACGAAATAAAAATTAATCAATATTTAAAAGAAGGATTACAATCTTCAAAACAACAGATGGGGAATATGCCCAACAGTACATCGTTTGCAATTTTTGAAATTGTTCAAAAAGCAGAAAGTGATATTAGAAACGGCGTAGATATCAATATTGAAATTTTAGAATTAGATAATTATTGGAAAGATATATTATACATTTTAAAAATATTTTCTTTGCGATTAAAATTTACTAAAAACAAAAAGCAATTCAGAAATGAGGTTCCATTTATTTTAAAGATGATTAAAAATGAGAATTATAAAAGTTATTTAATTGAAAGATATAAACTGAATGAAAAACAATGAATTATATAGAGATATTGAAACAAGATTGTTACAGTATAAAAGATCTGTTAGCCTACCAGGGATAATTAAACCTGAAGTAGAATCAAATTTTATAAGGCAATTTATAGATAGTTACAAACGGATAAAATTTATCGAGATATTAAAAAGTAAACAAATAGATAGTAGGCGAAAAGACCCTAATTCTAATCTGTATGACCCAATTCAATCTGCAATTATACATTTTCAAGAGAATAATGTTAATGAAGCAGTTTGGAATATTTTGCTGTATGTGCATTTTGGAAAAACAACCAAGAAAGGATATGGTTTGTTAAAGTCTGTATATGGAAATCTAGGAGACTCAAAAATTTGGAGTTTGGAAAATTTCAAAAATGATATTTCGGGTTTTAAAAATTGGTTAGATAATAACCAGAAGGAAATAAAAGAATTAGGGGGATTTGGAAATCATCGAAAGTATCAATCAATTAGGGCGAATGCAAAATCTACTACTTATCAAACTTTAGAATCTTTTTTAACTCTTATTGATAATGATTTCGAAGAATATATATCTTCTATTCCAGTTGAGATAAAATCTAATAAGTATAAATTTTTTGATTATCTCTATAAACATTTCAATGGAATAGTTGGATTTGCAAGATTAGCAATATTTGATTTTTTATGTATGATAGGAAAAGTAGGTATACTTGATATTGAACCTGAACACCCATATTTAGGAAATTCGGGTCCAGTAACTGGTGCGAAACTATTATTTGGTGATCACAAAAATCTAAAAGAATTGAACACTGCTTTAAAAGATTTAGGTGACAGCAATTTCGCAGATTACCCTTTTAGAATGCAAATTTTAGAAGACAGTATTTGTAATTGGCAGAAAAATCCGGGTAATTATAAATTATTTAATGGCTAAATTTCTAACACTATCTTTAAAAGAGTTTTTAATATCATCTATGTCATATCGTCTTTTATACCCGTTTAAATAAGCGGGTTTTATTAACCCTTTTTTTTGCAACTGTCCAACGACAATTCCTGCAGATACATTTGCATCCATTGCAAAATGCAATAGTTTCTTTTTGTTACTATTAATACTGCTCAATCTTTCTTTCAATTGCAAGGGTATTAAGGCTTCCTCTGCAAACAAATTTGCTTCTAATTCTTCTTCATCCAACTGAACATTTTTTTCAGTTAAGTTTTCTACTTCAAAATTTAAAAACTTCTTCTCGTGCAAAATAACGTGTCCTGCTTCGTGAAAAAATGTAAACCAGAATTGATCGTCTGTTAAATATCTAAAACTTAAAATTAATAAGGGATTTCCTTCTTTGGTAAAATTTGTAACACCATAAACTTTACAACTTTCTGGTGCTCTTTGAATAGACAATTTAACACCGCAATCGTAACAACTTTCAATCAACTTGGGTATGAAAACTTTTGGTGATTTTGTACGAGTAAGTTGTTTAATTTCATTTTCTAATTTAAATAAAAAATCTTCTCTATTGTATTTTGGGTATTTGATGTTTTTAATATGCAATTCTCCCATTCGAAACCATGCTACAACTGAACTTTTTTTAGAGTCAAATCCTTCTGATTTTCGAAAAGAAAGATTGCTTTTATTTAAGTATTTAATTTTCCATTCAAAAATACTATTTACCTCAAAAAAATTTAATAATCCTTTATAGAGATTTGTTTTTGATTCTAGATAACCTGAATCAGCAATTTCTTTGATAGGAAAACTATTAACCCATTCTTCTTTTTCAATTGAATCTATCATCTCAACACGGTCGCTGAAAATTTTTTGTTTGTTCAACCAAAATTCTGATGAATTTTTAAATATTTCTGAAAGTGTATTTGCAATGTGAATATCAATCGGGGTTTTTCCTTCAAGCAAATCATATGCATTAATTGATTTCTCATTAAGAACATCGATAATCTCTTCAATATTAAAATTATTATAATTGATGATATCACGAATAGTTTCACTTGGACTTGATACCCAGTTTGGATTGAAAGTCATAATTGTATATTTATTAGTTTTATCCTTGTTATAATTTGTCTTAATTGAAAATCCTCAAATAATTTTACATTTTCTGGAATTTCAAATTTCAAAAATTGTGTTTCATCTTTATTAAAATAATATGTGATAAAAATTTTATCAGTTTTATTTTCATCAATTATTGTATTTCCAAATCCAATATCAGAAAAATCTTTTGCAACCTCAATATCAGACAATCTTTTAAATAATATCAACGCTAAATCAACACCATATCTTTCAATTGCGAATTCGTAATCCTCGCAAATATTTCGTAATATCTTATTTTCAAAAGAGATTTTCAAAACAAATATTTATATGAAAATTATTGCTAAAAAATTTAAAATATCTCTTGATTTTGTTTCCAATATTTAAAATTTTTTGCCACCAATTTCCATTCTAGTCTGTCTTTTATGATCTTCCCTAGTCTTGTTGTATTCTAGTTTTTCTTTAATGGCACCACCTATGTCGTAGTTCCATTTACCACAATAATCCATTATGCGAATTATAGCATCTGCCAACTCAACTTCTGCCATTGGCCTCGAAGGTAGATGTGAATCCATTAAACCTTTTCTCTCTCCCTCTAATGCTTCTGAAATTTCTGAATGAATTAAAGAGATCATTTCACCCTTATTTTTATTTAAAATGTCACCATTATCATCCGTATGCCAGCCATTTTTGAATGACTCGCTAAAACATAGATCTCGTAACTCGTTGACTTTCTTTTTTATCTCGTTCATTTAATATAAAAAATTGGATTTTCAAATATACATTATAAAATTACTAATAATTACTTTTTTTGATTTTCACATTTCATAATCATTGCAATTTTCAATAATTGCTCCAATTTATAGCAACCCAAAAATAATAATTGCTACAAAACCTTTCTATATTTGCTAGATGAAATTGCAGGCAAAAATTAGAATCGGCCATTCCTAAAAATGGTGTCGAAAAACAATCTATCATTATTGAATTTTGATGATAAGGAAAAACAACACTTTGAAGTTTTCATTGAAGATTTTGATGCTTACTACATAGGCGTTAGAAAGTGGGACATCTGGGAACTATCAATCAAATGAGAAAGTGAAATTTTCACTGATCCTAAAACGGAAGTAAAATCCTATTTTACACATCTTATTTGCACAAAGGCTTCCCCAATTTTTCAATTGGATAAGTCCTAATAAGTGTAGTATCTATTTTTATTTCAGCAATCACGGTCATTTTACCTGCGTAAATAAGATACAACAACGTGCGTAAAATTAATGTAGGTTATTTTCTTATCCTGCTTAAAAAATTACACTAGCCTGCGTAAAATGATTGCAGGTTAATTTCTTCACCCTTGAAATTATTCCTGCAAACCTGCGTAATTTTAATTGCAGGTTATTTTTTTATCCTGCGTAAAGAAAATGCAACAACCTGCGTAAATGAATGCAGGTTTTTTTCTGAACCTGCGTAAAACAAATACAACACCTGTGTAAATTAAGTACAGGTATAAGTATCACCTGCGTAAATAAATACAAAGTACAATCCTTTTCTTTTTAAAAAGCAATATCATTGTATTGAACTAAAATTCAATCTTTTACTTATTCCAAAATTTTCTTTTCAGACTTCCCTTTAATGATGCCGATTTTGATAGCAAGATGTGTCTTTGTACCCACAACTTTTCAAGTTGGGACACAAAGACGATCTTGCCTTTTTTCAAAAGGGGAAAAAACTTCGGAACTCGTTTTTTATTTGGGTATGCACTTAATGCGACAATAGATCTGTGCTATCATCCAATTTAATCCAGTATAAGCCAGAAATTTTACGCATCCCATAGTTTATATGCCAGTGCATTACTCAATAATGTTCTGAGGCTGAATTATGCTACATTTCTGATAATAAAATTTCACTTTTGTAACTGTTTTAACAACAACAATTATGAAAAAGAGCTTTATTATTTTATTATTTATTTTCCACGCTTTAGCTTTCTCTCAAGTTGGAATTAACACCACGGCACCAAAAGCGACGTTGGATGTATCTGTCAATACACAGGACATCTCACAGGCAGACGGAATCATTCCTCCGAGGGTAACCGGTTTTCAGTTAAAGAGTAAAGATCATCTATATAACAGTGAGCAGACAGGAACCATAGTTTATGTTAACGAGCCGTTGTCTTCTGAAGACACCACAATTAAGACAGGTGCTGTCAGGAAGGTCGGTTATTATTATTTTGATGGGGCGACCTGGAAATCATTTGAAAATGGAACTCTTGAAGAAGTTGTTGAAAAAGGAAATTACACTCCGAAATACATCACATTTATTGGGAGCACCAATTCTCCTCTACGAGATGGTGCGTTGGGTATGAGCGAAGAAACATACTCAATGTATTTCGGAAATATGAATCCTAATCATACAGGTTACTATAATCTTGGGTTCGGTTACGGTGCACTAGAGCAAATCACAACTTCCATGTATTCTACTGCGGTAGGATCCATGGCTGGCCAAAAAATAACAACTGGTAATGCCAATAGTTTTTTTGGAGATGAAGCAGGAGCTAATAATACCACCGGTCATAAAAATTCAATATTTGGAATGGCAGCTGCATTTCATGACCGCGCTGGTAGTTTTAATTCTATTTTCGGCTACAAAGCAGGGCAATTTCGAAATCTGGGAAAATACAATGTCCTTATCGGAAACAGTGCAGGATCATCAAGTGGAACAGCGCCTGTTTCAAACCTCGGAAATAATAATGTATTTATCGGAACCGGTGCAGGTTTTGGCGAAGCCAATCTCAACAACAAACTAATTATTCATTCAAATAATTCTCTACAGTCCGCTGATTCAAATTCAGTGACCAATGAAGGCATTTTTAGTGATCCCGGTCAAAGTAGCTTGGCAAACGCACTGATATCAGGTGATTTTGTTGATAGATGGCTTAAAGTAAATGGACGATTTCAAATAAACCCCACAAGAATTAGCGCTGCTACTACAGACTACACCAAAATGTTGGTTTATAACCCTACCGATGGAGAAGTTGGCTCAAAAGATTTTAGTGCAGTACTCACCACCACCGGAACTCAGCCGGGAAACCCGATTACTGGTCAAATCGAAATTGCAGGAGGGGACACAATAGGATATCCTGGCACGTATGGCCTTTATAGTGAAACTGCTGATAGAATCGCAGGTTTTGCCATACAAAACGACGGTGACATTATTCCGGGAGTATTTGTGAAAGATAAAGCAACGGGTGAGATTCAAGGGCTTTACGTCACTTATCGAGGTGTTTCACTACCGGGCAAAGCGACGGTGGATCCTTCTGTTTCAATCACCGAGAATAATCAGCTCGTACCGAAAATATGGGTGGAAAATTATGTCGCCAGTCAAACTAAAATTCCCGCGATACCATCGAAAGGAACATTCATTTTACAGTCTGTTGACGGAGTAATACAGTGGATTCCATCAAAGGATTAAATCAGGAGGATGATGAAAAAAA
>Ga0308157_10008814_pt1 | contig 11363 bp, 5 predicted proteins | sample PhyBR1_FD_201035 | JGI IMG/M metagenome (GOLD analysis project Ga0308157, IMG submission 201035) | Phyllosphere microbial communities from UC Gill Tract Community Farm, Albany, California, United States - DLSLB.R1 | ecosystem: Host-associated > Plants > Phyllosphere > Unclassified | place: USA...
CGACGGGCCATACAGCGCCGACCAATCGACAGCCATGCCTTGAACCCAAAGCTCACCGAGCGTGTCAAGCTCACCCCGAGCCACCCACTTGTTGACCGCTTCGTGCAACTCCCTTGCGACGGCAGCCAATACGCTCAGCGCCCCCTGATCGCGTTTCGCCTCTCCGCGCCAGATCCCTTTAAGCCCCCCATTTCCAGCCAGGAACTGTGCCAACTTGTTCACGAGCTCATCGATCGAGCCGGCCGTGAGCGCCAAGCGATGCTCCATCGCGTCGCGCCCCACCTGCAGTGTGTAAGCAAGATCCTCCAAGTTGACCTCATGGGTCCGCACATACGTCTGGAGCTGTTCCACTTGCGCACGCAGGCGCGCTTCGTCTCTTGCCGAGAGCACCACCAGCACCACGCGCCCCACCGGCACCTCAGCGCGCGCAGTCACTTGCGTCTGATGGGCCTCGAGGACGACATGGGCGTTCGTCCCGCTGAACCCGAAGCTGCTGACTCCGGCCACCATTCTGCCGCCCGGCCAAGGCTGCGCCTCGGCTGCCACCCGGACCGGCAAGCGATCCCAGGCCACATGCGGATTAGGCGTCTTGAAATGCAGGTGCCTCGGGATCAACCCATGTCGCATCGACAGGATGACCTTGATCAGTCCCGCAACGCCTGCCGCGGTTTCCAGATGCCCGATATTGGTCTTGACGGACCCCAGCAGCAGATGCTGGTTGTCATCGCGACCCGCCCCCAGCGCCGCCGCCGCGGCATGCACCTCGATCGGGTCGCCCAGCTTCGTTCCCGTCCCATGCGCTTCCAGGTAGTTGACGTCGTGCGGCGCGACTCCGCTTCGTTTGATTGCCGCCTCGATGACGGCCTGCTGCGCCTTCTGATTCGGCGCCGTCAGACCTGCACTGGCGCCGTCCTGATTGATCGCGCTGCCACGAATGATCGCCCATATCGGATCACCGTCCCGCTCGGCATCGGCCAAGCGCTTGAGCACGAGCACGCCGCAGCCTTCGCCCCGGACATAGCCATTCGCAGCGGCGTCGAATGTCTTGCACCGACCATCCGCAGACAACATCCCGGCGTTGCCGAACGCGGCAAAAGTCTCCGCATTGAGCAAAAGGTTGACACCGCCCGCAACGGCGACGCCGCACTCTCCCGCTCGCAGACTGTCGCAGGCCAGGTGCGTGGCCACCAACGAGGAACTGCAGGCCGTATCCACCGACAGCGTGGGTCCGTGCCAATCGAAATAATAGGCAATGCGACCCGCCGTGATCGCGGCCGCATTACCCGTGGCGAAATGTGGATCCCGATCGTGGCCGCCCACCTGCTGGCGAAGCAGCAGTTCGTAGTCATGGCCCATCACACCGATGAATACGCCGGTGTCTGAACCTGCCATCCGCGCCGCAGAGAGGCCCGCTTCCTCCAATGCCGCCCACACCGCTTCCAACAGGAAGCGCTGTTGGGGGTCCATCAGCTCCGCTTCCCTCGGAGAGACTCGGAAGAACGACGCATCGAACTGATCGATATCGGTGAGGAATCCACCGGACTTGCCCACGCGGTCGGCCAATGGATCCCTCGGCGCGCGCGGCCGGTCGGCTGCGGCACCCGGCCGCTCTTCAACAGCATCCACCTCGCCCTTCAGCAGCTCCCAGAACTGTTCGGGAGTATTTGCCCCGCCCGGGAACCTGCAGCTTAATCCGATGACGGCAATCCGTTGATCCGCTTGCGCGTGCCGACGCTCGCCTTCTTCACTTGAACCCGTTGAATCGGCGACCAGCCCGTCAGACTCTTCCTCTTCAACGAAGGCGCCTTCAGTTTCCAATCGGACTTGCGGCTCCAGATGCTCGATGATCGACGCAGGGGTGCCGTATTGAAAGAAAATGGTTGAGTCAAATTCAAGCCCGAACCGCTCATTGAGCCGATGGCGCAGATCCAGCAGATCCAGCGACGTCAGTCCCATGGCCATCCATGGCGCCTCTTCCTGATAGGCCTCTGCCCGAGAGGTTCCGAGCACTTGCTCAACCATTTCACGGACCTGGCGCTTGACCAACGCGGCCGCGCCGTCGTTCTTCGGGAACGGCTTGAATGGATCGCGTGCGAACTCGGAGACGGATTCCGGCACGATTGGCGCCGGTGCCGGCGTGGCCTGCACAAGCGCGGGCTGCGCTTCGAGATGCTCGGTGAGCAACGCGGGCGTTCCGTATTGAAAGAAAATGGTTGAGTCGAACGCAATCCCAAACCGTTCATTGAGCCGATGCCGCAGATCCAGCAGGTCGAGCGACGTCAGTCCCATCGCCATCCACGGCGCGTCGTCCTGATAAGCCCCTGCCCGGGCCGATCCCAACACCTGCTCAACCGTCTCTCGAACTTGGCGCCCGACCGCTATCCCAACCGACGGCATCTCGGGCGTCTTGGGCTTTTTCGGTACTTCCGTCGCGGCATTTCGGACATTCGGATATTCGATCAGAACACCCGCTCCCCCATTGGCCGTGTCTTCCGGACGGAACCCGGTTACGACCTGACGGATCTTTGCACCGTGCGCTTCATGGAAACACAGCACCGGCTCAATCAGACGACCGGCTTGATCCCGCTGCCGGATGTATTGCTCCATCGGCACCATGCCCGCTCGTGCGTAGTTTTGGCAACGGCTGACACCGACGAGTTTTTCAAAACCCTCGCACGTGGAAAAGTAGGCGAATGCGAAGTCGAGAATGTCATCGGCCAAGCCCGTACCCTGCATGTCCGGCGCAACGCAAAGACCCAGCAAATGCCCAACCGCACCGTCAGGATTGTGGATACTGCCGAACCTCGCGTAGGGCGTATGCAGCAACTGCTCAATACTGTCTATCCGCTGAGAATACAGAGCGCCAATCACCCGATTGTCTTGTTCGACCACGATCTGCCCGAGCGGAAATTCAGTGATGCGTCGACGCAGTTCCGTTTCGGGTGCGGCCAGATTTTCCGGCCAGCAAGCTATATCAAGCTCTCGCAGCCGCTTTACGTCGCACTCGGACGGATGCCGCATCCGGTAGCGCCGTGCGACAAGCCTGTTCAAGGTAATACGTGTGAACGGCGCTGCCTGCGGAAAATGTCGGAAAGCAGCACGGTCGGGAAATAGCCCCGCTTCCGCTGCCGCCATCAGAAACATCGGCGCCTCGAACAACTGCTGTCCCGAGAAGGCATGGTAGGCATCGAAGTGCAACGCGCCGGTCCGATCCCGCAGCGTCCGCACGGTTGCCGGCTTCAGACAATGCACCTCCAGCATGGCCAGGCCATACTTGGACACCGCTTCGCGCCATAGCCCCAAATGCTCCACCAGGCTCTGCAGGGCGATGGCAGGCTCGATCTGCTCGCCATCGCGGCCGACATACACGCCCGTCAGCGGTAGGCCGCGTTTCCTGGCAACGGCCCCTTCGTTGTTCGGCGGCTGCGGATTCCGGTCATGGTCCAGGAAAGATCGAATATGCAGGATGTTTTCCGGATCGGCGATGCCGCGCGCCTCCAGGGCCCGGATCAGGCTTTTCGGATCGCCAATATCGCCGGCCACCAGAAGATGCGGCAAGCCGGCCAGCGTCCGCGACGTCGCTTCCAGCGCCCGCTCGTTGAAGTCCGCACCGATCAATTGCAACGGGTAGCGGTCCAGCGCCTGGCCGCGTCGAGTCTGGCTTTGGATGGCTTCGTAGACATGGCGCAGCAGTGAACCGTCGCCGCATCCCATATCGCAGATGTAGCGGGGTTGCGTCGCGATCGGCTCGCTGTCGAATACCTGCGTGATGAGCTGGCCGAGCGCCTCGAAGTAAATCTTGTGCTGAGACCCGCTGCCGGTCACGTTGAGCTCGCGTTCGACATGCCTTTCATGGCCCTGCCCATCACGGCGAAAGACGTCGCCAACACGCCCGAACAAGACCGCCTCAAGACCACACATCATCGGTCGATAGGAGACCACCGTACCGAGCGCCCCGCCACTTTCGACGAGATACCGGCCAGCGCCATTGAGCGCGAACCGCGCGCCTTGGGTGCTGCCCCACCGACGCTGCTCGAAATAGCGATGCAGGGCGGCCAGGCTCGCAGCCGACACGGCATCCGGTTGAATGGCCTCTTCCAGCACCGGGACCCCGCCCAAGCGATGGATCTCGACCAGCAGCGGCGACAGCAATGCACCATCCAGCATCCCGGCAAGCTGCGGTCCAACGCCCTTCCATCCAGCAATGGAGATATCCAGCCAGTCCTGCAGCGTGGCCCCAGTCGACTCACGCAGGACATCCGGGACCCGCAGAGCGATCAGGGCATCCGTATTTGCCGGCATCTGCCTGACCGCATCGGCTGCCGGCGCTAACGCGTATCTGTCTGCCGATCTTTGCTCGAGCCACCCCAACTCCACCATCAGCCGCAAAGCGACCCTCAGATGACCACTGTTTGCTCCCGTTTCAGCGACCAATTCTTCTGCGCTCAAATCAGAACGATGGGCTAACAGCGAAAACACATCGTGCCTGCGGCATGCTTCGATGACCGGGACGGCGACAAATCCATCAGCAAGGCTATTAATCACGTCAAGCACAAGGATTTCCTTATACGGACTAACGCAGTTCAGTAGACAGGCTCAGATCGGGCTTGATGACTCTGAGCAAAACAATGCTCCGCCTCGCCACGCAAAGGAGGCAGAATCGACGCTGCATTGATCGGGGGAGTGCTTTGATCCGGCAGCAGATGCTTCAGGCTGTGGCTTCCAGGATGCCGGATGGTATTGATTCACGAGTTGCGGAAATTCGCCTGCAAAAAGCAGAGTTTCAGGGGCAAGACCCGATAAAAGAACGGCATGGCCTATCTCTGCATGCCGAGTATGCCGTCACGCAGATATTGCGCCGTCGCCTGCATCAGCGTAATGCCGATGGTCTCGACATGCCGCTTTGGCCAAGCTTCGAGCTCCGTGCCTTTAACCCATTGATTGAACGCACCAAGCGCCGGGCCGCATTGGACCTGGTAATTGACCAGATCCTCCGGCGAGCCACCAAACGCCAAGCGCGTCGCGTAGGCGAAATACCACCGGAACACCCGCGCCATGCGAATCTTCGGATTGGCCTGCGCCTGAGCGATGTCGTTCAGACGCCCGCTCGCCCGCATATGCTGCAGTGTCTCTTCCCACACATCGGCCAGACTGCGCTTGAAGTACCGGCGTTCCAATTGCGTGCGAATCGCCGCCGGGATGTCCTCCAGGCTTTCATGATGCGTGTAGAGCGCATGGAGCTTGTTGGCTCGCATCGGGAACAACAGCCCCTTCTTGAGCACTTGCACCCGCCCGCCCAGTTCGAACATATCCCCAGCGGGCGCATAAGCCATGTCGTGAATGCCCGCCTGCTGCAACAAGGTCTTCACGGTCTCGGTAGCGCCCGATTCCACCGTGCATTGGTTGATAGAGCCGGTCAGAATAAAATCCGCGCCCATGGCAAAGGCCGCGGCCGCCGACGCCGGCGTGCCGATGCCACCGCCCAGCCCCACGCACAAAGGTTCCTCGTACGCATATCGCTCGCTCAGCATCCGGCCCAATTGCCGCATCGCCGGCAATAAAATGGTTGGAATGTGGCCATCGGTATGACCGCCCGAATCGGCCTCCGCGCAAATATCGTGACTCATGGGAAGCTCAGCGGCCATCTCCGCCTGTTCCGGGGTAATCGCCTTCTCTTTCAGCAGCGCATCGACGAGGTGAACCGGGGCCGGACTCATGAACGCCTCGGCTACCTCCAGCCGCGAGACCTTGGCCAGCACATGGTGCCTGCACCGCGCCTTACCGTCGGTATCCCGGTACATCCCGCGAAGGCGAAACAGCACGAGCGCCGGCGTCATTTGCATGAATGCCGCTGCCTCGATGCGCGTCACGCCATACTTCAGGTATAGCTCGGCCGTGGCTCGTTCGAAGGCCGGATCATCATGAGCCGCCAGCAAGTTCAAGCCGTAGGCCTCGTGCGCCTGCAATTGGGACTGTATTGCCTGGATCGCCGTCTCGGTCTCCGGCAGACTCAATCCGCCAGCCCCCAGATATCCAATCATGCCGGCCTGCCCCATGCGGACGACCAAAGCGACAGAACTGGTGCCCCGGTACATCGCGCCGGCCACATAAGCGTATTTCAAGCCATGGCGTCGCCTGAACGCCGCACTACCGAGCGACTGAGCCAGATTGTCAGGTCGCGGCGATACCTCTTCAGGTTCTACGGCGGCAACGGCAACAATCGGAGGCGGCGCGGCCCTGACCTCGCGCAGAGGCGTTTCAGTCAGAAGAATTTCGTCGACCAATTTGCCAAGCACCGTCCCACCTATTCGAGCGGGATCGCTGCCAACTTCATGATAGGTAAACTCGCCCAGCCCCATCAAATACCGAATGCTCTCGGTCCACAGTACGGGGCTGGCGATCTGCCTGGCCAGCAACGGCGCAACCTGGCCGGGCTCATAGGGGCGTGCCGTCGTATTGGCAATGACGGGCGTCTTCGGATCGGTCAGCGTAAAGTCTTGCAGGAAAGCAGCAAAGGCTTCCTGCGCCGGCCGCATGAAACGCGAGTGAAACGGCGCACTGACATTCAGCGGAACACACCTGGCGCCACGCGCGGATACGAGCGTCGCCACGGACTGGATCGCCGCAGCCTCTCCCGCGATCACCAACTGGGTCGGTGAATTGAAGTTGGCCAGGTCAACATGATCCAGGGCATTCTCGTGCAACAAGCTCTGCAACGCCTCGGCACGCATTCCCAGCACGGCGGCCATTGTGCCGCCGCTGGCTTTGCCCATGAGCTCACCGCGTTTTTGAACCAGGCGCAGTCCTGTCTCGAAATCGAAGCAGCCAGCCGCTAGCAACGCCGAATATTCACCCAGGCTATGACCGGCCAGGGCATCCGCAGTGCCCCCGTCTTCGTGCCAACGATAGTAAGACAGTGCATTGACCACATAGAGCGCCGGCTGTGTGTAGGGCGTAAGCCGCAGCTGGTTATACGGGTCTCTCAGGCAGAGTTCTGCGATGGAATATCCAAGAATCTCCGAGGCGGCATCGGCCAAGCGAGGGTAGGACGCCCAAAGGTCTTTCCCCATCCCCTTGAATTGCGCACCCTGCCCCTGAAAAAGCAATACTCTCATCACGCATCCTATGTGCTACCTAAGAATCCATGCATGCCATCAAGTTTCTTGCTTACATTGTCAAAACCATATATTTACGTCGGCCACAACAAAATCACATGGCTTGGCGCATGAGGCCAATACCACGTCAAATCTCTGTATTTTTGAATGCTATCTGGCGGAGGTACGGCGGGCGCTCATGAAATGGCCGATGCCCGGCATCCGCAGGTTATCCGCACGATTCTTGAAATAGAGTTCCTGCATGCGTGCCGGAGAAAGATCTTCGACAGTGTCAAACCCCAGCCCCTTGACACGGCGCGTCAAATCCACAGGATCAAAGCCCGCCCTAAACGGCTCGCCTCTTTCCGCGCCCGTCTGCGTCAACATTTCCATCACCTGGCGATCGGCGGGATATACCAGTTCTGTTGTAACCGGGTACTCGAATACGACTTCGCTATCACATTCAAGCGACGTGATATTTTCAAGCGTTGTAAATATGGCTTCGTCACTGAGGTACCACACCACACCCAGCCATGAGAAGAATGTCGGCTTCGCAGGATCGAATCCATTTTGCGTCAGCCTTTCGAAAAGGGATTCCTTCTCGAAATCAACCGACACGAAAGTCGCCAGATTCAATAGCTGCGGATCGACGTCCTTGAGCCGTGCGAGCTTCCACTGCTGCGTTGCGGGAAAGTCAGCCTCGAAGACATGCAATTTATTTGCAACTTCGGCCAGACGATACGCGGAAGAGTCCAGGCCGGCGCCCAGGATGACGTATTGGGATATGCCTCGTTCGATGGCCTCGATCAGCCGCTGCTCCGCTATTCTGCTTCGCACGATAATCCCTGATCGAACGGCTTCCAGGATTGTCTTGACGGGAAGATTCGGAAATTTCGAAGAAAGATTCTGCTCCATGCCGGCCATGGCGGTATGAAACGTAGCCGAATCTGGAATGCCGCACAGCTTCAGAGCGAACTTATCGTCAAGTATTTTTGGCTCATCGTCCATCATGAGATGCGCTGCGCGCATCATGGCGGCTAGATCAGCAGTAAAGCTTCGAGTTCCTGGCTGCAAGGACAAGCTCCCACCTGAAAGTTACATGACGCCATCAAGAGAATTGATGCCACTTCGACAACCAAGAACTTAGATTATCTGACGACCAGTATAAGGCAGACACACATATTTTTTTTGAATTAAGTGATAAGATATTGCGAAAGTATCTTATTATTTCATTGCATTCACAGCGCGCACGGCGAGAACGCGAGATTAAGAAATAAAATGTTTCGTAATCTTTGTCATTTATGACAATGGCCAGAAGTAGCAACAATTACCATGCAAGCATGGCCAGAGGTATGGTTGATCTCTGCATTTCTCGGCGTGAAAAAACATTAACGCCATTGCTAGATGTTTCAATCGCACCCCCCAAACGGAGCGGCCAGTGTCAACGCCTTTAATGATTCATCGCGCAGCTGAACGATGTCGCGCCATATGACACCCACCCAAATCAATCGATTTACGCAAAGTCATACGGCGCGCTGCTCCGCTTAGATAATCTTCGAACCTGAGTACTCCAGCGAGCGCCCGTGAAAATACGGAGCCGGTTCGTAATACTCGATTAATAATTCGATCAAGACCCGTATTTTGCGCATCACGCTCCTTACACCGCGTCGCGATCCAGCCTGCGCACGGCCGCGCTCAACGTCGCAAAATCGAATTCCTGGCGGCCGCGCCGCGCCAGGCGCATCAGCACCGTCGTGACCACCGGAACAAACGCGGCCAGCAAGAACGATTCCAACAGGAACGTAGGCTTGTCGCCCGGCGCCGGGAAGAAGAACAGGCCCGCCGCCAGCCCGGTGATGGTCGCGGTGGTCGCCGTCATGCCATCATGCTTGCGGCTGAACAAACCGTAGAACACGGGAAAAGCAGCCGCCGAGCACAGCAGGTCGGCCAACAGGAACAGGTACAGCACGCTGTAACCCTGCGACGCCACGATCATGACCGGGATGGCCAGCAGCAGGACCGCCCAGCGGGCCAGCCGTTTCATGTCCATGCCGTCGGCGTTGGGCATCAGGCGGCGCATGTCGACCGCGACGATGCTGGAAACGGCGCTGATTGCCGTGTCGGCCGTGCTCATCACCAGCGACAAGCCCAAAGGGATCAGCGCGATCACGAACCACGCGGGCGCGTGCGGCATGATGACGCTGAACAGCGCGATCGAACTGTCGCCCGCCGGCGCCAGACCCACGAAGGCCAGGCCGAACAAGCCCATCAGGAAGATGAACGGCGCGGCCAGGATGCCGCCCAACAAGAAGCCGTTGCGCATCGAACGCGCGTCTTTCGCTGCATAGATGCGCTGCCAGTTGCCCTGGTGGAAGATGCCGGTCAGCAGGATCGCCACGAAGAAGGTCAGGCCCGCTTTCACGCCGCCCGGATCCGTCACGTCCAGCAACTGCGGTGCCTTGGCCTGCAGCGCCTCGATCGTGGGCAGCGCACCGCCCGCGGCCTGCCAGCCCACCACGCACAGGATCACCAGCAAGGGCACGATGACCATCATCTGCACCTGATCCGTGAAAATCGACGAACGCAGGCCGCCGTAGGTGGTGTACAGCAGCGTCGTGCCCATCACGATGGCGGCGGTGGCCCACAGCGGCACCGGGGCCAGCATGGTGACCAGTTTGGCAATCGCGGTGACTTCGGCCGATAAGGCGATGAACAGGTAGAACAGCATGATGAAGAGCGCCAGCCCGTACATCGGCCGTCCGTAGCGCGCCATCAGGAATTCGGTCAGCGTGTGCCCGTGCGGGATCAGTTCCCGCATGCGCCGGCCAAGCGGAATCATCACCAGACGCGGGGACATCGAACCCAGCGCATAGCCGATCACCGCCGCCAGGCCACCCCACGTGGCCGCCTGCGCCGGCGAGAACAGGATCCATGCGCCCAGCGTGGAGGCCATCAGCGTCAGGATCGTGCCGAACGCGCCCTGACTGTTGCGGGCCACGATGTAGTCTTCCAGGGTGCCGCGCTTGCGCCGTGTGTAGAGCACGCTGGCCAGCGCGAAGCCGCCAGAAAACAGCAACAGCCACATCAAGGCGGTGGATTGGGTCAACATGCGGAACGGCCCTCCCGCTACCGGCGGCAAGCCGGGCGCGCAACAGGGCGGCCCGCCCGGATGCCGGGGGGCCGCAAAATGGATGAAAGTCTAGGGAGGGCGCGCGAGTCGTGCGATGTCCTTCCCTTCGCCGGCATTACCCGGATCAGGTTCAAAGGGTTACCGCGACGACGCGGAATCTCAGCCCGAAACAGGGCTCCCCCAGGAATTGCCGCAAGGTTAGGAGAGCGAAGAGACAATGTCAACGGCGCATTGATTCATGCTAAGTTCGCCCGATTGCGGCACCGGTTTTGCGTGCCTGCCGATGGAATCGACGAGCCTCACCATGTCACCTGCACACTCCGCCCCCGCCCTGAACGAACAACTGATTCTTGTCACGGGCGGCGCCCGAGGCCTGGGCGCGCACATCGTCCGCGCCTTTCTTCGCGAAGGCGCGCGCGTGGTCATCAACTATTTGAATAGCGCCGATGCCGCCCAGGCGCTGGCGGCCACCGCGCCGGACCGCGCGCTGGCCGTTGCCGCCGACGTGCGCGACGCGCAGGCAGTTCAGGCCATGGTCGCACAGGCGCAAAGCCATTTCGGCATGCCGGTCACGACCGTCGTGAACAACGCCCTGCCCGCTTTCCAGTTCAATGGCGACGCCCGCCCGCACGCCGATACGCTGACCTGGGACGATCTGAACCACCAGATCGAAGGCTGCGTGCGCGGCGCGCTGAACACCGTGCAGGCCACCCTGCCCGGCATGCGCGGCGCCGGCGTCGGCCGCATCATCAATATCGGCACCAACCTGGTCCAGAACCCGGTCGTGCCCTACCACGACTACACGGCCGCCAAAGCCGCGCTGCTGTCGTTCACCCGGACGCTGTCGCATGACCTCGGTCCGCACGGCATTACCGTCAACATGGTGTCGGGCGGCTTGCTGCGCACGACCGACGCGTCGGCGGCCACGCCCGAGGCGGTGTTTGACCTGATCGCCGCCAGCACGCCGCTGCGCACCGTCACCACGCCCGAGCAATTCGCCGACGCCGTGCTGTTCTTCGCCAGCCCGTGGTCGCGCAGCGTCACCGGCCAGAACCTGGTCGTGGACGGCGGCCTCGTCAAGAACTGAGCGCCATGCTGCACCTGAACCTGTTCATCTTCGGCTGCGGCCACCATCGCGC
>Ga0308157_10008819_pt1 | contig 11358 bp, 9 predicted proteins | sample PhyBR1_FD_201035 | JGI IMG/M metagenome (GOLD analysis project Ga0308157, IMG submission 201035) | Phyllosphere microbial communities from UC Gill Tract Community Farm, Albany, California, United States - DLSLB.R1 | ecosystem: Host-associated > Plants > Phyllosphere > Unclassified | place: USA...
AGGCGCCCGCAAGCGGATCAGACAAATCGGCGCCGACCTTTACAGCATTGTATCATTTTAAAAACAGGCAGACCGATCGCTATCGGAGCGTCATGCCGTTCAGAAATTCGTCCGCAACCGATTCTTTGAGGGTGTTGTCCTGACCGGCCGCATAGGCCTGAACAATCACGCCGCTGCCCGCAAATACCTTGACGTAGACGCTGGCATTCTCGTTACCCACGGCTTTGCGGAAAGTCAGCTTCTGTCCGAATGGCGGCAACGGCTCAGGCACCGGCTCATTCATGCTGGCGTATACCGAACGCAGCAGTGCCTCGCCCGCCTTGCGCGTGCTGGCTTCATCCTGCTTTTCCTGCGGCAGCAAGCTGTAGACAACCGCAAAGACCTGATCGTCCACCAGCGCCATGTCCATAGTAAACGGATATTGCACGCCTTCGATTTCCGTGGTGCGCGATTCGCTGCGCGGCTTATCAGGGAAAATCGCCTGCACCCGCCCACCAGCGGTGGACACTTCGCGCCAATCGTACTTTGGCGAACACCCTGCCAACAAAACCATGAAAAAAACAAGAGCCAGACGTTTGATCACCTGCACCACCCAAATTAATTAATTCGAAACAAACCGTTTAAAACTGAAAAGCTGCGGAACTCCCTTAAAATCAGCAATTATTGATTTCAGAGATATCTCAGGACGACTTGTGCAGCGCATGACCACACTACAGCAGCATCGAGACTCGCTAACTCATATTCTACGCGGAATTGAACGCGAAGGGCTACGGATCGACCGTGATGGCGCGCTCGCCACCACGCCGCACAGCACCCTTCTGGGCTCCGCCCTGACTCATCCGAATATCACAACGGACTATTCGGAAGCGCTGATCGAGTTGATTACCACAACCCATGCTTCAGTGGACGATCTGCTCGAAGAGCTGACCGACGTACATCGCTTTGCCACTCGGCAGTTCCCGTCCGAAAGCATCTGGATGCAATCGATGCCCGGGCATCTGCCTGCCGACGACCAGATTCCCATTGCGACTTACGGCAAATCCAATAGCGGCATGCTGCGTCATGTATATCGTCGCGGACTGGCCGAGCGCTATGGCCGCACCATGCAATGCATTGCCGGCCTGCATTACAATTTTTCACTGCCCGATTCGCTATGGCAGGTTCTTGATCTTGAGGGTACAACCGAGACCGAGCGCCAGTCTGTCGGCTATATGGGACTGATCCGCAATTTCACCCGTTATAACTGGCTGCTCATGTATCTGTTCGGCGCCTCGCCGGCAGTTCCCCGCTCGTTCCTGGGTGATCGGCCTAATCCATTGCGCGAGCTGGATCACGACACCCTGTATCTGCCCTACGCCACCAGCCTGCGCATGAGTGATCTGGGCTACCAGAACGATGCCCAGGCCGGGCTGAAAATGTGCTACAACGACCTGTCCACCTTCATCAGGAAAATGTATCACGCCGTCACGCAGCCCTGGCCTGAGTACCAGGCGCTGGGCACCCATCGCGACGGTCAGTGGATTCAACTGAACACCAATGTGCTGCAGATCGAAAATGAGTACTACTCAACGATCCGGCCCAAGCGCACGACCGCGCGCGGCGAAAGACCCATTACAGCGCTCATGGAGCGCGGCATCCAGTACGTCGAGATCCGCTGCCTGGACATTGATCCTTTCAGCGCTGTCGGCATCTCGAATGCAACCTGTCATTTCATGGATGCGTTCCTGCTGTTCTGTGCCGTGCATGACAGCAGGCTTTTCCCTTATGACGGTTTCTGCGAGGAAAGCCAGGCCAATTTCACCGACGTGGTCAACCGCGGTCGCGACCCCGCATTGCGCCTAACGAGCAACGGCGAAGATATTTCCATCCCCGTCTGGGGCAATCAATTGCTCGACCAGATTGCGCTGTACGCCAAGGAACTGGATATCGCTTTCAGCACCACGCAATACAGCGCAGCGATCCAGGAGCAACGTCACAAACTGGATGATGTCTCTGCCACGCCTTCAGCCCGTATCCTGCAGGAGCTGCGCGACAGTGGCTTAAGTTTTGCCGACTATACCCAGTTGCAAAGCCAGCGCCTGTCCGACGAGCTGCGCTTTGGCGAGCTGTCTGCCGAAACCGAGCAGAAAATGCGCGCCAGCGTGAAAAAATCGCTGGAGGAACAGGCAGCGATAGAAGCGTCCGACAACGAAAGCTTTGACGAATATGTCGAGCGTTATATGGCGGCCCTAAAACGGCCGGAATAAACGGAGATTTTCATGTTTCTGAAGAACGCATGGTATGTCGCGGCATGGAGCCACGACATTGTCCATGAGCTTTATCCATTGCAGTTGCTCAATGAATATCTGGTGTTCTATCGCCAGCAGGACGGTCAGGTCGTCGCCCTTGAAGACGCCTGCCCGCACCGCAAACTACCCCTGTCTATGGGCCGGCTCATTGATGATGCCGTAGAATGCGGCTACCACGGGCTTACCTTCAACGGCCAGGGTACCTGTATTTTCGCGCCGGGCGCAAAAATCCCCCGTGCCGCCACCGTCAAGAATTTTGCCACAACCGAAAAATACGGGCTGGTCTGGGTCTGGATGGGCGACGCAGAAAAAGCTGACGCTTCCCTGATCCCGCATATTGCAGAGTATGGTGATCCTGACTGGGGAATCAATCAGGGCGATGCAATGATGGTCGAATGCAACTACCTGTACATGACTGACAATCTGCTGGACCCGTCGCATGTGGCCTGGGTTCATCGCAGCTCGTTCGGCAACAGCGCCTGTGTGAATGAACCGTTGAGCACAACGGTAACCGATAACGGCGTCATCGTCTCGCGCTGGATGTACGACACTGAAGTGGCGCCCTTCTATGCGCAGTTCGTCAAATTTGCCGGCAACTGTGACCGCAAGCAGCATTATGAAGTGCGTTATCCCTCGCACGCCATCATCAAGGCCGTCTTTACGCCTGCCGGCACAGGCGGCGACGAAGCGGCGATCCATCCCGACGTATTTCTAATGGACTCCTACAATTTTCTGACGCCGGTCGACGAAAAGACCACTCGCTACTTCTGGTTCCAGCTTAGAAATTTCAGTCCTGATGATGCAGACGTCTCGCGCCAGTTTGCCGCGGGCGTACGCAAGGCATTTGAAGAAGACCGGATTGTGCTGAGCGCAGTACAAAAAGGCATGGACAATCGCCGCACGCCCTTTATCAATCTCAAACTGGATGGCGGCCCGATCAAGTTCCGCAAGGGACTGGAGCGCCTGATCAACCAGGAACAGACGGTGGCTTCCGAAGTGGCGGCTCCAGACCGTCCAACGGTGATTCCCATTCAGGAAACCGCCATTGCCCAGTCCGATTGACCAGCGCAACTAGCCTGGCGGATTTGCCAGCCCTCGCAGGCAGGCTCAGGCGGGGCAGGTACGAGCGGCACTGTTGGCCGCACTTTGCCTGCCCGCCCCACACAGCCGGTCGGCGGCGGTCATGGGATCAAACCGTTGTTGCGTCACCTGCCATGCCCCACGATGAATGCTCTCAGGAAAGTCTGAAACAGGGCCATCGACGCACCAGACAGTGACTCAGTCTTTGTTCTTGTCCTGTACGTGTTCCGGCGCACCTTTTCTAGAGCAGCGACATTAATGCACGCGAAGATGATTGCGATAACGCAGCAGCCGCCGACTGGTCAACCATTGAAAAGGCAGCATCAGCACTGACAACGCTCCCGCGACCACAACCCATGGCTGAGCCATCAGTAAACCTTGAAGAACTGCCATACCTCCAAGGACGGCAACCATCGCAGTGGTTGTGCTGTGCACTGCAGCCGATTCGTCACAAATGCTCTTGTTGGTACGATGAAAGATCCTGGAGGCTGGCAAGTTCCCGGTAAAGGTAGCCAATGAACTTTTACCGGCAAGGGCCCACGAAACAACAAACGTATCCAGCACTTCGGCCAGCTTTGTGCCCATAGCCGAAAGTCGAATAAAGACAAACCGTGATACGAAATCAATAATGATTGTTGCCGCCGACACTGCCAGCGCCCATGCTGCAGCGTTTGACAATGGTCGATAACCCGCAAATAGCGGAATCAGAAGCATAAAAACCATGGGTATCAGTAAAAAGGCAAACCAGGCTGACAACTGGGACAAAATCGGCACAAGATAGGTTTTTTTCACGGTCATAATACGCATGAAATAGCGGGTAAGGACCTGGAAATTACCGTGAATCCAGCGCTCCCTTTGCTTTTCCAAATCAAAAAAAGTAAACGGCAGCAAGCCGGCGCCGGCCGACTGTGCAATATAGCGACCACGGAAGCCGCGCATATGCAATTGGAGGCCGATTTCTGCATCCTCGGTTAGCGTGGAAGTTTTCCATCCGCCCAGCGTACGAAGCGCCTTGACCGCAATCACAGACAACGTACCGGTCAACAGCATGGTATTGGCTGCATCGGCGGCTCTGGTCACAGTGGCAAAATACAGGCCCAGCTCATATTTCAATCCTGCAGCCCCTTGCCCCCGATAAGATTGGGGAAACTGAATATAGTCATATTCGTTCTGTGCCAGCAGGTTTGATGCACGACTTAGGAAATCTTTGTCCACGGTATAGTCGGCATCCACAATCACAATATGCGTTGCCCTGCGATTGCGCAGTTCCAATGCAATATCCAACGCCCCAGCCTTGGCATTGGTCACGTTCATGCAGTGATAGAACCGCAACCGCGCGCCCTTTTCCATACAATGATCACTCACCGGCATCCATAGATCAGGATCGCTCGTATTATTGTCAATCACAAGCAGTTCGAAATCATCATAATTGGATGCGAGAATGGAATCGATGGTCTTGATAACGATATCGGGCGGCTCATTGTGCGTGGGCAAATGGACAGAAAAATACGCTGTGCCACGACCGGCCGATGCTGCGGGGTAGTCTGCTCTTGTGGTGAGCGTCTCCTCGACTGGTGCCGCCGCTTGCTGCCTGTTTTTTCGCCAGTTAACAAACAATACAGACCATTTCAATCCCCAACTCACAACGAACACAAGCGTGTTCGCATACACTGCAAGAATACTTATAGCCAGAATCCACTTCATCATTATATTTCCTGATATCGGCGCGTTGAATGTCTGCAAATATGTTCACATTCGGTTTGCGTAAACGCTGAACAGGCGTACAAAAAAACTTTCTCAAGCCATATCGAACTGCTCCACTTGCATCAGCATGACCTCAATTCTTTTGAGCTGAACGGGCAATTGGCTGTACAGCACACGTTCGGGCTCCAGGCAGCGAGCATGCTGCTCAAGCTGTTGCCAAAACATCCCGAATCGGCTGATGGTGTCCAGCGCGCGATAGCGTGACACATCGATACCCAGGAATGTATATAGATCATGACGGCTTTGCCCCTGCTGCCACACCCGCCGGGCAGACGCTCGTGTGCCTGCACGCAGTAACACCAGATGCGCCGGCTCCAGTGATTCATCAATCAGAAAATCCTCGCTGCCAGCTCTGATGCGCAGCGCCTGGGCCATCCCGCCTTCCGCCCTCCCGTCCATGCGGCACGAGGTAATCACCCGTGCCTGGCTGCAATAGCAAATGCGATAGTCGTACAGCGCAACCCGCTGTGCCAAAGCCCGGTCTTCAGCCAACGGTACAGCCGGGACGCCACCAACGAAATCATGCACCTGTCTGCGAATAGCTAGGCTGGCGCCCGAAACCTGATTGTGGTGGGGCCAGGCATTATCCGGATCCGGATCCAGTTGATGTATCAGTTCAAGACAGGCCTGCCGATACTGTCCTTCCAGCGCGTTCTTGCGGTGAATGGCACAGATGTTCTCGTACTGCGGATCTGCTACATCCAGCAAAATGTCGCCGCACACCAGGTCATAGCCGGCAGCAATCTGTGCCAGATTGGCCGATACCCAGTCAGCCTGGGGTCGCGAGTCGGCATCAGTGCACAGGAGAACGCCATCGGACATGACAGAAAGCGCAGCCCATTGCATCGCCATTCTGCGGACAAAACCGGCCTGGGCAGCGTGGGCAGCTACCGTAATATTGATGATTTCCAGCGGACAGGCTGCTTCGCCTGCCCACGCTGCGGCCAGGCCCTGAGTGTCATCTGTCGTGTTATTGATCACAAGCACAATCTTGCCCATTGCCGCCGCCCGCTGCATGCTTTGCCAGCACGCATCCAGACAGGCAACGATTGTTGCCTGCTCATTCTTGGCCGGAATGGCAATGACATAAGAAAACTTGCCCGTTGCCAATTGCGGAACACTGCAGTAGTGATCGTTCAACTGCACGCCATCTGTTGTTGTAAGCATATTTTTTCCAGATAATTCGTAATCAATGCGAAATCGACCGCTGTCGTTCCCATCTTATAATTCGTCTGCGCGCATGGCGCGACGCTGACTGCATGGCAGCCTGTGCAACCGCCCTGGCCTTTGCCAGACCATTGCTACTCGTCGTTGCCGCCAACCCTGGTGAGCACCATCAGGCTATATTTCTCATGGTGCCGGCTCGAAATACATTCGATGCGGGCGTAACGGCTGATGGCCTCGCAGAATATCGTCGACGCCTGCTCGCCCTGCAATGCCTGGCGGGTATCTCCGGAAAAATTAACCACGATACAATCGCCATTTTTTTGCCAACTGCGGGCCATTTGCGCTGCCAGTTGATCGATCTGCGCGTGATCCAGAAAATAAAGAATTTCCGAGAGCACTATCAGATCTGCGGATTCGTCTGGCCACGCCTCAGGCAATTGCGCTTGCCGGAACTGAATCTGCGGGATGTGTCGGTTGCGGGAGCGTGCCAAATCAATGGCCACGCTCGATATATCCAGCCCGATCACCTGGTCACAACACGCGGACAATCTTTCGGTCAGTACGCCAATGGAGCAGCCCGCTTCGACTGCACACTGATAGTGAGACTGAGGCAGGGCAGACAACGTTGCAGCATATTTGTTTTTCTCGTATTCCGACGTAAGAAACTGCCACGGGTCAGGATCGGTCATGTACAGGGCATCAAACTCCAGCCTGCGCGCCGGTATGTCATATGAAATAAAGAGTTCAGGTGTCTCCAGAAAATGTGCCCGCGTCTCAGGCGCCATCACAAAGCCTTGCGGATCATCGTCAATAAGCGTTGTCGTTTGGGAACGGTAGCAATCGATCGCACGCGCCTTGCGGTCGCGGTCTCCCTCACCCCTTCCGGTAAATTGATACAGGGTGCCTTCAACGGCCTGTGCCTCGGGCAGGAAGCGACCCCATATGGGATACTTGAACAGCGTGAGTTGCGGCTGACGCGCTAGCAGCAATTCTCCCAGCCGGGCAACGCGCTGATGGTCACAATGAGGGTCCTGCTCCCAGGTCGTCCATATGGCAGTGATCTCATACTCACGTACCCATTGCTCCAGACGCTCAACACACTTTACCTGCTCGGCCACCGCATGTGGGGCGCACTGGTCATCGTAGTCCATAAACACAGGCACCACGCCAACGCCACCCAGGACATCCAGGGCCTCGATACATTCCTGCTTTCGCAGCGCTGCAAGCGCGGCCTTGGGGTAGCGCTGCGATTGAGGATGAGACAGATTGCCATTGGTGACCGCGACAACAATCACCTTGCGCCCCTGATCGCAGGCAGCGGCAATGGCCTGGGCACACCCCAGCGTTTCATCGTCCGGATGGGGAGTCAAAACCAGTATATTGGCGCGCCCTGCCAGTGCTTGTAGAGAAATCGCCGGCGCCTGCTCTGCCTGAACCAGCAAGCGGCCCCGATGCATGGGAGTTACCATAAGCGCGTCCTTTCTTCGGCCTGAACCAAATAGAGGCGGCCGGCATTGAGCAGCTTGCCGTCCGGGCCTGCCTGGCGCAGGTACATGGACAAATCCCGGCAGATTCTTTCCATATCCGATTGCGGCAAATGGGCCTCCACGCCCAGCGCTTTCCTGGCGTCGTTCATCAATACCACCGCCATCTCTTCGGTCATTTCCCGGCCCAGAAGCGCCATCTCCACCGCAGAATGCCGGTCATCTTCATTGATATTGCCTTGCCCGTCTTCACGATGACAGGTCTCTGCCTGCAGGCATACGTCTCGCAGCAGGCAGTAAACAGCCAGCAGTCGGGCACGTGCCCGGGCAAGGCGAGTCAGTTGTATCGGATCCTCGGCCCGCCCCTTTTGCTCCAGCCGGGTGCGCCAGAGCCGCACAATCTGCTCGGCAGCACCGTGGTGAGCGGCGCAATAGCGCCATATGCCGCCCTCGAAATAGGGTTCTTTCACATAATCGCCCGGCTTGCCGATCAGGGCGCAGGCATCAATCTGCACGCCCTCAAAATCATAGACGCCGGACCAGGTTGCTTTCATGCCGGAGACCTGCCAGGCCGACTTGTCTTGTCGCCGCTGCTCACTGACATCCACCAATGCCAGCACGACACCCTCGGCCCCCTTATTGAACGTCACGATGGCCTGATCCAGCAGGCCCAGCCCCGAGGCAAATGCTTTCTGTCCGTGCAGGACATATCTTGGCATGTGTGCCGGTGCGTCCGCCGCCAATGTTGCGCTCAGGGGTGTTTTACCATCTGCCCCCCACACGCCCCACAACTGGCCTGCAATTATCAGGGGCAGCCACCGGGCCTTTTGCTCCGGGCTACCGTACAGCACCACCAGTTTTACCGCATTCATGTGCCCTTCGTAAAGGCGCGCCACCGACAGCGTCGCTCGCCCCAGCACGCGCAATACCGCAAAGGCGGCCAGCGCCGCATGCGTATCGTGCTCGCAGCCAAGCCCTTTACCGCCGTACGCGTATGGCGCACACGCGGCCAGCAAACCGGCGCTGCGCAACATGGCCATTTCGGTGTCCAGACCCAGGCCCTGTGCGTCCACATCTGCCGCCCTGGCATACAACGCCTGCTCAAGTTGCGGCAGGCTGGACAGAATGGGGTCATCAAGATTGAATGCATCAGGGTATAGCAAAGGACATCCTCCCCGTTTGTGACCGGCGCGTTTCAGGTGCGAGCATATTCGAATCGAGTAGGCTCAGCCACTCGGTTTTGATCGTGTCAAGGGCGAACGCCGGATTCATCGACAGTTGCGGTCGCAGGCCGCCGCGCCAGCGCATAATCACGTCGTGCACAGCCTGGGTATCGTTCACGTCCAGCGCCTGCCCATCTCCTGCGCCCACTACCTCGTCCACGGCGCCCAAACCGCGCTGCGCCACGACGGGAGTACCCACACTGTGAGCCTCGGCAAAAACCAGGCCGAAGGTTTCGGCAAAGGTGCTCTGGGCATTGAACAGGCACAGGCTGCGGCGCATATGCCCATGCACCTGGGCAGGCCGCAGCTTACCGGTATAGTGTACGCCATCACAGTACCGCGCCGAACGCTCAAGATAGCCCGGGTTACAGACCAGCAATGATAGTTGCGGGATCCGTTCCCGCAATTGCGTGAAGTTGTCCAGCACCTGATCCATTCCCTTGTGGGGCGAACTGGCGAACAATAACTGGTCAACATCCACGCTGCCCGGCAGCACCGGTTCGCCTTGAATCGGCGCAGTCACCACGGGGTTATATATCACGCCGATCCGGGCCGCGACGTCTGACGATTCTGCGATGCCCAGTGCCGCCATCGAATGGCGCCTGTGGCTGTGCGAAACGCAAATCATCTGCGCATTGGTTTCGGCCAACAGGTTCGCTGTATCCTTATGCGTAGCACCCATAAAATTGTGTCGCCACAAAATAAGGCGGGTTTGCGCAGGGGCATGCTTGTGCCACAGTGCGAGCAGTTTGAGCGAATTAATAATAATGACAACGTCAAAATTGCGCTGCGCCGCCAGCTTGCGCCAATCGCCGCCAGGCTCATAGCGCACTCCTTGCGCACTGCATGTCACCTGCTCTCGACAGTGCTGCAGCACCACCAGATCATGATCGGCCGCAAGCGCTTCAGCCACACGCGCCGCTGTCAGCTCTGTCCCGCCCATGGCCTCGTGCTCCCATGTCTGCCCCTCATAGGGGCGCGGACAGAACCCATCAACAATGGCGATCTTCAGGCGCATCATGATGTGGCTGCGGCTTGCAATTGCCGTTGCAGACGTTCCCGTGTCGCAGGGGTCATCATCGCTTCAGAAACGCCAACCAAGGCCGGATTGGAAATAAAATCGATTTGTAAATCAGGCAGATCAATGGGCTGCGGTACCACCTGTCCGGTTCGGCGCCATGCTTCAATATCCGCCCAGATCGCCGCGCGATCCACCTGGCGGCGTTCGCTGTGATAATTGGACGCCTCTGCCACCGTCAGCGAATCATCATATTCGAATTTACTCAGCAGAACTTGGGGTAGCAGATGCAGCACTTCGCCCGCCATCATCAGCCTGTTGCGCATATCCCTGTCTTCTTCGATACTGTTGCGATAGCCACCGTGACGAACAAACACCTGGGCACGGAAAAGACCGGCATTGATCAGGATCCAGTCACCAGACTGTCCTGATCCGCCCTGCATATTCGGGAAAAAATCGTCAACAAGGCTCAGGGCATGTTGCGCGGTCAAACGCGATCCATCCCACCGGATCAATTCGTGTTCTGTGAGAACCAGTGAAACCGGCAGCGCCTGCTGCGGCTCATATTCGAACGATGCCCAATTCATGCTACTGTCGGCAACCACAAGGGTATTGAAAAGGGTGCGCGCCTGCATCAGCACTTTGTCTGGTGCCGGTCGATCGTCGGAGTCATGAAAGGTAATGGCATCTGCCATTGATAGCGCTATGCCGACGTTCTTGGCCTGCGCCGTATGCATATTGCGCGCAAGACGAACATAGACAAAGTCCGGGTGATCAAAATAGGGTTGCAGCTTGCGACGCGTATCATCGGTAGATGCATCGTCGATGATCGTGATCTGTTTGTTCGGGTAGCTCTGACCCAGGGCGGCGTCCACTGCACCTGCAATTAACCCGGAACGGTTGAACGTTGGGATAATGATATTGACACGTTGCATACAGACTCTCTCTTAGAGAGAACAGGACTTCAGGGGAATGCGTACTGCTATTCCAAATTACATTTAATAATATAAACGGCCTGTAACCCACCCAATGTACACTAGTTGCAGGTAAACAATGTAACTGCAGCGGTTCTGGAAAATATGACTTTATCGCGCGCTATTGCTCATCGGGCAAAAAAACGGCGCCTTTATAACACGTAAATCAACTTAGGACACCTCACCCGGCTACTGGCCAGAGGCGCCCGAAAAACCGGGCCGATTGTCTTTTTCTACTTGAGATTTCCTGCCAGAAAGGTAGCCAGCCGCGCGCTTTTGGGTTTGGCCAGAACCTCGCCAGGGGCACCCTCTTCTTCGACCACACCCTGATGTAAAAACATGACATGACTGGACACCTGG
>Ga0308157_10008821_pt1 | contig 11356 bp, 10 predicted proteins | sample PhyBR1_FD_201035 | JGI IMG/M metagenome (GOLD analysis project Ga0308157, IMG submission 201035) | Phyllosphere microbial communities from UC Gill Tract Community Farm, Albany, California, United States - DLSLB.R1 | ecosystem: Host-associated > Plants > Phyllosphere > Unclassified | place: USA...
CCTTCAACCGCTTTGTGCTCGAGCAGCTCAACGAACGGCTGGGGCAGTTCATCGCGGCACGCGAAAACGACCGCATGGGCAGCCCCGAGGTGCGCGTGGCGCGCAGCCTCGCGGCCTTTTTCAACCCGGTACTGTGCCCGGGCATGGGCCAGGTGCTGCGCATCACCCAGCAGGAGCTGGCCTATCTGGTGGGGCTGTCGCGCCAGCGCGTGAACGAGGCGCTGGCCAATCTGCAGGAGCAGGGCGCGATCCGCATTGAGTATGGCGGCCTGCGCGTGCTCGACCTGCCGGCGCTGCGCAATGCACATTTCATGGCGGCGGCGCATGCGACGCAGGCGGCGCAGGCCGAGCCCCAGACGGCCGGTGCCTGAGCCGGGATTGCCCCTGTTGTCCACTTGGCTAATGGCCGTGCGGCGCGCTGTCGCTGGGGCCGCTGGCAGAGGGCCGGCCCTGGTTTGTCCCGGCATGGTCATTGCCTAACGTGTGGTAACAAGCAGCCAGGGGGCAGGGCGGCGACAATAGCGGCAAATGTCTTCTTCCCCATCTTCCCCCCGCACGCCTGGCTCCGGCCCGCGTGCCACCCTTCGCATCAACTCCCAGCCGGCAGCGCCGGCACCCGCTCCCCGTTCCTCGGGTGGCGGTGCGGGTGATCGCGCAGGCAAACCTGGTGGCAGCCGTGATGGCGCCGCCCGTTCTTCCGCTCCCTATGGCGACCGCCAGCGCGGCCCGTCGGGTGCACCGCGCTTCGAAGGGCGGGCCGGCCCGCGCCGTGATGATCCACGGGGCGGCCCGCGTCAAGGCGGCCCGCGCCAGGATGGCCCGCGTCAGGACGCCCCGCGTCAGGACGCCCCGCGTGAAGGGGGTGGCGGCTTTGGTCGTCCGGATGGCGCGCCGCGTTTCGAGGGGCGGGCCGGCCCGCGCCGCGACGATTTCCGGGGCGCACCGCAAGGTGGCGGTCCACGTCAGGACGGTCCGCGTTCCAGCGGCCCGCGTCAGGGCGGCCCGCGTCAGGACGGCCCGCGCGAAGGTGGCGGCCGTCAGGACGGACCCCGCGAAGGCGGCGGCTTTGGCCGTCCCGATGGCGCACCGCGCTTCGAACGCCGTGACGATTTCCGGGGCGGCCCAAGCCGCGGTGGCCCGCGCCAGGACGGACCCCGCGAAGGCGGCGGCTTTGGTCGTCCCGATGGCGCACCGCGCTTCGAACGCCGTGATGATTTCCGGGGCGGCCCAAGCCGAGGTGGCCCGCGCCAGGACGATCCGCGCTCGAGCGGTCCGCGTGAAGGCGGCGGCGGCTTTGGCCGTCCCGATGGCGCGCCGCGATTTGAGGGGCGGGCCGGCCCGCGACGTGATGACCGTGGCGGTCCGCGTCAGGATGGTCCGCGTTTCGAAAGCCGCGGCCCTGGCCGCGATGACCATGGCGAAGGCCGTCCCGCACAACCGCGCGGTGACGACCGCCGCGGTGACGACCGCCGCGTCGACGACCGCCGTTCGGGTGGTGGCGAGCGTGCGCGTCCCCCCGGCCGTTCCTTCGGCGCCGACCGCGGCGGCCGTGACGACCGCAGCGATGAGGCACCGCGCCGTCCGTTCACCGGCATTCGTACCTACAACGTGCCCACCGGCGACGATGCGCGCAAGATTCCGGTCAAGCGCCCGCCGCAGCAGGCGACGGTGCAGGAATCCGCGCCCGGTTCGGTGCGCATCAACAAGCGCATGGCCGACATGGGCCTGTGCTCGCGTCGCGAAGCCGATGACTGGGTGGAAAAAGGCTGGGTGCGCGTGAACGGCGAAGTCGCGGCCATGGGCGTGATGGTGCTGCCATCCGACCGCATTACCGTGGACGAAGCCGCCAAGGGCGTGCAGGACCAGCAGGTCACCATCCTGATTCACAAGCCCATGGGCTATGTCAGCGGCCAGGCCGAAGACGGTCACACGCCGGCCATGGCACTGCTCAATGCGCAAAGCCGCTGGAACCTGGACACCAGTTCCACGCGTTTCAACTTCTCGCAGCTCAAGGGCCTCGCGCCCTGCGGTCGCCTGGATATCGACTCGGTCGGCCTGCTGGTGCTGACGCAGGACGGCCGCGTGGCGCGCCAACTGATCGGTGAAGACTCGGAGATGGAAAAGGAGTATCTGGTGCGCGTGACCTATGGTGATATCCAGGTCAACGTCCAGGATCGCTTCCCCGCCGAGCAGCTGGCGCTGCTGTGCCATGGTCTGTCGCTCGACGACCAGCCGCTCAAACCGGCCAAGGTCGACTGGCAAAACCCCGAGCAGCTGCGTTTCGTGCTGACCGAAGGCAAGAAGCGCCAGATCCGCCGCATGTGCGAGCAGGTCGGCCTCAAGGTCGTGGGCCTCAAGCGCATCCGCATCGGTAATGTCGTGCTGGGCAATCTGCCCGCGGGCCAATGGCGTTATCTGGGCGCGGACGAGAGCTTCTGAGACTTTGTCCTGGACATCTGAACAAGGGAGCGCCTGGCGCTCCCTTTTTTCATGGTCGGCATGAGGCTTGATAATCCCTGGCTTGGCACTATCTGCAGCCTAGTTTGAAGTAGCAACCCGCAAGAACCTCCATTTCCACCTTATGAGCAAGCAAACCCATTCCTTCCAGGCCGAAGTCGCGCAGCTGTTGCACCTGGTGACGCATGCGCTGTACTCCAACAAGGAAATCTTTTTGCGCGAGCTGGTCTCGAATGCGTCCGACGCGTGTGACAAGCTGCGCTTCGAAGCGCTGAACAATACCGGTCTCTACGAAGACCAGCCCCAGCTCGAAGTGCGCGTGTCGTTCGACAAGGAAGCGCGCACGCTGACCATTGCCGACAACGGCATAGGCATGAGCGAGCAGGAAGCCATCGAGCATCTGGGCACGATTGCCAAGAGCGGCACCAAGGACTTCATGGGCAAGCTCTCGGGCGACCAGAAGTCCGACGCCCAGCTCATCGGCCAGTTCGGCGTGGGCTTTTACTCCGGTTACATCGTCGCCGACAAGATCACCGTGGAATCGCGCCGCGCAGGCCTGCCCGCCGATCAGGGCGTGCGCTGGGTCAGCGGCGGCACAGGCGAGTTCGAAGTCGAGCAGATCACGCGCGCCCAGCGCGGCACGGCCGTCACGCTGCACCTGCGCGACGACGCCGAGGAGTACCTCAACGCCTGGAAGATCAAGCAGATCATCGGCAAGTACTCCGACCACATCAGCCTGCCCATCCTGATGGAAAAGGAAGAGTGGAAGGACGGCGAACTGCTGGTGCCCGGTGACGAGAACGGCGGCCGCCAGCCCGGCGGCATGGTCAAGACCGGCGAATGGGAAACCGTGAACCAGGCCAGCGCGCTGTGGACCCGTCCCAAGAAGGACGTGACCGAGGAGCAATACCAGGAGTTCTACCGCGCGATCAGCCATGACTCCGAGAACCCGCTGACCTGGGCGCACAACCGCGTCGAGGGCAATGCCGAGTACACGCAGCTGCTGTTCATTCCGGCCAAGGCCCCGTTCGACCTGTGGAACCGCGACAAGAAGGCCGGCGTCAAGCTCTACGTCAAGCGCGTGTTCATCATGGACGACGCCGAAGCCCTGCTGCCGAGCTACCTGCGCTTCGTCAAGGGTGTGATCGACTCCGCCGACCTGCCGCTCAACGTGAGCCGCGAGTTGCTGCAGGAAAGCCGTGACGTGAAGCTGATCCGCGAAGGCTCGACCAAGCGCGTGCTGTCCATGCTCGAAGACCTGGCCAAGCATGACCAGCACGCGGCGCCGGCCGCCGATGCCGACGGTGTCACGGACGTGGTCAGCGAAGACGACAAGGCCAAGGAAGGCAAGTACAGCGCGTTCTACGCCGAATTCGGCGCCGTGCTCAAGGAAGGCCTGGGCGAGGACTTCGGCAACCGCGAGCGCCTGGCCAAGCTGCTGCGCTTTGCCTCGACCACCAGCGACACCGCCAACGTGTCGTTTGCCGAGTACAAGGCACGCATGAAGCCGGGCCAGGACGCGATCTACTACATCACGGCCGACACCCTGTCCGCCGCGAAGAACAGCCCGCAGCTCGAAGTCTTCAAGAAGAAGGGCATCGAAGTGCTGCTGATGACGGACCGCGTCGATGAGTGGGCCCTGAACTACCTGACCGAATTCGACGGCACGCAGCTGCAATCCGTGGCCAAGGGCGCGGTCGATCTGGGCAACCTGCAGGACGACGCCGAGAAGAAGGCCGCCGAGCAAGCCGCCGAAACCTTCAAGCCGCTGCTGGCTAAGCTCAAGGAAGCGCTCAAGGACAAGGCCGACGACGTGCGCGTGACCACGCGCCTGGTCGACTCCCCGGCCTGCCTGGTGGTCAAGGACGACGCCATGAGCAACCAGCTGGCCCGCCTGCTCAAGCAAGCCGGCCAGGCCGCGCCCGAAGTCAAGCCCGTGCTTGAAGTCAACGCCGAGCACCCGCTGGTCAAGAAGCTCGATGGCTCGGTGCATTTCCGTGACCTGGCGCACATCCTGTTTGACCAGGCGCTGCTGGCCGAAGGCGGTTTGCCCGAAGATCCGGCCGCTTATGTGAAACGTGTGAACGCGCTGCTGGTGTAATTCCAGCCCGCGGTTCCCTGTGAATCCCCTGTGCCTCTTGGGCCAGGGGATTTTTTGCATCTTGGAAAGCGCAAGCCATGCATCGGCGCATGGCTACCTGCCAGATTCCCCATCTGCGGCAAAATGATCCCCATGTATCCACTCCCCCGCATCTCCCGCCTCGCCACGACCGTCACCCTGCTTGCAGCCCTCGCCGGCTGCAACTCCGTAGGGGTCGGCGTGGGCATTCCCGTCGGCCCGCTGTCGGTGGGCGTGGGCATGGGCAGCGGCGGGCCCAGCCTGGGCGTGGGAACGGGCTGGGGGCCATTGGGCGTGGGTGTGGGTGTCCAGCCCGGAGGACGTGTCACAGGCAGTGCGGGCGTGGGCGTATCGGCGCCCGTGGGCCCGGCTTCGGTCGGAGTGGGCGTGGGCCGCTCCACGGTGCTGCATGACCCGAATGCAAGCGTGCAACCGGCGCCCGTGGCGCAACCCGTGACCGCGCCCGAATCCGCGCCTGCTCCCGGGGCCGTGCGCCAGTGGCAGGATTCCCAGGGCCGGGCCGTGCCCGACTGCCAGGTCTACGGCGGCTGCGCCGGGCGCTGAGGCCTCAGGCCATCAGCGGCGCTTCCTGCATGGCTTCGATCTGCTCGGTGAGCATATCGGTCTGTCCACGCCAGTAATCCGGACTGCCGAACCACGGGAAGTTGATCGCGAAGATGGGATCTTCCCAGCGGCGCGCGAGCCAGGCGCTGTAGTGGATCAGCCGCAGCGTGCGCAGCGGCTCGATCAGCACCAGTTCGCGCCGGTCGAAGCTGCGGAACTGCTCATAGCCTTCGAGCAGGGCGCTCAGCTGCTGCGTGCGCTGGCGCCGGTCGCCCGACAGCAGCATCCACAGGTCCTGCACCGCGGGGCCCATGCGCGCATCGTCAAGGTCGACAAAATGCGGGCCACCCGTGCCCGTGGTTTCGTCCACCGGGGTCCAGAGAATATTGCCCGGGTGGCAGTCGCCATGCAGGCGGATCTGCGTGGCGTCGCCCAGGCCGAACGGCGCCATCTCGCCCAGGGAACTCGCGCGACCCTGGATCAACTCCAGCGCCTGTTCGCAGCCCTTGCGCCAGGCGCTTTCGGCTTCGAGCGGAATCATGTTCTGCGTCAGCAGCCAGTCCAGCGAGTTCTGGCCAAAGCTTTGCAGATCCAGCGTCGGGCGCGTGACGAAAGGCCTGGCCGCGCCCACGGTGTGGATGCGCGCCAGAAAGCGGCCTATCCATTCGAGCACCTCGAAGTCGTCGAGTTCGGGCTGGCGCCCGCCGCGCCAGGGGCTGACCGAGAAGGTGAAGCCCGCATGCTCATGCAAGGTGGCGCCCTGCAGCACCAGGGGCGCCACGGCCGGAATTTCCGCGGCCTCGAGCTCGGCGGCAAACGCATGCTCTTCATCGAGCTGCGCGCGGCTCCAGCGGCCCGGACGGTAGAACTTGGCGACCACGCGTTCGCCGTCTTCGAGAAACACCTGGTAGACCCGGTTCTCGTACGAGCCCAGCGCGGTCAGCCGGCCATCCCCGTAAAGGCCGACCGCGGCCAGTGCGTCCAGCACCACATCGGGCGTGAGCTGTTCATAGGGGTGGGCGCTTGGCGCGCCAGCGCAGGAGGGCATGGTCATAGACCGCTATTGTCCTCCTGATGCGGGGTAGCGCCTCAGTCTTCGCCCACCTGCCCGCAAAGGCTGCGGGCCGCATTCAGCACGGCGGGAACAAAGCGCGCCTGGTAGCGGTGGACCGGGCAGGTCAGGGTCACGGCCGCGGCCACACTGCCATCGGCGCGCAGCACGGGCGCGGACACCCCGGCGACTTCGGCCAGCCGGTCGCCCACGGCGGTGTAGAAGCCATCGGCGCGGATGCGCGCATAGAGCGGGCGGTCGGGTCCGGGCGCCTTGCCCAGCACCGGGTCATAGGCGGTCAGCAGCCGGCCGCCGGTGCCGCGGTCCATGGGCAGCAGATCGCCGGCGCGGATATGGTCGCGCACCGGGTGCGGCGAGTCGACACGGTAGAGGCAGACGCGGGTGTCGCCGCGGCGCACATGGTAGGCCGCGCTCTCGCCGGTTTCCGCCACCAGCATGCGCAGCGCGGGCAGCACCACCCGGTCGAGCGAGAACGCCGCCTGGTAGATCGCATGCAGGCGCGGCGCCTGCGGGCCTATGGCATAGCGCCCGTCGTCCAGGCGCTGCACCCATTGCGCGTGCTCCAGCGAGGCCAGCAGACGCAAGACCGTGCTTTTGTACAGCCGCGTGCGCTCGGCCAGCTCGGCCAGGCCCAGCGCCGAATCGCCCACACGAAACGCGGCGAGCAGGCTCAGGGCGCGGTCGACGGCGGCGACACCGCCGTCTGCGGCATCGGCATCGGCAACGGATTCGGTCAGGGCTTTGCGGGGCATGGGGGGAATTCTCTCACTTGACAGGTCGGTATGAACCACGCAAACATTCTATTAAAGAGAATCATGTTCTATCTAATGAAATCAATATGCCATGACCATGAATGAAGATAACTCCGTGTTGATCAGCGAGGTCGGCCCGCGCGACGGCCTGCAGTCGGTGTCATCGACCATGTCCACGGCCGACAAATGCCGCTGGATCGATGCGCTGGTGGCCGCCGGCGTGCGCGAGATCGAGGTCGCCTCGTTCGTGCCGCCGGCCCTGCTGCCGCAGATGGCCGACGCCGCCGAAGTCGTGCGCCATGCGCTGCGCCATCCTGGCGTCACCGTGATGGCGCTGGTGCCCAACCGGCGCGGCGCCGAGAACGCGCTCAAAGCCGGCGTGCACAAGCTGACCATGCCGGTCTCGGCCAGCAGCGCGCATTCGCTGGCGAATGTGCGCAAGACGCCACAGGAGATGGTCGAGGAGGTGCGCGCGATTGCCCAGCTGCGCGATGCGATGGCGCCGGGCGTCAAACTCGAAGCCGGCATTTCCACGGCGTTTGGCTGCACGCTGCAGGGCGATGTCGCCGAGGACGACGTGATCCGCCTGGCCGCGCTGTGCATAGAAGCCGGCGCCGACGAGTCGGGACTGTCCGACACCGTGGGCTATGCCAACCCGGCCCAGGTGCGCCGCCTGTTCAAGCGCCTGCGCGCGGAGATCGGCGTGCATGCCGGCGCGGCCCATATGCACAACACGCGCGGCCTGGGCCTGGCCAACTGCCTTGCGGCCTGGGACGAAGGCGTGCGCACCTTTGACAGTTCGCTGGGCGGGCTGGGCGGCTGCCCCTATGCGCCCGGCGCCTCGGGCAACGTCGTGACCGAAGACCTGGTCTTCATGTTCGAGGCCATGGGCGTGCGCACCGGCATTGATCTGGAGCGCCTGTTTGCCGCGCGCGCGCCGCTGATCGCCGGCCTGCCCGGCGAGCCGGTCTATGGCATGACACCCGAAGCCGGCCTGCCCAAGGGCTTTGCCCGGACCCGCTGAACCGCCACCTCCACGGATTCTCCATGAACGCACCACACGCCACGCCCGGCGGCCTGCCTTACGCCGGCATCCGGGTCATTGAATTCACCCATATGGTCATGGGCCCGACCTGCGGCATGCTGCTTGCCGACCTGGGCGCCGAAGTCATCAAGGTCGAGCCACCGGGCGGCGACAGCACGCGCAATCTGCGGGGTTCGGGCGCGGGCTTCTTTCCGATGTTCAACCGCAACAAGAAAAGCGTGGTGCTCGATCTCAAGACGCCCGCGGGCCAGGAGGCCGCGCGCCGGCTGATCGACAGCGCCGACATCGTCAGCGAGAACTTCAAGGCCGGCGTCATGGAGAAGCTGGGCCTGGGCTATGCGGCCTTGCGCGAACGCAACCCGCGGCTGATCTATGTGAGCCACAAGGGCTTTCTGCCGGGTCCGTACGAGCACCGCACGGCGCTTGACGAAGTGGTGCAGATGATGGGCGGGCTGGCCTATATGACCGGCCGCCCCGGTGACCCGCTGCGCGCGGGCACCAGCGTCAACGACATCATGGGCGGCATGTTCGGCGCGATCGGCGCCATGGCCGCGCTGGCGCAGCGCGAGAAGACCGGCGAGGGCAGCGAGGTGCAGTCGGCGCTGTTCGAGAACAACGTGTTTCTCGTCGGCCAGCACATGCTGCAGGCGGCGATCACCGGCCGCAGCGTGGCGCCCATGCCCGCCCGCGTCTCGGCCTGGGCGATCTACGACGTGTTCACGGTGCGCGACAACGAGCAGATCTTTCTGGCCGTGGTCAGCGACAAGCAGTGGGCCATCTTCTGCCAGGCGCTGGGTCTGCAGGAACTGCAGTCCGACCCGCGCCTGAGCACCAACAACGGCCGCGTCGAGGCGCGCGAATGGCTCATGCCCCAGCTGCGCGGCCTGCTCGCCAGCCACTCGGCGGCCCAACTCGGCGCGCTGTTCGAGGCCAACGGCCTGCCGTTTGCGCCCATCACCAAGCCCGAGCAATTGCTGCAGGACCCGCATCTGCTGGCCACCGGCGGCCTGGCACCGATTTCGCTGGGCGACGGCCGCGAGACGCTGGTGCCGCTGCTGCCCTTCACGCTGGATGGCGAGCGCCCCGGCGTGCGTCTGCAGCCGCCGCAGCCGGGCGAACACACGGCCGAACTGCTGCGCGCGGCCGGCTACAGCGATGCCGAAATCGCCGCGCTGCAAGCCTGATTCAAAAACCAAAAGGAGATAAGACATGACAAAAATCACCCGCCGCCAACTCGTTGCGACCACACTGCTGGCCAGCATGCTGCCCCACTGGGCGCATGCCGCGAGCTATCCCGACGGCCGTCCGATCAAGCTGGTCGTGCCCTATACCCCGGGTGGCGGCACCGACACCGTCGCACGCTTCATCGCGGCGCGCATCGCGGCTGAAACGCAGTGGAGCATGGTGGTGGAAAACCGCCCCGGCGCGGCCGGCAACATCGGCATGGATGCCGTTGCCAAGGCCAAGCCTGACGGCTTGATGGTCGGCCTGGGGCAGACCGCCAACCTGGCGATCAACCCGGCGCTGATGCCGCGCCTGCCTTTCGATGCGCAAAAGGACCTGGTGCCGGTGGCGCTGGTGGCGTCGCAGCCCATGGTGCTGGTGGTGCGCGCCGATTCGCCCTGGAAGTCGCTGGCCGATGCGATCAAGGCGGCGCAAGCCAAGCCCGGCGATCTGAAGCAGGCGCTGGCCAGCAATGGCACGGTGGGCCATCTGGCCGGCGAGATGCTCGCGCACCGCGCGAAGTTCAAGGTGCTGAATGTGCCCTACAAGGGCGCGGGCCCGGCGCTCAATGACCTGCTGGGCGGCAACACGGACTTCATGTTCGCCACGCCGCAATCGGTGCTGGAAATGATCAAGGGCCAGCGCCTGCGCGCCTTGGCGGTCACGTCCGGCGCGCGCCTGCCCATCCTGCCCGATGTGCCCACCGTGGCCGAGTCCGGCTATGCCGGGTTCGAGGCCGTGGACTGGAAGGTGATCGTCGCGCCCGCGGGCACGCCGCCCGCCGTGGTGCAGGCGCTCAATGCCGCGACCGAGAAGGCGCTGGCCAAGCCCGCGACCATCGCGCTGCTCGCCACGGAAGGCAGCACGGCGCTGGGTGGGTCGCCGGCCAAGGCGCAGCAATACATCCAGGCCGAGCAGCGCAAGTGGGCGCGTCTGATCAAGGACGCGAACATCACGCTGGAGTGAAGCGGCCCTCGACGGGCCGCAGCGCGCTCAGTACTGGTAGACACCGCGGCCGGTCTTGCGGCCCAGGCGGCCGGCGGCGACCATTTCCTTGAGCAGCTGGCTGGGGCGGTACTTGCTGTCGCCGAACTGCTCGAGGTAGACCTCCATCACCGCCAGGCACACGTCCAGGCCTATCATGTCGGCCAGGGCCAGCGGGCCTATGGGCTGGTTGCAGCCGAGCTTCATGCCGGCATCGATGTCCTCGGCCGTGGCCAGGCCTTCGGACAGCACGAAGAAGGCTTCGTTGATCATCGGCACCAGGATGCGGTTGACGACGAAACCGGGCGCGTTCTTCACCGTGATCGGGCTCTTGCCCAGGCGCTGCGACAGTTCCTTGACGCTGTCATGCGTCGCGTCGCTGGTCTGCAGGCCGCGGATGATCTCCACCAGCGCCATCATCGGCACGGGGTTGAAGAAGTGCATGCCGATGAAGCGGTCGGGGCGGCTGGTGATCGCGGCCAGCTGGGTGATCGAGATCGACGAGGTGTTCGAGGCCAGGATGGCTTCGGGCGCCAGCAGCGCGTCGATCTGCTGCAGGATCTTGATCTTCAGCGCGTGGTTCTCGGTCGCGGCTTCGATCACGATCTGCGCGGCCGTCAGGTCTTCGTAGCGCGTCGAGGTCTTGATACGCGCCAGCGCCGCGGCCTTGTCGGCTTCGGTGATCTTTTCCTTCTTGATCAGCCGGTCGAGGCTGCCCGCCACCGTGGCCAGGCCCTTTTGCACCGCTGCGTCCGAGATATCCACCAGCACCACATCGATGCCCGAAACCGCGCAGGCCTGCGCAATGCCGTTGCCCATGGTGCCCGCGCCGATGATCCCGACAGTTTGAATCGCCATTTGGAAAGTCTCCACAAAGTAAATTGGACTGGGCGATGGTAGCGCGGGTGGCGGCCTGTGCCCCTGAGGTCGTGCGGCGCGGTACCGGCGCAGGCAACGGCCTGCGGGCTGGGCCTGCCTGGCCGCGTCGGCGCTGTGGCGGGCGCCGGCTTGCGGGAAGCTGTGTCAGAAGACGTCGGCGTGGTCGTTTGTGCCTGTGACAATTGCCTGTTCGCCGGGGTATTCCTCTACGTGGCACTCGAGCACCGGGGCCGCGTCCATGGAGACGACGTCATCGCTGG
>Ga0308157_10008822_pt1 | contig 11356 bp, 8 predicted proteins | sample PhyBR1_FD_201035 | JGI IMG/M metagenome (GOLD analysis project Ga0308157, IMG submission 201035) | Phyllosphere microbial communities from UC Gill Tract Community Farm, Albany, California, United States - DLSLB.R1 | ecosystem: Host-associated > Plants > Phyllosphere > Unclassified | place: USA...
AAGCTCCAAAAACCAATCTTCAGTTGGTGCATTTCCTGCTCCGTAAGTTTCCAGTATTATTCCTTTCAAACTCTCAATATTCAGAATTGCAGATAGGACGGCTTCACTTATTCCAGGAAACATCTTAACGATAGCGACATTATTGTCTAAATAAGTATGAACTTTCAACTCAGCCTCATTTGTTTGTAAAAACAATTCAGAGTTCATTTTCAAATGCACACCAGACTCTACCAAGAAAGGATAATTGGGAGATATAAAAGCCCTGAAATGTTCGGCGTTTACTTTTGTTGTTCTATTACCACGGTATAATTTGTATTCAAAATAAAGACACACTTCTTTAATAAGTGGTTTTCCATTTTCCTGTAAAGAAGCAATCTGAATTGCCGTAATTAAATTTTCCTTGGCATCAGTCCTTAAATCCCCGATTGGCAATTGGGAGCCGGTAAAAATGATAGGTTTGGAAAGATTTTCGAGCATAAAACTCAATGCCGAAGCCGAATATGACATTGTATCTGAACCATGAAGCACCACAAAACCATCAAACTTATCGTAATTATTCTCGATAGTACGGGCAATTTCGGCCCAATGTTCCGGGTTCATATTCGATGAATCGATAGGATTTTCAAAAGAAAAAGTAGCGATCTCGCAATCTAGCAATTTTAATTCAGGAACATTATGAAGGAGTTTAGCAAAATCAAAAGCCTTAAGCGCCCCTGTTTCAAAATCTTTTTTCATACCAATGGTTCCACCGGTATAAATCAAAAGAATTTGTGGTTTAGAGCTCATCGAAATATTTCAGTTTATTGACAACAGGATTGGCGTACATATCCAAAAAGCCTTGTTTGGCAACTGGATGCTCGTGATCGATTCTCAATTCCAAACGACGCTCAAAAAGCATTTTTTCATTTTCGGTATACAAATGAGCAAAACGATCTGAATTGTTTACAATATCATAAGCGATATAATTGGTCGTCCACAAGTGATAATTACTCAACACAGAATCATCAATTACTTGTGCCAATGCCTGAACTTGTTTATTGGTAGTATCTACGTTTTTGATAATATCATCAATTTCAGCATCAAGAACATCGCCAACATGGATGTGAATTCTTTTCTTTTGGCCAATAATTCCGCTCAACAAAGTCATGAAATCTTCATTTTTCTCTTTCTTGTAAATCTCATTATTTGCCTCGGCCAATAATTGCGGCATTTTTAAGGCATCTGTCGGGTCGTACTCGTAAGAAACAGAAACCGGGACAATTTTGATTTTCTTAAAATAATCCATGATATTTTCCTCGTCAGATCCCATGGCGATCATTTTCAAAACACCTGGATTGGTTTCGTCATTCCCATCTTTGGTTCTTCCTTCTCGTTGTGCAATCCAAACCGAACGATTATCATGCAATAACATTTGAGCCATATATTCCGCCAACAATTTGGAACTCACAAGCATTTCTCTTGGAGACAATCCACGTTGTACTAAAAAGTTTCTGTTTAGTTTTGCCAATATTTTCAAAAATGGTTTGTGTACCAAATTATCGCCAATGGCCGATGAAGTCATTATCATCCCGTGTTCATACAGGCATGCATTTAGCAAAGTGGTGTCAAGAACAATATCTCTGTGGTTGGAAATAAAAAGATAGGCAGTATTTGGTTCTAATTTTTCAAAACCGGATGTCGTCAAACCCTCGGAGCTTTTCTCCAACACCTGCTGTACCCCATGATAAATAAAGTTACACTGAAATTCTTGAATAGAGTGTGTATTACGAAGTTGTTCTTTCCAAATTTCATCGTCAACGCCCGGAAAACAAAAGTTCATCAACCCTTTCATCATAGGATGGTCAATAACCTTTAATATTCCTTCGTTTATCTCGGAATCATAAAAAAACCTAATCGCATCAAATTTATTCATTTTGGTCTTCAATTTAGTTCGACAAAAGAACAAAAAAAATATTAAACTTGGAGAAAATCGACATTAAATACCGAATATTTTCATAGAATTTTCCGTTGTTACACTCGCTATTTCATTTGCCGAAAGGCCATAAATCTGCGCCAATTTATCGACAACATTCACCAAATAACTACTTTCGTTACGCTTACCCCTATAGGGAATCGGGGCCAAATAAGGAGAATCTGTTTCAAGGACAATATGCCTTAAATCGATTTGATGCAAAAATTGATCAATTTTTCCGTTTTTAAAAGTAACTACTCCTCCTATTCCCAAACTCATATTATAGGATATAGCGTGCAAAGCCTGTTCGTATGTTCCGGTAAAGCAGTGAAAAACACCGAACAATTCGGGTGATTTTTCTTCTTCTAAGATTTCAAATATCTCATCAAAAGCCTCACGGCAATGAATCGCAATTGGAAGTTTGTATTGTTTGGCCAACTGAATTTGTTTTCTAAAAGCAAACTGCTGTTCTCTCAAATGAGTTTTGTCCCAATACAGATCAATTCCAATTTCGCCAATAGCAACAAACTTTCTTTTGGCCAATTCGTTTTCAACATGTTGTAATTCCTCAAGATAATTATCCTTTACATAAGTTGGGTGCAAACCCATCATCAAGAACACGTTATTTGGATAGTTGCGTTCTAGATCATACATGCTTTGCGTACAAGTCGAATCTATTGCCGGAACAAAAAAACGGGTAACACCATTGTCTATGGCGCGTTGCATCATTTCGTTTCTGTCCAAATCAAATTCTTCAGAATATAAATGGGTGTGGGTATCGGTAAGTATTGCCTTTGTTTCCAAGTGTAAATTTTAAAGAGGCAAAATTACGACAATAATAAAAGAAACACAATTCTGAGATTGCCCTATTGATTTAAAAGATTTCTCTTTTTTGAAAACAAACCAATCTCAAAAAACTATTTCCCCTTCTCAATAAATTGCAAAGCACGGTCCAAAACCTCGTCTTTACATTCCTGAATCCCTTTGATTGTTGGCTTCACTTCAATGTCAGGAATGATTCCGATTCTTTGGGTTTCTCGTCTGTCTGGATAGTAAACACCAATTCCTGAATAAGCAGTATGAAATTCTTTAAAATCAAGCCCAAAATTATTTCCATCAGCACCAGCAGTCTGACTTCCAATAATTGTTGTATTGCCTGCAGTTTGAAAACACATTGCCGTCCATTCTGACTGACTGATTGAATCTTCATTAAGCAATACCACCACTTTTCCTTTATAACTATCCTCGTTTTTAGACCCGCAATTTCTTCCTTCAGTCCAAACATATCTGCCTGGATAATTCAAATAAGGATAGGTATAAATTACAAATTTCTTTTCCTGAGAATTCAAAAAATTGGCTATCGCTTCAAAAGTCCCATTTGGATAATTTCGCATATCAAATACAATCGCTTTAGTTGGTCGTAATGTTTCGATCATATCAGGAACATCTTTAACTTTTAACTCCCCCATATTGACATAACCAATATTGCCATCGAGAAGTTTAAACTTTTCATTCTTTTTCTTGACTCCTTTTTTAAATTCATTTCTGTGGGAATCATGATAATTAAACCACATCATTGATTTTGTTTCATACTTTCCATTCTTTAAAAACTCAACTTTAACCTGTTCTGAGTCGGAACATAAAAATAATTCTGTAACTTTATTTAAATAAGAAGCTTCATTTGAAGCACATACTAAATCTCTATTTTCTTCAATAAGTTTTTTGATGCTTTTACTATTTATTTTAGTAATAACATCTCCAATTTTAATATTGTCTACCTGTGCTAAACTATCCCCAACAATCTCATTAACAACCATTTTATTGTCAATTATTTTGCAGTTAGCAGGAAAGAATCTGGATTCTTCTTTCCTTTTTCTAATCCCATAAAAGTAACCATGACTATCATTGATTTTCGTTGTCATTTTCCTCATTACTTGATAAAAATCACTTTGATTTTTTACTTCAACAGCAAGGGGAAGTATTTGTTCTAAAGTTTTATCCCATTTTTGATCCATCAAATATTTATACGGAAAATAATACTCTATTAAATTCCAATAGGCAAACAACATCAGAATTCTAGAACCTTTCGAATTATAATCAAGATCGAAATAGTTTTTTGTGTTCTTCAAACCATCAAATCCTGGCCCAAATTCTTCCTCACTTTGAAATCTGTTGTTCTCAATAAACTTCAATTTCTTCGAAAAGTTTTTAGAAAACAATTTATCATTACTTATCCAGCTTAAATCAAAATTTTTATCAAAAAACTCAACATCTTTTGGCAGAGCTATTGGTGCTATTTCTTTTACTTCGCCCAAATCATCTATCCATTTTTCCAGTACCGAAGAAAATTCATCTTTGGTTTGTGCCCGTTCAATTTTCGGCAACACTTCAAAAAGCTGTTTATCCCAATCTGTTTTTCCTCCAGCTACCTGCGGATGGTAATATTTCAAAAATCCCCAAACTTTACAAGTCGCAGTCAATTTTTGGGTTTCGGTAAGTTTAGGATATGCAAATAGGGTTTGTGAAAAAACTAAAATAAGAAGAAAGGTATTTTTTTTCATTCAGTATAAGCTTAAAATAAATTCTGAGGGAATTCGCATAAAAACAAAATCGAATTTAGAATAAAAAATTCTAAATTCGATTACTTTTCTTATTTTATATCGTAATAAATTTAATCCAACTCATCCAACAAAGCATCGACCTGATCATTCCCCTCATAATCCTCAGGAATGGTCAACAAGAGCTCTTTACAGGATTTATAATCTTTCTGTTTCAACTTGCTCAACGCCAAGCTCCAGATCGCCTTATTTTTATAAATCGAATTACCCGATTTCAAAGCAGTAAAAACCGCTTCGGCATCGGCAAACCTGTTTACCTCAAGCAAAGAAACCCCATAAAAATATTGGATCTCGGCACTTTTGTCCGTTTTCAAAATAGTTTCAAACAACGGAATCGCCTCACTGTACTTTTTCCCGTTATAAGCAGTTTCGGCTTGCTTCAAATTTGCATCAGCAGTCCCTCTTTCGGTAAAGAAAGCCTGTTCAGGATGATTATAATCCTCAAAAACCGGATCCTGATTATAATTAAAGAACAACAACCCAAACAAAACCGCAACCGATGCCGCAGCCGCATAATGCCACGGTTTGAACTTAATCACTTTTGATTTATGCTTTTTATAATGTTCTTTCGAAAGCTTTTTTAAATTCTCTTTGAAAGCTTTTCGCTCGTCGGCATGGCCAAACTTATTTTCCAAATGTTGATGCAGTTCCTTGTAAATTTCAAAAGCCATTTCCAACTCCGGCTCCTCCTTCAAGCGTTGCTCAAACGCCAATTTATCCCCAGCATTCATTTCCCCTTGAAGATATTCATCAAATTCCAAAAAGTGTTCCTCATTCATGGCTAGGTATTTTTTATAGATTTAAAACGATTGTTTTCCTGGATCCATTGTGTGAGCTGACCAATACAAAGCGATTTCTTTTTACGGACATAACCATAAGTCACCATCAGTTTTTCGGCCACTTCCTCCATCGATGGAAGTGTAAAACTTAACTTTAGCAACTCCTGGCATTTTTCACCCAGCTTTTGAAACATCATATCATACAATTGCTGTTTCTCGTCAAAATGTTCGCTCTGCAAAACCATTTCATCCACAGATCCGTCTATAGATGTCAACTCTTTATCAATTGTTACCCCTTTATTCGAATGTTTTTTTAACTCATTGAGCCACTTTCGCTTACACAGCAAAAAAAAGTAAGCATCAAACGGACAAGTCAGTTGCAACTTTTTCGCCTTTGCCTGATCAAAAAGCAAAATCAACACTTCCTGGACCACATCCTGAGCCTTGTCTCCATTGCCCGAATTATTCTTAATATAAGTGACCACCTTCGGCACAAATTTTTTATAAATAGCGTGAATAATCTCCGAATCATTATTCGCAAGTCCTTCAATATAAATCTGGTCAGGGTGAAGGGATTTTCGATCCATAAGAAAAATTTTAACGAAAATACAAAAAACAAATACCTCGTAATCAATTAAAATAGTAAAAAAAATTTTGGGCGTGCCCCTGTTTAACAATGGGGCTTACTTAAAATACCGCTTATACAGCCTCATCATTAAACAGCGTCGGGCTGTCCGCGTTACTTCGGTAACTTGCTCCCATCCCTCACGCAACCACTGCAAAACCAGATATTTTCATCTGATAACAAAAAAAATAAAAAAACAGGGGTAACAATATTCAACCTCAATGGATATAACTGCAAAGACCAACAATTAAAACTTTTAGATTATGGAAAACATCAAAAAAATAGGCGCCAATTTCATCATCAAACTTTGGGCATTAATCACCAGATAAAAAAAACATGAAAAACAAGGGTAACAATATCAAACCCTAATTGATATAACAACAAAATAATTAACAACCAGAATCTGAAAACATCCTGAAACTTTCGGGACAGATCGCAAAAACTTAGAAATCATGAACAAGAATTTAAAATCAATCGCACTTTTATTTGTGGCAACAATAGCAATGGTAAGCTGTACAAACGATGACACACCAAAAACCGAAACGCCAATTATCCCGGCAACTGCCGCCGAGTTCAAAGCCATCAAAACCGAAGCCCTAACCAAGCTAAAACAAACGTTCACCATCACCGAGGCTTCGGGGACAGTAACACTCACTTCTGCCAAAGGGGTAAAACTAATGATCAACAGGGACTACCTCCGAAAAAACGGAAATCCGGTAACTGGTCCGATTTCTATCGAATACGTAGAGCTTTTCGACAAAGGGCATATGCTCGTGGCAAACAAGCCTACAATGGGATTGACCACAGACGGGAAGAAAAACCTATTAATCTCTGGTGGCGAATTCTACATCAAGGCAACCCAAGACGGAGTAGCGCTAGAATCATTGGCCACAATGACCCTTCTTGTCCCAGCAAGCTTGACCGACGGATTAAAAACAGGAATGCAGTTATGGATAGGCAATTTGGATGATCCGGAAAACCTAGTTTGGAGAAACATCGCCGATCCGGGAACCGCAGGAGGAAAAGGTGGAGTGCAAGGAGAAGGAAGCAACTATTATGTTTCTTTTGGAAACTTCGGATGGACAAACGTAGATAAATTTTACAGTGACACCAGACCAAAAACAACCATTCTTGTCGATGCTCCCGATGGATATGACAACACCAACAGCGCTATCTATTTGTCCTATGACGGAGAAGGCAAAAACGCTCTTGCAAAATTGGATACCTACACCGCAGCAGGATTATTCAGCGAGCACTACGGTCAAATCCCGATTGGATTAGCTTGTCATATCATTTTTGCCACCGAGGAAGACGGACAGTGGAGATACGCCATCAAAGCTGTTACCATAGGCGCAAATGATGTTTACACTTTCACGCTGGCCGAAACTACTCTTGGCACCGAAGCACAATTGGTAGCTGCAATCAATGCCATCCAATAACCCCTTACCTCAATTAATGTCAAAAAAGTGGTGATTTGCTCACCGCTTTTTTTTACTTTTAAACCAATTTGATTTTTTACTGCTTTCAAAAGCTCCCGAAAAAACAATGATTGACCAAAATAACCAAAGTATGAACAAATCACTACTAGTAATTTTTCTCATTTTTGCAACCTCTCTGTATGCTCAAGTCAAAGTAAAAGATACGGTCACCCGAAGAGCCAATATTGGTTACGACCAAAAAGGTAATTTAGTTTCGTTCAAACCCGAAACACCTCCGCTAATTCCTATTGCCGGTGCACCAAAACCAAGCTACACTTATTTATGGGAATTAGGTGATGGCCACTACAGCAGAGAGGCCGAACCCAAACACGTTTATAAAAACAAAGGAACTTATACCGCCAAACTTACCGTAACCAACAATTACGACAACGGAAAACCACCAGCAACACGCCCAAAAAAAGTGGTGGTCAATGAAATTTCAGATACCAATTACAAAGACATCGCTTCTATCGCCACTCAAGATGGATTATCGATCATAAAAAACTGCGACCCCATTCCTGATGAGAAAATGGAGGTTGTGGTGAGTTATGAAAACCTCGAAAACTATGTAACCAACGGAAAACTCTATCTTTTTTACAACGAAAAACAATTCAAAAAGAACAATTTCGTCCTAGAGGAAGTAAGGCCTTATGCCGGAGAAAGGGAAGTCAAAGAAAACAATATCGTCTCCGCAGACGACATCGACAATACCAACCGTTATTTGGCTTCCAACGAAAATTTGACTTTTTCCAAAAAATATTTGGAAACAACCAATGAAGCCAATTTGGATTCCACCTTATTGGCTGCCAAAAACAGTTATAAAAACGTCGCCATTTTAGAAATAGACGATCACAACCCGGGAGAAACCCGAAACGTGTTTTATACGTTCAAAACCACTCCCGAAATGATCAAGGACACGAGTGCCACGATAACTATCCGCAGCATTTATGTCCCAAATCGAAGTTTTAAAGACCACAAAGTAAAAAATTTGGAAATGGAAATCGTCACTTCACACGATCCCAATAAAATGGGCTCTAACGGAAGTTTCATGAATTACCGCTTCGTTCGTTACAAAAGAGTCAAATTCAAAACTAGTTTTCAAAATAACGGTGAGGGCCCAGCCCGAAAAATACAGCTAGAAACCGACATCCCCGATATGTTTGACAAAAGCTCGCTGAAAATAGAAGGCATGTACCCCGAATGCCCCATTTGTCCCAAAGGCGAAGTCGCAACGACAAGTTGTCTCGACGTTATCGAAAGGGAAACGCAGATATTTTTTGTTTTCAGAAACATCTATTTGCCTGGAAGCAATCAAAAAAACGTAACGGAAATAGACAGTACCAAAGGTTATGTGAAATACTCGATGAAGTTCAATGAAGATTTTCATAAGGTAAAAACCAAAAGCAAAACGGCGATTATCTTCGACAAAAACGAACCCATCATCACCAACTATGCCACTACCCGATTCACTCCCGGAATATCCATCGGAGCCAAGGCCGGCTACAACATATACACCAATCTGAAAAACCCGAAAAGCTATTTCGTAGGGGCTACCATTTCGCCTTTTAAATCCTATCGCTATTACGGTCAAGCCGAATTCATCAACAGCGTCACTTCCTATGACGGCGGCACCACCAGTTCCAGAACAATAGACCAAAGCACCGGAGCCGTACATTTGAACCTAATTACCACATCCGTCGAAAACAAAAACATCAACTGGGAAATTCCCGTTTTGTTTCGATACAATATTTCGACTTATTTTGGTGTTGGAGCGGGTATGCAATTCAACATGAATGTCTCCGAAGAGCAAACACAAAACATCAAAACTGACATATACGAAGGAACAACAGACAAACTGTTGCTGCGAACAGAATACTCAACACAAAAAGACACAAAATCATTTACGAAACTAAACTCTGGGCTTTTGTTTGACTTCACGGCAGGTTTTGCTAGAATAGGTCCAAGTTTGGGAGCTCGATACGTCCTCAATTTCGACAATGATTTCAATTATGTTCAATTGTATGCGATTTGGAAATTTTAGTTTTTGAAAGCAAGAAAAGTTAAGTTTATAATTTCCATTTCATTGGGACAAAATTTTAAAATAATACTAGCAGATAACAGTAAGTTAGTGGTAATGCATCATGATTACTCATTAAAACCTAGAATAATTAAGAAATGAACGAACAAGATAATAAATTAATTTTGAGTAGCATTAGAGCATTGCAAGGAGAAATCACATCTTCATTACGTTCTGTATCAGTAGAGTTGCGTGAAAAAACAATAGTTTGGCAATGCTTATTTGATTCTGATGCGACAGAAGATGATTTTGAACTTATGTCTGAGGCATGTACAGAAGTTATAGCAGATTATGATTGGGATTACAGTTTAGAAGAAATTATTAAATATGTTCCTGCTCCTGAAAAGATGAAGCATTTGAAAAATTTAATTTACTTAAGGCATGAGCAAAATTATTACAACTAAATGCACAACCACTAACAACTACGACAACCAATTCAGACAACTATTTTAATGTAAAGTTTGTTCATTAAGATATTTGGCAAATCCAAAAATTGGGCTTACTTTTAGTCTCAAACTAGCTGAAACAAAGGGACTATCGATGACAAAAAACATATTTTTTTTCTGCTTCCTTATTTCGCTGGTCGCTTTTGGACAAAAATCCCCTACACAAGAAGACGTTGTTTACAATGCAGTCGATTATTTTGTCGCCAATCCAACGCCGGAAGGAATTGAAAAGCTAAATACCGTCGAAATCAATTTTTGGAAAAACCAAAACAAAAAATCAAAAGACGCACTACTTTCGATCGTTGTTTTAAACTGCAACAAAGCTTATTTCGAAAACAAATTCGGTAAAACAAACGAGGCCATCACAAGCTATGAAAATGCTTGGAAAACATACCAAAATTACAAACTCTCCGATTACGACATTACTGAATACTGCTTGAAACCGCTGGGAAACCTCTACACTATTGTTGGAGATTACGACAACGCCGAAAACACGATTAAACAGTATTATTACATCGCCACGCAAGAGAAAAACAAAAACCTCAAAATAGCTGCCATTCTCAATTTATCAAATGTTTACCAAAATTCGGGGAGAAATTACCTTGCCATTGATTTACTGGAAAAAACCATTAAAACTGAAAAGTTATCCAACATTCAAAAAGGAACTTTACTCAATAACCTGGGAAATAGTTATGTATTGAGTTATAAAGACCCGAATCCAACTTTCCCAATCCGAAATAATTTTCCCGAAAACCTTGAAAACTCCTATCTGGAAGCAATCAAATTATTAAAAAACGAGAAAAACCAATCGGAAACTTTAGCCAATTGCTACCGTAATTTATCAGCCCTTAATGCACAATGGCAAAACTTTGAATTGGCGAATACCTATTTTATAAAGGCCAAAGCCGAATTTGAAAAATCAACCAATATCAGCCCCAGAAAAAAAGCCCAATTCTATTTTAACGAAGCAAATATTCTTTTCAAACTAGGAAAACCAAACGAATCAAGCTCAGTAATTGCAAGCATTTTCAAAATATTGATCCCCGATTATTCAGATAAAAAAAACATTCTCCCAAAGAAAAATTCACTTTATGCAGAATCCATTTTATTGGATGCTTTGGACTTACAAGCCGAAATTTTTAAAGTTGAAAACCAATCCAAAAAAGCATTGGAAAGTTACGAGCTTGCTTTCCATATAGAAGAACTGTTTCAATCACTTTTGGTTTATGAAAACTCGAAAATCATCAACCAAATCAGGAATCGAAATCGCACAGAAAAGTGTATTGCCATTTACAAATCGCTTTTTGAAAAAGAACGCAAAACAACTTATCTCGAAAAGGCTTTTCAACTTTCGGAATATACAAAATCAGCCATTTTACAAA